>TARA_R110000868_G_scaffold70819_7_pt1 | contig 34108 bp, 32 predicted proteins | sample TARA_R110000868 | Tara Oceans TARA_R110000868 (sample SAMEA4397489) | marine metagenome | biome: Polar Biome; feature: [SRF] surface water layer (ENVO:00010504); material: water (ENVO:00002006), including particulate matter (ENVO:01000060) such as... | depth 5 m | reverse complement strand
GGCATAGTCGAGGATCACAAACCCTTCGATCACCAGCCGCTTCATAATGACATTGCGAAACATATAGGGGCCGGGCACGGGGCCGGTTTCATTATAGGTCGAGATCAGACCGCAAATGACGACACGACCATAGTTGTTCATCAGCGTCAGGCCCGCGTCGAGAAATTCGCCACCGACATTTTCGAAATGCACATCGATGCCGTCGGGGGCTTCGCGCCGCAGACCGTCGAGCACATTTTCCTCGCGGTAATTGATCGCCGCGTCAAACCCAAGCTCTTCAGTCAACCACTTGCACTTGTCGCGTGACCCCGCAACGCCGATCACCCTGCATCCCTGAATTTTGGCGATCTGCCCCACCAGCGCGCCGACCGCTCCCGCCGCCGCCGTCACCACAACCGTATCGCCCGCTTTTGCTTTGCCGATTTCGATCAAGCCCACATAGGCCGTCGGTCCTGCCACGGCGAGGGTGCCGAACGCATCGGCCAGCGAAACGCCGGGAAGGGCTGCGAAGGGTGAAAACCCTTCGCCGTCGGTCACGATATAGTCGGACCAGGTGCTGAGGCCCGTTGCGAGCGATCCGACCGGAAATCCGGGGTGGCGCGATTTCACCACTTCGCCGATCAGAAAGCCCAACATGCGCGCGCCAATGGGCAGCGGCTCCATATAGGTGTCCCAATCGCTCATCCAGACGCGGTTGGTGGCGTCGAGCGACATATAGACCGAGCGAAACAGAAACTCCCCGTCCTTCAGGTCCGGCACGGGCTCCGTGCGCAGGACCAGCGTGTCGTGCTCGATGTCGCCCGTTGGACGCTTGTTGAAGTACCAGTGCTGCGCGACTTCCGGCATGCTCATTCCCCCTGTCTCCCCGTTTTTAGGCAATCGTGGGAGCAAGCGGAGCCATCTTACCCACCCAAATGGGTGGGGTGGCAATGTCAAAACATAGGCCGTTGGATTTGCAGACTTTAGCTCCGGCTCTCTTGGGTGTCCCGGACAAGAGACGGGAGGAAAAACAGGGGCCAGATCACGAGAGCCAGATTGGGGAGAAACCAACTCAGATTGTACTCACTCAGGATGATCCAATAGCTGATCGCCATGCCGCCTGCGGCGATTGTGAATGCCAGCGAAAGCAATGCCAGAGGTCGCCATATGGCGTAGCCACGGCGCGAGGCAGCGACAGCGGAGAGGCCCAGACAGGAAAACACAATATCAACCGGCAGGAAGGACCAGTTCCAGGCAACAACTCTGGGCTGGGTGTAATCGCTATACATGGCGTCGGGCGGAATATGAATAATTCCGATCAGGTTCAACGCAGACAGTGCCCAATAAGCGAGGAACAGAACATCGGTCATCATCAGAGAGACAGACAGCGCACGAGACATCGGTTTTGACACGGCGCTATTCCTTATTGTTCGTCACGGACGGAAACACCGCGCCCAGATACTTGTCCAACTGTTCGGTACAGTCCGTTGCAATCTGATCGAGACGGGCTTCTCCCATGTCGCTCAGCACGGCATGAAGGGCGATACCGTCAACCAGCGCCACGACGAGGTTCGCTTGAACCAGGGCATCGCGCTTTTGGGAAAGCAGGGGCGCAACGAGGATTTCAATAACCGCGCGCCATTCCGCGTAGCGTTTGGCATTTTCGTCGATGAGCACGGGATTGCCGATCGCCGCTGCCCAAAAGGCCAACCACACTTTCCATTCGCGCATACGTTCGGTGTCGAGGGGCAATGCTTCCAGCAGAACGCTTCGCAATCGGCCCAGCGGCGTGTCCGCAACACTTGCCGCATCTCTCATCCTTGCAGCCGTTGCAAAGTGGGCGGCCCTCAGGGTCTCAATGAGCAGAGAGGCACGGTCCGGAAAGTAATGGGTCAACGCACCCGTCGTGCATCCTGCACCCGAAGACACCCGGCGCATTGTCGCCGCGCTCAGTCCTTCCGTTGCGATGATGTCCCAACTCGCGGTGAAAAATTCGTGGCGGCGCTTATCTTCATCAACGGCCTTCGGCATAGGATCTCCAATATTACGTAACACGCGTTATATTTTATTGACTAACATATCAATCGTTATATAACAAATGATATGTAAAGAAAAATGGAGAAAACCCCGTGTTAAATGCCTTCAAACTGTCAACCGAGGGGATTTCCCCGATCATCGATCCGACAACAGGCTCGGGGGACATCTATCTGTTGCCCGATGCGCTGGGACAAAACGGGCGGCCCTTCGCTTTTTTGGTTGAGGACCCGGCGCACAAGACACGGCCACGTCACTACCATCATGGCGATGTTCTCTACGTCTATACACACGGCGAGCATCATATCGAAGGCGAAGGCACCTACCGCGCCGGTGATATCCGGTGGACGAAGGCGGGACACGCCTACGGCCCGGAAACCACCGGTCCGGACGGCGGTGCCTGGTGGGTTATTTCCTACAATGATCCGATTCCGGTCGATGTGACGGACGCGGCATCCACCGTTCCGCAAGCGGCGGCTTTGCCCGCCACCGATATGGCCTTACCGGTCTTTCAGCGCCCCTATGACTGGCCTTCGATTGACTTTGCGGTGCGCACAATCGGCGGTGCCATTCTTGCCGGTTTTGCAGACAAGGCCGAAGTTGAAGGCCTGAATGGTGAGATCGACCAATATCTCACCGACAATCCCGGCGTCGGTCGCCCGGCAAGCGGATCATCTGCCTACGATGTATTTCTGGGTCACCGAACAGTGAGGCTGCACGGATTGGTCGAAAAGATTCCGAATACGATTCCGCTCATGGGTCGTGACGAATTGCTCGATGCCGCTGAACGGCTCGTCGGGAAGAAGGCCTCATCGATTCTCCTCAATGCTGGTGAGCTTATTCAAATCGGACCTGATGAACCCGCGCAGTTTCTGCATCGCGACACCGACTCCTGGCCTCATTTGGCCATAGAAGCAGATACAGTCTTGGTGAATGCGATCATCGCTCTTGATGACTTTACGCTGGACAATGGCGCAACCTATATCGCGTCGCGAAGTTGGGAATGGGATCGCCATCGCCAACCCAAAACCGACGAGTTCGTGCGCGCGGTCATGGACGCCGGTGATGCCGTTCTGTTTCGTGGCGACCTGATCCACGGCGGCGGCGAAAACCAGAGCGCCGCACCGCGTCGCGCGCTGTCATTTTCCTACTGCGCCGGATGGCTCCGCCCGGTTGAAAACAGCTTCCTCAACATATCGACGTCGACAGTGAGGGACCTGCCACCACGATTGCAAAAAGTACTCGGATATGCGGCACACAATGCCGCAAAGAATAATGGCGGCATGCTCGGCCTGTATGAAAACGGAGAACCGGGCGCTTATCTGATCGGGGCGGATGACATCTGATCAATCACATCCTGCGTTGATAACTGGTGCGGATAGCCGGCGTAGATTACCCATATTGATTGAGATGCACCTGTCCGTCGCACGCTCCTGAAAATAGCGCATTTTCCAAAATTCAACTGAGGGTGAGGCGAGCGTTGAGCTTACTTCACCCTTTGTACCCATCGCCTTCATCAGCGGTTTGAAGACTGCGATGATTGCGATCTTTCTGCCGCCGCCTGTTCAGGGCCTTAGCACCATCGGCGGCTTCAAATTGCAGGTCGAAGGCCGCACCGACCGTGGCTATGAAGCACTCGATCAGGTGATGAAATCCGTGCAAGATAAAGCCCGCGCGGAGCCAGCTCTCACCGGCGTGTTTTCGAGCTACAAAATCAGCGCACCGCTTCCTGACACCGGATTTCTATGTCCCGCTTCGTGCCGTGGAAAAGCGCGTCACCGGAACGGAGAAAGTGCATCACCCCGTCTGAAAAATTGGCCGCCCGATCATTATTGGGCGGCCAATTGCGTTCAGTCGATGTATTGCTCGTTGCCGACAAAGCCGATCTTGGTGAGGCCGTTGCGCTGAGCGGCAGACAGCACTTTCGCCACATAGTCATACTCGACATTGCGGTCGGGCCGGAGATGGATCTCCGGTTCCGGCTCAGCAACAGCGGCGTCCATCATGCGCGTTTCGACGGCGCTCTCATCGGGCAACGCCTCGCCGTTCCAGAACACTGTGCCATCCGCGTCAACAACAAGCTGCACGACAGAGGGCTTCTCCGGTTCCTTGGTCAGCGTCACCGCCTGAGGCATGTCGAGCTTGATCGCGTGAGTTTGTAGCGGAATGGTGATGATGAGCATGACGAGCAGCACAAGCAGCACATCGATCAATGGCGTTGTGTTGATTTCCATCATCGGATCGTCTTCGGCGCCACCTTCGCCAACTTGCATGGCCATGAGTGCTGCTCCTGTTAATTTCCGAGTTGGGGTTCGGTGACAAAACCAACTTTGAGAATACCTGCGCGCTGAATATCAAGAATCAAGCGCCCCACCGCTTCAAACTTCACCATCTGGTCGCCGCGCACCTGAATTTCAGGCTGCGGTTCCATGGAAGCGACGCCAGTCAACTGCTCCATCAGCGCATCCCGCGAGGCAACAAGAGAGGCGTTCCAGTAGTATTCCCCCTGTGCGCCCACCGCGATGGAGATGTTTTTCGGCTGTGTCACGTTGACGATGCTATTCGCCTTGGGCAGATGAATAGGCACGGTTTGAATGGCGACAGGAATGGTGATGAGAAAAATGATGAGCAGCACCAACATCACGTCCACCAGCGGCGTGGTGTTGATGGTCGAAATCACTTCCTCTTCGGCTTCGTCACTGACGAGGCTCAATGCCATGTCGGCACCTCCGCGTTTGAGTTTACCAGAGCCATTATTCCGCCGCTGCCGCGTGGCCGTGACGGGGCAGCTCCTGTTCTGCTTCAACCTTGCCGCTCAGAATGCGGAACTGCACTTCGGTGGCAAAGCGCCGTGCGCAACCGGCAATTGCTTTGTTGCGCCGTGTCAGCAGGTTGTAGCCAAGCACCGCAGGCACGGCGACGGCGAGGCCAATGGCGGTCATGATGAGCGATTCACCCACGGGGCCCGCCACCTTGTCGATGGAGGCCTGACCGGAAACACCGATCGCGACGAGCGCATGGTAGATACCCCATACCGTGCCGAACAGACCGACGAAGGGAGCCGTCGAACCGACAGTGGCGAGGAAGGCCAGGCCGCCATGAAGTTTGGAGGTGAGGTTTTCGACCGAACGGTTAAGCGCGGCAGTTGTCCACTCCGATAGCGTGATCTCCTTGCTCAGACCTTTTTCAAACTGCACCACAGCCTCTTCGCCGTTCTCGGCAATGACGCGATAAGTGTTGTTGCGCGGGAGCGCGGCGATGCCGTCGCGCAGCGTGGCTGTCGGCACAAAAAGCTTCAGCACGCGATTGAACTGATGGAACTGGCGGCGCTGCTCCACAAGCTTGGTGATGAGGTAGTACCAAGAGCCCATCGACATAAAGCCGAGGATCATCAATGTTCCTTTGGCGACCATATCGCCCTGCGCCCATAGCGCACCGAGGCCGTATGGATTTTCAACATGATCATTCACATTCGCGACATCGGACCCTGCGACATCATTGGCGAGCGCGTCGGGCGTTTTCGCATCCGGCGTTTCAGTGCTTGCGGTCGCTGCCGTTTCCGCATGAGCGGGTCCCGTCATAGCGCCGCTCATCACGCCAAGCGACAGGAGGGCGGCCAGCACGATTGACTTCAGGGTGAGAGAGATCAGAGGGGTCTTCATCGGTTTGGTCCTTGTACGCGTAAACTTTTCATTCGGAACGCGTGCCGGCTTGGCCCGCGCGGGGGAGGTTCATCAATCGGTCAGCCTGAAATTCACGACAAACTTCATCCAGTGCCCGACCGCCTTGCCGTCAAGCTTTGCGGGCAGGAAATGCCATGTGCGGCGCGCATGGATAAGCGCCACCTTGTCGAGACGGGGAAAGCCGCTGGAGGTGGCCACGTTGCCATCGGTGACAGCGCCCGTTTCCGACACATAGAGCAGGAGCACGACGCGACCTTCTTCGCCGTTGCGCCGCGAGGCCGCAGGATAAGGCGGTTGCGTGTTGCCATGCGAGGGATCAGCGCGCGGGCTCGAGGGCTGCGGCGCCTTGATGACCGGCGCCGGTTCGGGTGGTTTAATCTGAACCTGCTTGATCGTGTTTTGCGGCGGCGGCGCTTTGACGACCACTTTAGGCGGTGGCACATAAGCTTCCGGCGGCTTGATGATTTCCGGTGGTGGCGGCGCAGGTGGAGCGGGCGGCTCGGCGATCAGCGCCACTTGCAGCGGTTCCTGCACCGCCTCGACGACCTTTTGCGCCAGACCGTTCATCAAAGCCCAGGCGAGCACGATGTGAATGGCGACGGCAATGGCCAGACCCATGAATTTTCGCGTGGCGGGGGGACCATCCGAATAGGCCAACATACTCATTTCCTATTCCTGCCTTTACCTGAGGCACATGCGCGACGGCCCGTGCCTAGCCCTCCACCGTTGCATGAGAGGTGCCAATTCATCTCACACACCCTCTGTTTTCATTGCGGCAAAACCGCCGCGATAATAAATGAGCGGCGGCAGTTCCGGCGAAACAGCGGCGCTGCGCACAAAGCCGATCAAAATCTCATGGTCCCCGCCGCGAATGCAGTCATCGAGATCGCATTCCAGCGTAGCGCTGGCTCCATCAAACAGCGGCGCCCCGTGTTCGCCCGTGTGATAGGGGATGCCGTCAAATTTGGCCGCGCCATCTGAGGTGGCAAAACGCTTGGCAAGATCACGCTGACCTGCTGAAAGAATGTTCACCGAGAAAAAGCCTGCCCTTTTTATGTGCGCCAGCGTTTCACTCTTGATGCCAAGCGAGACGAGGATGAGCGGCGGCACCAGAGACAATGCTGTAAAAGCGCTCACCGTGGTGCCGACCGGCGCATCGCCGACCTTGGTGGTGAGCACGGTGACGCCGCTGGCAAAGTTGCCAAGCGCATTGCGATAGGTTGCGGGATCAACAATGCTCAGTGCTTCGTCAAATTTGGATTTCGTTTCCATCAGAATCTCTCAGTCAGGTCTCACGCTCTACTTTGGAGTGGCCGTTATTTGTCAAAGGGCAATTACTTGTCAAAGGGCCATCACTTATCAAAGGGATTGTCGCCATAAACCGGCTTATAGGCGGCCCCCGCTTCCACGTCGGGCGCGCGACCACAAATGGCCAGCGCAGTCAGCGCATAGATGAGGGCGCTCTTTTTCAAATCTTCCGGTGTCGGCCGCCAACGCGGCATGCCGGTGGTGACGGCCGGAATGCGGTGCATGTTGAAGACGTTTTGATCGCGCCACATGCTGGAATAAACCGGATTGGCACGCTCAAGCGGCTGATCGAGCGTGAGCATAGTGGCGTCGGCCACGGCGGCCACGAGAGGGGCCACTTCACTGGCGTCGGCTTCAAAACCGTGACGCACAACCATCGGCTCGATGTCGAAACCATCAATGTCGAAGCCGCGCATCATATCGTTCAGTTCATGTAAAATATCGGCGGCTTTCTGTTTCGGCGTGAGACCTACTTCCAGATAGATCGAAACAATCTCAGTGCCCGTACCGAAGGAATAAGGAATACCGGCCTTGATACTGTCGATCTGCGTCTTGGGGATCGCGATGCCGCCTTCGCTTTCATAGCGATGGCGTTCGGGCATGGTCTTGCCCCATTTATGCAGCGCGTCGATGATCGGCCCCAGTCGATAGATCGGATTGGGATGATCGGCGATATTTTCAGGATGCTCCATGATGGGCGTGAAAATGCCTTGTCCATAAACACGGATGCGGAAGACGGCATAGCCCGATCCGATCCACGTCAGGCCGAAGTCACAACCTTCAGCGGCAATGGCATAGTCCGGCGCGACACCGCCGTGATGGAACAGATAATGCGCGCCGATGTCTTTGCCGAGATAGTCAACGCCCTTGCGATCTTCGATGGGCTCTGGTCCGATCTCGCCCGGACAAGCGGTGAGATAGAGCTTTCCTGCCAGCGGAATGCCTGACTTGCGCAAGGCTTTGGCGGCAATCATAAAGCAGCTCATCGGACCGCGATCATTTGCAATCGGATAGCCAAACAGCTTGCCGTCTTCCAGCCAGCATTCGAGCCATTCGCGATTGTCGAGCGTTTCGGGCCGGTATTTCGCATTGTCGAGATCGGGTTCGTAGGTCGGGCTTTCGGTGTCGAGATGCGCGGTGAACAAAAGGTTCGGGCCGGGATGCTGGCCGCCATATTCACCGATCACATTCAAGCGTTCGGGTGTTGCACCTGATGTGCGTGGATTGAAGCCTTCGCGCTTCATCCAATCGAAGACATACTGGCTGGCTGCCGCTTCACTTTTGGACGGGCTTGGGATATTGCCAAGCTCCAGCGCAAGCGCCGTCAGCTCATCCATGTCGATTGCCGCTTCAAGTGCGGCGCGGTCAGCATCGGTGATCTGATAAGGTGCTTTACCTTTGATCGCAAAGACATCGCTCATTCGACTTCCTCCCAGGCGGCTTCAATATCCGCGGTGGAGCGAAGAACAGCGCAATTGAGTTCAAGAAGTTTCAATGCGGCCAGATGCACATCTTCGCCATAGGCGGCCGATGCGTCTTCCGCAATGATGACGTGATAGTCGCGATGGAAGGCGTCGCGCACCGTGCAGTCGATGCAGCATTCCGTCGTCAGGCCACAAGCAATCAGCGTATCCACACCGAGCTCGCTCAGCACTTCAACAAAATTCGTGTTGTAAAAAGCGCTGTATTTCGGCTTCATCACAATCTTGTCGCCGGACTGCGGTTGCGGTCCGTAAAAGGCAACGCCTTTGGTGCCTGCGCGACAGATATTGCTTTCTGCGTCCGGGTCACCGTCGCGGCGGCGCATACGTTCGGCCCAAACGGGAGAATCCGTTTCAGGCCTTGTTTCGAGTCCGACAAAAATAACCGGCACCTTCGCGGCGCGGGCGGCGGTGATCAGTTTTTCGGTATTGGCGATGGCGGCAGGCACCGCGCTCATATCAACGCCGAAGCCTGCGAGCAATCCGTCGGGACTGGCAAAATCCACCTGAATATCAATGACGACAAGAGCGGCACGCGCCGGTGCTATCCATTCCGACAGGCCATCAACTTCCGACATTGTGTAACTCATGGAAACACCCGTCATGCGAAATGCGCCTTGAGCTTGGGCAGCACTTCAGCGCCCATGATCGACAAACCCTTCACATAGTCAGGGAAGATCATCATGACGCCATCAAGCTCGCAGCCTTCGATCTGTTCTTTGAGCTTCTCAAAGCAAGTCTCAGGCGTACCCGCCACCGTATGCGTCATGAATGTGTCTTTGGCTTTTTCGCCCATTACCGATGAGCCACCATCAGCTTCCATGCCATAGGAGCGCATCATGCCTTGCACCGCCCCCCAATCGAGGCCTTGCTTGTAGTATTCAACTGTCTTTGCTGCTTCTTCGTCTGTCTCGCCGAAGACGATGGTACTCATCGCAAAGACTTTGATGGTCTCGTTGTATTCAGAAGCCACGCGGCGGGCGAGACGACTGATGCGCAATGTGTCTTCCGCCGTCTTGCCGCCGATGAAGCAGGCATCCGTGTTCTGCACTGTGAAGCGGAGACCGCGCTCCGATTGACCGGCGCAAATGAGATAGGGGCGCGGGCTCGACATGGGTTTGGGCTGGGATACGCAGTCCTTGAACTTGAAAAATTCACCGTCGTAATTGACGTTATCTTCCGCCCACATCGTCGTGACGAGCTTGGTCCATTCCTCGGCATAGCGATAGCGACCATCATGGTCGAGTTCCGGCCAGGCCCCCATCTGGTCGAATTCATCCTTGAAGGCGCCCGACACAATGTTCAATCCGGCGCGCCCGCCGGAAATATGATCCAGCGTCGTGATCATCTTGGCGACGACGGCGGGGTTTTGCAGCAGCGTATGCACGGTGGCAATGATCCGCGCATTTTTGGTCGCTTCCGCCAGTCCCGCCATCATGGTGACGGATTCAAGCGACGTGCCCCAATGTTCTGTTTCCCCGCCGAAGCCACGCCACTTCATCATCGACATGATAAAATCGAGGCCAATGTCGTCGGCCAGTATCGCGGCGTCGCGGTTCTGCTTATAGGACGCATCAAGCGTGGGTGTGTTTTTGGAAATGATCCAGCCGCCATTGGCGATGGGAAGAAAGACACCGAATTCTTTTTTCGTATTGGGGGAAGACATAGACGTTTCTTGACCTCTTGCAATCTCACTTAGTCTTTACAGGTGGCGCATTGGCCCGTTCATTCAGCCACTTGCCCGAGCGCAACGGGTAATGATGGCATTTCATTTTCCGCACCCGATTCTTTGCGCGTCGGAGGCCGCATCAGCAGCACACCCAGAAGCACCGCGCCGGGGATCAGCGTGTAGAGAAAGAAAGCGTATGAGAATGACCCTGTGACATCTCGCATGTACCCGCCCAAAAACGGGCCAAAAGAGGCCAGTGTCGCGCCGACATTCATCAATGAAAACAATTCGAGATAGGCATTGCGGCCGTAGTAGTTCATCAGCAAGACAGAAGTGGAGAGGAACGTCATGCCATAGCCGATGCCGATGCCAATGGCGTAGATCGCGAGGGCAAACCAATTGGTGCCGATGCCAAGGCCGATCATGCCCGCGACCAGCAGCATCAACGAAGCAATCAGAAGTTTCTTGGGGTCTATAAATTCGCCGATGAAGCCGCTCACAGCGCGCGAGGCGGCATTGAGGAAAGCTTCAAAGCTCAACAAGCCTCCGGCCACACCCATACCAATACCGATTTCGGTAAGGTGGCCAACCGAGAGCGAGTTGACGGTGATACCGCAGAGAAGAAATGCCATGTAGGCTGCCGCGATGACATAGAATTGCGGCGTGCGCAGAGCCTGAGCGGCTGTCCAGCTTTGCTTGGTGACATAAACGGCAGACGGCGCATCAGATACGGCGGCATTGGCTATTTCGTCAGCGTCTTTATCAGCTTCCGCACCTTCCCGCAAAAAGGCAGCGCAGAGAATGCCGGCAAGCGTCGTCAGCACGGCGACGATCATCCAGTGGATGCGCCAGTTTCCCCAGACACCGACGGCGAGAAAATAGATGAGCGGCCCGGCGATACCGCCGACGCCGCCGATGGTAAAATAAATGCCAAAGGCCATCGATTGCTTCTTGAAACAACGCGCAATCATGTAAGTGCCGGGCACTGTAGCGACGAATGAAAAGCCGGTGCCCGTGAGCAGCATGGCGACGAAATAGGTCGGCACGTCCTGCACGATATAGAGAAGGAGAAAACCGGCGGCGAGAATGGCGGTGCCGAAAAGCACCGTGGCGCGCACACCAAATTTGCGGATCATCCAGGCGGGCGGGTAGCTCGACAGGCCGCAAGAAATACCAAGAATGGTGAAACCCAACCCGGCTGAAGTCCAGTCCCAGCCGAGATCCCGCACCATGTCCGGTAAGACAACGCCGAGTGAGGTGAAGGTTCCCGCTGTGACGAGGAAGAAGACGAGGCTGAAGGACAGCAAAACAAACCACGGATAAATTTTAGATGTCGCGTCGCTCATTTATGCTGGCCTCCGGCCTTCGTCTTCTTGGTACTCAGGTGTTACTCAGATCGTCCTGTCGCTTCGATATTCAGAAGCGATAGGTCGCTGTTGCACGCCATTCACGACCTTTGCTCGGAAGCACTGCTACGTCGCCATAAAGATCCTGAAGCGGCGTGTAGTATTCCTGGTCAAGAACGTTGTCGATGTTGAGGGCCAGGCGCCATGACTTGAAGTCGGCATAGGCGGAGCCCTGTACCACGAAATAATCCGGGTACTTCACAGGCGTTGAAGCAAGGCCTGCTGTTTCCGAGACGTAGCGCACACCCCATGTGGTGCCAGCATGACCCCAGCTCTGCTTGTCGGTGGTGTAAGTGGCATAGACACTCGCCACGATTTCAGGGATACGACGATCTTCGATTTCGCCCGAGTAGTAGCTGTCGCCGGTGATACCCGCGATGTTGCTGAACGAGTAGCCGACAAGACCTGCACCATAATAATCAGCAGGGTTGTAGCCGAAGGTGGCGGGCGTGAAGTAGTAGAAGGCGTCGTAGCTATCGAGAAACTTCGTCTTCTGGACGTTACCCGCAAAGGTAAAGCTCAGATTGTTGGTGGCGAGATAGCGCAACTCAAGTTCAACGCCCTTGCCTTCGGTTTCGTCCACGCCGCCGCCGACGGTATCGAGTACGGTGCGGTGCTGAATATAGGCAGCGAGCGAGCCTGTCAGGATGCCGTCAAAGGCTTCGAGTTTGATACCCACTTCCGAAAGGTCGCCGTCGGAGAGCCAGTTCTTGTTGGCGATGTTGGTAGGCGACACATCGCCCGCTTGACCGAATTCAACGGCCGAGGTTTCGGCATAGCTGACATAGGGACGAATGCCGACAGGCGTCTTGTACATCAGCATGCCGCTGTAGGTGAACGCACCATCCTTGTCGGACTGCGGGCCGGCAGTACAGAAGCAAAGTGCGCCTGTGTCGTTCGCCGTGACGTCGTACCAATCATAACGCCCCGTCAGGGTCATTAGCCAAACATCGTCAAAGTTAATATCGGTCATGGCGTAGACGCCCGTGTCTTTCCAGATCGACTTGTTGTCATAGTCCCAGGTGTAACCAGAACCTGGCGTGAAAGGTGACCCGAGGATGTCATTCGGTGTGGCACCGGCAGAGATATCGCGGCGATCAAGGGCGATGCCGCCGTAGTTGAACGACTCTTTCTTGTTGGCGTTGTAATAACGATGGCTGGCGCCGACATTGTAAGAGACAACAACAGGTGAATCTTTGAGCTTCACATCGCCCGTATAGCTTGTGCGACCTTCGACGGTGAAGGAGTCATAGTCGGCGGGAAAGCCATAGCTCACGAAGCGTTGATTTTCGAGCGAGTCATAGAAGAGTTGGAACTTCAACTCGTCGCCATTGCCAAATGATTTCAGCAAGTCGCCGTAGAAGGTAAGTGTTGTGGTGTCGGAGAAGTCAGCATCCGATGTATAAACATCGCGATGGCTCAACTGAGTTGTGCCGACACCGGTGTTAAGCGCCAGATAGGCCGGATCGATGTTGCAGAAACCGAAGCATTCAGGTGCCTGCGTCAGGCCGCCCGGAGGCAACTCGCTGCGATCAATATAACCATTGCCGTTGGCATCGATCAGAGCGTTGTTGGTGCCCGTGATATAGGTGCCATTGTCGATCAGGTTTTGCGTGACGCGGTTCCAGCCCGGTGTCTGCACATAGCCTTCCGAATTGTAATACATGGCACCGCCGCCATAGGTCCAACCGTTCATCGTTTCAAACTGTGCGGTTGTTTGCAGCAACTGGTGTTCAGGTTCGATGCCGCGATAGTAGCTTTCAGAATCTTCGATCTCGCCATAGACATAGGCACCACCAGCGGTGTTGCCGAAGTTGAGCGGGATGCCAGCCTGGAAGCTGCCATTCTTTTTGTCGTAGGAACCGAGCGTGCCCGTAACTTCGCCGCTGACTTCGGTCATGTAACCAGCTTCGTCGCTGATCTTGGCTGTCTTGGGTTCCAGATTGAGAAGGCCACCGACTTTGCCGGGACCAAAATTGGCCGTCGGCGGGCCGCGCAGAATGTCCACACGCGACGTCGCCCCCAGCGGCGTCTGATAGGTGCCGCGGTTTTCAATACGCTTGAAACCATGGAAATATGTTTCGGCGGTCAAACCGCGCACATTGAGCGCGCCTTCGACACCGTAGAATGAGCCCGTGAAAGTGCCGGGCGATACCGCGGCCAAATCATCAACTGTGGTGACGCCATAAGCAGACATCGTTTCTTCGCTGACAAAGGTCGCCGAACGCGCTGTTTCCAGAAGTGGCTTCTTCATGCCAAACAGAAGGCTGCTCGGCTGTTGTTCCAGAAGACCCGCGTTATCGCGCTCGGAGGTAACCAGCATCTCGCCGGTTTTTTTGACGTCGCTGGCATCGGGTGTTTCCTCTGCCGTTTCGACCACTGAAGTATCCTCAGCTTCCGGCGCTTCCGCCGCCGTTGCACCCAGTGGCGCCATCATTGCCAAGAGGGCGACACTGAGCGTCACCCGCGAGACAGAACCAAACAAACTGAACTTGCCCATGCCTTATAAAGCCCCCTATTCGCTACGCAGAACCTAAGTGTTCGCAGATGCGGAAAAGAGAGCAAGGCCCGTGCCATCATATTAACATATTGATATTATTCATATTTTTACAAATCTGCAGAGAATAAATACAGGCTCGTGACAAAATATCATCATGCATCGCAGCAAATTTAAGGTGGCTGCACCGAATGGTGGCAGGAGAGTGCTTGCAGGGGAATTTGAACAAGTTTGCGTTCGCTTCGGGAGGGGGTCGCCCGCTTGAGGAACAGGAGGCAGCGACGCTGGATGCAATGCGCCAAATGAGGCAGAGCGCGTAAAAATGCGGACCAATGCTGGCGCGATATGGTTAAGCCGCGTCCCGACCGCAGATTTTGGCCAGATCAGGCTCGCCATTGTGTCGCAGCTCCGATCAATGATTCAAAAAAGGCAGAACGCAATAACTGCCAATTTCTTGATCACCGGGAAGGCAAGACCACGCGTTCATCCATTCGTGCACAAGCCATTTGGCGTCAGCGAACAAGACTGGGATAAAGATGAGGACATAGCATCCGGCACACCTCCCAAGAAGTGACGCGTGCAGCATGACAGTTGATTTTAAAATCCAAACCCGGCCGCTGATGGCGGATTTCGGTGTGGAAATTCTTGATGTGAATCTGACAACGGCAGACGCGGATACGCGTGCCGAGGTCATTCGTTTGTTCCATGAGAACGGCGCGATTGTTTTGCGCGGGCAGGACATGGCGCCGGATGATCTGATGACCTTCGTCAACCTGTTTGGCGAACCCGAAGATCACACACAGACGCAGTTCACCATCCCCGGTTACCCAAAAATTTTTCGCCTCTCCAACAAAGAGGAAGGTGGCAAGCCCATTGGTGCGCATAATGATGGCGTGGGCTGGCATACCGATTATTCTTACAAGGCCGAACCGGTCATGTGCACCATGCTCTATGCCGTGGAAGTGCCGCCGGAAGGCAGCGACACGCTGCTCGCCGACCTTTGCGCGGCCTATGACGAGTTGAGCGATGAGCGCAAAGCCGAGCTTGATCCGCTGGTGCTGCATCACTCCTATCAGCACCTCATGTCGAGCCGCCAGTTTGGGCGCATGGAGATCAGTGAGGAGTTGAAGGCGGCCAATCCTGACGTGCATCATCCGCTGATCCGCACGCATCCCGCCGATGGTCGCAAAGCACTTTGGGTTTCAACCGGTACGGTTAAAGGCATTGACGGCATGGAAGACCAAGCCGCCGAAACCCTCATCGAAGAGCTTGTGGAATTTGTCACCGACGAACGCTTTGTCTACCGGCATAAATGGCAGGTCGGCGATATTCTCGTCTGGGACAATCGCTGCACGCTGCACACAGGCACGTTGTTTGACGATACAAAATATGTGCGTCTCATGCATCGTCTCTGGGTCAGGGGCGATAAGCCTTACTGAGCCCTCTCCTTTAAGTATGGACGTGACATGAGTGAGACAAAACCCAAGGTCTGGTGGATCACCGGCGTCAGCACCGGCTTTGGCAAATCTATTGCGCAAGCCGCTCTGGCGCGTGGCGACATTGTGGTCGGCACAGTGCGCAAAGTGGCCGACCGCATCGCTTTCGAGGCTCTAGCACCGGGGCGGTCGCTCTGTTTCATCCTCGATGTGACCGACGATGAAGCGGTGAAAAAAACCGCGAGCATTATCGAGCTTGAAACAGGCGGCATCGACATTCTCGTCAACAACGCAGGCTATGGTCTTGTCGGTGCCATTGAAGAAGCAAGTGCCGCTGAAATTCACGCGCAGTTCGACGTCAATGTCTTTGGCGCGATCAGCGTCATTCAATCCGTGCTGCCCTTCATGCGCGGGCGCGGTGCCGGTCGCATCATCAACATCACCTCGGTGAGCGGCCTTGCGCCCTGGATGGGCACGGGCATTTACGGCGCCTCGAAATTTGCGCTGGAATGTATCGGGCAAACGCTCGCCGAAGAAGTGAAGCCACTCGGCATCAAAGTAACGAATGTGGCACCCGGCGGTCTGCGCACGGATTTCGCCACACGCTCGCTCACCACGACCAAGACAGAGATCGCTGATTACGAACCGACCGCACATCTGGCGCGCTCGATCTTGTCGGGTGGTGGTGGCCAGGAAAATGGCGATCCGATGAAGGCCGCCGCCGCGGTCTTGCAAATCGCCGATGCCGAGGAACCGCCAATGCATCTGCTGTTGGGTGCAGACGCCATGCATTATGCCGGCCGCACCATCGCCAGTTTCCAGATGGAAATGGCCGACTGGGCCCCGCTCACTGTCTCGATCGCCTACGACAAATAGTCCTTTAACGACAACAACCGATCAAAAAGGCGGCCCCGCAGGACCGCCTTTTTGTCATTTTATTTTGCTTCAGGCCGGACGACGTGTTTCGCCCACTGTGACGCGGAAGCCGGAGCGGACCTGCGGGAAATAATCCCACACCGCCAGATGCCAGGTGCAGCGATTATCCCAGAAGGCCACCGATTTGGGTTTCCAGCGAAAGCGCACATGGAAATTCGGGTTGGCGCAATGCTCGTAGAGCATCTTCAGCACGCCATCGCTTTCGGCTTTACCAAGGCCAATGATTTTAGTGGTGTAAGAAGGATTGACGAAAATGCCTTTGCGGCCCGTCTCAGGATGCGTGCGGATGACCGGATGATTGTTGCAAGGGAAACGCTTGTTCGGATCATTGGTGATCGGACGATAGACATGCTCGCCATCATGCTCGGCTTGCAAGCCTTCGAGATAATTTTTCATGCCCGGCGACAGCGCGTCATATGCGGCATACATGCTGGCAAACATCGTATCACCACCAAATTCCGGCACGATGGGCAGATAAAGAATCGACCCTATGGGCGGAATTTCATTGCAGGTGAGATCTGAATGCCAATTCTCGCCCGCGACGAATTTTGAATTTTCATCGGCATGGATCGCCACGATTTCAGGATGGTCGGCGAGCCCCGGCACACCGCTATGGATCGCCAACTCGCCGAAGGCGCGGCCTAATTCCTTGTGTGTGTCATGATCCAGATCCTGATCGCGCAGGAAGATCACCTGATGCTCCATCAGTGCACCGTGCAGCTCGTCGATGATTTTGTTCGTCAGCGGCTTTGACAGATCAATGCCTTCAATTTCAGCGCCGATGCGCGTTGTCATCGGTTTCACGGTCAGAACTTCGTATTCCATAACACTGATCCTTCACAGCGCGATCGCTTCATGCCAATGGCAGGAAAGCGACGTCGCCCCAAACGCTAAACAAATCCCGTGCCAGACGCTTGTCTCTACGCGCCCGGCGCATTGCATGTCGCAGCTTCCGGCATCGGGTGACGAAACGATCCCCGATCACATTGCCGGACCTGCCACAAAGACTAAGTGTCGCCCGCCCCTGCGGTCTTGCTTGCCCGCGCTCTATTCATGTGTCGCTTCGGGTCTCCACATTGCGATTGCCACTTTTCCATGCGTTTCGACGCCAGTTTTCTAGGCATTGACCATGTTCGCCGCCGCAAAGGGCAATAGTTTGGACGCACGGCGGCAAGAGCATGTGGCGCGATCCGCCTAGTCTTAAGGCTCGAATTGCCCGAGGCCCGAAATTTGCGTGAGCCCATGACCAAGGGCGGAGCGTTCAACCGGAGTACTTCATGCCGACGACCATTCTCACCGACGACTTCTTCGACGGATTGACCTCTTCCACCAAAGACGTGACCGAAGCGGAAACCCTGCCGCCGGCCTGCTACACGAGCGAAGAGTTTTTCGAATTTGAAAAAGAAGCGCTGTTCAACCGCGAATGGCTCTGTGTGGGCCGCGAGGACTGGGTGAAGAACCACGGCGACTATTTCACCACCACGCATATCGGCGAACCGCTCGTCATCTGCCGGACGCGCGAAGGTGAATTGAAGGCGCTGTCCTCTGTCTGCCAGCATCGCGCCATGCTGGTGGCCGAGGGACGCGGCAATGCCAAAGCTTTTGTCTGCCCCTATCATCACTGGACCTATGCGCTGGATGGCCGCCTGATGGGTGCGCCCGCGATGGGCCAGACCTGCGGCTTTGACCGCAATGACATTCGCCTGCCGGAAATCAAAACCGAAATCTGGGAAGGCTTTATCTTTGTAAATTTCGACAAAGATGCCGCGCCGCTCGCCCCGCGCCTCACCTCGGTCAGCGACGCGCTTGCCAATTATGACCTGACCCATGCCGAAGGCGCGATGCCGGATGAGCCCATGACTTCCCCGTGGAACTGGAAGGTCATGATGGAAAACAACAATGACGGCTATCATGCCAACAAGCTCCATCACGGGCCGTTGCATGATTTCATTCCGAGCGAGCTTGCAACCTTCCCCGACATGCCCGAAGGCAGCGCAGGCTATCTGCGCTACAACGGAACTCTGCATCCTGATGCGGCCTTCAATCCGTTGCAGCGCGCCGTGCTGCCCGTCTTTCCCAAACTGACCGACGAAGACCGCCATCGCGCGATGTTTGCCAATATCCCACCGACGCTCTCGCTGGTCGTCACCACCGACATGGTGATCTATCTGATCCTGCATGCGGAATCTGCCAACAGCCATTCGATGACTATCGGCTGGCTGGTCGCGCCCGGCGCCATGTCGGAACCGCTCTTTGCTGAACGTCTCGACATGAACATGCGCTCAGCCATGGAAATCACAGAACAGGATCTCCATGTTGATAGGCTCGTACAGGTCGGTCTCAAATCGCGCTTTGCGGTGCGCGGGCGTTACTCATGGCAGGAGCGTGCGCAAAGCGATCTCAATCTCTGGCTCGTTTCGCGCTATCAGGACACGTGGGCGCGCCTGAAAGCGCCGCTTAATGCGCCGGTCAAGATCACAGCATAACTTCAGAGTTCCCCATGCAAAGCGGCAAGAACGGCACAATGCCCGCCATCTTTTTCGGTCACGGCAGCCCCGGCAATGTGATCGAAGATAATTTCATCACCCAATGCTGGGAGCGGCTTGGCCGCGAAATCGGCAAACCCAAAGGCATTATCTGCATTTCGGCTCACTGGTACACGCGCGGCGTGCGCGTCTCTGCGGCGCTGCGGCCGCCCACCATTCACGACTTTGGCGGCTTCACCAAAGAAATGCACGAAATGGTCTATCCCGCCCCCGGCAGCCCTGAACTCGCGACCGCCATTGCCGAACGCCTCGCGCCACTTGATGTTGAGCTTGATCCGGCGCGCGGTCTTGATCACGGCTCATGGTGTGTGTTGTGGAAAGCCTATCCCGACGCTGATGTCCCCGTCGTTCAGATCAGCATGGATATGCAAATGCCGCCGGCCCAGCATTTTGAAATCGGCAAGCTGCTCGGTACCTTTCGCGATGACGGTTATTTGCTGATGGGCAGCGGCAATATCGTTCACAACCTGCCGGAGATGGATTGGCAGATGCGCGACGGCAGCTTTGATTGGGCGGCGCGCTTTGGCGATTATATCCGCGAAAGCATTGTCGCCGATACGCCCGAGAAGCTGATTGATTTTTCAGCCCAAGGCCGTGACGGCACTTTGTCCGTGCCATCGCCCGATCACTATCTGCCGCTTCTCTATGTGATGGGCGCGCGCCGCAAGGGCGAGGCCGTGCGTTTTGAAACACCCCTCGTTGAGTATGGCTCACTTGATATGACCACCGTGGTGCTGGGGGGATAGGCCGTCCGCTTGCGCGGGAGGCATATGCTTCGCGCTGCTGCCTTCAATGCAGGCAAACGCACTTCACGAGGCATCTCTGGCCATATGTTTTGCGCAACCATGCAAGACCATTTTTGCAACCCGTCAGACACTGTTCTTAATGCTCACTGAGCGCGATCCCGACCTTCAAGGCGAAGGCCATGCGTTTTGAGCTTCGGCATTAGTTCTGTTTACGAGGAGTTTTCATGGCGCATACAAGTCTTCAGGGATCGCAAGCCTCAGATCACACCAACCCCACCGCGCTTCATGTTTTGCGCGCCACGCCTGAAACCTGCCATTGGGGTTACTTCGATGCGGCGCTTGCACCGGTCATCAAGGTCAAAAGCGGCGATCTCATTCAGGCGCAGGCCGTCACGCATCATGCGGGCGATGCGCCTGATCTGATGATGGATGATGATGTGCGCCACATCTTCAAAACCATTCCCGAAGCCGATCGCAATCCCGGCGTGCATCTGATGACCGGCCCGATCTGGGTGGAAGATGCCAAACCCGGCGACATGCTGGAAGTGCGCTATCTGCGCATGACACCGCGTTTTGACTATGGCTCGAACTTGGCGGCCAATTGGGGCCATCTCTATAAAGAGTTTGGCGAACAGGAGCGCGTGACGATCTATCGTCTCGACCGCGCCACCAATCAGGCCGAAGCCTTTTATGCCTATGACTTTCAGGGCAAATACGAAACCCCCGGCAAGATCACCAATTGCCCGGAATGTGACCGGCAATCTGCCCTGAACGGCGTACGCGTGCCCGTACGTCCGCATCTGGGCACAGCCGGTGTCGCGCCAGATGTCGCCGGTCGTGTCAGCACCATTCCCCCCGGTGCGCATGGCGGCAACATCGACAATTGGCGGATCGGTGCCGGGGCCACCATGTTCTATCCGGTCGCTGTTGACGGCGCGCTCTTTTCCGTCGGCGATCCGCATATCTCGCAAGGCGACGGCGAAATTTCCGGCACCGCAATTGAAGCCTCACTCGACGTGCTGTTCCAGATCGTGCTGCGCAAGGATTTCACATTTCCCTCGCCGTTGCTCGAAACACCTAAATTCTGGATCGTGCATGGTTTCGACGAAGACCTCGACGTCGCCATGCGCGGGGCCTCGATGGACATGCTCCAATTTCTGCATGACGAGCGCGGCCTCAGCAAGAACGACGCCTATTCGCTGATGAGCATTTCGGCGGACTTCACGGTGACGCAAGTAGTGGACGGGCGTCAGGGGGTGCATGTGCGCATCCCGCGCACCATCTTCCCTCTCGCGGCTCCCAAGTAATCCTTTTCACGCGATCCGTCGGGCACGCTTCTTGCGATGCACAATAAGTGTGGCGCAGTCCGACGGTGATATTTCGCCGAAATGCGAGGTAAGGCGTCATCAACGCCGCGGGTTTGTTTTTGCGCTGCACATATTTTTGGCAGCGGATGGGTTGCTTTCTCAGCAGTTCCTCCGGTGGCCGCAGTAACCCTATGTGTGAGACCCAATGGACGCCTGGCGCTTTTCAACTGAAGCCTATCCCAAACCGGACCGCTATGAAGCATGGCAGGAGGCGCTGGAGCGGCTCGCGCTGAAGCCCACCGGTCATGAAACCGAAGACGGGGCCTATGGGCTTCTTTCCGCCGTGGTGTCGCAATCCGGCATGAGCTTCACGCGGCTCACCTCGACACCGCAAGACATTCGCGCCATCCCTGAGATCAACAAGGAAGCCGGCAAGGATGGTGTCTGGGTCGCCTCGCTGCTGGAAGGCCGCGTCACCTTCCATGACGGCGGCAATGATCTGAAATCCAACCCCGGTGATATCGTCTATGGCGCGGTGGGGTCCGAGACGACCTTCACGCTTGAGACCCATTGCCGGATGGTCATCATCTATATTCCGCGCTCGGCCTTCCGCCCCAAGCTCATGGCACCGCTGCCCACCAAAGTTATTCACCTGTCAGGCCGGGCGGGCATTGGTCATGTGCTGGCAGGCTTTCTGGCTTCCGTGTCGGAAGCGCTGGAGGATCTGAGTGTTGACCAATTACGCCCCATTGAAATGGCGCTGCCGGAATTTCTGATGGCGGGCATTTTCCGTCAGGCCGACACGCGCGCCCTTGGGGGTGCTGCCGGTGTGCGTGCCGCCCTCCTCCATCGGGTGTGCCAGACGATCGAAGCTCAGCTCGGCGATCCCGATCTGTCGCTCACCAATATCGTGGAAACGCATGGTATCTCGCCGCGCTATGTGCAGAAACTTTTTGAAAGCGTCGGCCAGAGCTTCACGCGCTATATCCGCTATCGCCGTCTGGAGCGTTGCCGCTACGATCTTGAAAGCCCCATCCACAGCCAATTGTCGATCTCCGACATTTGCTTTCGCTGGGGCTTCAATGATGCGGCGCATTTCAGCCGCGCCTTCCGCGATCAATATGGGGCCTCCCCGCGTGAATACCGCCGCTCGATCTCGACGGATCGGGAAGCCGCCGACCCGTGGATCACCAACCGCGGCAAGCCCGATGAACGCCTAGGGACCGCGCGCGATGACCGCTCCGCAGATTTGACTGACGAGCCATTGCCCATTGGCCTCAAAGTGCATGAGGTGCAGGGACACAGGCATTCCCACGCGTCTGGACATGACCATGCGCATGGCGCCACAGACACGCTTGTTGCCGAAGCGCCTGTCATGCCTGATGCCATTCCGATCTCCGTGCCCCTATCGGATGACGGCGCGGAGCATCACTATCTGCCCGCAACGGCAAACACTGTGCATTGGGGATATTTCTCACGCTTCATTCCACCGGTTCTCGACATCAAGTCAGGTGATTTCGTCACCATCGAAACGCTGACACAACACGCTTATGATGACTATGAACGCATGATCGAAAATGATCCGGGTGCTGAAAGTGTGTTCCGCTGGACCAAGGACGGCAAAAATGTTGACCGGCGCGGCGCGGGGCCGATGGATGGCTCGACCTATGGACGCGGCGCGGGCGAAGGTTTCGGCGTTCACATCTGCACCGGCCCCATTAATGTGCAGGATGCCAAGCCAGGCGACATCATCGAGTTGCGTGTGCTCGACATTCAACCGCGCCCGTCTGCGAGCGCGCGGTTTGAAGGTCGTCATTTCGGGTCCAATGCGGCGGCCTGGTGGGGCTTTCACTATAATGAATTGCTGACCCAGCCGACGCAGCGCGAAGTTATTACGATTTATGAAATCGAAAAGCGGCGCACCGGCGACGTGGCCAAAGCGGTTTACAATTATCGCTGGACGCCGCAAACGGATCCTTTCGGCGTCGTCCATAATGTCATCGACTATCCGGGCGTTCCTGTCGATCACACAACGATTGAAAAGAACTTCGATGTCCTGAAGAATGTCGAAATTCCTTTACGCGCGCATTTTGGCGTCGTCGCCCTCGCACCCGACCACTGGGGCATTGTCGACAGCGTGCCGCCCGCGTATTTCGGCGGCAATATCGACAATTGGCGGCTCGGCGCGGGCGCGTGTGTCTTTCTGCCCGTCTCTGTTCCCGGCGCGCTTTTATCGGTCGGCGATCCGCACGCGTCACAAGGTGACAGCGAACTTTGCGGCACAGCCATCGAGTGCTCTCTTACCGGTGTCTTTCAGGTGATCCTGCACAAAAAGAACGAGCTCGCCCTCAAGCTCACCGATCTTGATTACCCGCTCATTGAAACCGAGGACGAATGGGTCATCACCGGCTTCTCGCATCCCAATTATCTCAAAGAACTCGGCAAGAACGCGCAGACGGAAGTCTATAAGCAGGCCTCTGTCGATCTTGCGATGCGCGATGCGTTCCGCAAGACGCGACGCTTCCTCATGACCACCAAGGGCCTCAGCGAAGACGAAGCGATTTCACTCATTTCCGTGGCAGTTGATTTCGGCATCACCCAAATCGTTGATGGCAATTGGGGTGTCCATGCGGTGATCAGGAAGTCCATGTTCCGCGATTAGCCGTGTTGCCGAGCTTGGCAAGTGCATCCGCATCAGCGCTTGGGCCGCGATATTTGCAGGCGAGTGCTGCAACGCGGGTGGCAAACTGCATGGCACTCGCAAAAGACGCGCCCGCCATGTCGGCAAAGATAAAGCCCGCATGAAAAGCATCGCCCGCACCGGTCGTATCCACCACATGCACGCGCTCGGCGGCGATGGTGACAGGGGCCGCGCCACGCAGCGCACCAACAGCGCCTGCCGCACCCATGGTGACAATATGGCGATGGCCACCCAGCGCCGCGAGTGCCGCCAGCATATCTGCGGGCCTATCAGAGCCTGCAATCTCGACGGCGACTGACTTCGGCACGATGACGGTCTCAACAAGGGTCAACAAAACACGCGTCTGCGGCGTCACCACTTCAACATCCGTGGTGGTCGGCACACCGCGCGCCATAGCCTCGTGCGCCAGCGCAATGGAGGCCTCCGTCTCGTGCCCGTCGAAATAGAGCTGCGCCGTCGTCGCCCAAATCTCATCGGCGATCTTGCCGGAATGTCCGGGAAAGGCGGCAGGTGCCGTCTCGACGATGCCGCGCTCGCCGCTCTTGCTGTCCACCAGAATATAGGCGCAAGGATTGGCAAGGCCTTTGGCTTTCTCAATGGCATCGACAGCGATGCCGCGACCGGCAAGAAATTCGACAACACTTGCGCCGCTGGCGTCGTCGCCCACCACGCCCGCATAAGCGACATGACCGCCGAGCGCCGCAAGCGTCACCGCCGCATTGACACATTGACCGCCGATCAGCACCGCCGGGTCACTGGTGCGTTGCTTGGCGTCTGCCCGAACGTGTCCCAGATCAACATCGAAAACAAAATCAACGCTGTTCCGCCCCACACACAACACACGCGATACCATCTCACCTCACCCCATGATCACTCTGCCGGTTCCCCGCCCGACCGGTGCCTCAGCCTAGCGCAGCAAGATCACAAATTTCGCTCACAAATGCGCTCAATTACTTGCACCAACAGCCTGAATTTGTGGCGACCTTGGAAGTCTTCGTGTGTTCCTCCAAGTTTCCGGGCGTATAGGGGCCTGAACAAAAAAACGCTCCCTCTCAAGATAGGCCGGTGACGGGCGATTATGCGGGGTTGCGTGATGATATTTTCCAAACTGACACGACGCGATGCGTTGAAGGGGTTGGTGGCCGGTGGTGGCGCCTCACTGCTCGCCCATGCCCCTGAATTAAGGGCCGATGAAGTCCTGCCGCAATTCCTTCACGGCGTGGCAAGTGGTGACCCGGAGGCAACAGCCGTCATCATCTGGACCCGCGTCACCGCCCCCTCTTCCACCCGGCTCATGTGGCAGGTGGCGACGGATGAGGGCTTCGCGAACATCATCAAATCCGGCGAGGTGACAGCGCAGGCCGCGCAGGATTTCACTGCCAAGGTCGATGTGCGCGGCTTGCACGCCGGCGGGCGCTATTATTACCGCTTTCTCGCGGGCGACATTGCCTCGCCCGTCGGTGTCACGCGGACGCTGGCAAGCCAAGACGCGACGAAGCTCCGCCTCGGCGTCATCTCGTGTTCCCATTACGGCTTCGGCTTTTTCAACGTCTACAAAGAACTCGCCGCCCAGCCCGACCTTGATGCCATCGTGCATCTGGGCGACTACATTTACGAGTATGGCCCGACCGGCTATGGCGGCGACGTCGCCATGGAAATTGGCCGTGAGCATGAACCGGCACATGAGATCGTGACGCTTGATGATTACCGCATGCGGTTCGCGCAATACCGCCACGATGCGGATTTGCAAGCCGCCCACGCGAGTGCGCCTTTCATCACCATGTGGGATGACCATGAGACGGCCAATAATTCCTGGATGCATGGCGCTCAAAACCATCAGCCCGACAAAGAAGGCCCGTGGGACAAGCGCCGCGACGCCGCCATGCGCGCCTATTTTGAATGGATGCCGATGCGCGATCCCAAACCGGGCGAGGCGTTCTACAGCCTGCATCGCACTTATGAGATGGGAAAGCTCGCAACGCTCCACACGATCGAAACACGCCTCACCGCGCGCAGCGAAGAAGTGGACTACGAAGACCAGATGCTGTGGTTTGAAACGCATTATGACATGCGCGACAAAGCCCATCCTGTGCCCCTGACCGCAGAGGCCGCCGCAAAACACGCGCCGGGTCAGGTCGCAACACTCAAGACCCCTTATGCCGCTCTCGACGGCGCGCCGGTCTATGACTATGCCCGCGCGAGCCTGTGGGCCAGGGATGGCCTGCCGGAAGGCTATGCTTATAGGGCTGACACAGACCGCTTCCGCGCCGAGGTGCTGGGCGACCCGGGCCGCACACTGATGGGCCCCGCTCAATTGCAATGGCTCAGAGATGGATTGAAGGCGTCGCGCGCCAAAGGCATTCCGTGGCAGATCCTTGGCAATCAGGTGGTGATGGCGCGCATGGATGCGCCGGATTTCACCACGGCGTTTCCAGCGGATGTCATCGCGTCTGCGCTGGCCAACCCTTACAACAAGCTCTGGGTTGAGCGCACAAAATATCGCCTGCCGATCAGCCCCGGCGCATGGGACGGTTATCCTCTGGCCCGCCAGCGCCTTTATGAAGCGGTGCGCGAGGCGGAAGCCAATTTCATTGTGCTGTCGGGTGACTCCCATCAGTTCTGGGCGAACGATCTGCGCGAGACGCCCGACGGCAAGCGCATCGGCATCGAGTTTGCGACAAGCTCAGTGAGTTCCAAAGGCGGCTATGATTATCTCGCCGCCGATCCCCGCGTCTATGACATTGCCGAAGCCACGCTGCTGCGTGACTGTCCCGAGATTAGCTATTGCGAGACGCGGCGGCGCGGTTACATTCTGCTCGAAGTCACCGCCGACAAAATCAATGCTGATTACATAGCCGTTTCGACCGTCAGATCGCGCGACTATGACGTGACGCGGCTCCGGCGCTTCGAGGTCACACAAGAAGCACCGGGCGCTCTGTCATCGATTAAGACCGTAGGCTGATTATTCGCGGCTGAAGTGGTCGGGAATGACGGGCTCAGGTCCGGCTTTCCCCCACAGCACGATTTCGTTGCCCCATGGGTCGCGGAAGGCGCAGTTGAAGCCATTGAATTCTTTCCAGTAGTGATCGCGCCAAAGGATCGTTGCGCCTTTCTCCTCGGCCATTTTCAAAATGCGATCTTCGCTGTCATCTGCACTGACCAGCACCCAGATGCGCGCCGTGCGGCCGTCTGTTGCCGGCATGCGCGGCTCCACGCCTTCGGGCACCGGATGAGGCCGCGCGTTTTTGGCGTCATGGATGCCAATATGAAAATTGCCGATCTGGCTTTCAGAACCATCGGGGTTCAGCGCCTGCCCGCCCGGCACCATGCGGTGATAGATGCCGTAGGGACGCGGATCGTTCTGCCAGCCAAAAACATCGGCATAGAACTCAGCGCAAGCCGCCGGATCGTCAGAAGTGAGATCAACAAAGATGAGAGTATTTGGGTAAGACAAAGTTTCGGTCCTGCATGATCGGAGACGGCTGAGGAATGTCCCCGCCCAAATCCGAGCCTGCCCGAAGCAGCCTCGCGCTTCTTGTCTGACCGCGCCCAATTGCCGTTCAGCCAGCGGGCTGCAGGTAGTCCAGCAATTGATCCCGCAGGTCGCGAATGTTTTGCTCGAAGGCAAAATCATTGCGGGCAGGGCCTGCATAGAAAATGCCGTCCAGCCCGACGCTGGTCAGCCGCGCGGTGCGCACAGGGTCGACGGGCCGGAACCGACCCTCCGCCATGCCCGCCCGGATCGCGCCTTCAAAAGTCATGCGCTCGCGGCGATAGAAATCATCCACCATCTTCTGGGCTTCGGCATCGCGCTCGCCGTTGGCCGAAAAATCGGCAATCAGTTTGACCATGCGCCTCAGACGCGGCGCATTTGATGTGGTGGCATCAAGCCAGGCGTCGGCCGCGCCCAGCGGCGCATCGGGGTCCGGCGGCAACGATGAAAATGCGCTCACAAAGGCGTCGATGGCATGCCGCAACGTGGCCCGCACCAGATCATCCTTATTGTCGAAATAGTGGTAGAGCAGCGCGATGTTGACGCCGCAGGCCGTCGCGATCTGGCGCATGCTGATGGCGGAGAACTGATTTTTCTCAAACAGATGCAGCGCTTCTTCGAGAATGATTTCCCGACGCTCCACCGGATCGAGACGTCGCCGCACCTGCTTTTCCGTCATCACACTCCCCGCAATTCGCGTCCCCGACCCGTCACTTGTCGCACGGGAAGTGCTTGACCGCCACTATTAATCAATCGTTTAATAGTGGCGCATCTCGCCTCCCCAGGATGCTCCCCTCTGACATAAAGGACTCGGCCCATGACCGACAAACGCTTCCATCTTGCCTGGTTCATGAATTTCACCCCCGACGAGTGGCGCGAACCCTTTGCGCAAGGTGGTGGCTCGCCTTGGGATGGTCAGTTCTATGTTGAAATGGCGCAGACCCTCGAGCGCGCCTGCTTCGATTACATCATGATCGAGGACAAGCTGATGGTGCCGGAAACCTTTGGCGGCAACCGCGACTATTCCCTCTCAGCAGGCCTCATCGCCCCCAAGCATGACCCCTCGCCGCTCGCCGTCGCCATGGGCATGGCGACGCGTCACCTCGGCGTGATCGCCACCATGTCCACCATGGCTTATCCGCCTTTCCTGCTGGCCCGCCTCAGCTCCACCATCGACAGCCTCACCAAAGGCCGCTTCGGCTGGAACATCGTGACGAGCGCCGAGGATCTGGCGGCGCAGAATTTCGGCATGGATGTTTTGCCGCCGCGTGAGGACCGCTATGCGATGGCCGAGGAATATCTCGATGTCGTCAATCAGCTGTTCGCCAGTTGGGACCCGGACGCCGTGGTGCTGGACCGTGAAAAAGGCATCTATGCCGATCCGGCCAAGGTGCGCACGATTGACTTCAAAGGGAAATATTTCAAAGTGCGCGGGCCGCTCAACACCGTGCCCTCGCCTCAGGGCCGCCCCGTCTATGTGCAGGCCGGTGCCTCACCGCGCGGTCGCGACTTTGCGGCGACGCATGCCGACAGCATCATTTCTGTCGCCAATGGTGTGGAAGGCATGAAGGCCTTCCGCGACGACATAAGAGCGCGCGCTGAAAGGCTCGGGCGCAATCCCGACGACATCAAAGTGCTGTTCTGCATCACACCGACGCTCGGCGAAACCGAAGAAGACGCGCGCGCCAAATATGAGCGTGCGGTGACGTCGGATCATTTCGTCAATGATACGCTCGCGTCGATTTCAGCCATCACCGAAGTTGACTTCGCCCGCTTCCCGCTCGACGAACCGCTGCCGGAAAAACTCACAACCAATGGCGAAAGCGGCTCGCTCGACAAATTCCAGCAATGGGGCAGCGGCAAGACGTTGCGCGAACTGGCGTCCGCGTCGGGCGGCGGCCTCGTGTCCTCCATGGAACTGATCGGCACCCCCGATCAGGTCGCCGACAAAATGGGCGAGGCAATGGAAGAAGTCGGTGGCGACGGTTTCCTGTTCACAACGCCGGTGATGCGTGTCGGCCGACGCTATCTGGTGGAGATCGCCGACGGGCTGATACCGGCGTTGCAAAAACGCGGCCTCGTGCGCAGCGAATACCGCCACAAGCTGCTGCGTGAAAATCTGCGTGAGTTTTAGGTGATTGGTGGTGCGCGCAGTCAGCCGACGCTCTGCCTCACCAACTTTCTCTGTTAACAGGGAATATTTGTCGAGGGATCAGGGAACTTTCTTCTGATAACTGGGAAACCCTGGAGTCAACCGGCAGATATTTTCTAGCTCCCCTTATTCGTATTCTCGCCCAGTTTGCGGTGCCACTTAGCTTTGCAGGAAATTACCAGCGGAAAACGACGGCGTATTTGCCGTGTGTTGCCCCTTGAAGATTCACCTTCCGCCCGGCATGTCTTCGTCGTCGAAAAGAATGCGCTCTGCAGCCCCGTCAAGATCCTCGTACTGTCCGTCTTTCAACGACCAGAGGAAAGCCAGCAAACCAAATGCGCCCAGTACCAGCGCGATCGGAATGAGATACAGAAAGCTGCTCATGTGTTTGCCCGCCGCGGCTTTTCGCGCAGACGCAAAGCGTTGAGCACAACAATGATTGAGGACGAAGACATCGCCAGCGCCGCCACAAGCGGGGTTACATAACCCAACACGGCGGCAGGCAGAGCAATGACATTATAAAGAATGGCGAGGGAAAAATTCTGCCGGATCAATTTGGCGCTTTCGCTTGCCACATCAAGCACGGTCAGCACGGCACCGAGACTGTCTTTGAGGAAAACAAAATCAGCCGCATTGCGCCCGACATCTGCCGCACTTGCCGGTGCCATGGACACATAGGCGGACACGAGGGCCGGTGCGTCATTCAATCCGTCACCGACCATCAGCACTTTGCGTCCTTCGGCAGCAAGCGCTGCGATACGCGCGAGCTTGTCGCCCGGCAAAGCGTCGGCGCTGAAACGCGCGACACCGATTTCACCGGCGAGTTTCGACACCGGCGCGAACCCGTCGCCGGATATGATTTCGATGCCGATGCCGCGCTGTGCAAGGGCGCGCGCCATCTCCGGCGCGTCAGGCCGCAGCACATCGTCGAATTCAAAACAGGCCAATGCCTCACCGTCGCGTGACAGCCATGTCCCCATGGCCTTGCTGCCCGCATCACCCAAGGCCCATTCGGCGCGACCAAGCCGCAGGCTTGCGCCTGCCATTTCCGCCTCAATGCCAAAGCCCGGCACTTCGCACACCACATCAAGGGGCGGTGCCTTATCCATCACGTCTTTGGCGGCGCGATCAATCGCACGCGAACAGGGATGGCTTGAACAAGCGGCCATTGCGCCTGCGAGCGCCAACACGTCGGACGCAAATGTGCCCGCGCCGCGCAGCGTCAGCTTGCCCATTGTCAAAGTGCCGGTCTTGTCGAAGACGGCACGATCGATTTCGGCGATCTTTTCCAGCGCAGAACCGTCGCGGATCATAATGCGCTCGGCAAAAAGCCGCCGCGCCGCCATCATCTGAACCATCGGCACAGCAAGGCCCAATGCGCAGGGGCATGTGATGATGAGCACAGAAACGGCAATTGTTATGGCGTGATGCACGTCGCCGTCGATCATCATCCAGCCGAGGAAACTCAAAAAAGCAGCAAGATGTACGACAGGCGCATAGAGATCGGAGGCGCGATCTGCGATCCGGCGATAGATGCCGCGTCCTGCTTCTGCCGCTTCCATCAGGCGCATCACTTCGGCAAGGAACGACGCATTGGCGACCGCCGTTGCTCGCAGCATCAGCGGGCCGGTCAGGTTGAGTGTGCCCGCCCTCAAGGTCGCACCGAGTGCGGCCGCCACAGGCAGGCTCTCACCGGTGACAAGCGACAGATCAAGTTCGGAGTTTCCGCCCACCACCAGCGCATCGACCGGCACGCGCTCGCCAGCGGCGAGCATGATTTCCATGCCTTCTTCGATCTCGTTGAGCGGAGCATAGAGATACGCCCCATCCATCTGGCGCACATTGGCACCGCGCGCGGCATAGGACGCCAGGCCTTTGACGGCGGAGCGCGCCTTCTCCCGCATCCGGTGATCGAGCCATCGCCCGATCAGCAAAAAGAAGAGGAGCGTCACCGCCGCATCGAAATAAGCGTGCGGCCCTTGATGGATCGTGTCGTAAAGGCTCATGCCGAAAGCCATCAAGACCCCGATGGAAATGGGCACGTCCATATTGGTGCGCCCATGACGCAGGCTCGACCAGGCTGATCGGAAGAAAATGCGTCCCGCATAGGCCAAAGCAGGCAAGGCAATCAGTGCCGAAATCCAGTGCAAGAGGTCGCGCGTTTCGTCGACCGCCCCCAACCACACCGACACAGATAAAGCCATGATGTTGGCCGCCGCAAAGCCGGACACGGCGACCGCGCGCAGCAACTCGTTACCGAGCTTGTCGTCTTCGTCGGCTGACGGGCTGACGAGATAGGCTTCAAAGCCGAGCGCGTTGAGTGCGGACATGACAGGCGGCAGCGGCTGATCGCCGTGCCATTGCAACGCCACACGCTTGGTCGAGAGATTGACGCGCACATGCACCACATTGGGCAAGGCCCCCAATGCTTTTTCAATACGTCTGATGCAACCGCCGCAATGAATGCCCGGCACTGACAGATCGCTCTGGCGCACCTCTCCTTTGACGACGCGGCTGGCCAGCCGGAACTCTCCGTCCACAGACCCCGCGTCGCGAGAGATGGCGAAATCCATGAGAACTACCGCACCGCCAGATAGGCGTGCCAGCTGGCGTGGCCGAGCAGCGGGAAGACCACAATGAGGCCGAGAAGTCCCGTCGCAATGCAAAAAACAAAGAGGCTCACCACAATAAGACCCCAGCAGATCATCGCCGGCAGATTGTTCCATGCGAGCGCCATGCTGGTGCCCATAGCGGTGAAGGCGTCAATGTCTTCATCGAGCAGCATCGGCACCGAGAAAATGCTGATCGCAAAGGCGAACGAGGCAAAGAGCGCGCCCACCGCGCTGCCGACGATGAGCATGGCCCAGCCGGTCGGGCTGTGCAGCAGGATTTGCACAATGTCGGTCAGGCCCGGATAGGGTAACAGGCCAAAGAACAGCGCATAGATGATGACAGCGGCGCGCATCCACAGCAGCATCAGCAAGACAAGCAAAGCGCCCGTGAAGAGAATCTGGCCGCCCGACTCTGCTTTGACAAAAATCATGACCGACAGCGTGACAGGTTCGTTGCGCGCCAGTCTGCGGCTTTTTTCATAGAGGCCGACAGCGACAATCGGGCCAAGCACCATGAAACCGGCAAGCGCGGGAAACAGAACCTGATCCCAACCGATGAGCCGCATGCCGAGAATGACAGCAAGCGACATCAGAAAGACGAAGAGGCCGTACAGAAGACTGGGGGCCGGTTGCGCCCTCAGATCGCGCGCACCTGCGGCAAGCCAACCGAACGGCGCGCCAACTGACAGGTTGCGGCGATAGTTCACGCGGGCCGGGGCTATCGGGGGAACGAGAGGTGGCAGCGTTGTCATTCATTGTCTCCCAGACGTTGCGAACAGTTTGTCCGCGCGGACATAGCAACAGTATTCAGCAGGCCGAATTGGCCGCAGCGAAAGAGCCTTTTGCCGCGGGCTCCACATCGGACCGCACATGCGCGACACATTCCGGTTGCGACGAGACCGCGACGTAAACAAGATGCAGATTAGCAAGCACAACAACCAACAGACCCGCCCAGAGGATCATCCAGTATTTTTTCTTAGAGGATGCGTGAGGCGGGGTGTCGGTCATTTTCCGGCCTCACCGAGGTTCAGGACATAGGCCGCCAGAATCTTACGATCAACATCGCTCAGGCGCGCGTCCCAATTCGGCATCACACCTGTCCGCCCGCCATAGACCGTATTAAAAATGGACTGTCTGTCGCCGCCATAGAGCCAGAAGTTGTCAGTGAGATCGGGTGCACCCAGTTCGGTGTTTCCGGTTCCTTTGTCGCCGTGGCACGAAACGCAGTTGGCGACGAATACGTCTCGGCCCGCTGCAATGGCTTCAAGCGGTCCGGCATCTTGATGCGACAGGGACTGCACATAGGTCACAACATTGAGCAGCGAAGCGCGGTCGAGCATGCCGTCGCGACCGAAAGCGAGCATCTGGCTCACGCGCGTCTCATCATGCGTCGAGTTAATCCCGACACGCAAAGTTTCGAGCACGGCATCAGCATCCCCGCCCCAAAGCCACGCTTTGTCCGTGAGGTTCGGAAAGCCCGGACCGCCCTTGGCATCAATGCCGTGGCAGGCCGCACAATTGTCGCCAAAAAGCGGCACAGCCGTCTGTTGCACATAATGCATAAGACCGGCGTCGGCGCGTATGTCGTCAACGCTCAGCGCCGCGATCTTGTCCGTCACGGTCTGCTGATCCATCTGCGCCTGTTTGAGATCGGCGTCGATCAGGGAATGCTGGCTCACGCCAAGCAAACCTTTTGTATAGGTGAGGCCCAGCGGAAAGGCGGGCATCAGCAGCCAATAGCCCAGAGCAAAAGCAAAAGCGAGCCCTAGGCAGATATAGATAACCTTGGGCACCGGCGTATTGAGTTCCTCAATACCGTTCCAGTCGTGACCCGTCGTCATATATCCGGTATGAGGGTCGCGTTTTTCTACTGACATGGCGTGTCCCCGTCGTCAAAAATCTGCTCGGCGGCGCGGTCAAACTGGTTTTGATTGGCAGGCCACAGCGCATAGGCCACCGCGATGACCGACATGGCGATCAGATAAAACAGGCCGAAGGATTTAGAAAAAGCGACAAGCGTTTCGTGATCGAATGGCATGACTATTCCCCCTTGTCCTTATTCTGATAGGCCGCATCCGTCAGGTGCCCCAGAATTTGCAGATAGGCCACCAGCGCGTCCATC
>TARA_R110000868_G_scaffold348645_3_pt1 | contig 34115 bp, 31 predicted proteins | sample TARA_R110000868 | Tara Oceans TARA_R110000868 (sample SAMEA4397489) | marine metagenome | biome: Polar Biome; feature: [SRF] surface water layer (ENVO:00010504); material: water (ENVO:00002006), including particulate matter (ENVO:01000060) such as... | depth 5 m | reverse complement strand
GGCGACATCCGGCATCTATTATATTAAAGTAACCACCGGTGCAGGCTGTATAGATATTAAATCGGTAGCAGTGACAGTTAATGGGAAACCAGACGCACCAACTTTTTGCGTAGTGCAACCGTCTCTTTGCAGTACAGCAAAAGGAAGTGTTACCATAAATAGTCCATGCGGTGCTGAATATGAATACAGCATCAAAAATGGTGATGCTGGAACATGGCAATCGGCAATACTTTTTGGAAATTTGGATCCTGGTGATGTAACTGGTATAAGAGTAAGAAATAAAAATACGGGTTGTGTTTCAAATGCCGCATTTTGTGCTACGTCAAATTGCTCAGTAGCGCCTTGTCAATCCTCTGCGAAAATTGCCCGTCCAGAGGCTAAAACCATATCTGTAATTGCGCCTATAGAAACATCAACATCAACAACGAGTAAAACGGCAAGTTCAGGTTTTGATGCTTACCCCGTTCCTTTCAAAGATCAGCTTACGGTCAAATACAAATTTGATTACAAATCTGATGTGAAAATTGAGGTGTTTAATGCGCAAGGTATTTCCGTGCTTTCAAAATCTGACACTAATGGTTACATGAACAAAGAAGTGACTCTAGACCTTAAATTGAATAAGGAAAAAGAGCAAGTGTATATTGTGAAGCTGACCACCGATAGAGAAACAAGTACAAAAAAAGTTTTATCTTCCAAATAATTCCAATCCAATTTAAACTAAAAAGCATCCGCGAAAACGGATGCTTTTTTTATGCTCGTAAATTCGTTACCGTCAGTTCGAGTTGAGCAGTGATTTGCGACAGAAAATCATTGCGAAGTATCGAGAACAGTTATGGAATTAAATCTTCTCGATACAATTTTACTTTATTAAAACTGGAGTTTTAACAAAGTAAAATCACTCGAAGTGACGGCAGTTGTTGCGCTATTTTGCAGTCGTCATTGGTTCGTTACCGTCAGTTCGAGTTGAGCAGTGATTTGCGATAGAAAATCATTGCGAAGTATCGAGAACAGTTCCGTCCTTAAGGCTTCTCGATACAATTTTACGTTATTAAAACTAGCGTTTTAACAAAGTAAAATCACTCGAAGTGACGGCAGAAGGAGTTGTTATTTAAATTTTTTCCTTGCTAAATTCGGAAGCGCATCGTAATCATCATTTATTAACGCTTCTTTTTTGGCTTGAGACCATTTTTTAATTTGTTTTTCCGTCTCAATTGCTAAATTTATATCGGTAAACTCACAATAAAAGACCAATTCAATGGGTCTTCTTTTGATAGTGTAGCAATCAGGATAAAACCCCACTTGATGTTGAAAAACTCTTTGTTCTAAATTACTTGTTACACCGGTATAATAGGTTTTATCGGAGCACTTAAGAATATAAACATAGGATTGTTTCATGTTACGAATATAATAATATTCCGCCAGTTCGAGTTGAGCAGTGATTTGCGACAGAAAATCATTGCGAAGTATCGTGAACAGTTATGGAATTAAATCTTCTCGATACAGTTTTACGTCATTAATACTCGCGTTTTAACAACGTAAAATCACTAAAAGCGACGGCAGTTGCTATAAATCATCAACAATTTTACTCAATTTCAAATACCCAATATGCAAAACGTCTTCTTGCAGAGTTTTCTCTGATTTACTGATTTTTAAAGTATATCTTTCTTTGAACTGGCTATCGAGTATATCGGTTACTCTATAAAGTTCGTCTACGTCGATTCCGTATTTGTCGTCGATATGGGAGGCGCCGGCTCCCTTGAAACCGCAATGTTTGAAGAAAGTGCTCTTTTTAGCTTTTTTGGATGCCAATCCCATACTTTGGGCAACGGTTAGGATTTTATAATGGTACTCTTCAAACTCATTTTCCTTATAACCGCCCAAGTTGATGAAAAACAAATGGTCTAAATTGGTGTTTTCAACCGCTTCTTTGGCTATAATCTCGATTGCAAAATTATCGACGACGGAAACTTCGCGCCAGGCATCAATATGTATTCTTCCTTTCGCTTCAGGCCAAAAAGCCTTCATCTGTGGAATCAATTCCTTTAAGGAATTACCAATTCCAAAAAAAATATCGTGTTGTTCTGTAATTCGGCCAGCTGGTGTACAGCCTAGCATGATCATGTATAATTTGAGTTTTTTATCCATACTTCAAAGCTACATAATTTTCACAAAATAAACTTTGGCACAGTTCGTGGATATACGCAATCAAAGAAACCAATAAAATTAAAAACATGAAAAAGATAATTACACTTTTAGCCATTGCAGGGTTGTTGACTTTGCAAAGTTGCACAACATCAGGTAGTTTTGAAATTGCACCTATTGCGACAACAGAAGTTTTTGAAGTAACGACTTCGTTCAATTCGACAAATAATTTCAGTCGATTAGTAACCTTTAATCCACCAATTTATTCTTCAGATGTTGTTCTGACGTATCGATTATCGGGTTCTAATTATCAAGGAGACGTGTGGGAATTATTACCAGAAACCTACTATTTTAATAATGGAGCATTGGATTTTGGTTATAAATTTGATTATACTAATCGCGATGTAAGAATATATATGATTGGTAACGATTTACAATCCGTGTCTACGAGCTTTAGGCTTAATCAGGTAATTCGAATTGTTATTGTGCCTGCGAGCTACGCCAAATCAATAAATAAAAATAGTTATTCTGATGTGATTACTGCTTTAAACGTAAAGGATAGCCAAATTCAGAAAATTGATCTTTAATAAACAAATAGTGAAAGAGGGAGCCGAGAGGTTTCCTTTTTTTACATCAAAATGAAAGGGTAAAGGTGTTTTTTCTCTCGTTAGAAAATATATCTTTTATTTAAATACCTGATTAGCTGAGAAATAATGATAAAAATTGTGACTTTGGTATAATTAATGCATAATAAACAGTAGTGAAATAACCATTTAAAAGAAATAAATATGAAAAAGATAAGTACAATTTTGGCAATTATTGGAATGATTGTCCTTTCAAGTTGTTCAGGGCCAGAAGGGCCTCCAGGATATGACGGACTTGATGGACAAGATGGGTTAGTGGGCGAAGTTTTCGAACTTAAAAATGTTAACTTCAGCTATAACGCAACAGATGGTTATACTATTTATAGAGCATTGAATCCAAAGATTTTTGCTTCTGATGTGGTACTGATTTACAGAATGAGGGGAACTATAAATGCAAGCACTCCAATTTGGCAACTTATTCCCAGAACTCTTTTTCTACCGCAAGGTGAGCTAGATTATGATTTTGATTTTAGCAGGGAAGATTTTACGATTTATGCAGGAGGTAATTATGACTTAAGTACAACACCATCATACTTAAATAATCAAACCTTTCGTATTGTAATTGTTCCTGGTAGTTTTTCTACTTCAATTAATAAAAATAATTATGCAGATGTAATTACTGCTCTAAATATAAATGAAAGCCAAATTCAGAATATTAATTTTTAATATTTTGGGTATTGCACAAAAAAAGGAAATCCCCCGATTTCCTTTTTTTTATGCTTTAATTTTAAATGTTTGCCTTCGAACGCAATGAGTCATAGATAAGCTAAGCGGTATTGTTTAGTTTTCTTCTGGGGGCTTCTGCTTACTCATTCGTAAGGAAACTACAATTCCCGCTAAAAGCGAAAAGGCAATAAAAACCAAGGAAGCCCACTCTGGAATTTCAATAAATTCATGGAGTAACATTTTAAGACCTACGAAACTTAATATCGCAATAAGGCTAAATTCTAAATAACTAAATTTTTCAAGCATATTAGCTAGAAAGAAATACATGGATCGCAATCCTAATATGGCAAATATGTTAGAGCTAAAAACTAAAAATGGATCGCTTGTGATTGCTAGAATTGCAGGAACACTGTCAATAGCAAATACCACATCCATAACTTCAATGACTACTAAAGCCACAAATAAAGGAGTAGCGGCGGTGATATGTCGTCTTTTTACAAAAAAATGTTCTTTATCGATATGATTTGAAATAGGAACTATCCTTTTTAGACTTTTATATACAAATGATTTTTTAGGTTCAAATTTTTCTTCTCCGTTTGAGAATAGCATTTTCATTGCCGTAAAAATAAGGAAGAAGCCAAAAAGATAAGTAGCCCAAAAGAATTTATGTATTAATAAAACACCAAAAAAGATCATTAAACCCCTAAAAACGATGGCGCCTAATATACCCCAGAATAAAACTCTGTGTTGGTATTTTTGCGGAATCTTAAAAGATGAAAAAATGATGGCAATGACAAATATATTATCGACACTAAGCGATAATTCGATTAAATATCCGGTAATGAATTTTATCGATGCGGCAAGAGGTTTAAGTCCGTCCGGGTTAGCAATATACTCGTTAGCATATATCCAATAGATAACTCCTGAGAAGAGAAAAGAAAGTGTCACCCAGATTATGGTCCACTTAGTAGCTTCTTTTGTGCTAATAATGTGGGGTGTTTTATTAAATACACCTAGATCTAATGCAAGAATGATAATAACGATAACAAAGAAAGAAATCCAGACAATCATAAATCGAGTTATTTATTGATTGACAAAGATACTTTTTGATTTCTAACTTCGAAAGTTATTCATATAAAGTTGAATTTTAAGACAAAAGGAGTCTTGTAGTTTAATTGAAATGTCAATTTGGAAATATATGGGCTGAAAATTAATAGGTTGTCATTATATGAGGATATTTTTACGAAAACCGCAATTTAATTGGATTTACCCTAAATAAACAGAGGTAAAATTTCATAAAAACATTATTTGAGTTATATTTGCACCTCAATAATAGGGGTTTAATTTTTTAAATATAATTTTTATGTCAACAATACGTTTCCAAGCTTTGAGAGAAGCATCAACAAGAAAGCCAATTAAATTTGAAGAATCTGGTAGAAAATCAATTCTTTTCGGTTCAAATGTTTTTAATGATAAAGCAATGAAGCAATATTTAACTTCAGACGCTTTTAAAGGAGTTCAAGGTGCTGTACAGCATGGAACTAAAATAGACAGAAAATTAGCTGACTATATTGCAATGGGTATGAAAGAATGGGCCTTGGCTAAAGGAGTTACTCATTACACGCACTGGTTTCAACCATTGACTGGAGCTACTGCTGAAAAACATGATGCTTTCTTTGAAACTTCTTATGATGGTAGTGATCCAGTAGAAAAATTTGGAGGAGCACAATTAGTGCAACAAGAACCAGATGCATCTAGTTTTCCTAATGGAGGAATTAGAAATACTTTTGAAGCAAGAGGATATACAGCTTGGGATCCTACATCTCCAGCATTCATTTTTGGTACTACATTATGTATTCCAACGGTTTTTATCTCATACACAGGAGAAGCTTTAGATTATAAAACACCTTTGTTGCGTGCTTTGCAAGTTATGGATGAAGCAGCTACAGATGTTTGTAAATATTTTGATAAAAATGTAAAGAAAGTTACTGCAACCCTAGGATGGGAGCAAGAATATTTCTTGATAGATAGAGCATTAGCACTTTCTCGCCCAGACCTTATGATGACTGGAAGAACTTTGTTAGGACATACCTCTGCAAAAGGACAACAATTAGACGATCATTATTTTGGTTCAATTCCTACTCGTGCGCTTACTTATATGAGAGATCTTGAGCAAGAATGTATGTTACTTGGAATACCAGTAAAAACACGTCACAATGAAGTAGCTCCAAATCAATTTGAGTTGGCACCTATTTTCGAAGAAACAAACCTTGCTGTAGATCACAACTGTTTGTTGATGGATGTAATGGAAAAAGTGGCTGAACGTCATGATTTGAAAGTATTATTTCATGAAAAACCATTTAAAGGAGTAAACGGTTCAGGAAAACATAATAACTGGTCATTAGCAACAGACACAGGTGTAAACTTGTTGAGTCCAAGTAAAACGCCAATGAGCAATTTACAGTTTTTGACTTTCTTTATCAATACTATAAAAGCAGTACACGACAATGAATCTTTGTTAAGAGGAGCTATTGCAACTGCAGGAAACGATCATAGATTAGGTGCAAATGAGGCGCCACCGGCAATTATCTCTGTATTTATTGGAGAACAATTGACTAAGGTGTTAGCTGAATTAGAAGGAGTAACAGCTGGTAAATTATCACCAGAAGAAAAAACAGATTTAAAATTAAATGTTGTAGGTAAAATTCCAGACGTTCTTTTGGATAATACAGACAGAAATAGAACTTCACCATTTGCTTTTACAGGAAATAAATTTGAGTTTAGAGCAGTAGGTTCTAATTCTAACTGTTCTAATTCAATGACTACATTGAATGCGATTGTTGCAAAACAATTGAAAGATTTCAAGAAAGAAGTTGACGCTTTGATTGAGACAAAAGACATGAAGAAAGACGATGCTATTTTCAATGTTTTGAGAGAATACATTAAACATTCTAAAAAGATCCTTTTTGAAGGAGATGGATATAGTGAAGCATGGGAAATAGAAGCTGAAAAAAGAGGATTGAGTAACTTCAAAACGACTCCTTTAGCATTGAAAGCAAGAGCGTCTAAACAAGCATTAGATTTGTTTTCTGATCTAGGAATCATGAATCACGTAGAGGTTGAAGCGCGTTACGAAATTGAATTGGAAGAGTATACTAAGAAAATTCAAATTGAAGGTAGAGTATTAGGTGATATTGCAACAAACCACGTAATTCCAACCGCGATTCGTTACCAGAACACTTTAATTGAAAATGTAAGCGGGTTGAAAAACATCTTTGGAGCTGATTTTGAAAATGTTGCCAAAGAGCAAATTATTTTAATCAAAGACATTTCTAAGCATATCGAAGGAATCAATTCTAAAGTAGTAGAGATGACTAACGAAAGAAAGAAAGCGAATGTATTGACTGATGGTCAAGAAATGGCAGAAGCTTACTGTGATAAAGTAAAACCTTATTTTGAGGTGATACGTGAGCATTGTGATAAATTAGAGCTTTTAGTTGATAATGAACTATGGACTTTAACTAAATACAGAGAATTGTTGTTTACGAAATAGTAATCAAGTAATCTTATATATTAGAAATGCCTATCCAGTTTTGGATAGGCATTTTTTATTGTTCTGATTTTAATATTTGGATAGACAATTTTTTACTTCATAATTGAAAATTTAAGAGCCATTTTTAGAATAAAGATTGTGTTATTTTAAAATGTATTAAGGTAATTATTGGATGGTTTTATAGCCAATAAATAAGAAAAATAACTTCATGTTATCAAAATAGATAGTATTTTAAATTCTAATTCATGAATGTTTCCTTAACCATGGTTGTCACTACCGTGACCTAAATAATTAATTATTAATGTCTTACTATTTAATGAATCTAAGAATTTAGATTTTAAGTAGAAAATTCTTTAGACTTAGTTTTTTTTTTCGATTTTTCATTCAATTTATTTTTTATTTGCGATTTATTTGAAGGAAATTTCCGAGGTGGTAATTCAAAAAAGATGTGTTTTACCGAGAAATTGTTTCTCTTTATCGAAAAAAGAAGAAATGTTAATAGTTATGTTGTAGATAGTTAGCGTTTTAGACTTTTATCTATAACTTTGATTTAAGATAATTGATAAGACATATTCTATATAAATACTTGTTTTTTTAAAGTTTATATATCCAAAAATTCTTACACTGTAGAGTAGTTCTAAATACCTCGTTTTACTCTAAATACCACCTTTTTTTTATCTTATATCCTGCCCTGGATCATATGTTATAATTGCCTACATCTGAATATGTATTAATAACCAATTAAATATATTTATTATGAAAAAAGTGATTTTAAGCATCTCCGCGATGCTATTCGGAACAGCAATGTGCTTGGCACAATCAACAGCGCCTCATGGAGCTTCAGCTTCAACATATGTAGCGCATTACAGTTCTGTTATGTCAACAGGTAACGGTAATGACGCTACTATTTCACAAGTAGGTACACAGCACCAGTCAAATGTCATTCAAGACGGAAAAAATGGTTTAGTTCTTGGGGATGGATGGAAAAACGAAGCATGGGTTACTCAAACTGGTTTAAATCAAGTAGCAGTAATAGGATCGCATGGTGATAAAAACGATGCTAGAATCGTACAAAAGAATCAATTTAACATCGCTACAATTGATCAAGGAGTGGGGTATGCAGAAAAAAATAGTGCTACTGCTAGACAAGACGGAGTTAAAAATGAGTCTATGCAAACTCAACGTTTTGATAAAAACACTGCACTTGTTGTACAAGACGGGAATAGAAATGAGGCTGTACAGGATCAAAGAACTATGACTAACATGGCGAAAGGAAGTAACGCTGTTATTCGTCAAGATGGTAAAAGAAATCGCGCTGAACAAACTCAAAAAGGAGAAAAGAATGATGCGAGAACTGTCCAAACAGGTGATTTTAACGACTCAGAAACGACTCAGACCGGTAATGGGAATGATGATATAACTAATCAGACAGGTGATTACAATATGTCATGGACTATACAAACTGGTGATAAGAATGAGGCTATTACTCGTCAAAATGGTGACTTTAATATGTCTGATATTACTCAAACTGGTAATAAAAACTTCGCGAGAGTTAGACAATTCAATGATTATCAAATCAGTACTGTAACTCAAATGGGGAACAATAATGGTGCTAACGTTTATCAATTCTAATAACTTATAAAAAAGAGGTAGTTTAAAAAGAACTACCTCTTTTTTTTTAATAAAAAACATCATGAAAACTAAAATATATATTCTTTTTATTATGTTTTCATTTTCAGAGATTGCTTTCTGTCAAAATGATAATGAGGAAAAGGAAAGTAAAGCTTTTAATTCATTAACTGATTTTTCTAAAGATTTGCGATATCATTTAATAAGCCAAATTGATTATGCGAATAAAAAGAGTAGTTCAGAAAGGAATTTTCAACAAAACAGTAGTTTAAATATCAATCAAATTGGGAACTTTAATACAGTTGCAGTGAATATAAAAGCACAATCAGTAGATCTTGATATTTTACAATATGGAGATGAAAATACATTTCAATTAGACAACCAAGTTGATACCTTCAAACATAAGGTAGTTCAGGTAGGACAAAAAAATACTATTATAGATGTTTCTCGTCATACTAACAGCGGTATTGATGTAAATATGGAGTTTGTTCAAAAAGGGAATAATCAAAATATTCGCAACTATGGAACTAATTCTATGTCAAAAGATATGAAAGTTATTCAAAAAGGCAACGGAGCTTCAGTCTTTATTATTAATCATAAATAAGCGACTAATGAAAATCAGTAATCAATTTAAAGTGTTTTTTGTTTTTTTATTATTTACTGTAGGATGTTATTCGCAAACAACAAATACAAAAGTTAAGGCTAGAATTGTATATGAAGAAAATGATAGAATCATTAAAATTACTGGTACAGCCGAAAATTTAACAGACATACTGCAAAGCATGTCTTATAGCTTGTCAGTCATAAAAAAAAACAGTTCTAATGATAATACATCTAATAATGTGCAAGAAGGCTTTTTTAACTTAGGTCCTAATGAAAATAAAAATTTATCTACTACTCAAATTAACCTTGGTAATGAAGATGAAGTGATTGTTCTGCTACTTTTTTATGATGAAAGCAAAAAACTCATAGGGAAGGACAGAGTCGTATTTGGTGAAGAAAAAAAAAAGTAGAAACAATACCAGTTGATGGTTTTGAATTAAGAGGAATAGTTTCAGATGAGACGAAAACTAAAATGGGAAGAGACTTCTATGATTTATATTATTATTTATATAATGAGTATAAAATTAACTCCAATAAACTTGTGGTGATTAATGAAGAATTCAGCTTTTCAAGAAACACAAAAATATCGATTAACATAAATAATGAAGTTGTTAATGAGTTTTTATCTCGGCCAGATGAAGAATATATAGAGGCAATGGCTCAGCAATCGATTTACCAAACCTATCTATATTTAAAGAATTTGGAAAAGGAAAGTAAATATTTTACACAGTATTAATTTAATATATGATTTATGAAACTTTTATTTTCTCTTGCTATACTTTTATTTTCACTATCAGTCTTTGCACAAGAATTAGTGTATAAGCCACGTAATCCTGCTTTTGGAGGAGATACTTTTAATTATCAATGGATGATTGGTTCTGCAGAGTCTCAAAATAAATTTAAAGATCAAGAACTGCAAAGAGATGAGCTGACTGAATTACAACAATTCACAGCGGATTTGAACTCGCAATTACTGAGTTCAGTTTCAAGATCCTTATTTACACAACAGTTTGGAACAGAGGGAATATCTGTTGGGAGTTATGTTTTTGGGAGTTTGTCTGTTGAGGTATATCCTTCTTCAGGAGGTTTAACAGTTGATATTCTAGATACAAAAACAGGTGAACAAACACAAGTAATTATCCCAAATTAATACTATGCAATTTAAATCCTACTTAGTTTTTCCAATTATTTTTTTATTCTTAAGTTGCGGTGCTTTTTATAACCAACCCACTGGTGTAGAGAAAGCAGTGATAGGAGAAAGTACTCCAGCCACATCCCTATTAAAAGAGCTTCCGAAAGCAAAAGAACCTATTGTCGTGGGAATCTATAAATTTAGAGACCAAACGGGGCAATATAAAGCCTCCGAAAACGGAAGTACATTTAGCACTGCGGTAACCCAAGGAGCGACTTCAATATTAATTAAAGCGCTTGAAGATTCAAAATGGTTTGTGCCTATTGAGCGTGAAAATATTGGAAATTTACTTCAAGAAAGAAATCTTATTCGTTCCACTAGACAAGAATACACTGCAAACGTTGATCCTAAGGCACCACAAATTACGCCTTTATTATATGCAGGAGTTTTACTTGAAGGCGGAATAATCTCTTATGATTCTAATATTATTACAGGTGGTTTTGGAGCTCGATATTTTGGTACAGGGGCATCTGTAAAATACAGACAGGATCGAGTTACTATATACTTACGTATGGTTTCTACTGCAAATGGAAAAATACTGAAATCAGTTTATATTTCAAAAACAATTCTTTCTCAAGCCATTGATCAAAGTCTTTTTAAATATGTGAATTTCAAAAGGCTATTAGAGGTAGAGACGGGATACACTACAAATGAACCCATACAAATGGCAGTTACAGAAGCAATCGAGAAAGCGGTAGCTTCGCTAGTTATGGAAGGAATCAAAGATGGGATATGGGAGTCAGCGGCGGCTAAAGAAGAAATAGATTCCGTAATGTTAAAATATAAAAACGAGAATGAAGAAGCTGACGTAACAGCGATATACGGTAGAAAATTAACAGACAGAAGGTCAAAATTCGGGATTGAATTTTCTGGCGGTCTGACTTTAATGGATGGAGACCGTGTAGATCCGCTACTGCGCCCAATGGTACGTGGAGCTTTGAAATATTTTTTAACACCAAGTATTAACCTAAGCGCTTCGACAAATGTTATAAAGCTTGCAAATAAAGGCTATTCTGACAAAGGCTATGCAACATTTGATCTTAATGCAGAATACATTTTATTGCCAAAAGATAAATTGACTCCCTATATTTTTGCCGGAGGAGGCTATGGTTTTAATAAAGAGTTTGAAAATATTCATGCAAAAGTTCAGTATGGAGCTGGTCTTGAATATATGGCTTCAGACAATTTTGGGATAAAAATGTATGGAGAACACAACTTGAATTTTAGTGATAATATTGATTACTTAGAAAGAGGCGTTCGAGACGATTACTATTATCGATTTGGCTTAGGACTGACATATTATTTTGGAAATAAAAAAATAAAAACGCAAAAATAAATGATGATAGTATTGTTCGTAAATAATTGTCTATCACTTAAATTTTAATATTAAAATAATGAAAAATATATATCTAATACTAAGTTTGTCCCTACTATTTCTTTTCAGCTCTTGTAGCGAGGAAAAAATTTCAGGAGAAGACTTTGGAACTGTTGAAGGAAGAGTAGTAAGTGCGATCACTTTTAAACCTTTGGAGAATGTAAAGGTTTTTTCAAACCCAAGTTCAAGTATTGTTTTTACAGATAGTGACGGTCGGTTTTCTATTCCAAAAATTAAAGTTGGTCAATATTCATTTGAAGCGCAAAAAGACGGTTATCTTGCTAAATTTGAATCGGGAACGATAAATATAAATAGCAGCACTAGCCTGGTTTTCGAACTAAAATTATCAACTTCAAATAATAAACCGCCAACCGCAGCTGTATTAGTTTCTCCAGCTGATAATGCGGTAAACCAAAGCTTAGAATTAAATATAAGTTGGACTGCCACCGATCCAGAAACGGATGTGTTGACCTACGAAGTTACTTTGAGGAATGATGCTACTAGTGATGTTATCGTTTATTCAAATTTGACGGAACCTAATTACATTCTGAAAAATCTGAAATACAACACCAAATATTATTGGCAAGTATCCGTTTCAGATGGAATAAACTCAAAAGTTTTAAGTGCGGTCAATACATTTACCACATCAACTTTCCCGAATGCTCGATTTTTATTTGTCAAAAAAATAAATGACAATAATGTGATTTATGCTGGGAATGATGCAGGAGAACAATTGCAAATTACGACTTCGGCTACAAATAGTTGGAGACCAAGAAAGAATACACAATCCACAAAAATTGCTTTTATTAGATCAAGTGGATCGCAAAACCATATATACACCATGAATCCGGATGGTTCAGGAGTTTTTAAAGTAACAAATGCAGTTCCTGTTGCTGGTTTTAATCCAGATTTCATTAATTTTTCTTGGAATGCTTCAGGCAGTGAGATTATCTATCCCTATTTTGATAAATTATATAAGATAAATAAAGACGGAAGTGGTTTGACTAAAATCTATCAAACTACTGATGGAAGATTTATATCTGAGTGTGACTGGAGTAATGATGGTTCAAAAATCGCTTTGAAAATTAATAATGCAAATGGCTATAATGCGGAGATATTAGTAATTAATACGTCGGGAACAGTAATTAATCAAGTTTTATCAGGAATTGATGGTGCGTTAGGTGGTTTGAATTTTTCAGTAACGGGACAAAAACTAATCTTTACCAGAGATATATCAGGATATGAAAATACTAATTACAGACAACTTGATACAAGAATTTATCAGTATGCATTTAGCTCTTCTGCAATTACAGAAATAGGATATGATAAACCTTCAGGTAGTGTAGATTTGGACGTCAGATATTCTCCAAGCGAATCTGAATTGATTTTTGTCAACACATCAAATGACGGTTTATCTGTAAAAAATATTGTAAAACTGGTTCCTTCTACAAATAGCACAAGTTCTGTAAGATCAATACTGTTTTCAAATGCCAGTATGCCAGATTGGGAATAGTAGTAAACACTATATATAAAAAATGCCTATCCGTTTTGGATAGGCATTTTTTATATATTTAAAAGGCAAGTGATTGAACTCACTTTTAACTATAGTAGAAAACGGGGTGTTGTGAATTTCATTCGCTTTGATTTTAAAGCGACTACTCGGCAGTTATTGGATCTATAACTGCGGCAACTTTACTGATTGCGTTTACAGGAAAACCACCTAGTTTAGCGTGTTCTCGTACCATTTCTTCGTTTGGCGCATTGTATATGCAGTAAATTTTGTCATTAGTGACATAACTATTAACCCACTGTATTTGTGGTCCCAGTTTATCTAAAACTCCCATAGAAGTTTGTGAAATGGCTTTTAACTGTTCAGCATTCATTTTTCCGGCTTCGGGGATTTCTCTTTCAATTACGTACTTAGGCATGATGTTTAGTTTTGTTTTCCTACTCATTTACATTTTTGGAAAAACTCGTTTTTTATAGTGGTATCTGAATTCCACTTTATAACTTTATTTAGAGACAATAGTTCAAATAGGATGTAGTGAAATAAGTCGATAATACTATTAATCTCAAATAAAAAAGAGGTGGTTCAAGTCTTGATGTGGAAAGGTTATAAGATTTTAAAACGCCTTTTTTAAATGTATAAAAAACTGATATGTAGTCTGTTAGTATAAATTTAATGAATTAATTTTACATTCTGCAGATAAAGATAATATTTAACGAAACACTTAACGACCCAATAGGCATTACCCAAAAAAATATTTATCTTTGCCGCACAACCCAGTTGCCTAAAAACAACATACACAACTACACTACATGAGTTCAGATACTTCAAAAAGATATGCGCAACGCGGTGTTTCTGCATCCAAAGAAGATGTGCATAACGCCATAAAAAATATTGACAAAGGTTTGTATCCACAGGCATTTTGTAAAATTGTTCCGGATTACCTTACCCAAGACGAGGACTATTGTTTGATTATGCATGCAGATGGAGCAGGAACTAAATCTTCTTTGGCATATATGTACTGGAAAGAAACAGGAGATATATCAGTATGGAAAGGGATTGCTCAAGATGCATTAATAATGAATATTGATGATTTATTGTGTGTGGGAGCAACTGATAATATTCTGCTTTCTTCTACTATTGGTAGGAACAAAAATTTGATTACGGGAGAAGTGCTTTCGGCTATTATCAATGGAACAGAAGAACTGATTAAGGAGTTGGCTTCTTTTGGGGTAACCATACATTCTACAGGTGGAGAAACTGCTGATGTGGGTGATATCGTTCGTACCATTATCGTAGATTCTACCGTTACAGCTAGAATGAAACGTTCTAAAGTCATTGACAATGCTAATATCAAAGCAGGGGATGTGATTGTAGGTTTGGCCTCTTTTGGTCAGGCTACTTATGAAAAAAGCTACAATGGCGGAATGGGGAGTAATGGATTAACTTCTGCGCGTCATGATGTATTCGGGAAATATTTGGCTACTAAGTACCCAGAAAGTTTTGATGCGGCGGTACCCGAAGACTTAATTTACTCAGGACAAGTCAAATTAACTGACGCGGTGGAGAATTCTCCTATCGATGCAGGTCAATTAGTACTTTCACCAACGAGAACTTATGCACCTATTATCAAGAAGATTTTAGATAAATACGACGCTGCTGCCATTCATGGTATGGTACATTGTAGTGGAGGAGCACAGACAAAAATTTTGCATTTCGTAGAAAACCTTCACATCATAAAAGATAATTTATTCCCGGTTCCTCCTTTATTTAAGTTGATACAGGAACAGTCTAAAACAGATTGGAAGGAAATGTACCAAGTATTTAACTGTGGTCACCGTATGGAAATATATGTTCCTGAAGCAGTTGCCCAGGATATTATCGCTATTTCAAAATCATTCAATGTCGATGCACAAATCGTAGGAAGGGTAGAAGCAGCCGATACTAAAAAATTGACAATCACCAGCGAATACGGGACTTTCGAATATTAATATAATTAGAAGCTAATCCCGCTGTTCACTATATCTGTTGTGGCAAACACTGCCACAACAGGATGCCGTTTCCATCGGGGCTAAAAACACAATGATATGTACGAATTAATTTTTTGGAAATATTTAGAGGAGGTTTACTTAAATCATCAAGAAGTGTATGAAGCACTTGATGACGAAACTACAATTGAAGGCCTAGAAGAACTTCCTGTTCAAGTAATTTTGAATAGAATAGCTTCTGTATTTTCAAAATGGGAAAAAGTAGATGAAAACAGCTGGAAAAACAATAGTGGACCAGGAGCTTTTCAAGTATTGACAACACCACAAAGCATACAGATTGATTGCTATGGTACCGAAGGGAAAACAATGGATCAATTAGTGAACATTATGGAAGAATATAAATGTCCATTATATGACCCTCAAGTTCCTATGCGCTATGATGAAATGTATGCGCCGGAATAGTTCTACTTTATAAATAGAAATCAAAATATACAATAGAAGTAAAAAAGTACTATAATAATTGATAATTAGCCAATGAATTTTGATTCTTTTCCTAACTTAATTCTAGAAGACGAAACGGTTTTACTTCGACCACTTCTAGAAACTGATTTCGATAATTTATTAGATTTTTCAATTAACGAGCCTGATACTTGGAAATATTCTTTAGTACGTGCAAACGGAAAAGAGAATTTAGAAAAGTACATTCAAATAGCATTAGCTGCCAAAGAAAGAAAAATAGAGTTTCCGTTTATTGTTTTCGATAAAAAATCAGGCAAGTACGCTGGTAGTACTCGTTTCTATGATATCAATTTTGCTCATAAAACGCTGCAGCTCGGTTATACTTGGTACGGTCAAGCTTTTCGAGGAACAGGATTAAACAAACACTGTAAGCTTTTATTGTTACAATTTGCGTTTGAAATACTTGAGGTAGAACGTGTTGAGTTTAGAGCTGATAACGATAATAAAAGAAGTATTGCCGCGATGAAAAGTATCGGTTGTAAGGAAGAAGGCGTATTGCGAAATCATATGCCAACTTATAATAGTGATGTACGACGTGATACTATTGTTTTAAGCATTCTTAGAGACGAGTGGTTTGAGAATGTTAAGCACCGCCTAGTTGAGAATGTAAAGAAATTGAACTAATCTCCAAGCTTAGATTCTTTTTCTTTGCCGTCTTCTTCTTTAGTACCGTCTTCTTTTTTATCCTCTGTTTTTCTAAAGCCTATTAGTTGTCGGTATTTGGTTTCCGTTTTTTTTAATTCTTCCTCTAGGTGCTTGTATTTACTGATGTCTTTTATTGTAACTACAGCAGCAACTACGTTATTATCCTGATCTATTAGAGGCCTACCGCTAATAAGAACTCGTTTTTTTTCACGTTTGGCAGAGTCCCAAAGCACAATATCAATATCATTAGTAACTTCTCCGTTTAACGCGCGTTCCATAGGCAAATTTTGAGAAGGGAAAATGGTCTTTTCGTCAGGGAAATATAGCTCAAAATGATCTGAGATATTGGGAGATATAAGATCATCTTCTTCAATTCCAAACATTTCATTAGCATTGTAATTTGCCATGATTACTTTTTTATCTGAATTCGCAACGATGATGCCTTCACTTATATTCTCTAGAATTAGGCGTAATTTCTGTTCGTTTTCGTAGAGTTCGTCAATTGCCTGCTGTTGCTCTTTTTCTAATTGTACAAGTGCAGTAATATCTCTTGCAACGGCATACATTAATCCCGTTTTTGAATCAGCGATGGCAGACCAAACAAGCCATTTAATGGAGCCGTCTTTACAAATCCACCTGTTTTTAAACTCAAGTATTAGTGAGGAGCCATTTTTAATCTTCTCAATTTCCTTTTGGGTACTTTCTTTATCATCTGGATGAACAAAATGGAGAAAGGGATGTTTTAATAATTCGGCTTCTGAGTATCCTAATGTTTTAACCATTGTAGGATTTATTTTTTCAAATTTTTCCTTAGAAGCGATCGCCATTATGTCTAATGAAATATTGAAAAAATTATCAGCTGCATTCAGTGACTTTTCATTTTCAACTGATTGGGTTACATCAGTGGCAACGGCATATAATAAGCCTGTTTTTATATCGGGGAAGGTAGACCACTGAATCCATTTCATAGATCCATCTTTACCAATATATCTGTTTTTAAACTGTGTCGTAGTAGCTCCAGTTTCCAGTTTTACAACTTCTCCCTGCGTATTAGTTTTGTCTTCATCATAGACAAAGTTGAGAAAGGGTTGGCTTAATAATTCTTCTTCAGAGTACCCTAATATTTTGACTGTAGCCGGATTTACTTTAATGAAGTGTGTTGATGACGCAATAATCATCATTTCTGCCGACATAGTGAAGAATTTATCAGATGCAACTAATGATTCTTCCATTTCCTTTCTTTCAGTAATATCAGTAGATATCCCGCCGATGGCATAGATTCTTCCTGTTGAATCATACAATGGAAATTTTACGGCGATGTACGTATGTTTACCGTCCTTTTGCTGTATCGTTTCTTCAGTTTTTAATTCACGTAATTTTTTTACAACCTCAATGTCAGAATTTCTGTAGACATCAGCAACACTTTCTGGTAAAAAGTCAAAATCTGTTTTCCCTATTATTTCGTCGTTCGATATTTTAAATAAATCCCCAAATTGTTTGTTGATCAATATATATTCCCCGTTGATTTTTTTTATAAAAATGGGATTGGACGTATTGTCAATAATAGACTGAAGCAATTGTTTGTTGTCGAATAGTAATTTTTGAGATATTTTTTTTGCTTTTAATTGGGAATGAATAATAAAATAGACAACAATTAATAAAATTATAGATAGCCCAAATAAAGCAACTTCTATCCAATCTAATTTCGAATCCATTGTTTTGTCTCTTTGCTTATCAAGACGCGAAATGAAAATCCATCCCGAAGCAACGACAACCAGTACATTTATGACAAATCCTATAAATACTTTTTTTTCAAATGATATTTTCATGGACTAACATTTTAATTTGATTTGGAAAAAGTGCGACAATTAGCAAGGCACTTGCTTATTAGTATGAAAGTTAGTGAATTATATCCAATTCAGTATTGTGAACTTATTTTTTTTAGAGTGAAATACCATACAAAAAAAGGAGACGGGAAATAAGTAGTGGATGTTTAGTGTTGAAAATTAGTTAATAATTTTTATCAAGCTTTCGTTGATTTTCATCACCAAAAGGAGCAAGTCATTAGACAAATATAATTTCGTAAAATAAGAGATGCATTAGTCTTTATTTATTTTCAAATTTCATCAAGCTTAGACTCAGTAAAATTACAACCAAAGTAACACCTACATCTGCAGCAATCGCGAAAACTAAATTGCTGTATCCCAGAAAGGCTAATGCGATAAAAAGCACTTTTACAGCAATGGCTCCTATGGTATTGGTTTTTATCCTTAACAGTGTCTTTTTACTGAGACGAATTAGAAAGGGGATAAGGGAAAGTTTATCGTTCATTAAGGCAATATTGGCAGTTTCAATTGCGGTATCGCTTCCGGCGGCTCCCATTGCAATTCCCACAGTACTCAATGCCAGAGCTGGCGCATCGTTTATCCCGTCACCTACCATGGCGACGTTACCATACTCTTTTAAAAGTGCGCTCATTTTTTCCGATTTATTTTCTGGTAGTAATCCTCCAAATACTTTTTTAATGCCAACGGTATTAGCCACATAATGAGCTGCTTTTTCACTATCTCCTGTTAGCATTATTAGCTCGATATTAAGCGCTTGCAATTCTTTTATGGCGGCAATACTATCTGGTTTTATGGCGTCGGTCAAGCCAATGATACCAGCTACGCCTTTCCCAAAACTAACTACTACACTTGTTTTACCCTGAGAAGCTAATTGTTCGACAATTTTTTCAGCCTCTTCGGTTACTTCGTGATATTCTCGAATGAATTCAAGTTTACCCACATAAACAGTTTCGTTCTCACAAACCAGACATTTTGCAATGGCTCCTTTTCCCATGATGCTTTTAAAACCTTCGGCTTTATGCGGTTCAAAACCCTCAGCTTTGCTTGCCGTAACAATGGCTTGCGCCAATGGATGTTCAGAGAAAAGTTCTGTTCCGGCAGTACACGCTAACAGCTCTTCACGACTAGTTCCGTTTAACGGAAAAATATCTGAAACGATAGGAGTTCCATAAGTGATAGTTCTGGTTTTGTCTAAGGCAATCGCTTTGACTTGAGCCATGGCCTCGATGTATTTCCCTCCCTTTACCAGAGCTCCTTTTGCGGAAGCATTCCCTATCGCTGCATAGATGGCAACCGGAGTAGAGATTACAAGCGCACACGGGCACGCAATCACTAAGAGCGTAATGGCTTGTTTCAACCAAAGGTCAAAATCCAGGTCTAGTATAAAAACGGGTATTGCAAACACCAAAACTGCCATGGCAATAATAGTTGGTGTATAGAATTTAGAAAAACGTTGAATGAATTTTTGTGTGTCACTTCTGGATGCCGCTGCTTCAAATGTCAGCCGAATTATTTTTGCAAAGGTGGTATCTATAGAAAGGGTCGTCGTTTCCATTTCGACAAAACCATTTTTATTGAGCGTTCCCGCAAATAAAATATCGCCAGGACGTTTGTCTTTTGGAATAGGTTCTCCGGTAATGGCCGCTTCATCAACCGTCGTTTCTCCTGATACTATTCTTCCGTCTAATGGAATCATTTCGCCAGGTTTCACTTGAATAATGGAGCCTACAGCAACTTTATTTACTGGTATGGATTTGTTTTCTGATTTTACAAAAGCGGTTTTTGGGGCTAGATTAACTAATTGGTCTAATGCCGATTTTGAATTTTCAAGACCGATATCCTCCAGACGCTCACCCAAAACATAGAGAACAATAACAACTGCCGCTTCAGGGTATTCTCCCAAGTAAAAGGCCGCAACAACTGCGATGGTCATCAGTAAATTGATACTGCTGAATTTAAGTTTGAAGATTGCTTTTATTCCATTTATCAAAACCTCGTGACCAATTCCTATGATAAATGCGGCGAAAATAAAAGGTCCGTAGGGCATAGGAATGTGAATGCCAATAATCGATAAAATTTCTAAAATGATAACAATCGTAACGGAGGAAAGTAGAAAAAGAAATTTTTTATCGTCTATTGGCAATCTCATAAGCTTAATTTTATTCTGTTTATTTTAATTGTTATTCTCTGTTTTGTTTAAAAGAACAGGGACTCCAAAACCAATTTGCTCTAACTTCTGCAATTGTGTCTCCGCATCGCCCACAATTAAATAAATCATCTTGTTAGAGTTTAGATACTTATCAGATAGAGCTTTTATATCGTCGATAGCAATATTTTTAACTGTATTTTCCCTTTGTTTGGCGTAGTCAACAGGGAAGTTATAATTACTTATTTCATAAAGCATGTTCAATTTAGAAGCCATTGTTTCAAATTCTCTAGCGTTGCTTTTAATCAAATATCCTTTTGTTACATTGAGGTCGTTTTCATTGAAATTTATACCATATTGTTCTACAATTTCTTTTATTAAACGCACTGACTCATAAGTTACATTTGATCGTACCCCGCTATAAATCGTAAAAGGACCTTTGTTGTTGGAACCGATAAATGAAGAACCTATTCCATAGGTATATCCTTTGCCTTCACGTAATTCTTGTGTAAGCTGCGATGCAAAACTACCTCCTCCTAAACGATAATTCATGATGTCAGCAGGGTAGAAATCTGCATCTGTGGCAGCTAGTGCTGGATACCCAATTCTTATTACCGATTGTTTTGCGCCGGGAACATCGTAGAAATAAATTTTAGAATTTGCAGGTGCATCTGCAATTTTTGTTGTTGGGATTGTCACTTCTTTAGGCTTCCAGTTTTTATTTAAAGTAGCTAGTGAGCTGTTCACTTGCGCTTTTGAAATAGCACCTACAATTTGGAAATTAGTAACAGAAGGTGAAATGTTTTGGCTGTAATAAGTTTTTAAATCATCAATACTAATGCTATTGATTGAATTTTCGGTACCAATTCGATTATTCATTAAAATAGATTCTTTTCCATAAACTAATTTCTTGAATTCATTTCTCGCAATACTGTTTGGATCCGCTTTTTGCTGTATCACTTGACTCAATGTACTTTGTTTTATCAAATCAAATTCTTTGGTATCCCAACGCGGTTCTAATACAATTTCCTGAACTAATTTCATTGTTTCATTGTAATTCTTTGCCAGTGTATTTCCTGTAATTAAAATGGATTCATCGGTTGCAAATGCGTTAATTGTGGCTCCTAGGCTTTCAATAGCATTTTCTAATTGCTCCGGTGTTCTATTTTTAGTTCCTTTTGTCAGTAACTGAGCTAGCATATTTGAAACACCTATTTTAGTAGGGTTTTCTAGTAACATCCCTCCTTTTATTTGCATTTGAAACTGTACCAGTGGCACTTCATGGTTTTCAATTCCCAAAAGAGTTAATTTAGAGGGCGATTTTTCTTTCCATACTAATGGCAATATTACTTCCGGGCTTGCACCATAGATAGGCTCTATACTGCGGTCAAAGCTTGAATGTGTTTTTTCATAAGTTGCAGCAATACTTGCATCGAATGACTCTTCTTTACCTTCAATTATTTTTTCTTCAACAACCTTCGCTAAGGTTGATCCTTCTAATGCCAAATTAGCTTCGCCTTTTGGTACAAAACTAGTTGCAATGAAATGTTTGTCTTTTATATATTTTTTATAAACTCGCATTACATCTTCTTTCGTTACAGCAAGGATGTTTTTTACATCTTGATTAATGAAATCAGGAGTTCCTGCAAAGATTTCATATTGGGCTAACTGAAATCCTTTTCCTAAAACACTCGATAGTCCGTTGTAAAAAGCAGTTTCCTGCCCCGCTTTAATTCGGTCTAAATCCTGTTGCGAAATACCTTGGCTTTCAAAGTTTTTAAAGGCTTCATTTATACCAGTCATCACGGCATTCAATTCTGTTTTATCAAAAGCAACAACATTGAGGATGTATTGTCCGGCTATTTCAGAGTTGTATTGCGATAATTCAACTTCATCGGTTAGTTTTTTATCTTCTACTAGTGTTTTGTATAAGGGCGCTTTCTTACCTTTAGAAAGATAACTAGCCAAAACCTCTAGCGCATAACTATCAGGATGGTATTCATATACAGACGGCCAGGTTAGTGTAAGCTGTGGCAAACGCGCAAAATTATCCTCAAAATAGAATTTTTTAGTTTCAGTGAGGGTTACAGGCTGTTTTTCCATTTTAGGAATAGCCTCACCACGTTTTATTTCGCCAAAATATTTTTGTACCCATGCTTTGGCTTGTTTGACATCGAAATCACCAGCAATGGTTAGCGTTACATTATTAGGAATATACCAGCGGTTGTAGAAATCTTTTACGTCTTGAAGAGATGCGTTTTGTAAATCTTCTAAAGAACCAATTACTTCCCAATGGTACGGGTGGTTTTCAGGATATAAATTTTTATTGATTACGGCAAAATTATTTCCATAAGGTCTGTTGTCGTAACTCTGTCTTTTCTCATTTTTAACGACTTGCTTCTCTTTGGCAAGGACTGGGTCTGTAACCGTATTGATAAAATAGCCTAGTTTATCGGCTTCAGCCCATATCATTTTTCCTAAGGCATCTTTTGGAACGGTTTGAAAATAATTTGTACGGTCTCTGCTGGTAGAACCATTAGCTCCTGAGCCTCCAATGCGGGCACTCATTTTATCCAAACCACCTTTTCCTAGATTCTCTGACTCTAAAAATAATAGATGTTCAAATAAATGGGCAAAACCAGTACGACCGATTTTCTCTCGTGCTGATCCCACATGGCTAGTTAAGGCAACAGCAACAACGGGGTCAGATCGATCAATATGCATAATGACATGCAGGCCATTGTCTAAGGAGAATTGTTCAAATTCTACTTTGAACTCTTTGGATTTTGTAGTTTTGGTTTCGTTTTGTGAATAAGAAACTAATACCGTGAATAGGAAAATTGGGAGTGTTAAAAACTGGAATGATTTCATTTCGAAATTTTAAATTATTGTTTTTTACTAAGCGGAGCTATGAAAGTTAGACTCCATGTTTTACTGGAATAGTCTCCCGTTTCTTTGACAAAAAAAGGGTGCTATCTACTTTTTTAATAACGGGAACTAAGTTAATGAAAAATAATGTTTCCTTCTGTTAATGTAGGATTTTTTCTAATAGCGTGAAGACTGTTATAAGTAATAGAGTACATCAAGTGGCAGTAGCTTATTTATAAGGCGTGAAACAGCTTTATTAAAAGAAATTTTTTAGAGTAGCACTTTCATCTGAGGCTATATATTCATATCCGGATTTTCAATATCTGCAGAAAAAGAATCTTGTTGATGAGGTTTAGGTGCGATTATTTTGACGGTGTTCATGTTTTTTATTTGGGATAAAGTTTCAACACAGTTGTCTACCATTTCTTCGGTGGTGCGCTTTATATAGTCACTCTTTTTAAATTGCAATACATTCTTGTCCATGTCTTCGGCCGTCCATCCTCTGCTCCATCCTACAAAGCTGAAAGGGGGAAAGACAAAACCCAAATCAGTAAAAAACCACATTAATTGACCTGCAACGGATTGGATGTTGTCCTGACCACCAGTAATAATGAAAGCCGCTACCTTATTTTTAATTAAAATATTATTGTTTAATGTAATTTGATTTTGCACCGTATTAAGGCGTTCCGCCATTTTATAATACAAGGATGATGCATTTCCCCATCGGATAGGAGTGGCCAGTAGAACGATATCAGCCCACAATACCATTTCCCGATAGACTTGTGTCATGCCGTCTTTTCCGTCCATTTCGGTAATGCTACACGGCCAAGTGCAAGCATTCATATGTTGAGAATAATAGCCTTCACAATGCCGAAATTTCAATTGCCGTAGCTTAAGTATTTTTGTTTTTGCGTCATATTTTTTAGAAGCATAAGCCAAGGCTTTTTCAAGCGCGTCTTCGGATGTGCTGAACCGCGCTAAATTATCATTCATATTGGTTGTTGAGATTCCCAGTATGTTTAAAGAAGTTCCTGTAGTTTGGTATTTTAGTTGAATCAAATCCTCCAATGCACTTAGATCATGTTTCGCTGTTTTAGATTTAACAATAGGTTCTTCGCTTATTAGAATACTATCATCTTCTATCTTTATTTCATAAACAGACTGTTGGTCCTCGTAACCCGGTGGTGCTTTCCCCGTTTCGATATTGTATTCCCAGCCATGCCAGGGACATGTTACATACATGGCACCGTATTTCTTTTCAATACAACCTAATCCTAGTGGTCCTCCTTTATGTAAACAAGCGTTACCAATAGCGGTAATTTTTCCGTTGAAATGAAACAGAGCCACTTTTGAGTTGTTTACTTTCACTATTTTACTACAGCCTTCCGGTAGTTCAGAAAGCGAGGCTACTTTTATGAAATCCATTTTCGAATAATTTAATGTTTGAAACAAAAAATCGTGTTATCATGTGAGTACTTTTTTCCAAATGTACTTTTAGAAATTGGTTGATGATAGCGGTATTTCCTGCAGCGATTAAGCTACCGTGAATTAGATATTTAGGTAATGATTTAGAGCTTAGCGTGTTCGGCTACATAAAGATAAGGAAAAAGCAATGAATTGCAAAATGGTTACAAGAATGTAGCCCTCGCAAGAATTACTACTATTAAGAAGACATCTAAAATGATAAAAAAATAAAACATAGCGTACATTGCCAAAAACTTTGCGAACTTTGCATTAAAATAGAATCAGATGAAAATAAACTTAAAGAACGGAATTGATCAACTCATTTTCGGGATGAAACAAAAGGATGTTACTGCTATATACGGTAAACCAGATAGAAATTACAAAGACGAAGATGACAACGTTATTTTTGCTTATAACACACTCAAAATTCGTTTGACATTCTACAAAGAGGAGGACTTTAAACTAGGATATATGGTGGCTTCTAATCCAAATTTGGAGTTGTTCGGACAAAAAGTGATCAATAGAAAAATCAGTGAAGTCAAAAAAGAATTGACTGCAAAAGGAGTGGCTAAATTTACTCAAGAAGAATTTGATACTTTCGAGAACTATTTTAACGAAGACAATTGGATTATCTTTCAAACAGAATTTGATGAGGTTGTAAAAGTGGAAGTAGGCGCAATCATCAACCAGAAAGATGAATTTGACTGGAAGTTTAAAAGCAAATAATAGCTATAGAACTCTATAAATAACAAAACCCGATACATTTTAATGTATCGGGTTTCTGTTTTTAAAGGCTCTTTAAAAGGCTTTGTATTATTGTTTTGGTGTTGTTGGTTTTTCAAACATTTCTAATTCAAAAATAAGAGTTGCATTTGGCGGTATAACATTACCTGCACCTTGTTCTCCGTAAGCTAATTTAGCAGGGATAAATGCCGTTACCTTGTCTCCATAAGACATTAAAGATAATACTTCTAAAAAGCCAGGAATCATACCGTCTTTTTTTCCTGCTTGAAAAGGAAAAGCCTGGTATCCGTTTTGTGCGGCTCTATACTGATCGTATTTACCGTACGATTTATTTACGTCTTCATAGCTACTGTCAAATAAGCTTCCATCTTCAAAATAACCGGCATAGTGAAAATAGAAAGTACTACCGTCAATCGGTTTTACATCTGTACCTTTTTGAACTATTTTGTAAGTCAATCCGGAAGGTGTTGTAGTAGCGGTTGCTTTTACAGTGGCGAAATAAGCCTTTTTTGCAGCGATTACTGGTGCATATTTTTCCATATAGACTTTTTTACTTTCTGCTTCAGCCGCTGCTTGCTTCGCTTTGTTTTCTGCTTCAGCTGCTACTTGTTTCGCTTTATTTTCGGCATCGATTAATGCTTGTTTTTTATCATCTACCGTTTTATTTAGAAAATAATCTGAGAATACTTTCGGAGCATCAAACTTTTTTGCCAAAGCACCTTTTCTTGTAATAGTTATCTTTGTAATCGCATCACCCTGAGCAATCGCATTTACGACGTTCATACCCTCAGTTACATGGCCAAAAATAGTGTGCTTTCCGTTTAACCATGGCGTATCTTTATGAGTTATAAAAAATTGAGTGGAATTGCTCGCTGGACCAGAGTTGGCCATAGCCAAAACACCACTTTTGTCAAACTTAAGGTCAGTGACTTCATCTTTAAAAGCGTAGCCAGCAGTACCACCACCACTTCCTGTAGGATCTCCTCCCTGAATCATAAAGTCTTTGATGACTCTGTGAAATTTTAAACCATCATAAAAAGGTTTTCCCTTCAGATTATCATTGGTAACAAAAGTGTTTTTTCCTTCAACAAGCGAAATAAAATTAGCAACCGTAATAGGTGTTTTTTCAAACTCTAACTGAGTGGTTATATCGCCTTTAGTTGTTGAAATAGTGGCAAAGATACCTTCGACAACTGGAGCTTTTACTACAGCCTTAACTGCTGAGACAGGTTTCTTAGTAGGAACTATTTTTTTTGTGGTTTGAGCCTGTGCACTTAACATTCCGATGCACATTAAAAATAAAAGTTTAAGTTTCATTTTATATTTATTTAAGGAATAATTTATAAAGATCTATTCGGCTATTGAGGCATTACTTCCATTAATTCGATTTCGAAAACGATATTTGCATTAGGAGGAATTACATCTCCCGCGCCACCAGCACCGTAGGCTAAGTGAGAGGGGATGAACAAAATTGCTTTATCACCAAAAGATAATTTTTCTAACCCTTCAATGAAACCAGGAATCATGCCATCTTTTTTTCCAGCCTGAAAAGGGATTGGTTGATATCCATTTTGAGCGGCTCTGTCTGGATCAAACTTTCCATAAGTTTGAGCTACATTTTCTATACTCGTATCAAAAAGATGACCATCTTCTAGAAATCCTGCATAATGAATATATAGAGGTGCTCCCTTTGCCGGCTTTTTACCGCCTGCTTTGTGAGTAATCACATATTTAAGTCCAGTAGATGTTTTTATTGCTTTATTTTTTAGAGCATTAAAATATTTTACCTTGTCTTCACGGACATCTTTATATTTCTCGTCGTATTTTTTTTTGCTTTGCTCTTCTAAAGCCAGTTTTTGTTTTTGCTTTTCAGATTCAACAGAGAAGTAATCGTAGAATGTTTTTACCGCGTTAAACTTTTTTGCAGCTTCTCCTTTTCGAATAATTGTAACTTTATTCATGTAGTCGTTTTGCTCAATCAAGTTTACCACATCCATTCCTTTATCGACTACATGTCCAAAAATCGTGTGTTTGCCGTCTAACCATGGGGTTGCAACATGCGTAATGAAAAATTGACTGCTGTTAGTTGCAGGACCATTATTTGCCATTGCCAAGACGCCAGCACCATCAAAACGCAAATCGGTGATTTCATCTTTAAATTTATATCCGGCATCTCCTGAACCTGTACCTAAGGGATCTCCAGTTTGTATCATGAAATCTTTGATAACTCTGTGGAAACGCAATCCATCATAGAAGGGTTTTGCTTTCAGGTTGTCATTTGTAACAAAGTCATTTTTGCCTTCAGCCAAAGTAACAAAGTTAGCGACAGTAATAGGTGCTTTTTGATAATCTAAAGCTACTATAATGGGACCTTTGCTAGTTTCAATTTTAGCATATAAACCATCTGGAAGATTGCTGTTTTCCTCATTGCAGGAAGACAAAGTAACAATTGCGAGTAATACAAATAAGATGCTTTTTTTCATAACGATAGGGGTTAACTTACTATTTTAAAGTGTCTTTTGGTTTTATTGGGGTTGGGATTGTTTTTTTTATTGTAATAGGTACCTGCGGGGTACTGTCTGTTATTACTTTTTTTAGAGCTGGAACAGTAGAAATTGACTTTGTTTCCTTTTTATAAACGTCTTCCGGTTTGAAATCGTGCAATGTAACAGTGCAAATCAGAGGCTGGTTTGGCCCGATTCTTTTATTGTCACCATGGTAACCAAATCCCATATGCGAAGGAAAAAGAAAATTCACTTTTTCATTTTTATGCATTAGCTTGATACCATCTCTTAATCCCATCATGATGTCTTGTTTGTCGACATAATAGATTTGAGGTCTTAGTTCTAATTCGGAGTATATGATGGCTCCGCTAAGGTCTTTTATCTCATAGTCAAAGAAAACAACATCGCCTTTTTTAGGGGTTAAAGTGTCTACTTCATTTTCAGTGTCATAGGAATACCAATAGCCTTTTGAAGAAGCAATGTAATCCACTTCTGGTTTGCTTTTCATCAGTTTTTTTATCTGATCTTCTTCGCCAGCCACTAATTTTTTATTTCTTGCTACAGATTTTTTCATGAAACTCCCCGAAGTTTGAGAAATAGGTCTTCGGGCGTCCTGATGCTGTTTGCAACTGGAAACCATGACTGATAAAAATAAGGCAATTAAGATAATAGAACTAAATTTCATGATGTATTATACCGTTAGTTTTGTTATTAAATCCTCAAATTTGCTTACAGTTTCTTCCATCGATACTTCTGACTTTCCTCCTGCCGCATTGCGATGTCCTCCGCCTTGAAAATGGTCTCTTGCAAATTGATTGACATCAAAATCCCCTTGTGAGCGAAAGGATATTTTGATTATTTTTTCATCTTTATTTTCGATAAAAATAGCTGTAAAAACAATTCCTTTTATACTCAAACCGTAGTTTACGATTCCTTCAGTATCACCTTTTACGTAACCAAAGGTATTCAATTCATCTTGAGTTAACGTAGTGTAAGAGGTGTGATGTTCTGAAATTACTTTCAAGTTTTGTAGTGCTCTACCCAGAAGCTGTAATCTACTGTACGAACTGTTTTCAAAAAGTAAAGTAGGTATTTTAGTATTCTCGACACCTAAATCAATTAAATCGGCAACAATTCTATGTGTGTTTCCTGTAGTCCCTGGGAATCGGAAGGAACCGGAATCAGTTAGAATTCCAGTATAAATACAGGTTCCAATAGTCTTATCGATATCCTCTTTTTTACCAAGAAAAGAAATGAAGTTGTAGAGCATTTCACAAGTGGAACCAAAAGAAGTATCTGAATAGGTGTAAGCAGCATAATCATCAGGTTTTTGATGATGGTCAATCATTATAAATGGTGATTTCATCGAGGCTAAAGCAGCTTCCATATCGCCACCCACACGGTGTAAAGCATTGAAATCTAACGTAAAAATAAGATCGGCTGCCTCCAGTATTTTAGTGCAGTTTTCTTTGTCTTTTTCGAATATTTTAACGGTCTCTGAGCCTGGAAGCCAAGCAAGGAAATCCGGAAATTCATTTGGTGCAATCACGATAGGTTCATGATTGTTTTTTAATAAAAAGTGATATAATCCTAATGTAGAACCCATAGCATCTCCGTCAGGTCCTCTATGTGGAATGATTGCAATTTTTTTTGGTGTTGCCAATAACAACTGTATCGCTTGAATGTCTTGTATTTTCATAGTGTGCGAAATTACATTTTTTTAATGTAAAGTTGAAAACATTTAGAAATTAACGTTGCTTTTAAGATCAAAAATTATCTAATCTCCTTCTTTTAAATTTTTGATACAAAAGATGCTTAGGTCCTTTTACAATTTGGGAATGGTAAATTCCTACTGGTCCCGATGCTAAATAAGCTATAAAACAGCCAAGTCCGATAAATAGTCCGCTTTCTATTCCAAAGAGTTCTATTCCCATTATAGTGCAGGCAATTGGTGTATGAGTAGCGCCAGAAAAAACGGCCACAAATCCCATTCCCGCCAAAAGAGCAATAGGTAACGGAACAAAAATGGATAAGGCACTTCCTAATGTGGCGCCAATAAAAAACAACGGGGTAACTTCGCCTCCTTTGAATCCGGCACCTAAAGTAAATCCGGTAAACAATATTTTGAGTAGAAAGTCATAGTATTCACTTGGATTCGAGAAGGATTCAACAATAATAGGAACTCCTAGTCCTAGGTATTTTGTAGTACCGATGAAATACATGACAGATGCAAATAGAATTCCTCCTATGAAGGGACGTAGGGGGGGGTATTTGATTGTTTTCGAAAATAGCGTGCTCCAAAAATGAGTGCTTCTGGAAAAAAGCATCGCCGCCAAACCAAACAAAATACTAATAGGAATAATCCAAAGTAATATTGTTAAAGTAAAAGGAGGAATGATAGGAATAGAATAATGGGTGTGTTTTACTGCCCAGAACTCGACGGTGTAGTAAGCTATAAAGGCTACTAAAAAGGATAAAACAATGCTTTTGTAATTGATTTTACTGAAATAAAGCACCTCTAAAGCAAATAAAGCCCCTGCTAGTGGTGTGCCAAAAACAGAAGCAAATCCAGCACTGATTCCTAGAATGATAAGTGTTTTTCTTTCTGAATTATCGAGCTTGAAAAGTCCTGTAAATTGATCGGCTATTGCTCCTCCCATTTGTACAGCAGTTCCTTCACGACCAGCTGATCCACCAAATAAATGCGTTATTATCGTACCGATAAGCACTAACGGTGCCATTATTAAAGGAATCCTTTTTTTAGGAGTTTCATATTCTTCCAGTAATAAATTGTTGCCTTTTACGGCTTCCTTTCCGTAATAATGATATCCTAATCCAATTAATAATCCACCTATTGGCAAGAGCCAAATGATCCAGTTGTTCTGTCCTCGGTATTGTGCCGCCCACTCTAATGCTACTAATAAAATGGCAGAGGCTGAGCCAGACAAAAAGCCTATCAAAACACAAATGAAAATCCATTTGAGAGAGCCTTGTATAATTGTTTTTGTTTTTTCTGAATTCATTCGTTTCAACAGTGGGATTCCCCAAGCAATTTTTGGCTAAAGTATTACAATCCTGCCGAAATATTTTGTTTTTCAGGAAGTACCGCCGTAAATTCAATTTCCACAAGGTATTCAGGAGCTACTAATTTACTGATTTCATAGAAACCGGTCGTAGGTTTTACATCTTTAAAAAATTCAGCATGTGCTTTAGCCACGGCCTCAAAGGAAGTGATATCTGTAGTAAAAATTCGGGTTCGAATTACATCTTTCATACTCGCATCTAAATCTTCAAGGACTTTTTCTACTCTTTCAAGAATATTAAATGTTTGAGAGTAAGCATCATCAGCTTTTACTCTTTCCCCATCGACAATAGCTACCGTTCCAGAAACTTCAATAATATTTCCAATGCGTACAGCACGACAATAGCCCATTTTATCTTCCCAAGGCGAACCTGTTAATACGTTTTCTCTTTTCATTTTGATTATTTTTTTTGATTGTTATTTAAGGAATGTTGTTTGGTTATATAGTTTGGTATATTTTTTGCAATTTATAAAAAATAATAAAATAAAAAATACTGATTTTATATAAAAAAGTTCGATTTTGATAGGGTCGCTTTAGCATATTTCATATACTGAAACATACTATTTATGAAAATTTGAAGTTATAAAAAGAAGTTAAAGTATGCCATTTTTATGTTTTTATAATTTTGGTTTTTTATTTTTAAAAAAATTGAACAAATGATCAATAGATATACAAGAAGTATGAAGCAAATTTTCTTTTTTATTTTTTTATTAGGGATGATTTCCAATAGTTATTCTCAGGAAGAATTTAAAGACAAGTTTAAAGTGGTTCCTCCGAAAAACAAGAAATTGAAAATTGAACCAATAACTCCACATGATCCAGGGCCACCCCAAGTTAAACCTTATGTTGCTGCTGTCATACCAGAAAACACTTTTAAAGTACCCACTAATGATGTTATAATTGCTTCTGAAGCTTATAGAAGAAACCAAGATTTAGGAGTTTTTAAAACCGATTCTAATACTGCGAAGATAAGATATCGTGATGGAGCTTATGTTGACGGGGATAGAATTAGAATTTATGTAAACTATAAGGTGGTAGATTATGAAGTTTTATTGGAAGGAGATTTTAAAGGATTTGAAATTAAACTGGAAAAAGGGATAAATAGAATCGATTTCGAAGCATTAAATGAAGGTTTTGCCTCACCAAATACTGCAGAATTTGAAGTTTATGACGATAAGGGAACGATGATCTCTTCAAGCCAATGGAATATAGGCGAAGGATACAAGGCTACAATAATTGTAGACAAAAAATAATTTGAAAGCTATTTATTGGTTTTTAAAAAATTAGGAAGGGATATGATTCTATAATTAGAGTTTGTTTCAGTCCTATTTGGTTAAATTTTATTTAATGTTAGTTTAAGGTTTTGTTTTCTAAATAGAAAGCACGGTATATTTGTCGCAACTTGATATTTAGAGGATATAAAAACAAAGGGGTATAATATGAAACAGGGATTATTGTTTATTATGATGTGTTTTGCAATCAATGGATATTCTCAAACTGAGTTTAGTTCTAAGTTTAAGGCAATTCCCCCGATGGATACAAGCATTAAAACTAAAAAAGTAATTCCTGCAACGGTTGCGCCACCAGATATTGTCGCTCCTAATATTTTAAAAAAGCCCGAAGTCAAATTTCAGAGTACTAATTTTAAAATTGGTGGTCCTGATCCTATTTCTATGATTCAAACCAATGATTTTATTAATCCAGGCGATGAAGTAAGGGATAAAATGAATAAGAGTATTGAAAAATCATTAGTCAATAATGGATTAAAAGAGGACACATCGTATTTAAATGTAAAAGACTTAGATTTTGGAATCATTCGTACAAAGTCAAAATCTTTAATGATTCGCGTAAGAGACTATGGTGCAATTGATGGAGATTTAATAAAAGCTACCGTTATACACAATTATAAGGGTACTGTTTTGGCAAATAATTTATACTTAGAATCAAGTTTCAAAGATATCAAAATAGACCTTCAAGAAGGACTTAATTATTTAGAATTAGAGGCACTAAACCGTGGTGCTTTGGGAGGAAACACAGGCGCTTTTTACGTTTACGATAAAGAAGGGAACTTACTGCTGTCTGACTTGTGGAATAATTTTGATACAGGAGTCAAATCTAAATTTACATTTATTAAAGAATAAACGTTGCCTTTTTCGAACTAAAACGGATCTGCAGTAACTTTGAATTTCATATCTGCTTTTACTGTAATGTCTTGGGCTATAGTTTCTTTTATTACGGCTTTAGTTCGCAATTTATAGGAAGAGGCTTTGATGTATTTATCCAGTTTTTCAGTAGTCGTCGTAAGCGTTAAAGTGTTAGAAGTGGAGCTTATGTCATCTTTATAAGCCAATTCAATTTCGTCGTTTGCATCTGTTGAAATAAAAAGATGAATCGATTTTAAAAAGCTGAAAGATTTGTTAGCAGGATCAGTTATTGTCAACGTCAGCTCTTTTAGCTTCACGTCCTTTACTAAGTTAGCCTTAGTATTGTTATTCTCAAATTCGGCACTGGAGTTGGTCGTAACCTCCGGTGTTATTATACTCATAGCTGTTCCAATAGGAAACCCTGTTCCAATAGTAATGCTTGTTTGATTAGAAATTGTAAATGTCAGTAACTGATCTACAATACTACAAGAAACAATAAAAAGGCTTAAAGTGGCTAAGGCTGTATAAATATATTTTTTCAAAATGTTTTTTTATATTAATTCGATGCAAAAGTAATACTTATAAAATCAGTAATAGTTTATTAAACAAGTTTCTGTCACTTGTTTCGGTTTCCGCATGTTATTTTATTTATAAGCAACTAGCTGTAAGTGATTTATGATTTAAGGTACACTTGTCTGCCATGTGTAGTCCTTTCTTACGCTATCTAAAAATGATGAAGCATGCATTAGTAGAGTTGCATCGCTTTACTTTCTTCGTTTTTCGCACTTTTTTAAGCTTAAAAGTTGTAGCGGAAAAATAATTTACACTTTTTCAAAATTCAATTTTTCAATC
>TARA_R110000868_G_scaffold218004_1_pt1 | contig 34196 bp, 36 predicted proteins | sample TARA_R110000868 | Tara Oceans TARA_R110000868 (sample SAMEA4397489) | marine metagenome | biome: Polar Biome; feature: [SRF] surface water layer (ENVO:00010504); material: water (ENVO:00002006), including particulate matter (ENVO:01000060) such as... | depth 5 m | reverse complement strand
AAAGTCGCGCTGCGCCGCCTGCGCAAATTTGCCCGCGACGGCGCCGCCGAGGAACTCGATCTGGGCAATACGATCGACGCCACGGCCCGCCAGGGCTGGCTCGATGTCGTGATGCGGCCGGAGCGGCGCAATGCGATCAAGGTGCTGGCCCTGTTCGATGTCGGCGGCTCGATGGATCCCTATGTGAAGCTGTGCGAGGAGCTGTTCTCGGCCTCACGCTCAACCTTCAAGAATCTGGAATATTTCTACTTCCACAATTGCCCCTATGAGGGCCTGTGGCGCTCCAATCTGCGCCGCCGCGCCGAGACCGTGCCGACGCTGGATCTGATCCATAAATATCCGCACGACTGGAAGGTGATCATTGTCGGCGATGCCGCCATGGCACCCTATGAGATCACCCATCCGGGCGGATCGGTCGAAGGCTGGAATGACGAGGCCGGCGCGGTCTGGATCAAGCGACTGGTGGACACCTGGCCCAATCTGATCTGGCTCAATCCGCAGCCCGAGGAATGGTGGGAATATTCCCACTCGACCAAGCTGGTGCAGGATCTGATCGGCACCCAGCGCATGTTCCCGCTGACGCTGGAAGGCGTCGATGAGGCGATAAAGGAATTGGCGCGCTAGCTAGCGGCGTCCGCTGCATACCCGGCCCATGCGCAGCCATTGCGTCACCGCCCAGGCCGCCGCCTCATGGCGCAGACGCGTCAGCGCCTCGTGCGGATCGAGCCAGACCAGTTCGTGATCATCTTCGATCTTGCCTCCGGTCATCTCGAGCCGTTCGCAGAGGAAGAAGCCGGATTGATTGCGGCGCCGCTCGCCGGTGCGGGTGATGGTGAGTTGTTCAGCCCGCGTCACCAGGGCGCCGGGCCGGACCGTCCAGCCGGTCTCCTCGCAGAATTCGCGCGCCAGCGCCTCGCATTCGGTTTCGCCGGGATCGATCATCCCGCCGGGCAGATCCCAGCTGACATAGGTCTGCCGCGCGATCCGCACCACAGCGATGCGGCCGGCATCGTCCAGCGCCACGCCGAAGGCGCAGGGACGCGCGATATAGGGATCGCCCGCCTCGTGACGACCGAATTGCGGAATGGTTTCGATGGCTTGGGTCACATCCACGCCTTATCCGCCCGGATTGAACCGTCCGTCATCGGAATCGAGCCCCAGCTCCTGGTCGATGCGGGCAATCCAGCTGCGGACATTGAGGAATTGGTCGAGATCAAACCCGCCCTCATCGGCCAGGCGCGTATAGGCAACCAGGGCGATATCGGCGAGCGTCATCGTGTCGCCAACGATGAAATCGCGCGACAGGAGCCGCATTTCCATCACCCCGAGTGCCCGGCGGCCCTTGGCCATCAGGGCCGGGTCGATCGAATCCTCGGGCAGTTTCATGAAGGCCTTCTGGTAGCGCCGCACGGCGATCGCCGGCTCATGGCTATATTGCTCCCAGAACATCCATTCGAGCATTTTCGCGGTGTCGAAACTGTCGGCCGGAATCAGCGGCGATCCACCGGCGAGGTGAAAAATGATCGCGTTGGACTGGGCCAGGATGCGGCCATCCTCGCGCTCGAGACAGGGCACCTGCCCGGCCGGATTGATCGCGAGAAAATCATCGGTGCGGGTCTCGCCCTTGACGACATCGATCTCATTCCACTGATAAGGAATGGAAAGATAATCGGCGGTCCATTTCACCTTCAGGCAATTGCCGCTGCGGCGGTCACCGAAAATCCTGACCGGTTGTGTCATCGCGAGTCTCCATCCGTGTGGCGCTAACATAGCGCGGACCGGGCCGAGGTCGAGGCGGCAATCATGGCCGATCTGCACCTGCTTCACTCTGCCCCTTGGACGCCGGCCCACGCCCGCCTATAAACGCCGGGAAATGGAAACAGGTTCGAAACGATGACGATAGCGACCGCCCCCAGCCCCGAAGCCTGCCGCACGATGGCCGAGGTCCGTGAGGGGGTCGACGCGATTGACCGCCAGCTCGTCGCCCTGATCGCCCAACGTGCGCGCTTCATGGAAGCCGCAGCGCGGATCAAGCCGTCACGCGATGTCGTGCATGATGACTGGCGCATTGCCGATGTGCTGGAAAAAGTGACGAGCGAAGCGAAGCGGATCGGGGTTTCAACCGAGATCGTCGAGCCGGTGTGGCGCGAGCTTGTCCGCCAGTCGATCGCTTATGAATTTACCGTCTGGGATCGTACGCGCGAAAGCTGATCAGCTCTCGGCGAAACAGGCCTGGGTGTCGAGAAAAGCCCGTTCCACCACCACGGTTCCGTCCGGCCAGTCAGCCTGGCCCAGGGTTTCCACCGCTTCGCAGGCCTCGCCGAGCGCAAAAGCCCCGACCCCGCGCGCCGCACCCTTGAGCGTGTGCGTGGCGGTGAGCCAGGAATCCTGATCCGCCGCCTCAGCCATCAACGCAAGACAACGGCGCGCCTGGGCACACATCAGGTCGAGCAATTCAGCCTTCAGCGCCGCATCGCCGCCGGTATAGCGGGCCAGATGGGCCGCATCGAACAGCGGCGTCGGGAAATTGGACTGGGCAAGCATCATGTCCGCACCCTCGCACGGGCGTTCTTTACATCCCGCTAAACGCGCGCCGACGGGGCTGCGATTCCTGCCAATAGGGTAAACCCCGCCTTGCCGTCACGGCGAAGCGACGCGACCGGGCGCCCTGGCCCGCAGGTGCGACGCAAAAACGCTGATATGCAGGCCTTGCCTTGTGAACAATCTCGCGTATGTTCCGCCACCTCCAACCCGGCGCGCCTATAGCTCAGTTGGTAGAGCAGCTGACTCTTAATCAGCGGGTCGTAAGTTCGAATCTTACTGGGCGCACCAATCTCCTTCCAAACTGCACCGCCAGACGGTCCGACCCCTGCATTCGCGCGCACTCCGGCACGCTGCGGCGAATCCTGCCGTTGTTTCGCCCGCTTTGAGTTCCAACAATCGCGTATGGGGAAAGCAGTCCGGGACACAGCGCCGCGTGCGCTCGCCGATGACGGCAGGGGGCAAGCCACAACGGCGCTGCTTGTGTTGAGCTCCTGCCTGTTGCCGCTTGGCCTGATCCTGCCGGCGCTGCGCACCACGCAGTTTGGCTTCTGGAGCGGCGAGCACTCCATTCTCGGCTTTGGCTGGGCCCTGTTGCAGGACAGCGAATTCCTGCTCGCGGCTATCGTCTTGGGGTTTTCCGTGGTGTTTCCGGGCTTCAAGCTGGTCTGGATGTGGCGGTTGCAGTTTTCACGCGCGCCGGGCATCGGCCACGGCGATCTGCGGTTTCTTGAAATGCTTGGCAAATGGTCGATGGCCGATGTTCTGGTGCTGGCGCTGGTGATTTTCAGCGTGCGCGGCAATTTCGCATTCGCCGCATCAACCCTGCCCGGCGTCTATATCTTCGCCGCCGCGACCGTGTTGGCCATGCTCGCCTCGGGCCGCATCGTCACCCAGTTGGGAAATCGGATCCGGAGCGGCTCGCCCTAGCCGTCCTTGAGCGCGCGAGCCCGGTCACGCAGACGATCGAGCAAGGCCGAGAGCAGCGCAATATCCTCGGCCGAAAGTCCCGCCAGCAAGGCGCGCTCGGCATCGAGCGCCACCGGAGCGATCTCCGCATAGATGGCGCGGCCGCTGGCGGTCAGTTGCAGCAGGTGCGAGCGGCGGTCGGCGATATTGCTCGACCGGTCGAGCAGGCCGCGATCGGCCAGCGAGCGCACGGCGCGGCTGACCGAGACCTTGTCCATCGCCGTCACATCACAAAGCGTCTGGGCCGTGACCGGGCGTCCTTCCCCCAGGATCGCAATCACGCGCCATTCCCAGATCGTGATCCCGAACCGGGTCTGATAGGCGCGCGCGACCATCGAACTGACCTGGTTGGAGGCGATCGCCAGCCGGTAGGGCAGGTAATCGGCCAGCCTCAGCTGTGTCGGGGCGGTATCATCGCAGGGATCGGTATCGTTCATGTCCGGTCTGGTGCCGCAAACCCGTTGCAGCGGCAAGCCAAATCTCGCTCGACGCGGACCCGTTTGTCGCGCTATCCCAACACCATGACCGACATCATCCCGACACCCGATCTGCCAAGCCTGTCCATCGAAGACGATGAGCGCCGCTTCCCGGTCCGCCGCATATTCTGCATTGGCCGCAACTACGCCGATCACGCCAAGGAAATGGGCGCCGCCGCCGAAGCGATCTTCTTCATGAAACCGGCCGATGCGGTCACGACATCGTCGCGCCTGCCCTACCCGCAAGGCACATCGGATCTGCATCACGAGGTCGAACTCGTGCTCGCGCTGGGTGATGGCGGCGCGATCATGGGCTGCGCCGTCGGCGTTGATCTGACCCGGCGCGATTTGCAGGCGGCGATGAAGGCCAAGGGCGGCCCCTGGGAAATCGGGAAATCGTTCGAAAATTCGGCCCCGGTTGGCCTGTTGCGCTTTGGACCCGTGCCGGAGCGCGGCAAGATATCGCTGCGCGTTAATGGCGTGCGCCGCCAGTCGGGTGATCTGTCGGAGATGATCCTGCCGCCGCGCCGGGTCGTGGCGGAGCTGGCGCGCTATTTCACCCTCAAGCCGGGTGACCTGGTGTTTACCGGCACACCGGCCGGGGTGGGCCCCTTGCAGCGCGATGACCGCGTCAAAGCCCAGATTGCTGACCTGCCGCCGCTCGAATTCACCGTCACCTGATATCCGCCTGACCTTGATACTCACCTGACAAGGAGATCGCCATGAAACCTGTCCTCTACGGCTATTGGCGCTCCGGTGCCGCCTACCGGCTGCGCATCGCCCTCAATCTCAAGGGCGTCGAATATGACCAGGTCGCGATCAATCTGAAGACTGGCGAACAGAAGACCGACGCCTGGCTGGCGATGCAGCCGCAGGGCCTGGTCCCGGTGCTCAAGGTCGGCGATGAAATGCTGATGCAATCGCCGGCCATCCTGGAATGGATCGAGGAAACCTGGCCGCAGCCGGCGCTGCTGCCCGCCGATCCGATTGAACGCTGCCGGGTCCGAGCCTGGGCGGCGGTGATCGGCTGCGATACGCACCCGGTGCAGAATTTGCGCATTCTCAAAGCCATTGGCGATGATCTCGGCCAGGGTCCAGCCGGCATGAAGGCCTGGGCGCATCGCTGGACACAGCGCGGGCTGGCAGCACTGGAGACACTGGTCGCCGGTGTGCCGCGCTCAACAGCTTTCCTGCATGGCGACGCGCCGGGCATGGGGGAGATCTATCTCCTGCCGCAACTGGTCAATGCGCGGCGCTGGGAGGTCGATCTGTCGGCCTTTCCGACCCTGATGGCGGCCGAGGCCGCCTGTCTCGCCATGCCGGAATTCCAGCGCGCCGCCCCGGAAAACCAGCCTGACGCCGAGTGACGGGTTAGCGCAGCCAGGCTTGCGGCCGACCGGCGGCGAGCGAGCGCCACAGCCATTCTACCGGGCCGTGACGATAGCGTTGCAGCCAGAAAATCGAGCCGAACACCTGGGCGACCCAGACGGAGAGCACGATCAAGGCCTGGCCCAGCCGGTCGATCTGGCCGAACTGACCCAGACCGGGGAAACCGGTGAAGAGCAGGGTCATCAGCAGGGTCTGAAGAAAATAATTGCTGATCGGCATCCGGCCCACCGCGGCGAGCGCAGCGCGAGCGGCGCGGGCAAAATCGAGCTGCGCCGCCCACATGAAGGCAGCGGCATAGCCCAGCGCCAGCGTCAGGCTACCAAAATACTGGGTGACGCGGTTTTGCAGCACGGCCGCCGGTGAAAAGCCCGACATCAGCGAGTGCCAGGCGCCGGCACCGCACAGGACCACGCCCAGCACAAGCGCCACAATCGCGATCCAGGCATATTGGCGCGCCGTCCACTGCCCGGTGAGAAATCCGGCCCTGATCCCGGCCATGCCAAGCAGCATGCAGCCCGCCAGCCGCCCGCTCATGAAAACGATCTGCATCATCTCCGATTGCAGGGCGATGCTCATATTATAGCCCAGCCGCGCGACGAAACCGGTGCGGTAGAGGGTCTCGATCCCGGCAATCGTGGTGGTATTGAACCCCATCGCCTCGGCTGCAGTGGTGCGAGTACCGATCAGGCCACCGATGGCGCTGCCCGCCAGCAGCATCAGCCCGGTAAATCCGATCAGGCCCAGCCCCAACCCCCATAATCCGCGCACCGTCATGCCGTTGGCCGCGACGACGATCATCGCCACCAGGGCCAGCGGCACGAGCATGTCGCCATACCAGAACAGATAGGCGTGCAGCAGGCCGAGCAGGAGCAGCCAACTCAGACGCGGCCATTGCCGCACCGGATTCTCGCGCGCGGCCTGGGCGCTGAGCACCAGGGCTCCGCCGAACAGGACGGCGAACAAGGTCGCGCCACTCTGGGAGATCAGACTCTGGGTCGCCAGCCAGACGGCGCGATTGCCCCAGCCCTGAAATTCGGCTTGAAGGTCGGGAACATCGGCGGAAATCCAGACCCAGGCGAAGAGCTGAATATTCGCCGCCAGCATCGCCAGAACCGCAAATCCGCGCAAGGCATCGAGACTGTGATGTCGTTGGGTGGGCGCGATTTCCGGCATTTTCACCCCTACTGGGCGAATTCGCCCGGTTTTCGCCATATTCTTACGAAGATTTCACCGATACGGCGACATTCAGGAATTGTATCGAGACTCAATAAAATTCATAAACAAATCTCACATGCGGATACGCCTTGGGGTGCGAAAACGTCATGATCCAGCTTCTGGTCGCTTTGATTGAATGGTTTGCGGTGACAGGCCTGTCTGCGCTCGGCATCAGTTATGAACCACCGCGCCCCTGCATCAACCCCGAGCCTGCCGAGGTCCGCCAGACGGTGAACTGGGTACCGGCCGATGCGCGTGCCCCCGTTCAGGTCATCCATGTCTCGAATGGCGATTGCATCGTCGGCATCGACACACTGGTCCACGGCTCAACGCCGTATTTCCTGACGCCTTCGGATCGCTACGACAGCTGAGTTTCCGCCCTTCCGGTCGAATTGTCGCGAGCAAATATCCATTCTGCATAGATTATCTGTGTCGGCAGCGCGCTTCTGTGGCTATCATCTGTCACAATGGCTCATCCGAGCCCTCCCGTCTGCAGACCCCGTCCGGGAGCGACCACGCTTCATGGCCCGATCGAGCGCAATATGACCGAAGAAACGCTAGAAAAATCAATCCATCTCGCCGAAATCGACTTGGCAGAGCCGCGAAGCGGCCGCCCGGTCCCCGCGGGACAGCATCAGGCCGTAAGTGCCGAATCGCCTGAGCCGGCAGCGCGCAATGATGCGCCAGCGCCGAGCAGCCCTGGCGGGGCCTGGCTGATCTGGCTGGCAAACAGTTTCGCCCTGCTCTGGGTCGGCGGCGCCGCTGCCTTCATCTGGGGCGCCCTCGGCGTGCAGAGCCTTGAGCGTCTGGGTCAATACGGATTCGGACAACTCACCGGCCTCGCCGTCTTCGCTGTCGCGCCCGCCTTGCTCTTCATCATGAGCGGTCTGATGGCGCGCGAAGTCGTCCGCAATGGCCATAATACCCGGCGCGTCGAACACGCGATCCGCCGGCTCACCGATCCGGCGCAATATGCCCGCCGCGAGGTTCAGACCCTTTCCCAGGCTGTGACCAGCGAAGTCGAGCGCATCAATTCCGCGCTGGAAAGTGCCCTCGCCCGTCTCGCCGCGATGGAAGAAGTCATCAGCCATCACGCCGAATCCCTCGAATTGTCGGCCACCGATGCGCGCGATCGCACCGAAGACCTGCTCAAGGGGCTGCGCAAGGAAAGGCTCCGCCTCGGCGAGGTCTCTGAATCCCTCGACGACAAGGCCGCCCTGATTGCGGCAGCGATTTCCGACCAGTCGAAAATGGTCGCCGCCGCCTCCGAACTCGCGGCCAACCAGGCCAGCGATAGCGGCCGCCGCATCCAGGCCAGTATTGAAGGCCTGCAGGATGCGGGCGACTCCGTCACCGAGCGCTCCAATATCGCTGCGACGAAATTGTCCGAACGCACCGCCCATCTGCACGAGCTTTCCGACACGCTGAAGGAACGCACTGACAATCTCGACGCCGCCTATGTCAAACATCGTGGCCGTCTGAGCGAAGCCGGGGAAGCCCTGCGCAAGGAGCAGGAGAAGATCGCTGCGGCGCTCGATTTCCATCGCGCCGAGCTCGACACCATGGTGGCCACCGCGCGCGGCGGTGCCGATTCCCTGACCTCCGCCTCAAGCAATGGTGCCGCCGCCTTCAAAAAGGCCGTCGACGACGCCCTCGAGCGCGCCAACAGCCTGGCCGGCCGGGTTCGCGCCGAGTCCGAATATGCGGCGACCGAACACGAAGCCGCCCTCGCGCGCCTGATTGCCTCGGCCCAGGAAGCCAAATCCATCTCGGAAGCAGCGATCGAAGCAATCGAGGCCCAGGCCGATGCGGTCACCGAGAAGGTCGAACACGCCAATGAAATCGCGTTCAACGCGGCAAAACGCTCCGACGATGCCTTCCAGCAGCGCCTCGCCGAAGCCGACAAGCTGACGACCCGCGCCTCACAGGTCGCCGACGAAGCCGCCGAATCCGTGCGGCGCCGGCTCGAAGCGGTACTCGCCTCGGCCCGGGTCGAGACCCAGAATGTCGAACGCCATATCGACACCATGACCAACCGCCTGGCCGAAATGCCGGTGCTGGCACGCGAACGTGCCCAGGAGGCGGCCGACGCCTTGCGCCGGGGTCTGGAAGGCCTCAATGCCGCCGCCATGGTTGCGGCCGAGGAATCCCAGGAAATCGATGCAGCCTTCCAGGCCCGCATCCGCCAGAATTATGAATTGTTGAGCGACTTCATGTTGCGCATGGGTTCCGTGGCCGGCGGTCGCCGCGTGCCGGAACTGGGCACCAATGAGCTGCCCGATCCGCTGATGGGCCGCAAACGCAAGCCGGCAGAAGACGAAGCAGACAAGCCCGCTGCTGCCGACACCACTGACGAGATGCACCAGCCACTGACGGGCGGCCAACAGCCGCGCCGCAGCGCGCCGCGTGCAGCCGAGAGCAGTGTCGGCTTCCCTGAGCGGGGCGGACGCCCGGCGACCGAGCCAGGCTGGCGCTGGAAGGATTTGCTCTCGAGCATGCCCGAAGACGAAACCGAGGGCGCAAGCGCCGCCAATTCCAATCCGTCAAAGCGGTCATCCAAGCGCGATAAAGACGAGAGCTGAGCCTGCGGGACTGAGCCCGAGCGACTGGGCAGCCCGGCCATTCGCCGGGCCGGTGCGCCGCTCTACTCGGCCGTCTGGGCTGCGGTCCACTCGGCCAGTTCACGACTGACTTGAGCTGCTGCCTGATCAAAGGCGGCGACAATGGCACCGACGCGATTTCTCGAGGCCCGGGCTTCGCCGACGAAGACACTCGACCCGGCCAGGCGACGTCCATCGCTGGCGACCAGGCGCGCCGCGAGGCGAACCCGGATCAGCGGTGCATCGCCATCGCCCTGATCATAGACCGCTTCAAACTCGCGCAAATCCAGCCGCAACTCGTATTGAGCACGGATACCGTCTTCCGGCAGGATCGGTGCGAGCCCGATGTCGGTGGCGTTCATCGTGTCGATGATCAGATTCTGCATGATGCGCGGCGCGGGAGCGATCCAGCGCGTCGCGGCCATGTAGGCGATATGCCCGTCAGCCATCTGGATCGCGATCTCGTCGCCAGCCAGGCCGCGCGGTGCATGTGGTGTCACAACCTCAACCACCGTCCGGCCCTCGCCGGCCCAGGCCTGCGGCGCAGGCGAGGACAGCCGGTAGACGGCTGACGGCGTAGATTCGGGCAGCAGGGACACACAGGCAGACGCAGACAAGGCCGCCAGCGCGATCAGCACCGGTTTGATGGGGAGGACAGGTCTCATTGCGGCACCTCTACAGTTTGGCGGGGCGATCCAGCCACAAAGCCGCCAGGATTGTTTTCGAATTCCGACGCGCTGCGTTCAAGCGAGATGACGAGCCGGCTCAGATCTCCGGCTGCCTGGGTGAGGTCGACCAGCCCTTCCTGGGCGAATGTCTCCAGAGCCGGCGTGATGGTCAGCATCAGCGTGCTGGTATCGGTCGCGGCCTGGTTGACGGCGATCGCCGCGGCCGTGGTTTCATTGACCGCCGGTGCCATGTCATTGATCAGGAAGGCCTCGGCCGTGACGCCGAACTGCTGCAGCGAAATCGCCGCCGTCGAGATATCCGCGGCAGCGGTATCGATCCGGCCGACTGCAGCACGCATATCATCGACGAGGGCCTGCTCTGAATTGATGCGGTCGGTAATCTCGCGGAGATTCACCAGCATGGACGAGAATTCCTCGACATTCTGGTCATTGAGCAATTCCGACAGGCGGAACAGCGCCAGCTGCGCAGCCGCCAACACGTCTTCGGAGCCCTCGACCAGACCTTCCAGTTGAGCCCGGCGCGCGAAGATGCGCGGTGGCTGTCGGCTGGGCGGGCTGAGCAGGCGTTGCGCGTCTGACGAGCCACCCGTGATCAGGATATAGGCCAGGCCGGTCAGGCCCTGCGGTTCCAGCTGGGCAAAGGAGTCAACGCGTACCGGCGTCTGGGCCAGCACGCGGACGCGGGCAATCACCCGGCTCTGGCCGTCGAGCCCGAGTGATGTGACCTCGCCGACCTGGATACCGTTGAAGCGAACTTCGGCGGACTCGCGCAAACCACGAACCGGTCCCTCGAACACGACATCATAAAAAGCATAGTCCTCGTCGAAGGAAACCTTGCCGAGCCAGACCGCGAAAATGCCCCCACCTGCAATCAGGATCAGTGCAAACAGGCCAACGAGGACGTGATGTGCCTTGGTTTCCATCGTCTAATTCTCCTTGCCGGCGGTCGCTGTGCGTCCGCGCGGGCCGTGGAAATATTCCTGGATCCACGGATGAGGGTTTCGCATCAACGCCTCCAGTGGCGCAACCGCCGCAACACGTTTATCCGCGAGGACGGCAATTCGGTCACAGATCGCATACAGGCTGTCGAGATCGTGTGTGATCATCAACACGGTCAGGTTCAAGGCCCGCGACAACTCCAGAATAAGCGTGTCGAAGGCCGCGGCGCCGATCGGGTCGAGCCCGGCTGTCGGCTCGTCGAGAAACAGGATGTCCGGATCAAGCGCCAGCGCCCGCGCCAGGGCGACGCGTTTGCGCATGCCGCCAGAGAGTTCGGACGGAAAACGGTCGGAGACGCTCGGATCGAGTCCGGCCAGGCCGAGCTTCATGCCGGCAATCTCTTCCATCAACGGCACCGGCATATCGATATGCTCGCGCATCGGCGCCATCACATTTTCAAGCACGGTCAATGAAGTGAACAAGGCACCATTCTGAAACAGCACACCCCAGCGGCTGTCGATATGGCGCCGCTCCGCCGAGCTCATCGCCGAAAACGGCCGCCCGTCGAAACGGATATCGCCGGCCTCATAGTCCTGAAGCCCGAGAATGGCATTCATCAACACCGTTTTGCCGGTGCCGGAACCGCCGACCAGGCCGAGAATTTCGCCGCGACGGATATCGAGGTCGAGATCCTCGTGCACGACATGCTTGCCGAACGCCGTCTTCAGGCCGCGAATCGAGATCAGGACGTCGCTGCTCATATGCCCAGCTCCAGATACATCATCGCAAACAGCGCCTCGACGACGATCACGATGAAGATCGACTGCACCACCGAAGCGGTGACGCGCCGGCCGAGCGATTCAACATCGCCAGCGACTTTCATGCCCTGGCGGCAACCGACGATCGCCACGACGAGGCCGAAGACCGGCGCTTTCGACATCCCGACCCAGAAGTGGCTCCAGTCGAGTTCCGAATGCAGGCGCGCGATGAAGACTGCCGGTGAAATATCCTGAGCGGTCCAGGTGACGAGCATGCCGCCAAAAATGCCGGTGATCATCGCCGCGAAGGTCAGAAGCGGTGCCATCAACACGCAGGCCACCACGCGAGGCAGGACCAGCACCTCGAACGGGTTGAGACCGAGCACGCGCATGGCGTCGATCTCCTGCTGCATTTTCATCGCCCCGATCGAGGCGGTGAAGGCCGAATCGGACCGTCCGGCCAGCAGGATCGCGGTAATCAACACGGCGAATTCACGCAGCACGGAAATGCCGATCAGCTCGACGCTGAAGATGGCAAAGCCGAAATCGGCCAGCAGATTGGCGCCCATATAGGCGACCACCGCGCCGATGAAGAAGGACAGGACGGCGACGATCGGCATCGCATTGACGCCAACCTCTTCCATCGCCCAGATCGCCGAGGTCAGCCGGAATCGCGACGGGTGAACCAGCGTGCGCAGGCCTGTCGTGATGGTCTGTCCGAAAAAACCGATCGTATCGATGGTTTCTGCGGCAGCCGCTTCGAGCCCGGCACCGAGCCGTCCCAGCGCATTGCCGAAGCCGAAGCCTGGCGGAGGATCCGGCGGGCAGACCTGGGTCCGCCGGCGAATTTCCTCGATCAATCGCCGCGCCGTCGGATGCGTGCCGACATAGTGAAAATCGCCGTCGGGCACGCCGCAGCGCCGCGTCGCCCGTCCGAGCATGTAAGCGCCGGAGGTGTCGATTCGGCCTAGCGGGGAGAGATCGATCACGATCTTGTCCGGCTCGACGCTGGCCTCGACATTGCGAATCGCCGTGTCGACGCGGCCGATCGTGTCGATCGTCCAATCGCCATGCGCCTCAATGATGGTATTGCCCGCGTCTTCACGCAGAACCACCCGGGCGCCGGTCTCGGATATCGCTGGTTTCCCCTTCATATTGGAGAGCCTAGTCGATTTCCTTCCGGCTAGGGAGTGTAGAAACGCGGTGGAGCAGTAAAGCCGCCGCCAGACCGGCTGCAGCCGGCAGGATCATGATCGCAAAACCGGCAGTTCCGAGCCGCGCAAAGAAGTATCCGGACACCGCCGAAGCCAGCGCCATCACGACTCCGCCCGCCAGCGCCGAATTGATCGCCTGCCCTGTGGCGGCAAAGCGGTCGGGCACGGAATGCGCTGCAAAGCGCAGAAAACCGAGATAGGTCGCAGCAAAGCTCAGCGCGTGCAGGCATTGCAGTGCGAACAGGGCCCAGAGGGGCGGTGCCATCGCCGTCAGCCCCCAGCGCAGGATCGAGCCGCCGCCGCCCAGGATCAGCAGTGCCGCCGGACTGAGCCGGCCGAGCCAGCCGCGCCCCGAAATCCACAGAAACACGATCTCGACCGCGACACCGCTGGCCCACAGCGCCCCGATGGTCAGATCGGTATAGCCTTGCGCCGACCAGGCCACTGCCGAGAAGGCGTAATAGAAGCCATGCCCGCCCTGGATCAGGGCCGAGGCGGCGAGCGCCAGACCGAACGGTCCGGCCAGCATGCGCCGCAGCACGGTGAAATCAGCTTCTTGCTTGGGCGGGTGCGGTTCGCGCTCACCGGCCGGCAACCGCGCCGCGGCGATGGCAATCGCCACCGCGCCAACCACGATGCAAAGCAGGATCGTCTCACTGCCACGCCAGTCGATCAGCGCACCCGCGGCGAAATTGCTGATGATGAACATCACCGACCCGATCGCGCGGACCGGTCCGAACACGAATAATCCGTCGCGTGCCTGGCGCAGGGCGAAGGCGTCGATCACCGGGATTTGTCCGAACAGGACCGCACCGGAAAGAAACGACAGTACAAGGAGTAACCAGGGCGAGTGCACCGGGTAGTGAACGGCAAATACGAGGGTAGCGGCCAGGGCAAAAAGGAGAATCGGGTCGCGATTGCGGCGCGCATTATCGGCCCAGCGTGCGCCCAGCGGCGAAACCAGCGTCCGCCCCGCCAGCCCGGCCGCGACAATCCAGCCAATCCATTCCGCGCTCAGATCACGCCCTTCCAGCCATTTGGGGAAATACGGCAGGAAAGCCCCGAGCGTGAGGTAGAACGCCCCGTAATAGGTGGCAAAACGAAATCCGGGCGATCTGAACATTTCAATCCTCTGATGCGCGAAGCCCATAACCTGTGCCACTGTTCCTGCATAGGCATGATGCGCTTGGCGAACAGTGTTCACCGCTATAGGTTCGCCGCCGACAAGAAGCCAAGGAATGCCCCTTCATGGATGCGGACACCGCGGAATTGGAATATGCGGATGCCGGTGTTCAAGACACACCGCTGCGTCCGCTGCGCGTGCTGGTCACCGGCTATCGCTCCAATCCCCATGTCGGCGGCCAGGGCGTCTATATCCGCGAGCTGACGCGCAGCCTGCGCGATCTCGGGCACACGGTCTCCGTCGCGTCCGGCCCGCCCTATCCTGAACTCGACGATGATATCGAGCTGATCAAACTGCCCTCGCTTGACCTGTTTGCCGAGTCCAACGCCTTCATGGCCTTGCGGCCGCGGCATTTGTCATCCTGGGCGGATATGTCGGAATGGCTGGCGCATAATAGCGGTGCCTTCGGCGAGCTTTACGCCTTCTCGCGCCGTCTCGAACGCTTTCTCGCCCTTGAAGGCGACCGGTTCGATGTCGTGCATGACAATCAGACGCTGGCGACTCCCTTTCTGCGCATCGACCGCCGCCTGCCGGTGATCACGACCGTGCATCACCCGATAGCAATCGATCGCGAATACGCCCTCGCCGCCGGTGGCAAATGGTGGGAGCGCGCCCTGACGCGCCGCTGGTATCGCTTCGTCGGCATGCAGGCGCGCACGGCCCGCAAACTGCCGCGCCTGCTCGCCGTCTCCCAGGCCGCCAGCGACAGTCATGCCGAGCATTACGGCATTGATACCGGCCGTGTCCGGGTCGCCTTCAACGGCATTGACCACGACATATTCCATCCCGATCCGGCCGTGACGCCTGAGCCGGGTCTGATCGTCACCACCGCCAGCGCTGATGCCCCGATCAAGGGGTTGGACGTGCTGATCGACGCCCTGGCCCGCGTCGCTGCAGCCCGGCCCCTGGCCCGCTTGCACATTATCGGCACGCTGCGCGACGGTCCGGCCAAACAGGCCCTCGCCGCCCACGGTCTCAGCGGGCGCGTGACGACGAGCTCCGGTCTGACCCGCGAAGCGATCGCCCAGCTCTACCGCCGTGCCCACATCGTCGCCTGCCCGGCCCGCTTTGAAGGCTTCGGCTTTCCCGCCGCCGAGGCGATGGCCTGCGGCGCGGCCGTTGCCGCCAGTGATGGCGGCGCGCTGCCGGAAGTTGTTGCCAATGCCGGGCTGATTTCGAAGGCGGGCGATGCCGCCAGCCTGGCCCATAATCTCGCTCGCCTGCTCGACAGCCCCGACGAGGCTCGCCGCCTCGGCGCCCTCGGCGCGGAGCGGGCACGCGAGGAATTCAACTGGTCGCGCCATGCCCTCGCGGCCTCGCGGCTCTATGCCGAAGCCCTCGCCGAGCGGAGCTCAAGCGCCTGATGCTGACTGTACGACTGGAAGACATGGCGCTGGAGCCGGGTATGCGCGTGCTCGATCTCGGCTGCGGCCGCGGGCGGCATCTGCACGCGCTCTACTGGAACGAAATCCCGCTGGAAGTGGTCGGGGTCGATCTCTCGCATGGCGAGGTCAAGGCCGCGCTCGACGGTTTCTTCCAGCTGCCGCCGCCTGATCCGCATTCGCCACTTCGCAGCGCCGTGCTCAGCGCCGGCGATGCCGCGCGCCTGCCCTTTGCCGACAATAGTTTCGACCGGGTCCTGTGTTCCGAAGTGCTCGAACACGTGCCCGATCCTGATGCCGTACTGGCCGAGATTGCGCGCATACTGAAGCCCGGCGGCATTTTCGCCGCCTCGGTGCCGCGCTATTGGCCCGAAGCGATCTGCTGGAAACTCTCGACTGCCTATCACAACACGCCGGGCGGCCATGTTCGTATTTTCAGAACCAAGGCCTTGCGTGACCAGGTCCGAAAACAGGGCTTTGCCGCGTTCAAACGCCATTGGGCCCACGGTCTGCACAGCCCCTATTGGTGGCTGCAATGCGCCTTGTGGGAGAACCGCGAACACAGCGCCGCCGTGCGGCTCTACCGCAAATTCCTCGAATGGGATCTGATGCAGAAACCAATCCTGACCCAAGGGCTCGAATGGTTGCTGGCGCCGGTCATGGGCAAGTCGCTGGTGATGTATTTCCGGAAGGTCGGCTGATGGCCAGACAGATCGACATCGCTGCCTGCGCCGACCATATCGAGCGGCTGCAGCGCCCCGACGGCTCCATCCCCTGGATCGAGGCCGGCATATGGGATGCCTGGAATCATGGCGAGAGCGCGATGGCGCTGGCGGTTGCCGGCCGCGATGTGGCGGCACGCCGGGCGCTGGACGCCCTGTTCGAACGTCAGGATGATGATGGCGGCTGGCGCGGCGACCTCGGGGCTTCGGTGCCGCTCGACGATGCCAATCGCCGTCTGGTCCCCGGCACTCCGGAAACCGCACGCGACACGAATTTCTCCGGCTATGCCGCCGTCACCCTACTGCGCTCCATGCTGGCGCTCGACACGCCAGCAGACCTGTCACGCTATTGGCCGCAATTGCGCCGGGCGATCGACTGGGTGCTGAGCCATCAGACGCGCCATGGCGATATCGTCTGGCGAGCGCCCGATGAAGGCGAGCAAATGGCCGCGCTCGATTCGCTACGCGCCGGCAATGCCAGCCTCTACAAGGCACTGGAATGCGCCATCCAGATCTCCCGCATGCTCGGCCATGATGATCGCAACTGGATGCAGGCGCGCCAGCGCCTTGGCGCCGCTCTGCGTGAAAATGATGCCCGCTTCGACCGTACCGGCATTGATCGCCGCCGCTATGCGATGGACTGGTATTATCCCGTCCTCGCCGGCGTGCTGCCGATCGAGACCGGCCGGGCGCGCCTCTATGCTCGCTGGACCGATTTCGTCGAGCCGGGACTGGGCTGCCGCTGTGTCAGCGATGAGCCCTGGGTCACCGCGGCGGAAACGGCCGAACTGGCCCTGGCCTGCATGGCCGTCGGCAAGACGGAGCAGGCCCAAGCCCTACTCGCAGACCTCGCGCCGCTGGCGGCCAAGGATGGCGGCTACTGGATGGGTTGGCAGTTCGAGGAGGGTGTCATCTGGCCCTATGAGCGCCCGTCCTGGACGGCAGGGGCCATGGTGCTGGCGGCGGATGCGATTCAGGGGCTGAGCAAGGGCTCGACGCTATTGATCCGCAATTCCGTGCCCGAATTCGCGCTCAAGCGCGGCGGCGCAGCACTTCCAGCGTCCCGACGCGATTGATTGTGTCGTAAAGGCCCGACGCGACGGCCAGCTTCCAGATTTCATAGGGCGGACGGCCGCCATCGGCCGGATCCGGGAACACGTCGTGGATCGCCAGGATACCGCCGGCGACCAGCTTGCCAGCCCAGCCCTCGTAATCCGCAAGCGCCGCTTCCATGGAATGGCCGCCATCGATGAAGACCATGCCGAGCGGTGTGGTCCAATGCGCCGCGACAATCGCCGAGCGCCCGATGACCGGGATCACGCAATCTTCCAGGCCAGCCAGAAACAGGGTCTGGCGCAGGGCCGGCAGGGTTTCCACCGCATCGAGCTCGACATTGAACAGTTCGGGATCGTGATATTCTTCGCCGGCCTGGTGTTCTTCCGAACCGCGATGATGGTCGAGTGTGTAGAGCACGCTGCCGGCATGGCGCGCCGCAGGGCCGAGATAGAGCGCCGACTTGCCGCAATAGGAACCGATTTCCAGCACCGGGCCGAGACGCCCGGCTTCGCGCGCAAGGGCGGCGAGCGCCTCTCCCTCGAGCGGGTCGAGGAAGCCTTTGACGGTGGCAGGATCAAGCATCAGGAGAAGGGTTGCAGTTCGCGATCAACACGCCGCAGGCGCGCCAATTCATCGGCGCGGTCACGCAGGCTCTCGGACAAGAAGGCGAGATGGTCACGTTCGGCATTGACCCGTGCGCTCTGCAAATCCGTGAACCGTACGGAGACAATCATCGTCGCAGCATCGAAGGTCGCCACCGCTTCGCGGGTCAACGCGATGGCCGTCTCGACTTCACCCAGATCGCGCGTCAGGGCAGAGCGATCAAACCCGTCCGGTTCCATGATAATGGCACGGGCCGCCTGATCGAGCAGACGCGCTTGCGCCGTCGCAAGCGCGAAATCAGTGGCCATGACATCGGCAGCTTCAGCAGCGTCCAACGTCAGTAGCTGGCGGTATTCGATATAGGCCTGTCCGGGTTGATCCGCGGCGGCACGCTCACTGGCCGCCTGCCCGGTCAACCGGTCCATCCAGCCACGCGCCGTCTCCATCGCTCCAGAGGTACGGACCCAGGCATTCTCGCGATAGCTGGTTTCCAGTATCCGCGCGGCATCGAGCAGATTGGCCTGAGCGGGATTGGCGCGCAAATCAGCGTCGGAGACGCCTGTTCCAACAAGTGAAATAGGGTCGCTCGCACAGGCCGTGATCAATCCGCAGGCGCAAACCGCCGCAAGAACACCCTGAAATCCACGCATCAACTGATGTTTCCCAACACGAATTCAAGCCCCAATAGCCAAGATAGTATAGCGAGTAGGCGTAATAAGCTAAGCAATATTATATTGACACCCGACTAACGACAGATGGATGCGATGGACACCGCCTACTCACGCCGCCAGCTCTACCCGCCGATCCGCCCCTATCGCGCCTCGCGATTGTCCGTGGGCGACGGGCATGAACTCTATGTCGAGGAATGCGGCCGCCCCGATGGACTGCCAGTCATTACCCTGCACGGTGGTCCCGGCGGCGGTATCTCCCCGGCACTACGGCGTTTTTTCGACCCGTCGCGCTATCGCATCATTTTGTTCGACCAGCGCGGCTGCGGTCGCTCGACCCCGCACGGGGCATTGAACGCCAATACCACGGCGCATCTGGTCGCCGATATTGAGCGCATCCGCGCCGCGCTCGGCGTCGATAAATGGGTGTTGTTCGGCGGATCCTGGGGCGCCACGCTTGCCCTCGCCTATGCGCGCGAACAAACGGCCCAATGCCTCGGGCTGATCCTGCGCGGCGTCTTCACCTGCCGCCAGAAGGAACTCGACTGGTTCTACCGCGAGGGCGCCAACATGCTGTTCCCGGACGCCTGGGAGCGCCTTGTCGGGCCGCTCTCCCCGCTCGAGCGCGAGGATGTCGTCAAAGCCTATTATGAGCGCCTGCAGGAGCCTGACGTAGCGCAGCGGCGTCCGGACGCGCTCGCCTGGGCGCGCTGGGAAAGCTCACTGATCAGTCTGGCAGGCCAGCCCGACGCCCCGCTCGCTGACCCGCAACGCGCCGATGCCCTCGCCCGGCTGGAATCCCATTACTTCTTCCACAAGGGGTTTTTCGAGCATGATGGCGCCCTGCTCGACAGCGCGCCGCGCTTCAAGCATCTGCCCGGCATCATCGTCCAGGGCCGTTTCGACATGGTGACACCGCCGCAGACGGCATGGAGCCTCGCGCGCGAATGGCCGCGCGCAAGGCTGCGCATGATCGCCGATGCCGGTCATTCTGCCGGCGAGCCGGGTATTGTCGACGGGCTTGTCCGCGCCAGTGACAGCTTCGCCGACCAGTTCAGCTGAGTTGTTTCATTTCCGCATGATCGAACCGCAGAACCGGTCCCCGCTTTTGCTGAACAAGCTCTAGCCAAACAGCATCTGCGTCAGCCCCCATCCGAACTTGTCGTCAAGGCCGAGCACCAGGATCAGCGTCAGGGCGACCGGTGCGAGATAGCGCATCGAGAACCGGAAGAAGCCAAACAGGACCGGCGAGGCGTGGGAGAGTTGCGACTTGGCGATCTCGCGCTTCACCACCCAACCCATGAAGACCGCGATCAACAGGCCGGCTAATGGGAGGGCGACACTGCCCGACAGGAAGTCGAGGAAGTCGAAGAAGGACATCGAGAACACGACGCCGACCCCGACCAGCCAGATGAAGCCGCCAAACACCCAGGTGATGGCGCCGCGACTGAGATCGGAGTGTTCCTCGGCCCAGGCCACGACGGCCTGCAGCAGCGAAATCGATGAGGTCAGCGCCGCGATCAGCGCCAGGGTGAAGAATACCGCGCCGACGATATTGCCGCCGGGCATCGCCGCGAAGGCCGCAGGCAGGGCCTGGAAGAAGAGCGCCGGACCGGCATTCGGTTCCAGCGCCGTAAAGGCGAAGACGAAGGGGAAGATTGCCAGACCCGCGACCAGCGCAACAGCGGTATCGGCGAAGGAGATAATGCCGGCCGATTGTCCGATATTGGCGTTCTTGTCGAGATAGGAGCCATAGGTGATCATGATCCCCGATCCGAGCCCGATCGAGAAGAAGGCCTGGCCAACGGCTGCCAGGAAAGTCGATGGCCGCACCTCGCTGAGATCCACCGCGAACAGATAATTCAGCGCCGCACCGGAATCACCGGTCGCCATGGCGTAGACCACCATCCCCAACAACATGATGAAGAAGGCCGGCATCAGCACTGACGACACTTTCTCGATGCCGCCAGTAATGCCGCGCGAGACGACGAATATGGTCAGGAAGCTGAAAAGCGAGTGCCAGAACAGCACCGTATAGGGATCCGAGGTGAAGGCGCCGAAGGCCGCGGCGATTGCTTCCGGCGGCTGGCCGGCGAGCTCGCCGGAGAACATTTTGACGATATAGGCCGACACCCAGCCGGCGACGACTGAATAGAAACACAAGACGAGAATGCCGCCAATCATGCCGATCCAGCCGAGCGATGCCCACAGGCTGGATGAGCCGTTATCGCTGGCCAGTTTCTCGACCGAGCCGACCGTCGATTTCTGGCCATAGCGGCCAACCGAGAGCTCGGCCATCAGGACCGGAAAGCCGATCAACAACACGCAGACGATATAGATCAGGATAAAGGCCGCGCCGCCGTTTTCGCCGGCCGTATAGGGGAAGCGCCAGAAATTTCCCAATCCGACCGACGACCCGATTGCCGCCATCAAGAACCCGAACCGCGACGACCAATGCGCATGTGCACTCGTGGGCGCTACTTGCATGGAACCCCCTATCGCTCGGGGCTATTTCAGCCGGAGCTATTGTTTCGACCGCGCCAGCTTTCTGCCTGGCCCGGCATTCGGTCAAGCGGGAGAATTGCGCGTTGAGGGGTGTTGAACAGCAAAGGGCCCCGCCGGCGATTTGCGCCAGCGGGGCCCTGCTCATTTCAGGCGATTGCCCGCAGTGCGGGATGGATCAGCCGAGGCCGACCATGGCGCCGATACGGCCGGCATTGAAGCGGTCGTCGAGGCCCAGCACCAGAATGCTGCCGATGGCTACGGGTACGATGTAGCGGACGGCAAAGTGGAAGAAGCCGAACAGGCCCGGCGAGGCATGATGCAATTCGCTGCGCATCAGGCTCTTCGGGATCACCCAGCCGGCGAAGACCGCGACCAGGAAGCCGCCGAGGGGCAGCAGGATCTGGCCGGACAGCACGTCGATGAAACCCCCTGCGAACGCTTCCGAATAGACGGCACCGGCGCCGATCAGGAAGGCGAAGCCACCCAGGATCCAGGCCGTCATCGAACGTCCGAAGCTGGCATTCTCCTCGATGAAGGCAACGGTCGCCTCCAGCAGGGAAATTGACGAGGTCAGGGCAGCAATGAAGGCCAGCGCGAAGAAGGCGCCGCCGATGATATTGCCGGCCGGCATGGTCGAGAAGACCTGTGGCAGTGCGGTGAAGATCAGGCCGAGCCCGGCAGCCGGGTCCATTCCGACCATGAAGACGATCGGGAAGATCATCAGGCCGGCAATCAGCGCAACCATCGTATCAGCCGAAACGATCAGCACGGCCGATGAGCCGATATTGGAATCCCGCGGCAGATAGGAGCCGTAGGTGATCATGATCGCCGAGGCGACACTGACCGAGAAGAAGGCCTGGCCGAGTGCGGCGATGAAGGTCTGGCCGGTCACGGCGCTGAAATCGGGTGCAAACAGATAGCTGATTGCCTGCCCGGCGGCACCGTTCAGCATCGAATAAATCGTCAGACCGATCAGAACGAGGAAGAAAATCGGCATCAGGATCGTGGCGACGCGTTCAATGCCGCCCTTCAGCCCACGCGACACGACCAGCACGGTGAGCACCATGAAGGCGAAGTGCCAGAACATCTTGATGCCGTCTGTATTGTAAAACATCGTCGCGCCATCAGGCTCGGCGAAGCCACCGGCAAACCCGGAAAGCGAATAGGCCATCACCTGGCCGGCGATAACGCTATAGGTCGTCAGCACCAGGAAACCGGCAGCGGTACAGACCCAACCGACCAGCGACCATTTGCCGGACTTGCCGGCCTCGATCGCCATTTTGCGCGTTGAGGTAATCGCGGATTGCTGGGCGTGGCGACCGATTGCCAGCTCGGCCATCAGGACCGGCAGGGCAAACAGGATGACGCAGCCGATATAGATCAGCACGAAGGCCGAGCCACCATTTTGCCCCGTCATGAACGGGAAACGCCAAAGATTGCCCAGACCGACGGCTGAACCGACAGCCGCCATGATGAATGCAAAGCGTGATGACCAGTGTGCGTGCGTACTCGCGAGCGCTGCTGCCATGAAACTCTCCCCTATTGCCCGGCGACGTTTGCGCCTTGGCTATTGTTTATTGTCGCGCACATTTCCCCAACCCTCAATCCGGGTCAAGCGCGGGAAACCGGCAATGCGACGATCAGCCAAACAGACCGACACCGCGCGGCGGCTCGGCATTGCGGTGGATGTGTGCGCCCAGGATCAGCCCGAAGCCGGCCAGCACGGCCAACATCACTGTGCCGCCATAGGAAATCATCGGCAATGGCACGCCGACCACGGGCAAGGCTCCCATCACCATGCCGACATTGATGATCACATAGAGACCAAAAGTGGTCGCAACCCCCATCGTCGTCAGGCGCAGGAAAGTCGACTTGCAGCTCGTCGCAATCGCCACGGTATTGGCGAGGATCAGCGCATAGACCGTCAGGATGACGAGGCCGCCGACGAAGCCGAACTCCTCACCGAGAATGGTGAAAATGAAGTCGGTCTGCTTTTCCGGCAGATAGTCGAGCTGCGACTGCGTGCCCTCCATGAAGCCCTTGCCGGTGAAGCCGCCGGAACCGAGCGCGATCTTCGACTGCAGGATCTGGTAGCCGGCTCCGAGCGGGTCGGAATCGGGGCTGAACATCGTCATGATGCGCTGGCGTTGATAGTCTTCCAGGCCATAGCTGAAAAAGCCGATCCCGCCGGCAATACCGGCAATCACGCCAGGCACAATCACCTTCCAGCTCAGCCCTGCCAGGAAAACCACGGCACCGCCGGTGGCAACCAGCAGCAGCGTCGTTCCGAGATCGGGCTGTTTGAGGATCAACAGGGCCGGAATGCCGATCAGTGCCGCGGGTACCAGCAGGCCGCCCAGCCTGGAGACGCGCTCGGTTGGCAGGTCGTGATAGAAACGGGCCAGCGCAAAAACGAGCGCGATCTTCATGATTTCCGAAGGCTGAAGCCGGATCGGGCCGACATCCAGCCAGCGCTGGGAGCCATTGACCGTGGCGCCAAACAATTCCGCACCGATCAACAGGATCAGGGCCACGACATAGATCGGATAGGCGACGCCCATCCAGAAGCGCGGCGGGAACATCGCGATCACCAGCATGGCGACGAAGCCTGCCGCGAAACGCATCGCATGACGCGCCGCCCAGGGCTCCCAATCGCCGCCGCCGACCGAATACAACATGCCGACGCCGGCTGCGCCCAACAGGACCAGGAGCAGGACCAGGGTCCAGTTGAGCTCCATCATCTTGCCCGGCAGGTCGCGCGGAACGCTCTCGCGGAAAACAGCCATCAGAGCCCCGGATTCAGAACAGGACCCAGATCGGCAAACACGCCGGGCCGGCTCGAAGGATCGCGCGCGACGACGCGGCGCAGAATGTCCCGCGCCGGCCGCGTCGCGGCGCTGGAACCGCCGCCATGTTCAACCACGACAACGACCGCATATTTGGGCGCATCGGCGGGCGCATAACACATGAAAAGCCCGTGGTCGCGCAATCGCCAGGGCAGGTCGAGCTGGGTTCGAACGCCGCGCTCGCGCTCGGCGGTCGTGATGGAATAGACCTGCGCCGTGCCGGTCTTGCCGGCCATTTCGATGCCATCAATGCCCAGGCCGCCAAGCCCGAAGGACGTTCCGCCCGGCTCCTGGGCCGCGGCGCGCAAGGCATCGCGCACACGCGTCAGCGCCTCGTCGCGCAGGCCGATATGCGCCGCCGGCGGCGCCATGGCATTGCGGTAGAGGGTCGGTTCGACGGCCCGCCCGGAGGCGACCCGTGCTGTCATCACAGCCACCTGCAGCGGAGAAGCCAGCATCGCGCCCTGGCCGATGCCGGTATTATAGGTGTCGCCCGTCGACCAGCCTTCATTGCGCTGGGCGCGCTTCCAGGCCGGGTCTGGCATGATGCCGCGAGCGACGCCGGCAATGCCGATGTCGAATTGCTGGCCGATTCCGAAGCGCTGCCCCATATCGTGCAAGCGCTCGATTCCGAGCCGCCGGGCCGCTTCCCAGAAATAGATGTCGCAGGAGGTCTTGAGCGCTGCCCGCAGGTCGACCGTGCCGTGTCCCTGGCGGCGCCAGCAATGGAATTCACGTTCGCCCAGCCGCACCGAACCGCTGCAATGCACCGTCTCATTGGGGCGGAAGACATTGTGCTCGATCGCAGCCGCAGCAGAGACCGCCTTGAAGGTCGAGCCCGGCGGATAGGTGCCCTGGATTGACTTCTGGAAGAGTGGCCGGTGGTCATTATCGCGCAGGCCGGAGAAATCGGCACTGGAAATGCCGCCGACAAACAGATTGGGATCGAAACTCGGTGCCGAGACCAGGGCGATCAATTCGCCGCTATTGACGTCGATCACCACGGCCGCGGCGCTGTCCTGGCCGAGCCGTTCATAGGCGTATTGCTGGATATCGGCATCCAGCGTCATCACCACATCCCGCCCCTGTTGCGGCGAGGTGGACTGCTCCGGCAATTCACGGATGACGCGGCCAACGGCATTGACCTCGATTTTCAACGCCCCGGCCGAGCCGCGCAAATCGCGTTCGCGCGCGATCTCGACGCCGGTCTTGCCGACGCGAAAACCGGGATGCCGCAGGAGACGTTCCGCTTCGCGGGTCTCACCGGCAAGATCATCCTCATTGGGCGCTTGCACATAGCCGACCACATGGGCGAAAGCCGCCGCATAGGGGTAGGAGCGAACCTCACCGACATCCGGTGCCATGCCGGCCAGTTCGGGCGCATTCAGATTGATCGCCGAGAAAGTCTCCCAGTCGAGATCCTCGGCGACGGTGATGGCATTGAAGCGCTGACCCCGGCTGGCCGCACGCAGCACACGCTCGCGCTCATAATCGCTGAGCGGCATGAAGCGGGCGAGCCGGTCGAGCGCGGCCGAGATGTCGCCGGCCTGTTCCGGCACGATCAGCACGCGGAAACTGTCGCGATTATCAGCCAGAAGCGCGCCGAAGCGATCGAGGATGCGGCCGCGCGATGGCGGCACAAGGCGGAAATTGAACTGATTGTCCTCGGAGAGCAGACGATAGCGCTCGCCCTCCAGCACCTGGAGCGAGTACAGGCGTGCGCTCAACCCGGTAAAGGCCAGCGCTCCGCCACCGGTCATCAACAAGGCCCGGCGGGTAAACTTTATATCCTGTTCCTGGCGATCAGCGCGCATCGGTTTTTGCGATCATCCCCCGATAAAGCCGGTTCGGCTGCTGCGACGGCGCCGCAGTGCGAGATATGCGATCAAGGGGAACATCAACATCGTCGCGGTGGCCTCGATAATCAAGGGGCGCACGTCAGCCAATTGACCCAGTGCCGCGCTGCCGGCGCCATATGCGATGGCGTGAGCGAGCACCAGCGTGCCGGCAAAACGTGCCAGGATCGGCGGCAGATCGCGCGGCATGCCGTCTTCGCCGCGAAAGCGGAAAGCGGCGATGGCGACGAGGTAGGACAAGGCCCACACGCCCATCGGCGCACCGGTCAGCAGGTCCTGGCAAAGTCCGATCGCGAACACGATGATCGGCGGCATGAAATGCGGCCGCAAGCCCGACCAAAGGAAAATCGCGATCAACGTCCAAGTCGGCATGATATTGACGCCGTCGATCAGCTGCGTTGGCGCGGCCTGCACCACCAGCGCCAGGAAAATCGACAGGGCGCAGCCAGCGGCAGCCCAATGCGAGGATTGACGTTCGGTCGGCTTTCTCATGGCTCACCCTCAATGGGTAACGGCTCGGTGATGACGACATCAGCGGGCGCATTTTCGGATGCGGCCTCGGGTGCGGCTTCGGTTACCGGTTCCGGATCGTCGATCGGCCGCTCAACCCGTCCATAGGGCCAGACCCAGACGAAATCGACCGGCGCCTGGTCGGAATAGAGCTGGACGCGCCAGCTGCCATCACGCGCCTCGACCGCCTCACCGACGGGCAGACCGCGCGGCAGGATGCCGTCATCGCCCGAGCTGACAATGCGATCACCGGCGCGAATATCGGCATCGCGGCCAACATATTCCAGCCGCGGGAAGGCCGAGTTATCGCCGATCAGAATGGCGCGGGCATTGGAGCGGTCGGCCATCACGGGAATGCGGCTATTGAGGTCTGTCAGCAGCAGGATGCGCGCCGAGCGGCGGCCGGTCTCGAACACGCGTCCGACCAGACCGTAGAGATTGATCACCGGATAACCGTCATCGACGCCGGCGTCCCGGCCGCGGCCAATCAGGCGGGCGCGAACAAAGGGGCCCTCCGGATCCGACACCGTCCAGGCGCCAATCCGGTCACGCGTCGCTGGCGTATCGATATCAAGCGCGGCTTCGTAAACTTCGATGCGGTCGCGCTGGCGATAGGCGAGGTCTTCCCAATAGCGCGCTTCGACTAATTGCTGGCGCAGACGTGCATTCTCCTCGGCAAGCTCGCGCTGGCGGTGGAAATAGGGACCGATATTCTTGAGCCCGCGGACGGGTTGGGCGGCCAGTTCCAGAACCGGCGCAGCGATGTCGGTAAAGCCGGAGCGGAAGCTGGCAAAGCCGGCAGAGCGCGAATCCGGACGGTCAAAGGCAATCAGCGCGCCTGAAAGAACAAGCAAGGCAATGAATAGTGTTCGAGAAAACCGAACCCCACCTTCACCTTCATGCCGCCCTGAACGACGAGACGCCAAAGACTCACTCCTGCCCTTGCGTGAATCGGCAGATTAAACCGCTTCAGACAGAATGGGGCGCCAAAGCTTAAGATCTTCAACCGCCTTGCCGCAGCCCAGCACAACGCAGGACAAGGGGTCATCAGCGAGGCAGACCGGCAGACCGGTGCGCTCGCGAAGCTCGGTGTCGAGATTGCGCAGCAAAGCGCCGCCGCCGGTCAGGACAATGCCCTTGTCGACGATATCGGCTGCCAGTTCAGGCGGTGTGGCTTCGAGCGCCTGCTTGACCGCTTCGACGATCTGCTCGACCGGCTCGGAGAGCGCGTCGGCAATCATCGCCTCGGTGATGGAAATCTCGCGCGGCACACCATTCATCAAATCGCGGCCCTTGATATCCAGCGTCAGGCCTTCGCCCTTTGCCGGCGGCATGGCCGAGCCGATTTCCTTCTTGATGCGTTCGGCACTGGTCTCACCAATCAGCAAATTCGCCGAGCGGCGGATATAGTTGATGATGGCTTCGTCCATCTTGTCGCCGCCAACCCGCACCGAGCGCGAATAGACGATACCCGACAGGGACATCACAGCGACTTCAGTGGTGCCGCCACCGATATCGACAATCATCGAACCGGTCGGCTCGTCGATCGGCAGGCCGGCGCCGACGGCAGCGGCCATCGGCTCATCGATCAGATAGACCTTGCGAGCACCGGCGCCGAGCGCGGATTCATGGATCGCACGTCGTTCAACGGCCGTGGCGCCAGAGGGCACGCAGATCACGACCTGAGGGCTGACCATCGAGCGGCGATTGTGCACTTTCTGGATGAAATGCTTGATCATTTCCTCGGCGACGTCGAAATCGGCGATAACGCCATCGCGCATCGGCCGGATCGCTTCGACATTGCCCGGCGTCTTGCCCAGCATCAGCTTGGCCTCGGCCCCGACCGCCTGGACGTATTTGCGCCCTTTCTCGATCTTGTAGGCCACCACTGAGGGTTCATTGAGAACCACTCCACGTCCCTTGACGTAGACAAGCGTGTTGGCGGTGCCAAGATCGATGGCGATATCTGCAGAAAGTAAGCCGAAAAGATAGTTGAGCATAGGGCGCGCTGATTTCGAGGGGTGTGGCGGCAATGCCGCGGGAAAGCTTTTTTTGTTGTGCGATGACCCGCGTCATATTGCAAGGGGCACGCAGGTGCAAACGCATACTGGTCAGGTTAAATGGCTAGGCCTCCTCCCCATCGGAGGTCGTTGATTGCGCCGTTTCGTCCCCACGATTGCGGCGCAACCAACGCCGCGCGACGAGCATCATGCCGATCCAGCCGACCACGGCGACCGCCAGAGCGAGCCCGATCAGCAACTGCCCCTCGCTCAGCATGGCCAGAATACTCTGGCCCGCCAGGGCGACGACAAACAGTTTCGGGCCGGTGCCCAGCAAGGTACCGAGCCCGAAAGCCCAATAGGGCGTGCGCGCAATCCCGAAGCCCATATTGACGACGATGAAGGGTCCCGATGGCACCCAGCGCACGATCATGCTCGCCATCAGCCCGTTGCGGCCGATGAAGTCGGAGATGCGGTTGGCCCAGTCGCCGCCAAAGCGCGCCAGCAGGCCGGCGCCGAACCAGCGGCCGAGATAGTAATTGACCGTCGCCGCGACCAGCGTCGCAATCCAGGCATAGGCAAAACCGGTCCGGGGTCCGAAGGCGACAATCGCCGCCGCCATCAGGCCGAATTGCGGTACGCCCAGAAACGACAAAGCGATGAAAACCAGGATGGTGAGCGGCAGCGCATACCAGCGGCTGGCGGCAGAATCGAACCATTCGCCAATCGCGCCCGGCCCGATATCGAGCACGAAGCGCCCGATTACGAATACGGCGGCAACCACAACGAACAGGGCAATCGACACGCCGATCGCGCGGGCCGCCCGCGCATCCAGGCGCAGCATGAATTGGATCAGAGCGTTCATATTATCCGGCACCCAGCGACAGCATGCGAGCTAACTAAACACGGATCGGCACGCCTGCAACGCAGATCATCCGTCATTCTCGCTGGTTGCGTCCGTGGACTCGCCCGCGGCAATCGCCGCCAGCTTGGCGCGTTGCAGCGCCAGTGTGCCCAATTGTGCGTCGAGCAATTTGAGAATTTCGCGCGCCTCCTGCTGGTCGACAACGCCGGGCGAACGCTCGGTTTCGCCGAGCGAATCCATCAGCGCCGCGATATTGCGCGCATTGCCCCGGCTCGCCTCACCGGCCAGCGACAGCCAGTTGGCGTCGGCCGCCTTGTCGACCGGCAGGAAAATCCCGCCCGCCAGGGCCGCAAGATGCTGGGCCGCCGCGGTCGCGCCGGATTCGGTCAGGCGCGCGATGCGGGCATAGGAGATTTCATTGCTGGAATCGGGATCAGCCAGCGCATAGACGCGTGTCCGGCTGAGCTCGAGCAGGGTCATCACTTCAGGGATGCCACCGACTTCCTCGAATACGCGCGCCACGACTTCTTTCGGTTCGCCGTAGCGGCGCTCCTTGACCGGATTGAATGCCATCTTTGTCCCCAGCATCGATTATGAATCCCTGTGACCGACAGGGATGAACAGCTTTATGGGCTATTTCGTGGCACGGCCAAGCCTTGATCGCAATTCGGCCCCCGCCGCCTCGATCGGCAAGGTGAGGTCGTGGGCCCGTTCGGCCTTCAGCCCCTCTCCCGATTCATAGCGCTCGACCCATTTGCGCGCAAAACTGCCGGAGTCGATATCGTCCATCGCCCGGTCGAAAACCTTGAGCAATTCGGGACCGGCGATCGCGTCCTCGATTTCGCGCGCGCCAAATTCGGCGGTATCGGAAATCGCTTCATACATGCCGGCAATGCCGCGCTGCTGGATCAGGTCGGCGAGATATTTCAGCTCGTGCACGCAATCGATATAGGCCATGCGATCACTGACGCCGGCCGCGGTCAGCCGCGTGAAACTTGCCTTGGCAAGCGCCACCATACCGCCGACCAGTACGACTTGTTCGCCGAACAGGTCGGAGACGGTTTCCTCGCGGAATGTGGTCGGGAAAATCCCGACATTGCCCGAGCCGATCGCCGCCAGATAGGCCAGCGCCAGCTCGCGCGCGCCGCCGCTGGCATCCTGATGCACGGCCCAGAAACCGATCAGGCCGCGGCCCTCGAGGAATTCCTCGCGCACCGCGCCGCCCGGCCCCTTGGCCGCCGCCAGGATGATGTCGGCATCGGCGGGCGCGTCGATCATGCCGTAATGCACGGAGAACCCGTGACACACGATCAGCGCCTGACCCGGCTTGCGGGTCGGCAGGATCGCCTCGGTCCAGATCTGGCGATGCGCCTCGTCGGCGGCGAGCAGGGAAATGGCATCGGCCCAGCCGGCCGCCTCGGCCAGGCTGACGACCTCAAACCCGTCCGCTTCGGCCTTGGCGCGCGAAGTGGAGCCGGCGCGCAGGGCGATCCGGATCTGCGTCACGCCGCTATCGCGCAAGCACAGCGCGTGCGAACGCCCGTGATTGCCATAACCGACGATCGCGACCCGGCGGCTGACGATAGGCAGAAGATCGATGTCGCGATTGTAAAGCGGCTCAGTGGTCTCCGGCGGCATTTGGGGAATCATCCTCGACTGGCATCGGCTGATAGGACGCATCATCATTGCCCAAGTCCAGTATGCCGCGCCACTCGCCAGCCGCATTCAGCTGCCAGACGGTGACATAGCGACCGCGCTCATCCGGTTTGGTTTCGGCACTGCCCTCGGAATGCAGCGACCACTCGCCCCAGGTGACGCCGAAATCGCCGGCCTCGGAGGCAAAACCCTCGACCGGAAACCAGTGCAACAACACACCCTCGGGGTAACCCTCGAACGCGGCGCGAATTTCTGCCTCACCGCGTATCGGATCGCCATTGGCGCTCACCATGCGCCCCTCGACTGCGTCCATATAGGTGCCAAATGCGACCTGGACGCCCTGCTCCGCCGCCATGGCGGCAAAGTCACGATCAGCCTGCATGATCTGTTCGATCGCGGCAGTCCGGCCTGGGGCCTGGCCCATCGCACAGGGTGTCAAAAGCAATGCAGCGGCCGCAGCCGCGAGTCCCAAATTCAGCTTCATTGTCATCCTGCCCTCCCAAGCACGAAGGCCGCCAACCGATGATGCCGGTCGCGGCGGTAACAACCCATACCGCCCGGCGTGCGCTCTGGCGAGACAAGGCTGCGTGAACCGGCGGGATTGTAGCGATCAGGCCGCGAGAATGGCGGTGAGTTCGTCGCGCGCTGCGCCGGCATCGAGCGCGTGAATGCGCGACCAGTCGGGGTGCTGATTGCGAAACCAGGTCGTCTGCCGCTTGGCATAGCGCCGCGAATCCCGCTGCGCCAGGGCCACGGCCTCGTCGAACCCCAGCTCACCGCGCAGATGCGCCATCAGGGGCGGTACACCCAGCGCCTTGCTGGCTGGCAGGAGCGGGTCCAGCCCGAGCCCGGCAAAGGCGCGCACCTCGTCGAGTGCGCCGGCCTCGAGCATCAGATCGAAACGCTGATCAATTCGCTCATACAAGGCCGGCCGCTCGGGCTCGATAACAATGCCTCGCCACTGGGCCGCGTCCAGCAGGGGCTGCGTCTGTGTCTGGAAGGACGACAGGGCCTCGCCGGTCGCATACCCAACCTCGACGATCCGGCCCAACCGCTGCAGATCGGCCGGTTTGACGCGCGCGGCAGCGGTCGGGTCGAGCCGTTCGGCCTCAAGGCGCAGACCTTCCGGACCGGCATCGGCGATCAGAGCGGCGACTTGCTGGCGCGTTTCCGGATCGATCTGGGGCACCGGTGCCAGCCCCTTGGTCAGAGCGAGGAAATACAGACCCGTACCGCCAACCAGCACCGGAGTGCGGCCACGATCCCGGATCGCCGCGATCCGCGCCAGGGCCGCTTCGGTCCAGTGGCCGACCGACCAGCGCTGCGATGGATCAACACAGCCGAACAGATGATGCGGCACACGCGCAAGATCGGCAGCACCGGGCTGCGCCGTGATCAGCGGCAGGCCGGCATAGATCTGCATGGAATCGGTATTGATAATCTCGCCGTCCAGCGCCTCGGCCGCAGCCAGCGCCAACGCGGTCTTGCCCGCCGCCGTCGGTCCCGCAATCAGCAGGCAGCGCGTCACGGCCGGATGGATTGCAGCACGTACTGACCGCCGCGATTGAGCTGGAAGCGGACCGGGCCGGTGGGGATGCCGCCAACGATGCGGCGGATGTCCTCGATCGTTGCGACCCGGGTGAATTCGACTTCCTCGATGACGTCGCCCGGACGCACCTTGCCCGAGGCATCGCTATTGGCTTCAACCTCGGTCACCAGCACGCCGACGGCATCGGGATGAACCCGGAAACGGCGGCGCGAGGCGGTGTCGAGCACGGCCAGCGTCATGCCGCGCACCCGGTTGGTGACGCCCTGATTGGGGGCAATGACAGCGGAATTGGCGCTTGGTGTCGCGGCAGCAGTCGGCGCTTCGGCCAGTTCGCCCACCGTGACGCGCAGGGTCATCGGCCGGTCGCGCCGGATAATGCCGATCTCGGCGACAAAGCCGATCTCGGTTTCGGCGACCAGGCGCGGGAAGCTGCGGCTGTCGCGAACGCGGCGGCCATTGAAGCTGACGACCAGATCGCCCGCACGCAGATCAGCCGCCGCAGCGGGGCCACCCGGCTCGACGCGCGAGATGATCGCGCCATAGGGCGAGTCGAGCTCGAAGCTCTCGGCCAGTTCCGGCGTCACCGGCTGGACACTGACGCCAAGCCAGCCACGACGGGTCTCGCCGAACTCGATCAGCTGCGCCACGACACGGGTCGCGATATTGGAGGGGATGGAAAGCGAAATACCAACGCTGGCGCCGGTTGGCGACAGGATCAGTGTGTTCACGCCGATGACATCACCATCCATATTGAACAGAGGGCCACCGGAATTGCCGGTATTGATGGCGACATCGGTCTGGATGTAATCATCATAACGCCCGCCGGCTTCGCGGCCGCGCGCCGAGACGACGCCGGCGGTCAATGTACCGCCAAGGCCAAACGGATTGCCGATCGCGATCACCCAATCGCCGACGCGGGCATCATCGCTATCGCCGAAGCTGACATGCGGCAGCGCCTCGTGGACATTCTGCATCTGCAGCACGGCGAGATCGGTCAGCGGATCAATGCCGATGATCTCGGCGGCGAAGACGCGTCCATCGGGCAGCGAGACCTCGACTTCATCGGCGCCATCGATGACATGATTATTGGTGACCACCAGGCCGGTCGCCTCGACGATGAAGCCGGAACCCAGTGAATTGGCGATCCGCGGCGCATCGCCGAAAATATCGTTGAAACGCTCGAGCGGCGAGCCTTCGGGAAATTCCGGCAGGCCATCGCCGGCATCAAGCCGCTGCGCCGCTGCGATATTGACGACCGCAGGCGAAAGCCCCTCGGCCAGATCGGCGAAACCGCTCGGCCCCGGATGCGCCAGAGTGGCGGTGGGCAGGGTAAACAACAGGACGAGGGCAAACAGGCGACGCATGAACTCAGCCGATCCGAAAAAAGAAAAACCGTTCTTGAAACTCTGATTGATAGCGCCTTGCGGCCCTGTGCCGCAACCGCTGTGACGCGTTTGTCATCGCGATGACAAAGCCTTCACCTGCCGGTCACGGCCCGAGGAAGGCTACAAGCACAACCCCGGACACCAAGGCGACCAGCCCCGCAATGCGCAGCTGGTCGCCCGGTATTTCCATGATCTGCGACAGAAATCGCTTCATCGCCTCGGGGGCCAATGCGTAGGCCGCCCCCTCAAGCGCCAGAGCGACGCCCACACCGACAAGCAATGCCGTCAACACGTCTGACTACCGACCCGTCTCACTACGGAAATAGTCAAAGAACTCCGAGTCCGGCGCAACAATGATTGGTGTGCCGGCCCCGATCGCTTCCTGATAGGCGATCATCGAGCGGTAGAAGGCGAAGAATTCAGGGTCACGGCCATAGGCTGCCGCATAGATGGCGTTGCGCTGGGCATCGCCTTCACCCTTGATCCGTTCCGATTGCGCGCGCGCCTCGGCCCGGATGATCAGGCCCTGACGATCGGCATCGGCCTGGATTTCCTGGGCTTCCTGGGCACCGACAGCGCGGATTTGCGCGGCGCGCTGTTCACGCTCCGAGCGCATGCGC
>TARA_R110000868_G_scaffold2384_6_pt1 | contig 34203 bp, 29 predicted proteins | sample TARA_R110000868 | Tara Oceans TARA_R110000868 (sample SAMEA4397489) | marine metagenome | biome: Polar Biome; feature: [SRF] surface water layer (ENVO:00010504); material: water (ENVO:00002006), including particulate matter (ENVO:01000060) such as... | depth 5 m | reverse complement strand
AACGTCTCTATCAAGCGTCATCCCGACGAAAGTCGGGACCTCGATAGACCGGGCTCCGCGCTTGCTGGCGCGAGGTCCTGGCTTTCGCCAGGATGACGCAACATTATTGGGAGAGGTCGTGGACAAGGCCTGGTGACGCCTCGCTGAACCTACCCAAGTCGGGACACGCACCGGCTTTGCCGGACCATGTCCCTTGCATACCCCCTACCGATACCGCCCCTGCAATTTCGCCAGCGCGGCCTTCCCCGGATTCAGCGCCTCATAGGGCAGCTGATTAAGCGGCGTCTTCGGCAGCTTGTTCGACGCATGCATGTCGGACAGGTTTTCGTTGAGATACAAGAGCCCGGTGCGGATCTCGCCGCTCTCGCCGCCGAGCATAAGCGTTTCAATCGCCTGGCCCCGGTCGCGCGGGTCGTAATCCTTGGCCGTCTTGCGCAGGACCACCGTGCCGCCATCATGCATGGTGACGCGCATGGCGCCGTCATCGGCGTATTCGCCGGTGATTTCCTCGGCTTCGGCGACGAAGTCGGTGTGGATCAGCGGGTGGTAGTATTTGAAGGTGTGGGCATAGCTCTTGGTCGAGCCGGCATGGTCGTTGAAGGTGACGCAGGGCGAGATGACGTCGATCAGGGCGAAGCCCTTGTGCATCAGGCCGGCCTGGATGAGCGGGATGAGCTGGGCCTTGTCGCCGGAGAAGGCACGCGCCACGAAGCCGGCGCCGAGCGTGAGGGCCTGGACGCAAGGGTCGATCGGCGATTGCTCGTTGGCAACGCCCTTCTTGGACTTCGAGCCGATATCGGCCGAGGCCGAGAACTGGCCCTTGGTGAGGCCGTAGACGCCGTTATTCTCGATGATATACAACATGTTGAGATTGCGGCGGATGGCGTGGGCAAACTGGCCAAAGCCGATGGAGAGACTGTCTCCATCGCCGGAAATCCCGATATAATGGAGATCGCCATTAACGGCATTGGCGCCCGTAGCCACCGACGGCATGCGGCCATGGACGCAATTGATGCCGTGCGACTGGCCCATGAAATAGGCCGTCGTCTTGGACGAACAGCCAATGCCGGAGACCTTGGCCGCGCTCTCAGGCGGCAAGTCGAGCTGCCAGAAGGCCTGGACCAAAGCGGCGGTGACCGAGTCGTGGCCGCAGCCGGCGCACAGGGTCGACATCGAGCCTTCATAGTCGCGCACCGTCAGGTTCAGCTTGTTGCGCGGCAAATGCTTGTCGATGAGGGGTTTGGACATCGAGGTCATGTCAGGCCTCCGCAAATTCGAGGTGCGCTGTGACGCCCTCGATGATGAAGGCCGGATTGGCCGCCATGCCGGCATAATCGAGCACGGAAATCAGCTTGGTCTTGTCGGCCGAGGTCTCGTTGACCAGCAGGGTGCGCAATTGCCCGTCGCGGTTCTGCTCGACGACGAAAACCTCGTCATGGCTGTCGATGAAGGCATCAACCTCCTCGCTGAAGGGGAAGCCGCGCACGCGCATGTAATTGAGCTGGATGCCCTGCTCGGCGAGCCGGTCGAGGGCTTCCATGACGGCGCCGTCGCAGCCGCCGGACGAGATGATCGCCCGGGTGGCTTTCTTTTCGGCCTCGATGATGACGGGGCCGGGCACGGCGCTGGCCGCGTCCTGCCATTTGCGCGTCAGGCGATCGAGCACTTCCTTGTACTCGGTCGCGTCCTCGGTATAGCCACCCTTCCAGTTATGGCCCGAGCCACGCGTGAAATAGGCACCCTTGGGATGCACGCCCGGCAGGGTGCGATAGGGGATATTGTCGCCATCGCGGTCTTCATAGCGATAGTATTTCGGCAGCGCCTCGATCTCGGCGGCGCTGAGCACCTTGCCGCGATCGGGCACGTAGGTCTCATCCCATTCCAGCTCGGGGATCATCCAGTCATTCATGCCGATATCGAGATCGGTCATGAAGAAGACGGGCGTCTGATAGCGCTCGGCCAGATCAAAGGCCTGGATCGCCATCTCGAAACATTCCGACGGATTGGCCGGGAAGAGCAATATGTGTTTCGTATCGCCATGGCTGGCATAGGCCGCCAGGGTGAGGTCGCATTGCTGGGTTCGCGTCGGCAGGCCCGTTGAGGGTCCGGCGCGCTGGACGTCGAACAGGACCAGCGGCACTTCGGAGTAATAGGCGAAACCGATGAACTCGCTCATCAGCGAGATGCCGGGGCCTGAGGTTGGCGTGAAGGCGCGTGCGCCGTTCCAGCCGGCGCCGACCGCCATGCCGATCGAGGCGAGTTCATCCTCGGCCTGGATGATGCAGAAATTCTTCTCGCCGGTTTCCGGATCGACGCGGAATTTCTCGCAGAAGGATTTGAACCCGTCCATCAGCGAAGTTGACGGCGTGATCGGATACCAGGCACCAAAGGTCGCGCCGGCATAGACACAGCCCAGGGCGGCGGCCGTATTGCCGTCGATCAGGATATGGCCCTTGGTCTTGTCCATGGTCTGGACGCGCAGCGGCAGACCGTCGGGATAGTGCTCGCGCACATAGCCGAGGCCGAGATTGATCGCTTCCATATTGGCATCGATCAGGGCCGGCTTGGCGCCGAACATCTCTTCGACCAGCGATTTGATGATGGTGACATCCATGCCGGTGAGGCCGGCAATGGCGCCGACATAGGCCATATTCTTCATCAGAACGCGGGTGCGGGCATTCTCGAATTTGGCATTGCACAGGCGCGCCAGCGGCACGCCGATCGCGGTGATGTCGTCGCGTGTGTGCAGGTCGGGGCGTGGCCAGGTTGAGTCATAAAGCAGGAAACCGCCCGGCGTGACCTCGGCGAGGTCGCGCTTGTATGTTTCCTGGTTCATCGCCACGACGAGATCGGCTGCGCCGGAGCGGGCCATATAGCCGTCCCGGGTGACGCGGATCTCGAACCAGGTCGGCAGGCCCTGAATGTTGGACGGAAAGAGATTCTTGCCGACCACGGGCACGCCCATGCGGAAGATCGCCTTCATCACGAGGCCATTGGCACTGGCCGAACCGGTGCCGTTCACATTGCCGATCTTGATGACAAAGTCGTTGATGCGGACATCCGCCATGGTTTCCACGAGGTCCTTCATTCGGCTGCAATGCCCCGTACTTCCTCGGTGACGTGAGGAATGAAAATATAGCCGTCCTGCATATCCCAGGCGGCGGTCGGGCAGCGCTCGGCGCACAGGCCGCAATGCAGGCAAAGGTCTTCATCCTTCACCATGACACGGCCGGTATCCTTCAGCGGTGCAGAGACATAGAGCGCCTGGTCGAGATTTTCCGACGGCGCCTTGAGCCGGGTGCGCAGATCGCCCTCTTCGCCATTCTCCACCATGGTCAGACAATCGACCGGGCAGATATCGATACAGGCGTCGCATTCCTTGCACAGTGGCGCTTCAAACACCGTCTGCACATCGCAATTGAGACAGCGCTGCACCTCGGTGACGATCTGCTCGGCGCTGAAACCAAGTTCGACCTCGGTCTTGCGATTGCCGAGACGCTTCTTGAGCTCGACCAGCGGCATTTCGCGGCGATGGGCGCCGTCATAGCCGTTGGAATACATCCACTCATTTACGCCCATCTTGGCCGATTGCAGATTGACGCCGCGCGGCAGGCGCGAGGCCAGATCGGTCTGTTCGCAATGCTTGTGGATCGAGATCGCCGCCTGGTGGCCATGCTCGACGGCCCAGATGATATTCTTCGGACCAAAGGCGCTGTCGCCGCCGAAGAAGACGCCCGGAATGGTCGACTGGAAGGTCTTGGTGTCGACAATGGGCACGCCCCATTTGTCGAATTCCAGGCCGATATCGCGCTCGATCCAGGGGAAGGCGTTTTCCTGGCCGATGGCGAGGATGACATCATCGCAGGGGATGATCTTGGTGCCGGCCAGGCGCGTGTCGGTGATATTGCCACGCGCGTCGAGATCATACTCCATCAGCTCGAATTCGAGCCCGACCAGCTTGCCATTCTCGACCACGAAACGCTTGGGCGAATGATTGACGAGGATTTCGACATTCTCGCCTTCCGCATCTTCCAGCTCCCAGGGCGAGGCCTTGAAGAATTGCCGCGGCTTGCGCGCCATCACCTTCACATCATCCGCGCCGAGGCGCAGCGAGGAGCGGCAGCAATCCATCGCCGTATTACCCACGCCGATGATCAGGACGCGCTTGCCGATGGTCTTGACGTGTTCGAAGGCGACGCTTTCCAGCCAGTCGATACCGATATGGATATTCGCCGAGGCTTCCTCGCGGCCGGGTATGGGCAGATCCTTGCCCTTGGGCGCACCGGAACCGATGAAGACGGCGTCATAGCCGCCGGCCATCAGGGCGCGCATGCTCTCGATACGATGGTTGAGCTTCAGATCGACGCCCATATTCAGGATGTAGCCGATCTCCTCGTCCAGTACGTCTTCCGGCAGGCGGAAGGAGGGGATGTTGGAGATCATCAGCCCGCCCGGGCGGTGCATGCCTTCAAATATGGTGCACTCATAGCCCAGCGGCGCCAGGTCATTGGCGACCGTCAGCGAGGCGGGTCCGGCACCGACGAGCGCGATGCGCTTGCCATTCGTATTGGCCGGCTTTTGCGGCACGAGATGCGAGACCTCGTCGCGATGGTCAGAGGCCACCCGTTTCAGGCGGCAGATCGCGACCGGTTCTTCCTCGACCCGCCCGCGGCGGCAGGCCGGCTCGCAGGGCCGGTCGCAGACGCGGCCGAGAATGCCGGGAAACACGTTCGAGCGCCGATTGACCATATAGGCATCGGTGAAACGTCCCTGGGCGATGAGCCGGATATATTCCGGAACGGGCGTATGGGCCGGGCAGGCCCACTGACAATCGACAACCTTGTGGAAATAGTCGGGATCGCCGGTATCGGTCGGCTTCATGCTGCGCTTCCCCCTCGGAGCCAGGCTCCGGATTTGCCTGAGGTCGCATCCCGCAGGAACCGCCCCTTATTGGGAGACATTCTCACATCTTCTTGGCCATTCGGGTCAAGCGGTTTCGACTTTAAACCGTGGCGCAGCGCACAGTTTGTATGCGGGTGCGACGCGTTCGCAGGCCTGCAAGGCGCAGGAAAGACGCGAGACGGGCCTACCCGGTGCGGGCGCCGGTTTTGCAAAACCGGGCCTGCCACCCTATTGTCATTGCCGAGGCAGGCTGGTGCGCCCGGCACCTGTCGCGGCAAACATCAGCCGTTCGCCCGCATCGCGGCACTCATCCGCGTCAATCCAGCGATCAAGAGGTCATTCATGGCGAAACCGGTCATCATCATCACCTATGCCCGCAGTCTGATGGCGCTCACCGTCGGCCAGTCGCTGCGGTCCATGGCCGCCAGGATGATCGGTGTCGACAGCGTCGACTGGACCGTGCTGGGCTTTTCCAGGCTGTGCGACGAACACCGGCGTGTGCCTGATTACACCAGCCGGCCGCAAGACTATGTCAGCGCCCTGGTCGAACTGAGCCGGGAATTTCTCGAAGAGGGCCCGGTGCTGATCGTGCCGGTCTTCGAGGACGCGACGCTCCTGGCACGCCATCGCGATGACTTCCCCGACGGTGTCATGATCGCGGCGGCGCCGGCCTCGGCCAGCGACCAGGTTTACCCCAAGGACAAGCTGGCACGCGCGGTGGCGGAGTGGGACGTGCCCGCCCCGGTCACCGATATTGTCGAAGCCCCGGTTGAGGCCGGAACCTGCCAGTACCAGAACGCCCCACCCCTGATCATCAAGCCGTCGGAAGGCAGTGGCGGGCGCGGCATCAGGATCATCGAGACCAGGGACGATCTTGAGACGGAGCTGGCAAGCCGCACCGGCACGCAATTGCTGCAGGCGCTGGTACCGGGCGAGGATTATTGCGTCACCGCCATGGCCGACGGCAAGACCGTCTTTGCCCTCTCGGCCTATCGCAATCTGGAACAATACCCGCCGCAAAACGGCGCCGGCGCCCTGCGCGAGACGGTGCAGGCCAAACCCTTCGAACAGGCGCTGCAACGCATTGCCGCGGGCTCGGGCTGGACGGGCACACTGCAGGCCGATTTCCGCTGGAGCGGCGACAGTGCCGATACGCCGCAGCTGATCGAGATCAATGCGCGCCTCTGGGCCGGCATCACCCATTCGGTCAATTCCGGCATCGACTATCCGCTTCTGCTCGCCAAGCAGGCGCTCGGGGAGAGCATGCCCGAGGCCGGCACGCCGGAGATCGGCTATCGCTCCAAACTCCCCTTCCTCTGGCTGGCGGGCCTGACGGGCACGAGCCTGGATGAAGCAGAATATTTCGGCCAGATTGAAGCGAGCTGGCAGCAGATGAGGCAGACCGACATCACCCTGCCCGACCGGATCGGCCAGCTCTGGCAGGACATGACGGATTTCGAGACCCTCAAGGAAGACATCCAGACCGCGCTTGAACGCAGCAAGCGTGGCACGGGGGCTGAGGGCGACATCACGACGGAAGACGCCGGCAGTGCGGCCCTGGGCTCGCTCTTCATCCTCTCCCACATCCTGCGCCATGGCCGCCTGCCAGCCGAGGTGACCGACGAGTGACCGGACCAGCCAGACAGAAGAAACCGCTGATCGGCTTCACCGTCGGCTCAAAGGGCGATCTTGGCGTCGCCCTGCTGGTGCGGCTGGCGATCTTCCTGGGCGGCGGCCGCTCCCTCCACCTGACCCGCCTGCCAGAGGAGATGGACGGCGAGATGCCCGATGGACTCCTGCTCAGTGGCGGGCTCGATATTCATCCCGGGCGCTATAAGGGCGATGAGAGCATCATCACGCAATTCGATCCGCACCGCGATGATCTGGAATGGTCCTGGATTGACTGGGCCGACGAGACCAGCCGGCCAGCGTTCGGAATTTGCCGCGGCCTCCAGATGCTCAATGTGCATGCCGGAGGCGATCTCTATCAGACGCTCGATCCCGACATCATTGCCTCATGGCCAACGACACGCATGGGCTATCTGTTTTTCCGCAAACCCATCACCATCACGACCGGCTCGCACCTGGAGGCCGCCACCGGCTCGACCACGCTGCAGGTCAACAGCCTGCACCGTCAGGCCGTGCACAATCCGGCGCCCGGCTTCACCGTCACGGCCCGCGAACGCGCCAGCGAGGGCATTCAGGCCATCGAGGCCGATGAGCCTGCCCTGCGCATGGGCGTGCAATACCACCCCGAACTCCTGCTGCACCACCGCACCGCGCGGTCGCTATTCCGCTACTTCATCGACCAGTGCCGCAGGCCCGCGCTTCAGTGAAATTTCTCACCGCGCGCCAGCATGGCGAGGATCGTCTCGGTCCGTTTCTGGCGCGTTGGCTCGGTCCGGGCGGTGTGGAGACGGTGATAGATCGCGAAGAGATTGGCCTTGTTGAGCGTCTTGAAAAAGGCTTCGGCCGATGCATCGGCGGCCAGGGCGTCGAGAAATTCCCGCGGGATTTCCATCTGCGATGAGCCCGCATAGGCCACCTCCCAGCGCCCGTCGGCCTTGGCGGCCTCCACCGCTTCAAGTCCCGGCGCCTGCATCCGGCCTTCGGCGATCAGCCGCTCGACATGGCCGCAATTCTTCTTCGACCAGCCCGACTTTGCCTTGCGCGGCGTGAAGCGCTGGAAATAGGCCACCTCGTCGTGTGACTTCTTCAGCCCGTCAATCCAGCCCCAGGCCAGCGCCTCAATCACCGCCTCCTCCCAGGTCACCGAAGGGATGCCGGACGCCCGCTTGAACATCTTCAGCCATAATTCCGGAGCGCTGGCATGGTTGGCCTCCAGCCAGGCGCAGAACTCGGCCGGCGTGGCGAAACTCTCGGCATTGTCGTGGTCTATGTCCATGGGGCGGTTTTATCAGGGATGGGCGGGGGGAAGGAAGTGGCTGGGTCACCGGGGACATGGTCTAGCGCCCGCCACCCTCCAGCGTCATCCTGATGAAGATCAGGACCCAGTTTCAAGCACAACGGGACTTGAACTGGCGCGAGCTTTAAGTTCGCCGGCGCCCCATGAACTGGGCCCTGACCGCCGTCAGGGTGACGATGATTATGGAGCTTTGGGTCATGAGGCCACACCGGCCACACCCCGCCCTGAAACCCATGCCGGGATCCGGCCAGACTGGACTTGAGCCGTCAAGGGTTTCAACCGCGCAGCGGCGCTTCGCGCCCTTGACGGCTCAAGTCCAGCCTGGCGCCCTGCTTGGCAAGGCATTCAGGGAGGGGTCTGGGTGACTCCCGTACGCTTCGACCCAGGCTCCCGCCGTTGACCAAATATTATGCCTTCACCATCGAAGGCCAGGACTGCAATGCCTGACGTCCTCTCGACAACTTCATTCATATTGCCCGCGCGCACAGCCTCCAGCGAAAAACGGTCTGGATCAAAAAAGGCGACAATATACCGATCACTTGCCAGGGAGTTCAGAAGTCTCGTCAATGAACTCTCATCAAAGCCACCCGAGCGCAGAAGGCTGTACCGCCCGGTCCGATTGTATATAACTTCCAAAAGGTTATCGTATATCGCCTCTAGACCACCAGGTATCCAATAAAGATCCTCGAGCATCGCCACTCCCCAGCGGTTTGACGCAATATATTCCGCAATTTCACTTTGGGCGTTGTCCGTATAAACGCCAACACTACTGTGCAATTCTTGAATGCCCGTGGGTGGTTGCGTCAGATTGCGCGTCCAGAAATCAAACTCTTCCAGCCTCGCAATGAGGGATTCGCACAGGTCAGGCGCCAGAGATTGCTCCCTGCCGCTCACGCTCCTCAGGAACTCGCGCATCATATCAGTATCGATGGAAATCACTGACCGTCTCCGAAATAGGCCCCCTCACCCCACACAATAAATCACATATTTGTGCCCATCCAGATCACGGAAATAGCCGGCGTAGAAATGCGCGCTCCGCCGCCCCGGCGTGCCTGCATCCTCTGCCCCCAGCGTCAGCGCGCGGGCGTGCAGTGCATCGACCGCTTCGACTGTCTCCAGCGGCAGGGCGATCATGGAGCCATTGCCGGGGGTCGCGGGCTGGCCGTTTTCGGGGAGGATGATCGAGATGCCCGGGGCGCCTCCGCCTGACCAGGCGATGAAGTTGTCGCCCTCCATGGCGCGTCCGGCGCCGAGCTGCCCGAGCAGGGCGTCGTAGAAGGCGGCCGCCTCATCGAAGCGATTGGTGCCGATTGTGACATAGCCGATCATAGCTCATCCACCGTGTGTTCGTGATGCCGGGCCTCGGTCTTGAGCCAGGCGATGAAGCTTTGCGCGTCGGCGCTCAGCGGGCGGTTTTTCGCGGTGACGATATGATAGGCCGAGCGCACCGGCGAGGCCCCGTCAGCGAAGAGGGCGACGAGGCGGCCGGCGGCGAGATCGTTTTGCACCAGGGTGCGCTTGGCGAGCGCGACGCCGCGGCCAGCGACCGCGCTGTCGATCACCAGGGCTGACTGGTTGAAGCGCACCCCGCCGGAGACATCGACACCGCGCACGCGTCTGGCCTTGAGCCAGGAAGCCCAGTCAGCACCGTCGACATCGCTCTCCGGTGAGGCGTCGTGGAGCAGGGTATGGCCGGCGAGCTCGCGCGGCCTCGTGAGCGGCTTGCCATCGCGCAGGAGGTCAGGCGAGCACACCGGCAGGACTTCCTCGGAGAGCAGGCGTTCCTCATTCAGCGTCAGATCGCCGCCCGGGCCATAGCGGATCGCGAGATCGGCGGCACCGGCGGCGAGATCGACGCGTTCGCTGGCCGCCGAGATCCACACTTCGATGCCTGGATGGGCGTCCTGGAAACGGTGCAGGCGCGGGGCGAGCCATTTGCCGGCGAAAGAGGGGGCGACCGAGACCGTCAGGCTGCGCTTCAGCGTCGGGCGGCGCATCAAGGATACGGCGCGCTCGAGCATGTCGAAGGCATCGCTGGCTGTCAGGGCGGCAGCGCGCCCGGCCTCGGTGAGGGCGAGGCCGCGGCCCTGGCGGGTGAAAAGCGGCGTGCCGACATGCTCCTCCAGAAGGCGGATTTGCTGGCTGATCGCACCCGGCGTGACCGCCAGTTCGTCGGCCGCCTTGGCGAAGCTTTCAAGCCGGGCAGCGGCCTCGAAGGCACGCAGGGCATTCAGCGGAGGAAGGCGGGAAGTCTGGGCCATGGACACTGTTTAGTTTTTCTAATCGATAATGGCAATAATCATCGTTTGAACTTGGTGCACCCAATAGAAATATTGCAGGTGTCGCGCCATGAAGGCGCAGGAATGGATAAACGAAATGCGCGCTTTTCCGGCCTCTATCCCCCTCGAGGGAAAAACGGTGATCGTCACGGGCTCAGGCCCGATGGCGGATGCGAAGGCGCGGCTCTTTGTGACCTCCCCCGCCCGGTTGAAGTGGTTCACCGGTCTCGGGTCCGATCCTGTACCCGCGGATATTGCCCGATATGCAAAGGTTATACGCCGGGAGCCGACCCGGCGGGACCTTCATGGCGCGACTTTGCTCTTCATCGCCGGCGGCAGCGAAGACCGGATCAGCAAGCTCGCCCAGACGGCGCGCGAGCTGGGCATTCTGGTCAATATCGTTGATTCCCCGGCAGCCTCCGATTTCCAGACCCCGGCGATTGTCGACCGCGACGGCATTGTCGTCTCCATCGCCTCGGCCGGTGCTGCGCCCGTGCTCTCGGTTGATATCCGCGCCGCCATCGAGACAATCCTGCCCGCGCGCATCGGCGTGCTGGCCGATCTGGCTCGCGAACTGCGCACCACAGTGAAGTCCGTCTTCACCCGCTTTGATGATCGCCGCGCCTTCTGGGAACGCGCCTTGCGCGGCAAGGCCCGCGATCTGGCGCTTTCCGGCGACAAGTCCGGTGCCCGCCGGGAAATGCTGCGCACGCTGAACAGCGCTGCCGAGCCGGCACGCGGCATCGTGCATCTCGTCGGCGCCGGCCCAGGCGATCCCGACCTGTTGACGCTCAAGGCCGCCCGCCTGCTGCGCGAGGCCGATGTCATTGTGCATGACCGTCTGGTCAGCGCCGGCGTACTCGATCTCGCCCGCCGTGACGCCTTCCGCATCGATGTCGGCAAGACCAAGGGGCACCATCCCGTGCCGCAAGAGGCCATTGGCGATATCCTCATAGAGCACGCCTCAAAAGGCCTGCGCGTTGTGCGGATCAAGGGCGGCGACCCCTTCATTTTCGGCCGCGGCGGCGAAGAGCTTGAAGCCGTGCGTGCCGCCGGTATCGAAGTCGAGGTCACGCCCGGCATCACCGCCGCCATGGCCTGCGCCGCCTCCGCGGGCATCCCGCTCACCCATCGCGATCACGCGCAATCAGTCACCTTCGCCTCCGGCGTCGTGAAGCAGGATGGTCCGGATGCGGATTATCGCACCCTTGCCGCCGCCAACAGCACGGCCGTCTTCTATATGGGCGTCGGCGCGGCACCGCAGATCCAGGCGAAGATGATCGAGCATGGCCGCTCGCCCGCAACGCCCGTCGCGCTGATCGAGAATGGCTCGAGCGATAGCGAACGCCGCTTCACTTCAACGCTTGGCGATCTCGCCGGGCTTGTCCGCCGCGAGGCCATTTCCGGCCCGGCGATCATCATCATCGGCGAGACGGCGGACTTCTCCGCCCGTCAGCCCCAACGCGCGGAGCAATTCGCATGAAAGCCATCACCGCCAACCGCCTCACCGACGGCCGCGTCATCTACCGCACCGCCAGGGGTGAGTGGTCGACCCGTTATGAGGACGCCCAGCCGCTCGACGATGCCGCTGCTGAACAGGCGCTCCCCGCGGCCGAAGCCGATTTCGGCATTGCCGTCGCGCCCTATCTGATCGAGCTGGGCGTGCATGCGCCCGCTGGCCAGAAATGGCGCCGCGAAGGCATCCGCATTGACGGTCCAACCTCAGGCTCGACCCGCCAGGGCCAGCCTGCACGTGAAAGCCGGGCTGCCTGATGTATCGCTATGATGAATACGACGCGACGCTGGTGCGCGAACGAATCGAGGAGTTTCGCGACCAGATCGCGCGGCGTCTCGATGGCCGCCTCAGCGAGGACCAGTTCAAGCCGCTGCGCCTGATGAATGGCGTCTATCTCCAGCTCCACGCCTATATGCTGCGCGTCGCTATCCCCTATGGCACGCTGAACAGCGCCCAGGTGCGCACGCTCGGCTCGATCGCCCGCAAATATGATCGCGGCTATGGCCATTTCACCACGCGCCAGAACATCCAGTTCAACTGGCCGGCCCTGACCGATGTGCCCGCGATCCTGGAAGCGCTCGCCACCGTCGAGATGCACGCCATCCAGACGTCGGGCAATTGCATCCGCAATGTCACCTCCGACCCTTACGCCGGTGCTGCCGCCGACGAGCTGGAAGATGGCCGTCCCTGGGCCGAGATCATCCGGCAATGGTCAAGCCTGCACCCGGAATTCACCTTCCTGCCGCGCAAGTTCAAGATCGCCGTCAATGGCGCGCGCGACGACCGCGCCGGCTTGCGCGTCCATGATATCGGCCTGCAGATCGTGACCAATGAGGCTGGCAAAACCGGGTTTGAAGCCTGGGTTGGCGGTGGCCAGGGCCGCACGCCGCGCCTTGCCGTCAAGACACGTGACTTCCTCGAGCCGCGCGATTTGTTGAGCTATCTGACCGCCGTTCTGCGCGTCTATAACCAGCATGGCCGCCGCGACAATATCTACAAGGCCCGCATCAAGATCCTCGTCGAGGCGCTGGGCACCGAAGCTTTCGTGGCCGAGGTCGAGGAAGAATTCGACGCCATTCGCGAGAGCGAGCTGCAACTCCCTGACGCCGAGATCGCCCGCATTCGCACCTTCTTCGACGCGCCGGTGATCAGCGATCCTGCGCCACTGCCGGAAGCCGGCGAGCCGGCCTTCCGGCGCTGGCTGGCGCGCAATCGGCGCGACCACAGGATCGCCGGGCTTTCCAGCGTCGTGATCTCGCTCAAACCCATCGGCGGCACGCCCGGCGATGCAACGGCCGACCAGCTCGACCTGATTGCCGACATCACCGAGCAATACGGTCTCGACGAGATCCGCGTCACACCGGACCAGAATCTCGTCCTGCCCCATGTGCGCAATGACGAGCTCTATACGGTCTGGCTGGCGCTGAAGGCTGCCGGTCTCGCCATCGCCAATGCCGGTCTCGCGACCGACATCGTCTCCTGCCCGGGCATGGATTATTGCAGCCTGGCGACGGCGCGCTCCATCCCGATTGCCCAGGCAATCAGCACGCGGCTGGAAGCGGAAGGGCTGAGCGAGGCGGCAGGCAGCGTCACGATCAAGGTCGATGGCTGCATCAATGCCTGCGGCCATCACCATGTCGCCAATATCGGTGTGCTCGGTCTCGATAAGCGCGGCGAGGAATACTACCAGATCACGCTTGGCGGGGCTTTCGGCACCGATGCCTCGATCGGCGAAATCGTCGGCAAGGGGCTGGCCGGCGATGACGTTCCCGCCGCGATTTCCCGCGTCTTGCAGACCTATCTCGAAATCCGCTCGGGTGACGAGATCTTCATCGACACCCTGCGCCGCACCGGCGTCGATGCCTTCAAGGAGGCGATCTATGTTACGCAATAATCTCGCAACCCGCTCGGATCTCACGACCCAGGCCCAGCTGGCCGCCGGTGGTGGTGCCATCGTGGAACTCGCCGGTGATGCCGACTGGCGCAGTGCCGGAAACGAGATTGGCGGCGCGGTACAGGTCGATATCCGCTTTGCCAGCTTCCGGGACGGGCGCGGCTTCACGCTCGCATCGCAATTGCGCAATCGGCTCGGCTATACCGGCCGCCTGCGCGCCGTCGGTGATCTCATCCCTGACCAGGCGCAATTCCTCAAACGCGTCGGCTTTGACGCCATCACCCCTGACCGCACCGACCTCGCCGCTGACTGGGCGAAGGCCGAGCAACGCTATTCGGTCGTCTATCAACCGGCCAATGACAGCCTCGCGACCATACCCGCACTGCGCAATCCCACCGGCGATGATCTGGCGCGTCTCAATGCGCGCTACCGCCAGAGCGAGGCTATGGATATCCTGCGCGATGCCATCCACACGACCTGGCAGGACCGCATCGCCGTGCTCTCCTCCTTCGGGGCGGAGGCCGCTGTCGGCCTGCACATGATCGCCCGGATCGACAAGTCCGTGCCGGTTCTCTTCCTCGATACCGGCCGTCATTTCGCCCAGACCGAGCAATATCTGCGCACGCTGACCGACCGCCTCGGCCTGACAGATGTGCGCAGCCTCAAGCCCGATGCCGGCGAAGCGAAAACGCTCGACCCCGCCAACACGCTCTGGCGCTCTGATCCCGATGCCTGCTGTGCCATGCGCAAGGTGCGCCCCCTCAATGCCGCGCTGGGCGAGTTCGACGCGCTGATTACCGGCCGCAAGCGCTTCCATGGCGGCGACCGTCTGGTGTTGCCCGTTGTGGAGCGCATTGATGGCCGTGTGCGGGTCAATCCGCTCGCCAGCTGGAGCGGTGTCGAGGTGGCGGAGTATTTCAATCGCTTCGATTTGCCGCGCCACCCGCTGACAGAAATGGGATATGCCTCTATCGGTTGCTGGACCTGCACCGCGCCGGCGCAAGATGATACATCCATCCGCGCCGGACGCTGGCCGGGCCAGGACAAGACTGAATGCGGCATCCATGCGCCCTCGCGCATCGCTGCGGAATGAGCGGAAAGGACGCTTCGGTGTCATACACACACGTACTCGACCTGATCGGCTCCACGCCGCTGATCCGGCTGGATGGACCGTCGAAGGCCACCGGCTGTGAAATTCTCGGCAAGGCCGAATTCCTCAATCCTGGCGGATCGGTGAAGGATCGCGCCGCGCTCAATATTGTCCGCGAGGCGGAAGCCGATGGCACGCTCAAGCCCGGCGGCACGATCGTCGAGGGCACCGCGGGCAATACCGGGATCGGCCTGGCCCTGGTGGGCGGCGCACTGGGCTATCCGGTGACCATCGTCATGCCGCGCACCCAGAGTGATGAGAAGAAGCAGGCCATCCGCTCCTTCGGCGCCCGCCTGATCGAGGTCGATGCGGCGCCGTTTTCGAGCCCCAATCACTTCGTCCATTATTCCCGCCGCCTCGCCGAGGAGCTCAATGAGAGCCTCGAGAACGGCGCGATCTGGGCCAATCAATTCGACAATCTCGCCAATCGGCGCGCCCATGAGAAATCAACCGGCCCTGAGATCTGGCAACAGACCGGCGGCAAGATTGATGGCTTCATCTGCGCGGCCGGCACCGGCGGCACGCTGGCCGGCACGGCCGCTGCGCTACGCCTGTTCAAGCCTGAGATCGCCATCGGCGTCGCCGATCCAGCCGGCGCGGCGCTCTATACGTATTACACCGAAGGCGTGCTGCGCGGCGAAGGTTCCTCGATCACTGAAGGCATCGGCGTCAACCGTATCACCGGCAATCTGGAAGGCCTGAAGGTCGACCATGTCTACCGGATCGAGGACGCGGAAATGCTGCCCATCCTCTATGATCTGGTGCGCTTTGAGGGCCTGTCTCTGGGTGGATCCGCCGGGGTCAATATCGCCGGCGCCATGCGCATGGCGCGCGATCTCGGACCGGGCAAGACCATCGTCACCATGTTGTGCGATGTCGGTGCGCGCTATGCCGGCAAGCTCTTCAATCCGGAATTCCTCGCCAGCCGGGGCTTGCCTGTGCCGCCCTGGGCCGATACCGAAACGCCGCGAGTCCCGGCCTGAAGCCGCCACTCCACCCGATACGAGCGATGAAACCATGACGATGCCCGACCCCATGCCTGAACCCGTGCCCGCCGCCACGCCTGTGGCCAAGAACGCCATCTCCGCCAAGCCCGGCCCCTTCACGGTCGAGACCGTGCTGGCAGTGAAGCATTTTACTGACCGGCTCTTCTCCTTCCGGATCACGCGGCCCGCCTCCTTCCGCTTCCGCTCGGGCGAATTCGTCATGATTGGCCTGCCGAAGGAAGACGGCAAACCGCTGCTGCGCGCCTATTCCATCGCCAGCCCTTTCTGGGACGAGGCACTCGACTTCTATTCGATCAAGGTCGCCGACGGCCCGCTGACCTCGCGCCTGCAACACATCCAGCCCGGCGATGAAGTCCTGCTTGGCCGCAAGCCAACCGGCACGCTGGTGCTGGACGCGCTCAAGCCCGGCAAGCGCCTCTACATGATCTCCACCGGCACCGGCATCGCGCCCTTCGCCAGCCTGATCCGCGATCCGGAGACCTATGAGAAATTCGACGAGGTCATCCTCACCCATACCTGCCGCCAGAATGCCGAACTCACCTATGGCGAGGAACTGGTCGCCGCGACCAGAGCCGACGAGCTGATCGGCGAGATGGCGTCGGAAAAGCTCGTCCACTTCACCTCGGTCACCCGCGATGAGGGCCCGGTAAAGGGCCGCGTCACCGATATGATGAACACGGGCGAGCTCTATACCCGCCTCGGCGTCCCGGCCCTCGACCCTGCCACCGACCGGGTCATGATCTGTGGCTCGGAAGGGCTGTTGAAAGACGTCAAACAGATCTGCCTCGACCATAATTTCATCGAAGGCTCCAACGCGGCACCGGCCGATTTCGTCATCGAGAAGGCGTTTGTGGCGACCGATTGACAACACATAAACATATCTTTATGTGTGAAGTCGCGCCGATTTGATGTTCAGCTTGCGGGCGCGGAATAAGTTCGGCTAAAGCGGTTCGATAGTGGCGTCAGGGTCTGTCCCCCCGATCTACCCTGACCCCTTCGACCTCGATTTCGGCGCCCGGTCTGTTCCGCCAGCGGATACCAGCATGCCGACCACACTCGAACGCCCTTCACCTGCGCTCACCCACGATATTTCAACGATCGCCTTTTGCTCGAACGGCTCGCCCGTCCGCGCCACCGGCCGTATCGTCGGGCCGGACCATGCCCCGGTCTATCTTGTGCTGGGCGGAATTTCTGCCGACCAGTCGGTCGCAACCAGTCGCGACGGGGCAGGCTGGTGGGCCTGTCAGGCAGGACCGGGCTGCGCCCTCGATACGCGCCAGGTGCGCATCCTCTCCTTCAATTTCCTCGCCGACCAGGTCAAACCCTTCCCGACCACGACCGATCAGGCGCGCGCCATTCTCGCCCTCGCCGATGCCGCCGGCATCGAGCAGTTTTCCATTGTCGGCTCCTCCTATGGCGGCATGATCGGCCTGGCCCTCGCCGTTCTGGCGCCGGAGCGCGTCGAGAAACTCCTGGTCATCAGCGCCGCCCACCGCGCCTCGGCCATGGCCAAGGCCTGGCGCTCGATCCAGCGCGATACGGTCGAGCTGGCCGTCAGCTATGGCGACGGCAAAGCCGGGCTCAATCTCGCGCGCCGGCTGGCCATGACCAGCTATCGCACCCCTATCGAGCTGGAATCGCGCTTCTATGATCCCGACCCGGATTGCCGCGACGCCAGCGGTGTGGCCGCCTATCTGGAAGCCCGCGGCAAGGAATTCGCCGACCGGGTGACACCCGAGCGCTTCCTCGCCTTGTCGCGCTCGATGGATGACCACTGCATTGATGTCCGCGAAATTTCCTGTCCGGTGACTTATCTCGCCGTGGTCGAGGATCAGCTCGTCCCCGCCGATCAGATCGCCGAGGCTGCCCGCCACACCCCGTCAGCCACGCTCAAACGCATCCATTCGCTCTACGGCCACGACGCCTTCCTGAAAGAGGATGATGCCATCTCTGAGGCCCTCACCGAATTTGCCGGCTCCTGAGATGTCAGAAGATCCGCGCACCCTCGCCGTTCGGCCCGGCCTCAATACCGACGCGACCTGGAATGCGGTCATCCCGCCCATTTCGCTCTCGACTGCCTTCCGCCGCGAGGATCCCGGCGTGCAGCCGTCCTTCGACTATGCCCGCACCGGCAATCCCGGCCGCTCGACCCTGGCCGCGGCCATCGCCGGGCTGGAGCATGCCGCCGGCGCGGTGGTGACCTGTTCGGGCATGGCAGCGATCGACCTCCTGCTGCACGACCTGCCGCATGGTGCCCGCATCATCGCCTCGCATGACGCCTATGGCGGCACGCGCCGCCTGCTCGATGCCCGCGCCAGGGGCGGCCGTTTCGATGTCGTCTATGCCGATACGACCGATACCGCCGCCGTAGCGGCAGAGCTGGTCCTGCCCACTGCGCTCCTGCTGGTGGAAACCCCGTCCAATCCACGCCTGCGCATTTCCGACCTTCGCGCTCTCGCCGATCTCGCCCATGCCTCCGGCGCCGAGCTCGCGGTGGATAATACGGTGCTCTCGCCAGCCCTGCAGCGCCCGCTCGATCATGGCGCCGACTACTCGGTGCAATCCATCACCAAACTCCTCAACGGCCATTCCGACATGGTGGGCGGCGTGGTCTGCGTGGCCGATGTGGCCAAGCTGGAACGCCTGATCTGGTGGACCAATTGCGCCGGTGTCGGCGGCGGGGCCTTCGACGCCTATCTCGCCTTGCGCGGCCTGCGCACCCTGCCCCTGCGCGCCAAGGCCCAGTGCGACAGCGCCGGCGAGATCGCCGCCTGGCTGGCCGCCGATCCGCGCATCGCAGCGGTGGATTATCCCGGCCTCGCGGCACATCCCGGGCACGCCCTCGCGGCAAGCCAGCAGGACGGGTTCGGGCAATTGATCTCGATCCAGCTTGATCCGGCCCTCGGCGAAGCGCGCGATATTGTGCGCCGCTGCCAGCTTTTCACCCTGGCCCAGTCGCTTGGCGGCGTGGAGAGCCTGATCAATATTCCCGCCCTGATGACCCATGCCTCGATGACGCCGCAGGCGCGCAGCGACGCCGGCATTTCCGACAGTCTGATCCGGCTTTCCGTCGGGCTGGAGGCGGCGGCCGACCTGATCGCCGATCTCGACCAGGCGCTCGGCGCATAGGCAGGCCTTTCACTGGGCCGCACCGCGCCTTATACCTGTGTCGTGAGAGTGGGTTGCACCACACCGGTCAGAGGTCTCAATGTCGACACCCAGCCAATGGATTGATGCCTTTGCCGGCGTGAAACTCGTCGTCTTCGGCGATGTCATGCTTGATCGCTACACATTCGGCGATTGCAATCGCATCTCCCCGGAAGCCCCCGCCCCGGTCTTCCTCGCCCAGCGGGTCGAAGAAATGGTCGGCGGCGCCGGCAATGTCGCGCGCAATATCGCCAGCCTGGGCGGCGTGGCGACCCTCATCGGCTCCATCGGCGAGGACGCATCCGGCGATGCCCTGATCGCCGCCGCCAGCGATTATCCCGGCCTGACCCCGCGCCTCGCCCGCACCAATGCGGCGCGCACCTCGGTCAAGAACCGCTTTGTCGCCAAGAACCAGCAAATGCTGCGCGTCGATGAGGAAGACATTATCGATCTGCCCGAGAGCGTCGTCGAAGCGCTCTTCGCCCATCTCGATGCCGAGCTTGAAGGCGCTGCCGCCCTGGTCCTGTCGGACTATGCCAAGGGCGTGCTGTCGCAGCCGACCATTGCCCGCGCCGCCGGTCTTGCCCGCGCCCGCGGCCTGCCGGTGATCATTGATCCCAAGGCACGCGATTTGACGCGCTATCGCGGTGCCACCGTCATCACGCCCAATGCCAAGGAAGCCGAAGAGGCCAGCGGCATTGATTGCCACAGCGATGCCGGCGCCGCCCGCGCTGCCGCCGTGATCGCCGGCCAGACCGATTGCCCCATCGTCGTCATCACGCGCGGACCGCAAGGCATGACCGTGCGCACCCGCGACGGGCTCATCCACCACATGCCGACAGCGGCGCGCGAAGTCTTCGACGTCTCGGGTGCCGGCGATACGGTCGTTGCCGCGCTCGCCCTGGCGCTCGCCTGCAAGGCCCCGGTCGAGATCGCGGCAGAGCTCGCCAATCGCGCTGCCGGGATTGTCGTCGCCAAGGTCGGCACCGCCACAGTCAGCGCCGCCGAACTACGCCATGCGCTGCAGGCCGGCGGGCCGGAGGATTTCAAGAGCGTGGATCTCGCCACCGCCGCCACTGCCTGCCGCGCCTGGCAGGCCCAGGGCCAGAGCGTCGTCTTCACCAATGGCTGTTTCGACCTCATCCATCCCGGCCATGTCAGCCTGCTCAATTTCGCCAAAGCCCAAGGCGACAAGCTGATCGTCGCGATCAATTCCGACGCCTCGGTCCAGCGCCTCAAGGGACCGACGCGCCCGGTTCAGAATGAGCATGCCCGCGGCATCGTCATGGCGGCGCTGCGCGATGTCGATCTGGTCGTCGTCTTCGACGAGGACACACCGCTGGAGACCATCACCGCGATCCAGCCCGACATCCTCGTCAAGGGCGCGGACTATACCGCCGATGCCGTCGTCGGCGCCGATGTCGTGAAAGCGCGCGGCGGCAAGGTCGTGCTGGCCCCGCTGGTCGATGGCCAGTCGACCACAAACGCCATCGCCCGCGCCGGCCGCAAAGCCGATGCCTGACCCTTTCCTCGTATTGCTCGACCGCGACGGCACGATCAATATCGACCGCCATTATCTCAGCGATCCGGACGGGTTGGAGTTTCTGCCCGGCGCGGTGGAGGGGCTGCAGACGCTGCGCGATGTAGGGGCTGTGTTTGCGATTGTCACCAATCAGTCCGGGATCGGGCGCGGTTATTTCGATATCGTAACGGCTGAAGCTGTGAATGCGCGGCTAGTGGAGATGCTCCGCGAGCAGGGAGTGGAGATCGCCTTCGTCGGGCTCTGTCCGCATGCGCCGGAGGAGGGTTGCGATTGCCGCAAGCCGGCTCCGAAGCTGGCGCTTGAGGCGGCCGCTGCAACGGGGCTGCCGCTGGATCAGGCCTGGGTGATTGGCGACAAGGCCAGCGATACCGGGCTGGCGGATGCCGTTGGCGCGCGCGGCGTGCTGATCGCGCCCGGCAGTGCCCGTGATCTGACCGACGCAGCCCGCATTATCCTCACCGCCCGGACGAGACAAAGTCGGGCCTGAAAGACCAGTGCGTGTCCCGACTTCGCGGGAATTCCACCCTCGCAGTAGCCCGCCTCACCCGCCCCTGCGGGGCACCCTCTCCTCACGGAGAGGGAAGACGCGCGCACTTTCCTTCTCCGGGAGGAGAAGGTGGCCGAAGGCCGGATGAGGCGAGCCAGCGCAACGCCTGAGAACTCGCCCAATCCACAAGCCCTCGTGCCGGGGAAGGGCGCAGGCCCACACGCCGCCCTGAAATCCATGCCGGGATCCGGCCAGACCGGAGTTGAGGCGTCAAGGGCGCGGCAGCGCCGCTTCGCGGTTTCACCCTTGACGCCTCAACTCCGGTCTGGCGCCCTGCTTGGCAAGGGTTTCAGGGATGGGTCTGGGTGACTCAATACAAAACATCGGCAGGCGACCACCTCGCTCCGCGCAACCATGTCATCAAACAAACTGATCAATGGAGAGCGTCGTGTCGCCATAAGAGGCACACCACTCTTCGTCTTCAATATGTGCGAGCGAGTTTCCGGCCCTACCAAAAAAGCACAGCGCTTCCAGCGCGATATCCCGCACGACTTCAAGCGCATCGTCCTCACTGATTCTCGCCAGCGGAAAGCGTGAAGGCGGAAACCCCAGGCGCGACATGTCGCCCGCAGAAGCGGTGAAATCATTCGTGATCAACAATTCCGACTTCCCCCGTTCACCGCCCTTTTTGTGTGCTTTTCTGACAGCATGGTCCGCCACAATCGGATAACGGCGCCCATCAAGCATTAGAAAGAAAATGTGACCCCCAGATGGACCGCTGCCCCCGTCAGCATTGTAGACACGTATCAGCTCAACAGATCGACTGTGATCAACCATCGCGCCCACTGGCCATTCTGGGCTATCGCCGACCACGATCAAGCGCTTCTCATAAGTCCAGCTCGACGACATCGTAGTCCTCCGATTGACCGGAGCAGGCCCGATCCAGATTGCAATTCCGCCACCCAGAATTGAGGCGAGACTGGCCGAAACGAGTATCAGGCTCAGCATGGCACCCCGTCCACCTTGCTTTGATCAAGCATATTCTCAGACAAACTCATCGACCGAACGAACGATGTCACCGTGAGAGGCGCGCCATTCAACCACGTCCAACAAGCCCAACGAGTTTCCGGCTCGACCAAAGAAGCACAATGCTTCGAGGGCCAAGTCCCGCACGGTTTCCAGCGAGTGGTGCTCACCAACTGTCGCCAGCGGATAGCGTGAAGGCGGAAATCCCAGGCGCGACATGTCGCCCGCAGAAGCGGTGAAATCATTGGTAACCAACCATTCCATGAGGCCACGCTCGCCACCCTTCTTGTGCACTTTCTTGACGGCAATAGTGGCCGCAACGGGATATCGATGCGCGCCGATCATCAGAAAGAACAGGTGATCAGTAGACCGATCTCCTGGCCCGTCCCCACTTTGGGCACTGATCAGTTCAACGGCTCGATCACGGTCAATGATCGCTCCCTTTGGTCGCTCTGGCATGTCGCCGACGGCGATCATGCGCTCCTCACAGGTCCAGTTTGACGACATCGTAGTCCTCCGATTGACCGGAGCAGGCCCGATCCAGATTGCAATTCCGCCACCCAGAATTAAGGCGAGACTGGCCGAAACGAGTATCAGGCTCAGCATGGCATCCCCCCTCACCCCGTCCGCACCCGACCGACAGCATCCTTCCACCCGGCCCGCATCCGCGCCCTGTGTCCGGCATCACAGCCCGGCTTGAACTCGCGATCGGCCTTCCAGATCGCGCGGCCATCCTCGAGCTTGCGGAAGAGCCCCGCACCCAGCCCGGCCAGGAACGCCGCCCCCCAAGCGGTGGTCTCCGTATTCTTCGGGCGGACGACTTCGATGTCGGTGAGGTCGGCGAGGCGCTGGAGGATGGTGTTGTTTCTGGCCATGCCGCCATCGACGCGCAGGGTTTTGGTGGTGACGCCGTCGCCGGCCATGGCGTCGAGCAGGTCGCAGGTCTGGTGGGCGGTGGAGTCTATCGCGGCCTGGGCGATCTCGGCGCGGCCGGCGCCGCGTGTCAGGCCGAGAATGGCGGCGCGGGCATCGGGATCCCACCAGGGCGCGCCGAGGCCGGTGAAGGCGGGCACGAGATAGACACCGCTTTCCGGGTCAGCGCCCTCGGCCAGCGCGCTGATCTCGGAGGCCTGGCTCAGAAGGCCCAGGCCATCGCGCAGCCATTGCACCGTTGAGCCGGCCGAGAGGACCGAGCCTTCCAGCGCATAGGTGGTCTCGCCGGCGATGCGATAGGCAATCGTCGCGAGGAGACGCGTGCGCGAGCGCACCATCTCATGGCCGGTATTGAGCAGGAGGAAGGCGCCGGTGCCATAGGTGGACTTCATCTCGCCGGGGCGGAAACAGGCCTGGCCGATGGCGGCGGCCTGCTGGTCACCGGCGACGCCCGTGATCGGCAGGGCGCGGCCGAGCAGATCGGCCCGGGTGGTGCCGAAATCGCCGGCGCAATCCTTCACTTCCGGCAGGAGGGCGGCGGGCACGGCGAAGAGCTCGAGCAGTTCGTCATCCCAATGGCCCTCGGCGATATTGTAGAGTGAGGTGCGGCTGGCATTGGTCGCGTCGGTGGCGTGGACCGTGCCGCCGGTGAGCCGCCAGATCAGCCAGCTGTCGATCGTGCCAAAGGCGAGCTCACCCGCCACGGCGCGCTCCCGGGCGCCATCGACATGATCGAGGATCCAGGCGATCTTGGTGGCGGAGAAATACGGGTCGAGCACCAGGCCCGTGCGCGAGAGGACGGTCTCGGCGCGGCCCGCCTTGCGCAAAGCGGCGCAGACATCGGCGGTGCGGCGATCCTGCCAGACGATGGCATTGTGGATGGCCTGGCCGGTGGCGCGGTCCCAGACGACGGTCGTCTCGCGCTGATTGGTCAGGCCGATGGCCTGGACGGTCCAGCCCTTCTTCTCTGCCGCCTTCATCGCTTCACGGGCGGTGGCGAGGACGGTGGCCCAGATCACTTCGGGATCATGTTCGACCCAGCCGGGCGCTGGATAGATCTGCTCGAATTCGCGCTGGGCGATGGCGATGATCTCGCCGGTGAGGGAGAAGACGATGGCGCGCGAGCTGGTCGTGCCCTGATCGAGCGCCAGCAATGCCTTGCGAGTCTTGAACATGGATATCCCCGGCCTGTTTGACCTGACTATAGCCATGACGCGGGAGAAGAAAACGCGCTAGTCTGCCCGCCACTGGCTGCGGAGCGAACATCATGGCGTCGAATTTCAACCCCCACACCCTGATCAGCCCGACCGGCGCCAAGCTGGCGGTCTATACCCAGGACGCCAAAGGCACGCCGCGCGGCATTGTGCATATCAATCACGGCCTCGCCGAACATGCCGGCCGCTATGCGCCCTTCGCCGAGTTCCTTTCCGGGCGCGGATATCACGTCACCGCCCACGACCATCGCGGCCATGGTGCCACCACCGCCGAGGATGGCGCGCCGCGCCGCTTTGCCGATAAGGATGGCTGGGACAAGGTGATGGGTGATGTCGTCGCCGTCGAGGAGAGCGCCAAGCAGAGCTGGCCGGGCCTGCCGCTGGTCGTGTTCGGGCATTCCATGGGTGCGGTTATCGCCTTCAATCATGTGCTGCGCCAGCCGGAAAGCGTTGCCGCGGCGGCGATCTGGAATGGCAATATGGCGCTGGGCGGCAATGCCGGGCTGATGAAATTCATCCTCTGGCTGGAAGCGCTCTCGGGCGGCGAATTCACGCCGAGCCTGACGCTGGAAAACATGACCTTCAAGGCCTGGAACAAGAAATTCCCGGAGGGCCGCACAGATGCCGACTGGCTGTCGCGCGATACGGATGAGGTCGACAAATACGTCAATGACCCGGTCTGCGGCTGGCCCTCGAGCGTCTCGCTCTGGCGTGATTTTATCAAGGGTGTCCAATTCGCCGAAGACGACGCCAATCTGGCTGGCGTTCGCCATGACATGCCGCTGCATCTGCTTGCCGGTTCAAAGGATCCGGCGACCAATGGCGGCAAGGCCGTGCGCACGCTCTACAAGCGGCTCAAGAAGGCACGCTTCACCGATGTCGAGCTGCATGTTCTCAAGGGCTTCCGCCACGAGACCCTCAACGAGATCGGCCGCGAAGCCCAGATGACCGCCTTCGCCAACTGGCTCGACCGCGTCACCGCCTGAAGCTCGCCGCGAAACCAACCGAAGAAATGAGTGATCATGATCCAGCATGATGTCGTGATCATTGGTGCCGGTGCAGCCGGGATGATGTGTGCCATCGAGGCGGGCAAGCGCGGGCGGACCGTGATTGTCGTCGAACACGCCGATAAACCGGGCGAGAAGATCCGCATCTCTGGCGGCGGGCGGTGCAATTTTACCAATCTGCATACGCGGCCCGACAACTTTATCTCGGCCAATCCGCATTTCGCCAAATCGGCCCTGAAACGCTACACCCAGCGCGATTTCATCGCCTGGATGGATCGCCAGCGCATCGCCTGGCACGAAAAGACACTCGGCCAGCTCTTCTGCGACGGCCCGGCAACCCAGATCGTCGAGGCCCTCCGGGCTGAAATGCGAAGCGCCGGCGTCGGCTTGCGGCTGGGCCTGTCGGTGGTTTCGCATGAGCGCGATGGCGAGGGCTGGCTGGTGAAGCTCAGCGATGGCTCGATGCTCTCCTGCGGCTCGCTTGTGATCGCCTCGGGCGGCAAGTCGATCCCGAAAATGGGCGCCACCGGCTTTGGCTATGATGTCGCCAGACGCTATGGCATCGCCGTCACCGAGACACGGCCAGCTCTGGTGCCACTCACCTTCGGACCAGACATACTGGAACGCTTCAAGCCGATTGCCGGCGTCGCTGTCGACACGGTGACGCGGCATGGCAAGACGGCCTTTGAGGAAGCCCTGCTCTTCACCCATCGGGGCCTCAGCGGGCCGGCCGTGCTGCAGATCTCCTCCTATTGGCGCGAGGGCGACGAGATCTCGATCAGCTTTCAGCCGGGCACCGATATCTTTGGCGTCCTCCGGGATGCGCGCGAGGATAATGGACGCCAGGCGATCGGCACGGCCATGGCCGCCTTCCTGCCCAAGCGCCTGGCACAATTGCTCGCCGGTGATTGCGGGCTGACCGGCAATCTGGCGGACCAGTCGGACAAGAAGCTGCGCGCGCTGGAAGCCTGGCTGCGCGACTGGCGCATCAAGCCGACAGGCTCGGAAGGCTATCGCACCGCCGAGGTCACGCTGGGCGGCGTCGACACGGCAGAACTCGACAGCCGCACCATGGAGGCGCGCAATCAGAAAGGCCTCTATTTCATCGGCGAAGTGGTCGATGTCACCGGCTGGCTGGGCGGGTATAATTTCCAATGGGCGTGGTCATCAGGCTGGAGCGCGGGCCAGGCCGTCTAGTGTTGCCGTGCAACCACTCCTGCGCAAGAGCTGCAACCCTCGACTGAATTTTCTCGCTCCGGGCGAGCACCCGATGTATCAGGTGCACGAAGTGAACATCGTTCGCTTCTCCGCCGAGCACTTTCGATAACCGGACTCAGACATGCCCCTCAATCGATCCCAGCTGACGGCTGTCGGCATTCTTGTTGCCGTCATCATCCTGTTTGCCATCGGGACAGTGTTGCAGGGCGATCCGCAAGCCGCTTCGACGGCAAGGTCGGGCGATGACGCGCTGTTTGAGGTTGTTACCGAGCGCGTGGAAGCGATTGACCGGCCAGCGCTTCTCGCCTTGCGCGGCCGGACGGAAGCTTTCCGCGAAGTCGTCGTGCGGGCCGAAACCGGCGGACGCGTTGTCGCCGCGACCAGTGTCGAGGGCAGCCCGGTTGCCGAAGGTGATGTGCTCTGCCGGCTCGATGTCGATGCCCGCGCAGCCGCCCTCGCCCAGGCCGAAGCCGAATACCGCACGCGCCAGCTCGACTATAATGCCGCCGTCGAACTGCTCAATCGCGGCCACCGCTCGGCCAATGCCGTCGCCGGCGTCGAGGCGCTGCGCGATGCCGCCGAGGCGCGGCTCGAGGCGGCCCGCCAGGAAATGGCGAACATCACTATCCGCGCGCCCTTCGACGGATATTTCGACAATCGCGCCGCGGAAATCGGCGACTACCTCGCACCGGGTGGTGCCTGCGGCACTGTGGTCCAGCTCGATCCGATCCTGATGATCGCCGAAGTCGCGGAGCGCGATGTCGCCGGATTGAGCGTCGGCATGCCCGGCCATGCCCAGCTCATTACCGGCGAGCGCATTGACGGCATAATCCGCTTCGTCGAGCGCCGCGCCGATCCTTCGACCCACACATTCCGCGTCGAACTGGAAGCGCCCAATCCCGATGGCCTGCTGCGCAGCGGAGTGACGGCGGGGATCTCGATCCCGCTCGCCGCAGAGCCGGCGCACCGCATCCCGACCTCGGTGCTGGCGCTCGATGCGGATGGCACGCTGGGCGTCCGCATCGTCGAGACCGGCGATATCGTGCGCTTCGTACCGATCCAGCTCCTGGCCGATGATGGCGAGGAAGTCTGGGTCACCGGCCTGCCAAGTCCGGCAAACGTCATCACCGTCGGCCAGGATTTCGTCGCCGATGGCACCCAGGTCCGGATTGCGAGCGCCGGAGCCGCCGAGTGACGGGTATTGTCGACTTTGCGGTAAACCGGGCCCGGATGATCCTGGCGATCTTCCTGTGCGCGCTGATCGCCGGCCTGATTTCCTTTCTGACCCTGCCGCGTGAAGCCGATCCGGACATCCCCTTCCCCTATGTGATCGTCGTCGTGCCGCTTGACGGTATCTCGCCGGAGGATGCCGAACGCCTCATTGTACGCCCGACCGAAACCGAGATGCGCGCCATTGAGGGGCTCGAAGAGCTCGATGGCACCGCATCGCTCGGGGCTGGCAGCCTGGTGGCGGAATTTGGCGTGCCCTTCGATTCCGACGAGGCCGTGGCCGATGTCCGCGAAGCGGTCGATATGGCGCGCCGGCAATTTCCCGAAGACGCGCGCGAGCCGGTCGTTGAGGAATTCAATTCCGGTCTCGCCCCGACCATTGCCGTGCAGATTTACGGCGATGCGCCCGAGCGCACGCTCTACCGGCTGGCGCGCGAGCTGGAAGACGAGATCGAGGCGCTGCCGCAAATCCTGCAGGTCGATGTCCAGGGGCTGCGCGATGAGGTGCTGGAGATCGTCATTGATCCGGCCCTGCTCGAATCTCACGGCGTCACCTATGCCCAGCTGTTCAATGCCGTGCAGTCGAATAATCGCCTGATCGCCGCGGGTTCGCTCGATAGCGGCACGGCGCGCTTCCAGGTCAAGGTGCCGGGCCTGTTCGAAACCGCCGATGATGCGCTCAACCTGCCGCTCACCAGCTCTGCAGACACGGTCGTCACGCTGCAGGACGTCGCCACCGTGCGGCGCACCTTCAAGGATGCCGACAGCTATGCGCGCTACAACGGCCAGCAGGCCTTCACCCTGCAGGTGGTGCGCCGCAGCGGCGAGAATATCATGGAGACCAGCGCCGCCGTCCGCGCGCTGACGACCGAGATTGCCAGCCGCTGGCCGCAAACCGTGCATCATGAATTCAGCCTCGACCAGTCGACCTATGTGCGCGACAGCCTGCACAGCCTGACCTCGTCGATCATGCTGGCCATCGTGCTGGTGCTGATCATCGTCGTCGCGGCCCTCGGTCTGCGCTCGGCGCTGCTGGTCGGTCTGGCCATCCCGTCGAGCTTTCTTTTCTCCTTCCTCCTGCTCAGCCTTTACGGGCTGACGGTCAATTTCATGGTCATGTTCGCCATGGTGCTGGCGGTCGGATTGCTGGTCGATGGCGCCATTGTCGTGGTCGAATATGCCGACCGCAAACTGGCCGAGGGCGAGACCCGGAAACAGGCCTATACCCATGCCGGCAAGCGCATGTTCTGGCCGATCGTCTCCTCGACGGCGACGACGCTGGCGGCCTTCCTGCCCTTCCTGTTCTGGGATTCCATCCCCGGCCAGTACATGGCCTATCTGCCGCTCACCCTGATCTTCGTGCTGTCCTCGGCCCTGGTGATGGCGCTCGTCTTCCTGCCCACGCTCGGTTCGGTGTTTGCGGCCAAGGGCGGTGTCGTTGACCCCAATTCCGCCGTGGCCCACCTCAATGCCCAGGAAGAGAGCGATCCGACCTCGGTGCCCGGCCTGACTGGCCACTATGCCCGGCTGATCGCGGCGCTGGTCAAGCGCCCGATCGCTGTGTCGCTGTCGGGCCTGCTGATCGTTGTGCTGGTGCTGGGGAGCTTTGTTGCCAGTTCGGCCAGCCTGTTCGGCCTCCACCCCAAGCGCACCGAATTCTTCCTCGATGCCGAGCCGGAGCAGGTCTATGTCTTCGTGCGCGCGCGCGGGAATCTCTCACCGTCCGAGCAATATGATCTCGCCCTGCAGGCCGAAAGCCGCCTCGCCGGCATTGAAGGCATCAAGGGCTATTATACGGTCGCCGGCCAACCACCGGACAATAATCCCTTCGACGGCACCGGCTCTGCCCCGGCTGACAGTATTGCGCGCATCTTCATCGAGTTCGAACCCTTCGGGCAAAGGCCCAATGGCCGCCTGATCGAGCGCCAGATCCGCGACGCCATGGTCGGCATCCCCGGTGTGATCATTGAAGTGCGCCAGCTCGAACGGGGCCCGCCCGTCGGCAAGGACATCCAGGTCGAATTGCGCTCCAACGACGCGGCCGCGCTGGATCGCGCCGCGCGGCTGGTTCGCACCCATCTCGACACCATGCAGGGCCTCACCGATATCGAGGACAGCCTGCCCCTGCCCGGCGTTGAATGGCGCATCGATGTCGACCGTGCCGAGGCGGCGCGTTTCGGGGCCGATGTCACCCAGGTCGGTGCTGCGGTGCAGCTGGTCACAACCGGCTCGCTGGTCGGGCGCTATCGCCCCGATGATGCCGATGAGGAAGTCGATATCCGCGTCCGCTTCCCGGCCGAGGATCGCGATATTTCCAGGCTCAATGACCTGCGCGTCAACACGACGAATGGCGCCGTGCCGATGTCAAACTTCGTCACCCTTGAGCCGCGCCAGCGCATCGATTCCATCCGCCGCCGCGATGGCGAGCGCGTGCTGATGGTGCGCGCCAATGCCGATGAGGATCATGCCGGCAATCTGATGCTGGCCGAGGTGCGCGAATGGGTCGACGAACAGATTGAGAGCGGCGCCATCGACCGCAATGTCTCGATCAATTATCTCGGGGCGGGCGAGGAAAATGCCGAGGCTGGCGCTTTCTTCGGCGGCGCCATGCTCGCCTCGCTCTTCATGATGGCCGTCATCCTGCTATGGCAGTTCAATAATTTCTGGCACGTCATTCTCACCCTGCTGGCCGTCATCCTCAGCGTCGTGGGTGTCATACTCGGTGTGATGCTGACCTTCCCCTATATCTCCATCCTCTTCCTGGGCACGGGGGTGGTCACGCTGGCCGGCATTGTGGTGAACAATAATATCGTCCTGATCGACACGTATCAGCGCCTGCGCGGGCTGGGCATGGAGGCGGATGAGGCTGTGATCCGCACCGCGGCGCAGCGCCTGCGGCCGGTCATGCTGACGACGATCACGACGATTTTCGGGCTCTTGCCGATGGTCTACCAGATCAATGCCGACTTCGCCCACGGCGTGATTGCCGTTGGCGGGCCGGCCAGTGAATGGTGGGTCCAGCTCTCCTCGGCCGTGGTGTGGGGGCTGGGCTTCTCGACCCTGCTCACCCTCATCCTGACACCGGTGCTACTGGCTGCTCCCTCCAGGCTCGGCGCCTGGCGTGACCGCATGGTCGGACGCGCCATGTCCGCCCTGCCAGGTCATGCGACAAGCGCGGAATAATCAGTCGCGGGACAGGCGGATCAGCCGGCCATTATCCTCATCGGTGAGCACATAAATACTGCCGTCCGGCCCCACTTCGACATCGCGCATGCGCGCCTCGATATCGCCGAGCAGGATCTCCTGGCCGATGACCGCCCCGCCCTCCAGGTCGATGCGGCGCAAATGCCCTGAGGGCACATCGGCATCGCCATGGATGAGCGCCGTGACCAGCAAATCGCCATCCCATTCCGGGAACATGGCGCCGTGATAGATCGTCATCGAGGACGGCGCGATGGAGGGGACCCAGAACAGGATGGGCTCGATCATGCCGGGATAGCTCGTATAGGGCGTCACCAGGGCACCGGTATAATCCGTGCCATGAGTGGCGATCGGCCAGCCGTAATTGCCGCCCTCGGTGAGGATATTGATCTCGTCGCCGCCGCGCGGGCCATGTTCGTTGGAATAGACAATGCCGGTCACCGGATCGCGGACAATGGCTTGCGGGTTGCGATGGCCAATGCTGAACACGCCGGGCGCGGCATCGGCAAACGGGCTGGGAGACGGCGTGCCGTCGCCGGCGAGATGGACATAGCTGCCCAGATGCGTCTGCGGGCGCTGGGCCTCTTCGCGGAAATCAAACCCTTCGCCAATCCCGAGCAGGATGGAATTGTCGGGCAGGAAGGCGAGCCGGGCGCCGTAATGCACATCAGTCTCGCGGCGCGGCGTGGCAGCGAAGATCTCCTCGAACCCGATCAGCGCATTGCCCTCCAGCCGGCCGCGGCCAAGCTTGAGCGTATTGTCGCGCGTCTCGCCGGCCGACCAGGTCAGATAGACGAGCCGATTGCTGGCAAAATCGGGGTGCAGGACGATGTCGAGCAGACCGCCCTGCCCGGAATACAAAACCTCCGGCACGCCGCTGACCGGCTCTGGCTGCAGCACCCCCGCCTCGATGACGCGCAAATCACCGGACTTTTCCGTCACCAGAAGGCGGCCATCGGGCAGGAAGGCCATCGCCCAGGGATAGTCGAGCCCCTCGACAACCGTCTCGACATGCCGGGTCTGGGCCGTAGCAGCTGACGCCGCCGATGCGGCCAGGATCGCCGCGAGAATCCATTTGCGCATTCTTGATCTCCACCGATTGTCGCCCTCGCACCGAGACTATAGGCTGACACGCATTCTGTAGAGCCCCGGAAAGCCGACTGGCCATGTCGACCCTTCATACCGCCGCGATCTTCCTGTTTTGCGTCATTGTCGGCACGGTGCTGGTGAGCATCGCCAACACCCATGTCGTGCTGCAATCGCTGGCGGCAGTTGGCGGCGATTTCCCGACCGCCGTCAGGCTCGGCGCCATGAAGCGCGACCTGATCGGCTTTGGCCCGACCCTCTTCGGCGTCGTGCTGATCGGCTTCTCCATCGCCTTCCCGGTGGCTGGCTGGATTGCCCGCCTGCTGGGCAAGTCCTGGCGCCGCTTCGGATTCACGCTCGCCGGCGGCGTCGCCGTGGCCTGCATCATGCTGGCGATCACGACCTATTACGCCCAGGCCCTGCACTCGACGATCACCCCGGTCGCCTCAAGCCGGACACTGCCCGGCATGCTGAGCCTGGCGCTGGGCGGCGCGGCAGCCGGATTTTTATTCGCCTTGCTCAAACCGGCGGCAAAGCGCTGAAAGCAAAGAATTAATGACCGGTTAGCGGCATTCGATTCAAATGAATTTCGAATGCGGCCGCCCAAACAGACCAGCCCTTAAAGCCCGTTCGGCAGTCTCCCCCATAAGCCGGGGAGTGCCGCACATGAGCCATGTCAGACCGATAGCCCGTTCCGATCTGCGCAATATCCTGAAGGGGGGCGCGACGACACGGATTCTCGACCTGCACTCGATCGCCCGCAAACACGGCGAACAGGAAGGCCATGCCGAGGCACCCTTCTTCCTCAATTCCCGTCTCAACCGGGCCTTCATCGTCAAGCATACGGTGCGGGCCCATGAGCGCCCCTATGTGATGTCCTGCCAGCCCGTGGTCACCAAGGTGATCGTGCCACTCGCCGAGAGCGATCTCTCACTGGGGGGCCATGCCGTCTTCGTCGAGGAGATCGGTTTCACGGAGAAGATGCGCACCCTGTTCGAGCGCGTCGACGAACCGCATCTGCTAGAGCTCGATCTCGGCCGCCTGCGCGAACTCGCCTCCCTGCCCAGCTTTGACCCCTTCCTGCTGGCCGAACGCTATCGCGATCATGCGCGGCCTGTGGCCGAGCTCTATTTCGACATATCCGCCAGCGAGATGGAGCGGATGGAGGATGAGGTCGCCCGCCAGATTGTCCTCGTCGTGTCCCGCGCATTCGGGCATTCGACGACGGATGCCGATCAGGACCGTGCCCGGCGCTTTGCCCATGAATTGCTCTCGCACGGCGAGAACGACCGGCTGACGGAATTGCGCCGCTCGCTCGACATGACGGCCCCCGAGTTCAAGGCCGGCATGTTCGGCTGGAAAGGCATTCTCTACTATCGCTGGTCAATGTCGGAAGCTTTTGCGGGCCTGAAGGATTTCCTCCAGCGCATCCGCTCGGTCTCCATTGTCGGCGCGACCAATGATGAGCGCACCGAGCTGGAACATATGCGCCAGCGCATCATCAAGGAGACCCGCAATCGCTGGCTCAGCCTCAACTCTGTGATGAGCGAATACGACACCGCCTACCGGCGCTTTTGCACCGGCGAGGACACGAATGGCTTCAAGCGCTTCCTGCTGCGCGCGCCCGGCTGTTTCCTGGCACTGGGCAGTGATCTCTCGATTGTCAGCCATATCCCCGGTTACTGGAATTTCTGGGACCAGCAGAATTCGCGGGGCTACCTGCAGGCGCGCGAGGCAATGTCGCTCTTCTCCGACTTCATCGCCAGTATCACGCGGCAGGAGAGCACATGGACGCTGGATCCGGCGGCCGTCGAACCTGAAGGCGGATACGTCACCTTCAGCCGCCCACCTGACATTATTGTCTCCTCCGCCGCCTGAGGCACACAGCGGAGCGGCCGGCAGGAGATATCCGGGGCGCAGGAGCGGAAAGCTGATCAGCCTCCCGCTCCGCCGTGCCCCGGCCTATTCGATCGTAACGCGCATCAGATTATCGTCCGAATTGCGGTCGATCAGCTTGTTATAGGGATCGATCCCGACCCAGACCGGCTCCTCGTCGACGGTGAACTCAAAGCGCATCGTCGTCTCGTTGATCCGGTGTTTCTCCATGTAGAGCACATGATCGGAGCCCTCGATCGGACCGTCGAGATCGCGGGTGAAGATGCCGAGATCGATCATGTAATCGATGTCTTCCTCGGTCTGCTCACCCGCTCCGTCGGCGGCGAATTTATGCGCCTCGATATCGATCGCGACATCCCAGCGCCCGTCCTCGCGCCGCGTTGCCGTGGCATCGGTGACCTGGAGGTCGAACAGCACGATCCGTTCGAAGAAGTCATGGATCATCTGCTCATGCTCCGGACCGGCCTCCTCGCGCAGGATGCGCAGGAAATCCAGCGTGGTGGCATAGGGCTCGCTGGAATAGGCCCGCTCAGCGATCAGC
>TARA_R110000868_G_scaffold100722_7_pt1 | contig 34232 bp, 34 predicted proteins | sample TARA_R110000868 | Tara Oceans TARA_R110000868 (sample SAMEA4397489) | marine metagenome | biome: Polar Biome; feature: [SRF] surface water layer (ENVO:00010504); material: water (ENVO:00002006), including particulate matter (ENVO:01000060) such as... | depth 5 m | reverse complement strand
TCTGTTTCCCGAAGGAAGCCGATCAGCCGGCGTGTTCGGCCATCCAGTCGAGCGCCCGCGCAAAGGCGCGTTCGGCGGCACCCTTGTTGTATGAATCGCGGTCGTCGCAGGTAAAGCCGTGTCCGGAATCGTCATAGACATAAAGCGGGCTGTCCTGCATCGCGTCTTTGATCTTCTGCAGATCGTCCAGCGGAATGGCGGCATCCTTGTCGCCGAAATGGAACTGGGTCGGGCATTTCGGCTGCATGTCGCCGACTTTTGCCGCGATTCCGCCGCCGTAGAACGGCATGGCCGCCGAAATACCGTCGACCTTGCAGGCCGCGACAAAGGTCGCGTAGCCGCCGAAACAGAAACCGATCACGCTGACCTTGCCGGCGGACGCGACTTCCTGGACCGCGGCGCCGATATCGGCGACGATCATGTCGTCGGTGATTTTGCCGCGGGTTTCGCGCCCTACGCCGAAATCGGTTTCGTTATAGCCGAGCTCGATGCCCTTTTCGACGCGATCGAACAGCGCGGGTGCAATGGCCACATAGCCCTGTTCGGCAAAGTAATCGGCGGTGCGGCGAATCTGGCCGTTAATGCCGAAGATTTCCTGAACCACGACCAGGCCGCCTTTGACGGCGCCGGTGGGCGTGGCCTTGTATGCGTCCAGCGTATGTCCGTCGGACGTCGTGAGTGAGATTGTCTCTCCCATGGTTTTCCCTTTCTCTGGGTCCCTGATTGCAGATTGAACTCGTTTTGAATTAACGCGGCGGTCAAGGTATCCCGCTGCCGCTGCGGTAACTTAGCGCGCCTGATCAGACGTTGAAACGGAAAAGGATCACATCGCCGTCATTGACGACATAGTCGCGGCCCTCCTGGCGCATCCGCCCGGCTTCCTTGGCGCCGTGTTCGCCCTTATAGGCGACGTAATCGTCGTAACCGATGGTTTCCGCGCAGATAAAGCCACGGGCGAAATCGGTATGGATGACGCCCGCCGCATCGACCGCCTTTGAGGCTGTGGGGAGTGTCCAGGCGCGGCTTTCTTTCGGACCCGCTGTGAAATAAGTGATCAGGCCGAGAAGTTCGTATCCGGCGCGGATGACGCGTTCCAGTCCGGTTTTTTCGAGTCCGAGACTTTCCAGAAATTCGCTTTTTTCATCCGGATCGTCGAGCTGGGCGACTTCGGCCTCGATCGCCGCGGAGACGACGACGCAGGCGGCATTTTCCGCGGCGGCGCGCGCGGCTACTTTTTCGGTGAGCGCATTGCCGGTGGCGGCCGATTCTTCTTCGACATTGCAGACATACATGATCGGCTTTGCCGTCAAAAGCTGCATCTGCTGGAAAAGCGGGGCTTCGTCTTTTGACACTTCCATGGTTCGGGCGGGCTTGCCTTCTTCAAGCAGCGCCTTGGCGCGCTCTACGAGGCTGAGCATCGCTTTCGATTCCTTGTCGCCGCCCCGTGCTTTTTTCACCAGCGGATCGATTCGCCGCTCCAGGCTTTGGAGGTCGGCAAGCATCAGTTCGGTATCTACCACGTCGGCATCGGCCAGCGGATCGACATGGCCGGCGACATGGGTGACCTCTTCGCCTTCGAAACAGCGCAGGACATGGGCGATGGCGGATACTTCGCGGATATGGCCGAGAAACTGGTTGCCCAGGCCTTCGCCGCGGCTCGCGCCGGCGACCAGCCCGGCGATGTCGAGAAATTCAAGCTGGGCCGGTACGATTTTCTCCGATTTCGCCAGACCGGCGATAACCTGCAGCCGGTCGTCGGGCACGGCGACCCGGCCGGCATTCGGCTCCACCGTACAGAACGGATAATTGGCGGCTTCGGCGGCGGCGGTTGCGGTCAGCGCATTGAACAGGGTCGATTTACCTACGTTCGGCAGGCCGACAATTCCGCATTGAAATCCCATCAGTCTTTTCCTTGTCAGTCCGGCGCCGTCTGGCCCGGGGGCGGCGCGAGATAGGCTACCCGTGTCATAAAGCCTGCGTTGTCGCCTTCGACCAGATACGGCACTGCGTCCGCGATGGCATCGATGGTACGTTCCACCCAGTCGATTTCGGCCTTTGGGAAATCGGACAACACGTAGTTATGCACCCGTTTCTTGTCGCCCGGGTGGCCGATCCCGATCCGGACACGCTTAAAGTCCTGGCCGATATGGGATGAAATACTGCGGATGCCGTTATGACCTGCATGCCCGCCGCCCATTTTTACGCGCGCCTTGCCGGGGGCGAGATCCAGTTCGTCGTATAAAACGGTTACCTGCAGGGGACGCAATTTATAGAAGCGCACGGCTGAACCCAAAGCCCGGCCGGATTCGTTCATGAACGTTTTTGGCTTCAGCATGAGCACTTTTTCGCCGTGAATCGTGCCTTCCGCCACATAGGAATTGTGACGCGACTGGCGCAAGGCCAGGTCATAGCGGCGGATGATTTCATCCGCCGCCATGAACCCGATATTGTGGCGTTGCCGGGCGTGTTTCGGGCCGGGGTTGCCGAGCCCTGCGAAGATCAGCATCTCTGCTTACCGGCTGCGACCGGGGACAAGGACCAGTTAGTCCTTGTCTTCCTCTCCGTCGTCGCCGGCGTCATCGCCGCCTTCCGCGGTTTCACCTTCTTCGCCTTCGCCTTCTTCACCTTCTTCGCCCTCTGCATCCTCGACCACAGCGACGGTCGGTGCGGCAATGGTGGCGATCGTGAAGTCGCGATCCGTGATTACGAACTCCACACCGTCCGGCAATGTCACGGCGCTGGCGTGGATGGAATCACCGACTTCCAGGCCCGCAAGCTGGAGAATAAGCTCCGGCGGGATGTTGTCGGCGGTGCACAGCACTTCGACTTCGTAGCGAACGACGTTCAGAACGCCGCCGGTCTTCAGGCCGGGGCATTCTTCTTCGCCTTCGAATACGACAGGCACGGCAGCGGTAATTTTCCGCTTGGGGTCGAAACGCAGGAAATCGACATGCATCGGCGCATCCGAAACCGGATGGAACTGCACGTCACGGGGCAACACGCGATGTTTCGTGCCGGCGATCTCGACGTCGACCAGCTGGATAAAGAACTGCGGGTTGTCGAGTTCCTTGACGAGCACGCGCTGCTCCAGCGTCAATAGGACCGGTTCTTCCTTGTTGCCGTAGATAACGGCGGGTACCTGCCCGTCACGACGAGCCTGGCGCGCGGACCCCTTACCCGCGCCGTCTCGCGGAGAGGCGGGTACAGTTTCGACCACAGCCATAATAGTCTCCTTTTGGATGATCGTGCCGGCCTCCAGGGGTGCCGGTCACAGAAAAAACACCCGCCGAAACCGGCGGGGGCGCGCGTTATTAGCCCTATTTCAGCAGCTAGTCAAACAGGCTGGAGACGGACCTTGCATCGCTGATACGCTCAATGGCCTCTCCCATCAGGGGGGCGATCGATATCTGCTTGATATTGCCGGCAACGCGGACGGCCTCGGTCCCGAGGATCGAATCCGTGATTACCATGGATTCCAGCGGCGATGCCGATACCCGGCTGACGGCGCCGCCCGACAGAACGCCGTGGGTAATATAGGCATGTACCGACTTTGCGCCCGCTTTCTTGAGGGCTTCCGCCGCATTGCACAGGGTGCCGCCGGAATCGACGATATCGTCGACCAGGATGCAGGTGCGGTCCTTAACGTCGCCGATAATATGCATGACTTCGGACACGCCGGCACGTTCCCGCCGCTTGTCGATAATGGCAAGATCGGTATCCAGCCGTTTTGCGAAGGCACGGGCGCGAACGACGCCGCCGACATCCGGCGACACCATCATCAGATCGCCATTGTCGAAATTTTCTTCGATATGGCGGATGAAAACCGGCGCTGCGAACAGGTTGTCGAGGGGAATATCGAAAAAACCCTGAATCTGGCCGGCATGAAGGTCCATGGTAAGGACCCTGTCGGCGCCGGCCACCGTTATCAGGTTCGCGACGAGCTTGGCGGAAATCGGCGTCCGGGGGCCGGATTTCCGGTCCTGGCGGGCATAACCGAAATAGGGAATTACCGCTGTGATCCGGCTGGCGGAGCCGCGCCGTACCGCGTCGAGCGCGACGAGCAGTTCCATCAGGTGGTCATTTGCGGGATAGGATGTCGACTGGACGATGAACACATCTTCGCCGCGGACGTTTTCGTGAATTTCGACGAAACATTCCATATCCGAAAACCGGCGAACGCTTGCTTCGGTGATCGGCAGATTCAGATACGCGGCGATTGCTTCCGACAGCGGACGATTGCTGTTACACGCAATGATTTTCATGTGCGTCGACTTCCGGTGCCGGCGTCGCACTGCCGGACTTCACTGATTATGGCCCGCGCCCGCCCCCGGTGCCGACGCCAGCGCAAATTACCAGTGGTGCAGGGGGGTGTAAACGCCGACCGATTCTTCTTCGCTGGCCGCTATCGTTTTTCGGCCTGTGCGCCGGACAGCGCATTTTCAGGAATTTTGCTGAGGACATCGCCGATGCCTTCGGCCGCGCCGGTGGCGATATTGCGCGCTATCTCCGGCCAGTCGTTTTCTAGGCTTTCCGGGGTGACGGCGTTTTTCTGGGTGAGCGTGCCGAACTCCTTTCCGCCGGAGCTCATGACTGACCATTCCAGGCCGAGGGTCCGCTTTCCGTCCGGCCCGGGTTTGAGAGACACGATACCGACGATAACGATGGAATCCGACCGCATTGCGGACGAGACCCGCAGCGCCCGGAGGCGCAGTGCCGATTCCAGCTCGGCACGCAGAAGCGCCGCTGCCGTCTCGGGTGCGCCGTCAATCTGCCAGACATGCAGCGTTCGCTTTTCCCGGTTCGCGGTCTGATCGGTCACCATCGGACCCTGAATGATGCCGGCGACCTTGCCGGCCGATTTCGATGCCATTTCCCGCAGCAGGTTGGGACTGCCCTTTTCCCAGGCCGATTTGCGTGCGGCGAGATCGAGCACGTGTTCCCCGGTCTGGAGACCGTTGCGGTCGGAAACCTTCCAGATCAGGCGGATTTCCGACCGGGCGGCACTGCGCGACCGTTCGATCGCCTGTCCTGTAAGAACCAGACTGTTGCGATTCCCGTTCTCCGTAAAGGCGGGCAGGTTCCGGGCCAGCAGTGCCGCTGCCATCTCCCGGGCCAGCGCGGCACCCGTATCGAGGGGCATGCCGGCGACCGGACGGACGACAATCCCGGACCGGTCCGGCAGGTCCAGAAGCGGGTTCGACGATTTCTGGCTGGCGGCCGGCAGGAAAGGCTGTGGCAACGGCTGGCAGCTCGCCACGGTGGCCACTACAGCGCAGAACGCCGGAAAGAGCGTCAGTCTAAATCGCACAGCTCACCATCATCCCGAGCAGCAGGACAAATATAAAGATGATCATATAGGGCATCGTCAAGAACGCTTTGTAAGGGCGATGGCGGACAGGCCGCGGCCGTAATCGTCTTCGCTCCGATGGCAGGTCCGGCGATAGCTGAAGAAATGAGCGTCGCTGGCATAGGTATCGACCCCGATCGCATCGACATTGCCGATGGCGGCGCGGTTCAACGCAGCCAGCACGAAACCCTGGAGATCGAAAAGATGTTTACCGGTAACGCCGTCCGGGCGAAAGAAACCGGCCGAAGCCGGGTCGGCGTCGAGGAAAGGCGCGGGGAATTCGCCACCGACCTGATAGGATTCCTGGGCAATACAGGGACCGACGGAAGCGTTGATGTTCTGCCGGTCGGCGCCGAGGGCTTCCATGGCATCGATGGTCCGCTCCAGCACGCCGCCCAGGGCGCCGCGCCAGCCGGCATGGGCGGCACCGACGACTCCGTTTTCCGGGTCGGCGAACAGAACCGGCGCACAATCCGCCGTCAGGATACCGAGCGCGACGTCCGGCATGCGCGTCACCATGGCATCCGCCTGCGGCCGGTCGGCGCGTATCGGGGCGGGATCGGTCACGGTCACCACTTCAGGGCTGTGGACCTGGTAAAGCGTTACCAGGCGGTCTTCCGGCAGGTCGAACTGTGCCGCCGCGCGGCGCTTGTTTTCCTGCACATGGTCGGGATTGTCGTTCGATCCTGCACCGCAGTTCATCGATGCATAAATGCCGCTGCTGACACCCCCTTCTCGGGTGAAAAAAGCGTGTCGAATTCCCGCCGTCTCGGTCAGCGCCCGTGATTTCAGCATTCCGGATTCACCCATGTCTCAAACCCGGCCAGTTTAGGCGATTCGGCATCGGACGCCACCATGACCTTGAACAGGTCGCCCATCTGCCCTGGGGCTGTCAGCCTTTCGGTTCCCGATCTCAGGCGTGCCGCCGCTTCGGGCGCTGCTGCGCGTGCGAGCGTATCGGTACGTTCCGCGATCCCGAGACCGTTCAGGAATGCCGCTTGGGCTATTGGGCCCATTGTCTGTGCACCGCCGGCGCGAAGCGTCCGGGCGAGGGCGTCGAAATCGACATGGGCGGTGATGTCCGATTCGCCGGGATCCGATAATACGTTCGCGTATGCGTGGCGCCGCACTGCCTGCAGCGTATCGCCGAGGTTCGATTCTGCGTGGCCGTAATCGATGAGCAGGGCGGCACCGGGAGCGCTCGAGAAACGCCGGCACAAGCTGTCGGCAAATTTCCCGGCGGTCGGGCAGGTTTCGAATATGGCGCCGGGCGGCGCGTCTTTTCCCGCCGCCGGCACCAGCCGGTCTGCATCCGCCGCGACCTCGCCGGGGCTGAACACAAGGCCGCCGTCGTCCAGTGCGACACGCCGTTCCGCCCATCCGCGTCCGGTCATCACAAGTTGGCGGACAGGCAGGGCGTCGAGAAATTCATTGGCGATCAGGATTGTCGGGCCGGGCGGGACGGTGTCGAGGGTATCGTGCCAATGCGGCGCATAACCGGCAAGCGTTGCCCGCTGGCGGTCACGCATCGCGGCGCTGGTTTCCACAAGATGAATTTCGATTGTAGCTGCAAATGCCGGCACGGACTGCGCTGCGCGCAACAGGTCGCGCATCAGGGTGCCGCGTCCGGGGCCGCATTCGACAAGGGTGATTTTTCCCGGCCCGCCGATCTGCTGCCAGGTGACGGCCGACCAGAGGCCGATCAGTTCGCCGAAAACCTGGCTGATCTCCGGCGCCGTGATGAAGTCGCCCGTTGCGCCGAACGGGTCGTCTTTCATGTAGTAGCCGTGTTCCGGGTGTCCAAGAGCGGTTTCCATGAATTCCGCCACCGTTATGGGCCCGTTTTCGGCAATCCGCGTGCGGATTATGTCTTCAAGAGGCGACATTTTTCCGCGATGTCACGACGAGCCAGAGCCCTACGATAAGCAGCGGCAGGGAAAGCCATTGACCCATTGTCGATCCGACACTGAGAAACCCGATATGCGCATCCGGCTGGCGAAAAATTTCGGCGACCGGTCGGGCAATCCCGTATCCCATCAGAAACACGCCGGAGAGAAAGCCGCGCCGTTCGAAAAAGCCCGGCCGGTAGGCAAACCACGCCAGCACCAGGAACAGCAGCAACCCTTCGAGCAGCGCCTCGTATAGCTGACTCGGATGCCGCGGCAGCGGCCCGCCATTCGGAAACACCATGCCGAGCGGCGAATCGGTGACGCGGCCGTATAATTCGCCATTGATGAAGTTTGCGATACGGCCGAGGAACAGCCCTATCGGCGCGGTGCAGGCGACAATGTCGCCGACCGCGATCCAGGAATACCCCCGCAGGCGGGAAAACAGCCAGATCGCGAAAATGACGCCCAGCAATCCACCGTGAAAGGACATGCCGCCCTGCCAGACCGCGAATGCTTCCAGCGGGTGGTCCAGATAGTAACCGGCCTTGTAGAACAGCACATAGCCGAGGCGGCCGCCGAGAACGACGCCCAGCGTCGCCCAGACGATGAAGTCGTCGATATGCGGCTTGGTGATCCCTGTCGGCGACCGGCGCGCCAGCACCACCATGTACCGCCAGGCGAGAAGAATGCCGCCGATATAGGACAGGGCGTACCACCGGATCGCGAAGGGGCCGATTTCCAGCAGGACCGGGTCGATGGCCGGATAGGTCAGGGTCAGCACGGCGGGGTCTCCGGCGTCCGGGGATCAGGCATAGGGGTCCGGGGCCATCAGGTGATTGCGGATATAGGTCGCTACGCCGTCTTCCAGTTCCGTCGGCGTGCCGGCATACCCTGCCGCCCGCAGGCGGGTCATATCGGCTTGGGTGAAATACTGGTAGCGGTCGCGAATGGCTTCCGGCGTGTCCACGAATTCGATTTCCGGGGCGTGGTTCATCGCCGCGAAGACTGCCCTGGCAAGGTCTTCGAAGGTGCGCGCCTTTCCCGTGCCGACGTTGTATATGCCCTGTGTCCCCGGGTTTTCCGACAGCCACAGCGCGACATCGACGCAGTCTTCGACCCAGACGAAATCGCGCTTCTGGCCGCCATCCGCGTAATCCGGGTTGTGGGATCGGAAAAGCACGGCCTTTCCGTGTTCCGAAACCTCTCTGAAATTTTTCAGCGCCACGCTGATCTGGCCGCCCTTGTGATATTCATTGGGGCCGTAAACGTTGAAGAATTTGAGCCCCGCCCAATGGGGAGGCTGCGGTGCATTCCCGGCCACCAGGCGGGCGATACGCCGGTCGAAAGCATGTTTCGACCAGCCATAGGCATTCAACGGGCGCAGGCCCGCCAGACCGCCGATCGAATCGTCGTCGCCAAACCCCTGTTCGCCGTTGCCGTAGGTTGCCGCCGACGAGGCATAGATCAGCGTGGTTTCATTTTCCGCGCACCAGTTCCACAGATCGAGCGAAAGCCGGAAATTTGACCTCACGATCAGGTCTGCGTCGCGTTCGGTCGTCGCCGACACCGCGCCCATGTGAAATATCGCTTCGATGTCGTCTGAATTGTCGTTCAGGAAACCGGACAGCGCATCCGGCGGGATGATATCGGCCAGCTCCCGCTTGGCGATGTTCTTCCACTTGTCGTCGTCGCCCAGTATGTCGCAGACGACAATATCGCTGTGCCCGCGGGCCTCGAGTTTCTTGACGATGTTGGAGCCGATAAATCCGGCTCCGCCGGTAACGATGATCATGCGGTCGTCCAATGCGTGTTTCGCTATACTTGGTTATAGGTTCCGCCGGGACAAGCCGCAAACGCCAGCTTGTCTTGAGTTGGTGGAAACAGGCCCTATGTTGAGTACACAGGTTAACCCGCAAGGAGGTCCGGCGATCATGGAAAACCGAAAACGCGTATTTGACGACGCCGCCCGTGTCGCCGGCGGTGCCCTGGGCACGCTTTCCGGAATCCGTCGCGAAGTGGAGGGGCTGGTCCGCCACCAGCTTGACCGGCTCCTGTCCGGTATGGACCTGGTCACGCGGGACGAATTCGAGGCGGTCAAGGAAATGGCCGCCCGTGCCCGGACCGAGAACGAACGGCTTGAGGCGCGGCTTGCCGCGCTCGAAGCGAAGCCGGCAAAGGCGGCGTCCCCCCGCAGCAAGCCGAAAACAGGCGCCAAAAAAGCCGACTGAAATACCGTCTGGCCGCCCGCCGGCCGACTTATCCACTACATTTTGTGGTTCGCCGCCGTTGAGCCACCAATTTTTGTTGCACGTGAAATCCCCTTCTGGCACGCTAAATGTTGTGTTGAGAAACTCCACACCCCCACGATTTTGCGGATATCGCCGCCCAATTGCGGATATTTCGGGTGTCGAGATCACTAAAGCGTCCAAGGGGGTTCAGGCATGACGGCCTTAAGCAAAGAGTTCGAGAAATCCGTACACAATCCACTCGATATGGTCGAGCAGATCGCCGCCAGCCACGACTGGCTTTACGAACGGTCCAGCGACCGGGACATTGCGGTCGAAGTTACCGGCCACTGGTGCGACTACAGGATGTTTGTGTCGTGGCATGCCGACGTTCACGCATTGCTGTTCGCCTGCGCCTTCGACATGCGGGTGCCCGAAAAGAAATCCGAGGCGATTCACCCCCTTCTGGCGATCATCAATGAACGCCTGCTGGTCGGTCATTTCGATCTCTGGTCGGACGACGGACTGCCGGTCTTCCGGCATGCACTGTTGCTGCGCGGCGTGAACGGCGTCAGTCATGAACAGCTGGAAGACGTCGTCGATATCGCGTTCACGGAGAGCGAACGTTACTATCCTGCGTTCCAGTTCGTGATCTGGGGCGGCAAGAGCCCGGAAGAAGCGATGGCGGCGGCAATCCTGGAAACGGAAGGCGAGGCCTGACCGACCCGCGGCGTCTCGCGAATTCCGGACCGCGCGGGAAAAACCGAATAGATTCAGCGAGGCCATAGACATGTCTGCAACGCAAAACATTCTGCTTGTCGGGTGTGGCAAAATGGGCGGCGCCATGCTGCGGGGCTGGCTGGCCCGGGGCACCGCGCCCGCCAATGTACTGATCGTCGAGCCCCATGCAGATTCCGCAGACGCGCTAAGGCAGGAACTGTCAGTGACGGTCGTGCCCGACGCCGCCGGGATCGACGCCGGTTTTTCGCCCGATATCGTGGTCTTCGCCGTAAAACCACAGGGCATGGACGACATAGTGCCGTCCTATGCGCCGTTTGCGGAAAACGGAGCCGTCATCCTGTCGATCGCGGCGGGCCGGACCATATCCTATTTCGAATCCCGTCTTGGCGGCGGTGCGGCCATCGTCCGCACGATGCCGAATACGCCGGCCGCTGTCGGTCGCGGTATCACGGCGGCCTGTGCGAATCCTCATGTCTCGGACGGCCAGCGCGGCGCCTGCGAACGGTTGCTGGAAGCCGTGGGGGAAGTGGTCTGGGTGGACGACGAATCGTTGATCGACCCCGTCACGGCGGTATCCGGCAGTGGGCCGGCATATGTCTTTCTGATGATCGAATGCCTCGCGCGGGCCGGAGAGGCACATGGCCTGCCGCCTGAAATCGCGGCGCAGCTGGCGCGGGCGACCGTGGCGGGGTCGGGCGAACTGGCGCGTCAATCCGATGAAGCGGCGTCGACACTGCGTCAGAACGTGACGAGCCCCGGTGGCACCACCGCGGCGGCACTGGATGTATTGATGGCGGATGACGGGTTGCAGACGCTGATGAACCGGGCCGTTGACGCCGCGACCCGGCGTTCGCGCGAACTCGCGGGCTGAAGTCCCTACCGGCGCGGCAGGCTTATTCGGCCGCCTGCGGAAAAGGCGTCACCGAGCGCAGCTTTTCCAGAGCGCGTGATTCGAGCTGGCGCACCCGTTCCTTTGACAACCCGAGTTCCTTGCCGATTTTAGTGAGGCTGTCGCGTTTCTCGCCTAAAAAGCGGCGCCGGAGAATATGGCGTTCCCGTCGTGTCAGCGCGGGAATGGCGGCGCGCAACCGACCGATCAGTGCAATGCGCTCGCGTTTGGTCACGAGCGCGCTTTCCGGGTCCGGCCCTGAATCCGGGAGTGTCTCGGAGAGTGCCCGCCCATCCGCCTGGACCGCGTCGAGCGGCTGATCCACAGAGGTGATCCGCTGGGCGAACGCCCTGACGTCTTCAACCGTCGTGTTGAGACGTTTCGCGAACGCGCGCATTGTGTCGCCGCTTTTTTCGTCAAGGCCCGACATGCCGGCGCTGAAATACATGGTCCGATGCCGCGGCGTCGTGACCGGGCGGACGGCGGATCCTGAACGCAGCACGTAGTCCTGCATTGCGGCGCGGATCCACCACATCGCGAAGGTCGATAATCTGGTGCCGCGCTCTGGATTGAAGCGCTTGATCGCTTCCAGAAGTCCGACGGTGCCTTCCTGGATCAGGTCTGCGAGCGGATAATCATGCCGGCGGTACCGGCCCGCAATACGGATCACGAAACGCAGCTGGCTCAGAACCAGACGTTCGCGGGCATGACTGTCTCCGGAACGAACGCGCTGGAAAAGGTCGCGTTCTTCGGTGGCCGACAGGCGCGGTACGCGTTTTAACGCTCTTGCGATGTTTGCCGGAATGGGAGAGCGCATTATCTATCCATAAGGTCTGACGATGAATCGTCGCATACAGTGGCAGTCAGATCAACCGATTGAATCGGCGTCGATCAGTCGCAAAATGGTGTAAAGTCTTTGTTCTGCAACGAATTGTGGAGGGTCATATGGCGAAGAAAGCAAGCGGCAGACAGCCGGGCTCTGACAAGGTGCTGGATGCTGCACTGGATCTTGCCGCCGCGATGCGGTGGCAGGAAATCACGATGGAGATGGTCGCCGATGCAGCGGGCGCGAGCCTGGCCCGGGTCTATGACCTGTTTCCGTCCAAAGCGGCCTTGATTACGGCATTTATCCACCGGACGGACCGCGCCGTTCTCGCCGGCCATGATTTCGACGACGCGTCGGAGCCGTGCCGGGAACGTTTGCTGGATGTCCTGATGCGCCGGCTGGATGCGCTGCGTCCGCACCGCGCCGCCGTCGCATCGATTACCCGCGGAATCGGATCGGATCCCTGTGCGATGTTGTGCGCTTTGCCGGCCTTTGCCGGGGCAATGGCGTGGTCGCTTGAAGCAGCCGGCATCCGGTCGTCGGGTCCGATGGGGCTGATCCGGATCAAGGGACTTTCATTGATCTACCTGGCCGGGTTGCGGGTCTGGTTGCGGGACGACACGCAGGACCTGTCACAGACCATGGCGGAGATCGATAAAAGGCTGAAGCGGGTGGAGGCGCTTATGTCGGCCCTGCCGTTCGGGGCGGGCCGGCGTCGCTCGCAGGAAGGCTGAAAGAAGCGGCGACGGGCTGTCAAACTGGTTAAAGTTTAGGCGGCGATCATAAATATGCTATTGCGAGAATTTGCCTGTTTTCGTCCCAATTTTGTCGTAACTAACTGAAATATAATGAAGGAATAATTTGTGCAGCGCACAATTAGTTCCTTGACATGGTGCACTGCACAACATATATTCCTGTCACGATTGACGAACACGAACCACAACCAATCGACACACTCAACAGGAGCATATGATGGCTGCTAACGGAAAAACGAACGGTGCGATGTTCCCTGAATGGGATTTCACCAAAGTCTGGGCTGATATGAAAATGCCCGAATTCAATGTTGACGCCATGGTCGCGGCGCAGCAGAAAAATATGGAAGCTCTGAACCTCGCCAACAAGACCGTTGTCGAGAGCTGGCAGGGTTTTGCGAAAAAGCAGGCCGAGCTTTGGCAGGCCGCGCTGGAAGACACGGGCGTGCTCGCTCAGGATGTCGCCGCCACCAAAGAACCCACGGATAAAGTCGCCAAACAGGCGGCCTTCGCCAAGACGGCGTTCGAAAACAGCCTTTCTTCCGCACGCGAAGCGCAGGAAATTGCCGCCAAATCGGCGAACATGGCGGTCGATATCGTCTCCAAGCGCATGGTCGAAGGGCTCGACGAAGTCGTGTCCTATGTCGAAAAGACGGCGCCGAAAAAGGCTGCCGCCGCAGCGAAATAAATCAGTTCGTTAGTACCGTCGCCCAGTTGGCGTCGAAAAAACCGTCGTCCCTTTCGGGGCGGCGGTTTTCTTTTGACCGTCCGTCCGCAATGATCGCCCCGGTTAATCTTTGCGGAGAGAAAGATGACGATCACATTCGACGATTTTATGAAGGTCGATATCAGGGCCGGCACCATTACCCGCGCCGAACCCTTTCCCGAAGCGCGAAAGCCCGCCATTAAACTCTGGGTCGATTTTGGCCCCGGGATTGGCGAGAAAAAAAGCTCGGCGCAAATCACCAGATATTACAGTCCCGATGCTCTCGCCGGACGCCAGGTGGCCGCCGTGGTGAACTTCCCGCCGCGGCAGATCGGGAAGTTCATGTCCGAAGTGCTTGTTCTCGGCTTTCCCGATGCGGAGGGCGAGGTCGTTCTCGCGAATATCGACCAGCCTGTTGCGAACGGCGCCCGCTTGTTCTGACCGGGACCGCGCCTTCGTTCACACCGGCAGTTTTATTGTCGCCCGCAACCCGCCCAGGGGCGACCGGTCGAGGGTGACGTCGCCGCCGCTGCCGCGTGCGAGGTCACGGGCAATGGACAGCCCAAGGCCGGTCCCGCCGGTTCCCGGATTGCGCGATGCATCGAGTCGGTAAAACGGTTTGAAGACGGCTTCGTATTCGGATTCGGGTATGCCCGGTCCGTCGTCGTCGACATTGATTTCAACCAGTCCGCCACGGCGGACGGCAGCTATTTCCACCGATTGCGCATGGGTGGTCGCGTTGATGACGAGATTCGTGATGCACCGCCGGATCGCGTTGGGGCGGATAAGGATATTCAGATCCCCTTCGACGGTTGCCTGGACGGTCCGGTGGTCGGACGAGCCCGCCCGGGCGACTGATTCGACAATCTCACCGAGATCGCATTCGGACGGTTCCTCCGTTCCCTCGCCGCGCGCGAAGGCGAGAAATTCCTCGACCATTACCTCCATTTCCCGGAGATCTTCCTTGAGGTCTTCGACACCCTTGGATTCGGCAAGCATGGCGAGTTGCAGTTTCATGCGCGTCAGGGGGGTACGCAGGTCATGCGATACCCCGGCCAGCATCTCGGTGCGCTGGGTCAATGCGTTATTGATCCGCCCACGCATGCGCTCGAACGCCGCCGCCGCCCGGCGGATCTCGGTCGCGCCTTCCGGGCGGAAATCGGGAACGTCCCGGCCCTTGCCGAAATTGTCGACCGCGGCGGCAAGGCGCCGGATCGGCCTTACCTGATTTCGCATGAACATCGTCGCGATCGCGAATAACAGCAACGACGTGCCGACCATCCACATCACGAATATATAGGTCGTCGAACTGAACAGCCGTTCGCGCGGTACGAATATTTCCATCACCCCGTCAGGCACCTGAACCTTGATCTGCACCAGGCGGTCGTGGCTCCAGGTGTCGATGTGGAAGGGGCGGCGCACGCGCTCGCGCATCGCGTTTGCGAGCCGGGTGTCGAGGATACCGCCCCCGGTTACCGGCGGCGCATTCGGCAGGATTTCCGCTTTCTTGAAGTTGAAAAACAGGCCCATATCGGCGGCCGATTCCATCAGCCAGTTGGCGTTCTCCTGTTCGAACTTTCCTCTGGCATTCACCACGAGTCCGATTTCCCCGGCGACGGAATCCGCCAGTCTGCGGGTTATCGTATTCCAGTGGCGGTCGTAGAATACCCATGTCGATACGACCTGCACGAGGATCAGCGGGGTGATGATGATCATGATCGACCGGCCCAGAAACGATTTGGGCAGGTAGCGTTTGACCGCGATACGAAAGCGTACCGGCGCTCTCACCGCCAATGCCCTCGTTCAGGTTCAGTCCGGATGCAGCACATAGCCCTGTCCCCGGATCGTGTGAAGATAGCGCGGCTCGCGCGGGTCCGGCTCGATCTTGCGCCGTAGACGCGTCACCTGGACATCGACCGTCCGTTCGCCGCCGTCGATCCGGCATTGCCCGATCAGTTCGTCGCGGGAAAGGGCGACACCCGGGTTTCGCGCCAAAGCAGACAGAAGGTTCGCCTCGATCGTCGTCAGCCTGACGATGGCGTCTTCACGGCGCAATTCGCGCCGGGCCATGTCGAACCGGCAGTCGCCCATGCTCACGATTCCTTCCGTGACCGCCGGCGCGGTCCGCCGCAGGATCGATTCGATGCGGAGAACAAGCTCGCGCGGCTCGAACGGTTTTGTCATATAGTCGTCGGCGCCCTGTTCCAGTCCTGAAACGCGGTCTTCGGGTTCACCCATCGCGGTCAGAAGAAGAATTGGCACGCGGGAAACGGACCGAAGGGATTCCGTGAATTCCAGGCCGCTTTCACCGGGCATCATGACATCGACGACAAGCAGGTCGAACTGCAGCCCCCGCATACGGGTCCGGGCTTCTGCCGCTTCGGATGCCGTGGTAACCCGAAACCCGTTTTCGCCGAGATACCGGCTCAACAGGTCGCGCAGCCGGTTGTCGTCGTCCACAACCAGAATATGTGGCTGATCGTCCATGGGGATCAGTATACCAGCATTTGTGCGGTCAATCTCAGGGCCGTCCTAGATGTCGTACCCGGGGGCATTGCGGGCCATGCCGCCATAAAGGCCGAGCATCCGGTCCCGCCATGCAGAGACCGGGTCGTCCTTTTTCAGCAATGCGAATTCGCTGATGGCCCGCGCCCACGCGAAGGCGCCGAACACGATATAATCGCCATAGGCCGGCGCGCTTCCGGACAGGAAGTCCTGGCCGTCGAGTGCTGCCCGGAGGGTGGACACGGCCCTGCCAAACGCTTTGAGGTCTTCGTCCGAGCGGGTCTGAACCTCGGCGGGCGATTTTCCGAAACGCGCGGTGCGACTGTCGGTGAAATAGCCGGTATCGGCGGGGTCGACGTGATCCAGAATATCCGCGATTACCAGCTTGATCAGCGCCAGGTGCAGCGCGCGGTCTGTCCACACGTTCAGGAATTTGGCAAGACCGTGTCCCGTTTCGCCGCCGAAAAGCGACGGCGCATCCGGATATTGCGATTCGAGGTATTCGGCGATTGCCCATGAATCCGACACGACGGTGTCGCCGTCTTTAAGGACGGGGACACGCTCCTGGCCCGAAAAGGCGATCAGATCTTTGTCGGTAAAGCGCACCGGAACCGTTTCGTAGCGGAGACCCTTGTGCTCCAGCGCCATGCGCGTCCGCCAGCAATACGGGCTGAAGCGACGATCGTCACGACCGGCAAGTTCATAGAGTTGGATCGGCATGCTGCGCCCTCCGCAAATGTGTCGGTGAACGAATCTATAGCAGTTCGGGAATGTGAGTGGACATCAAATCGCTAAAGGCCCGCATACGTGCGGTGTCGCGATGATGAGGATGGCGCAGCAACCAGAGTTCCGCACCGACTTCCGGCGGCAGGTCTGCAACGCGCCGCAAATCGGTTTCGCCATCGCCTAGATATCTGGGCAGACAGGCCAGACCGACCCCGTGTCGCGCGGCGGCGAGAAGCAGCAACATGCTGCTCGCCCGGTAGACGGGGGTTGTGTCGCCCATCTCCGCCGCCAGCCACCGCATCGCAGCGATATGTGCCAGGTTTTCGCCGCCGGTGACGATGCGATGCATGGAAATTTCGCTGAAATCCTGCGGTGGTGGATAATTCGTGAAGTACGCGTCCGATCCATAGAGAGCGACCGGAAGCGAGCCGAGTCGTCGGCCGATCATCTGATCATGCCCTGTCGTGCCGGGCTCCAGCGTTCGGAAGGCGATATCGATATCGTCCGGATGGACCGGACTGTATCCGTCTGCCGTGGCAACAAGATCGATCGTGATTTCCGGGAAATTGTCGCGAAAGAGGGCGAGGGGGCGTGGCAGAAGTCCAAAGGCCAGGTTGAAAGTGGCGCCGACGCGGATTGCGCCGGCGGGCCGACCGTGGTCGATATCGGCATCCCGCAATATACCGGCAGTCTGATCTGCCATGTTCTCTGCCTGCGGAAATAGCCGTTCCCCTGCCGCCGTCAGCGAAACGCCGTCGGAACTGCGGTCGAACAGGCGTTGGCCGATCTGCTGTTCCAGCCTGTCTATGCGCCGCAGCACCGTCGACCGATGAATACCTATTGTCTTGGCGGCACCATTCAGCGAGCCCTGCTGACCGACCGCCAGAAATATTCGAAGATCGTCCCAATCGAGCATGTGTTGCATAATTGCACAGTATGTTGTGATTTCGCAGTATTTTGTTGCAAATTAGAAATGCATATTGTGGCCCGGAATGTGAGTAATCCAACGGGAGGCCCTGAATGCTCGATCCGGACATGAAACAGATTGTGACCGGCACCATGCTGTGCTTCGTCGCAACGACGAACGAAGACGGCAGCCCCAATCTGTCGCCGAAAAGCTCGCTCCGGGTACATGACGATACCCATCTGATGTTTGCCAACATGGCGTCGCCCGGCACGGTCCGGAACCTGAGGCGCGATCCGCGTATCGAAATCAATTGCGTCGATATCTTTTCCCGCCGGGGATACCGCTTCAGTGGTCGGGCAAGCGTACATGCTGGCGACGATCCGATCTATCTGGCGCTCAGGGCAGATGTTGCAGCGGAGCATGGCGATGTCATTCCCGTCTTTGACGCGGTTCTTGTCGATGTGTTGCAGGTGCATCCCGTCATTTCGCCCGCCTATACCTTTATCGAGGGTGTCACGGAAGATGCGTTGCGTAACGCCTATTTCGGGAAATACGGCGTTCGGCCTGCAACCGGGGAGGCCGCCGAATGAGCCTCAGGATCGATTACGGCAAAATTGCGCCCGAAGCGGCAAAGTCGATGTACGCGACAAACCGATATCTCGATGAAAGCTCCATAGATCAGGGCTTGCGGCGGATGATCGAACTGCGTGTGTCGCAGATCAACGGATGCAATTACTGCATCTGGCTGCATTCGCGCCAGGCCCGGGAGCTGGGCGAGAGGGAAGAGCGGATCGCAGGTGTTGAAAATTGGCGGGACGCGAATTGCTACTCCGATGCTGAACGGGCTGCGTTTGCCTGGACGGAATCAGTCACCCTCATTACCGACGGCACCCCGCCTGCAGATCAGTTTGCGGCTTTGCAGGATCATTTCGAAGACCGCCAGATCGTCGACCTGACGGCGACTGCCGCCAATATGAACGCGTTGAACCGCCTTGGCGTCAGCTTTTGTCTCGAACCGCCTGAATAACGATTACGGTCCCCAGACAAGGATCAGCATCGGGGCGGCGACGGCGAAAGTGACGATTGTCAGCGGCAGGCCCAGCCGCCAGTAGTCGCCGAACTTGTATCCGCCGGGGCCCATGACGAGCAGATTGGACTGATGGCCGATCGGGGTCAGGAACGCGCTTGACGATCCGATTGCGACGGCCATCAGGAAGGGGTCGAAATTCACCCCGACGATATTGGCGACGCTGACGGCGATCGGCGCCATCAGGACGGCCGTGGCGGCATTGTTGATCACGGCACTCAGGACCGCGGATATCGTCATGATGGTGATCAGCATGACCCAAAGCGGCATCCCGCCGGCAAGGGAAATGATGCCGTCGGCGATAAGGCCGGTGGCGCCGGTTGAATTCAGCGCGGCCCCGACCGGCAGAAATGCGCCGAGCAGGACGATAATCGGCCATTCCACGCTGTCGTACATTTCCCGGAGCGGGAAGAGCTTGGTCGTGACCAGGACCACGACGGCGGCGACAAAAGCGACATCGATACGGACAAGGCCGAAAACGGCGGCGGCGATGGCGGCGGCGAAAATCGCGAGCGGCAGGAAGCTCTTACTCTGTCCCATGGCGATCTCACGGGCGGCCAGCGGCAGGCAGCCGAGCGAACTTAAAGATTCGTAGATAAGCTGTTCTGCGCCCTGAATCAGTACGACGTCGCCCGCCTGGAAGCGGATATGACCGATCCGGTCCCGGATCGGTTTGCCCTGCCGGGCGACTGCGAGGATGTTGACGCCGTAGCGGGAGTTGATCCGAAGCCCGCCGGCGGTCCGGCCCTCCAGCCGGGACCCCGGGTTGACCACCGCTTCGAGGACGATCACTTCCTCCGAGGTAAGGCTGTCGCCGCCGAGCTTTTTGTCCGCCAGAAGCTCGAAACCCGAATTCTCGACCGCCATGGCGATCGCTTCGGTCCCGCCTTCGATGATCAGGTGGTCGCCCGCCTGAATCCGCGTATACCACGGTGGGGCGAGTTCCTTTTCGCCGCCGCGCAGGACGGCAACGACGGAAATGTCGCCGTCCGCCAGCACCACCAGTTCGCGTACGGGTTTGCCGATAAGCGGAGACTCCTCCGGGACTTCAAGTTCGGTGACGTATTCTTCGATCTGCATCAGGTCTTCCAGACCGGTGTCGGCGCCTTCGCGATGGGGGATCAGCCGGTACCCGATCAGCACGATAAACACGATCCCAACCAGGGCCGCAGCGGCTCCGACCGGCGCGAAATCGAACATGCCGAACCCGCCGCCTTCGCCGAACGATTTGCCCAGGATCTCGGCGCGATAGCTGGAAATGATGATATTCGGCGGGGTGCCGATCAGGGTGGCCAGTCCGCCGAGCAGCGAACCGAAGGCGATCGGCATCAGGACCCGGGACGGCGGCAGATCCGACGATTGCGCCGCCCGAATAGCCACCGGCAGCATGAGGGCGAGCGCGCCGACATTGTTCATGAACGCCGACAGCACCGCGACCGTGAATGTCAGGGCGCCGATCTGCACAACTGAATTGCTGGGCAGCCGGGCGATCGAGGCGGCGAGAACGTTGATCGCCCCCGACCTTTGCAGCGACTGGCTGATGATCAGCACGGCGGCCACGGTAATCACGGCCGGGTCGCCGAACCCGGAAAACGCCTTTTCCGACGGTACAAGGCCGCAGATTACGGCCGTGACCAGCGCACCCATCGCAACGATGTCGTACCGCCAGCGTCCCCAGGCAAACAGGATAAGTGATGCGACGATGATCGCGAAGGCGGCAAGCTGTTCGGTGGTCATTTCCATCTCGGGTGCGTTGGTCGGGTCAGAAAGACCTTATAGCAGGTGCTTTTACCGCGGTGCGACAAATGGTTCATTGCGTTACGGTTGCAGCGCACCTAGATTGGTCAGTGGGCCACAACCCCCCAACGGGTTGCAGCTCTTCTGAAAGGAAGGGGCATTTATGTCTACTATGAATACGAAACCGGGCACCCGTCCGGTAAATCCTTGTTTTTCTTCCGGTCCGTGCGCGAAACGTCCCGGCTGGTCCCCAGCGGCTCTTTCGGATGCGCTGACGGGCCGTTCTCACAGATCAGCACCCGGCAAGGCAAAACTGAAGGCCGTTATCGAGCGGTCGAAGGCGTTGCTCGGGATCCCAGAAAATTATCGTCTCGGCATTGTGCCTGCGTCCGATACCGGCGCGGTGGAAATGGCGCTGTGGTCGATGCTCGGCGCCCGGGGCGTCGATATGTTCACCTGGGAAAGCTTCGGCGCCGGCTGGGTCAGCGATACGCTGAAACAGCTCAAGCTCGACGATACCCGTGTGTTCGAAGCGGCTTATGGCGAACTGCCGGATCTGGCGCAATGGGATACCTCCCGCGATGCCGTCTTTACCTGGAACGGTACGACATCCGGCGTCCGGGTTCCCGACGGGGACTGGATTCCCGATGACCGCGAAGGGCTGACAATCTGCGATGCGACATCGGCCGTCTTCGCAATGGACCTGCCGTGGACCAAGCTCGATGTCGTTACGTGGTCCTGGCAAAAGGTAATGGGCGGCGAAGCGGCCCATGGCATGATTGCCCTGTCGCCGCGCGCGGTCGAACGGCTTGAAAGCTATTCTCCGCCCTGGCCGATGCCGAAAATATTTCGCCTGACCAAGGGCGGTGAACTGATCGAGGGCATTTTCCGCGGAGAGACCATTAACACCCCGTCGATGGTCTGCGTCGAGGATGCGCTGGACGGCCTGACCTGGGGCGAAGGCCTGGGCGGTCTTTCGGCGCTGATCGGGCGCAGTGAGAGCAATCTGGCGGCCATTGCCGGTTGGGTCGATGCATCCGACTGGGCCGGTTTTCTCGCCGGCAACGCCGCCGAACGGTCTTCGACATCGGTCTGCCTTAAAATCACCGATCCGTGGTTCGCATCGCTCGATGCCGCCGCACAGTCGTCGGTGCCGAAAAAGATCGATGCCCTGCTCGAGTCCGAAAACGCGTCCTACGATATAAACGGATATCGCGATGCGCCGCCCGGCCTCAGAATATGGGCCGGCGCGACGGTCGAAACGTCGGACCTCGAAGCTCTTTTCCCCTGGCTCGACTGGGCCTATGCAACCGTCAAGGCCGAGCTTTCTTTAGCCGCCTGATCAGGAAACAATCATGTCAAAAGTACTTATCTCAGACAGCCTGAGCGCTGCCGCCGTCGATATATTCAAAGCCAACGGCATCGAAACCGATGTCATTACCGGCATGAAGCCAGAAGAACTGATCGCCTGCATCGGGGAATATGACGGCCTCGCGATCCGGTCGGCGACCAAGGTGACGCCCGAGGTTCTCGAAGCCGCCGGCAATCTCAAAGTTATCGGCCGTGCCGGTATCGGTGTCGACAATATCAATATCGATGCCGCCTCCGGCCGCGGTATCGTGGTTATGAACGCGCCGTTCGGGAATTCGATCACGACGGCCGAACATGCGATCGCCATGATGTTTTCCCTCGCCCGCCAGATACCGCTCGCGAACCAGTCGACGCAGTCCGGCAAGTGGGAAAAATCCAAATTCATGGGGGTGGAGCTTACCGGCAAGGTTCTCGGCATTATCGGCTGCGGCAATATCGGTTCGATCGTGGCCGACCGGGCGATGGGCCTGCGGATGAAAGTCATCGCGTCGGATCCGTTCCTGACACCGGAACGCGCCGAGACGCTCGGCGTCGAAAAGGTCGAACTCGACGAGCTGTTTGCCCGCGCCGAAATCATCACCCTGCACACGCCGCTGACCGAATCAACGACCGGCATTCTCGGTGCCGAAAACTTCGCGAAGATGCGCGACGGGGTCATGGTGGTGAACTGCGCCCGGGGCGAACTTGTCGTCGAGGCCGATATGAAGGCCGCGATCGAGTCGGGAAAGGTCGCCGGGTTTGCTGTTGACGTATTCCCGCAGGAACCGCCGGAAGGCTACAGCATGTTCGGAATGGAGCAGGTGATCGCGACGCCGCATCTCGGCGCCGCAACGACCGAAGCCCAGGAAAAGGTTGCGCTTCAGATTGCCGAACAGATGTCCGACTATCTCAATACGGGGGCGGTAACCAACGCCATTAACACGCCGTCGGTGTCGGCCGAGGATGCGCCGCGTTTGAAGCCCTATATGGCGCTTGGCGGCCAGATCGGCAGTCTTGCCGGGCAGGTGGTCGAAACCGGGATCAAATCGGTGACGATCGAATATGAAGGCCATGCGGCCGAGATCAATACCCGGCCGATTACGGCCTGTCTGCTGGAAGGCCTGCTGTCGCCGTTGATGAGCGGCGTGAACATGATCAATGCGCCGATCCTCGCGCGGGACCGCGATATCGACGTATCCGAGGTCCGTCATGAGCGCGACGGCGAGTACCAGACCCTGATCCGTCTTACGATTGAGACCGAGAAGGGACCGCGGACCGTTGCCGGGACGCTGTTCGGCGGCGACAAGCCGCGCATCGTCGAAGTCAACGGAATCAAGTTGGAAGCGGAGCTTGGCAAGAACATGCTCTATATGATCAACAAGGACCGGCCGGGTTTTATTGGCCGGCTTGGGACGGCACTTGGCGATGCCGGGGTCAATATCGCGACGTTCCAGCTGGGCCGGGTCGAAGCGGGCAGCGAGGCGTTGGCGCTTATCCAGGTCGATGGCGAACTGTCCGATGGCGTTGTGGCGGAACTGTGCGCGCTGCCGGACGTCGTCCAGGCTAAAGCGCTTTCTTTCTGACCTGCTTGCCGAACGGCTATAAAGCCGGTACCAAAGCCGCGCTCAGGAAATCAGGAACATGACCGAACTTGAAAGAAAAGCGCTGCTGCCTGCGGGACTAAGGGACATTCTGCCGCCCGACGCCGGTTTTGAAGCGGAAATATGCGAAACTCTCGCGGCAAGCTTTGCCAGCCACGGGTACGATCGCGTCAAGCCGCCGCTGGTCGAGTTCGAGGACAGTCTTATGAGCGGCGCCGGGGCGGCGGTCTCCGCGGATACGTTCCGGCTGATGGATCCCGTCTCGCAGCGTATGATGGGCGTTCGGGCAGACATGACGACCCAGGTCGCGCGGATTGCCCTGACCCGGCTGAGCGATATGCCGCGGCCGTTGCGGCTGAGCTATACCGGCGAGGTCCTGCGCGTTCGCGGCACACAGCTCCGCCCTGAAAGGCAGTTCACCCAGGTGGGCGCCGAACTGATCGGTGCGGCCAGTGCGGCTGCGGATATCGAAATTATTGCCATCGCCGTCGGTTCGCTTCGTGAAATCGGTATTCCGGCCCTGTCGGTGGACCTCAATATTCCGCCGCTGGTATCGGCGCTGATCGACGATCTGGACCTGCCGGATGACGACCGCGCTGCGCTGCGCGGTGCGCTGGACCGCAAGGACCTGGCGTCTGTCCGCGATCGCGGCGGGAAACATGCCGATGCGTTCTGCAACCTCATGGATGGAACCGGTCCGGCCGTCGATGCCCTAGAGGTATTGGACGGCCTGTCGTTGCCGGCCGTCGCTGCCGGGGAGCTCGCCCGTCTTCGCAGTGTCGCGGCGGGACTCGCTCGCCGGATTCCCGACCTGGATATTACAATCGATCCTATCGAAAACCGGGGCTTTGAATATCATGTGGGTGTCGGGTTCACGTTTTTCTCGCGCGGGGAGCGTGGGGAGATCGGCGGCGGCGGTCGCTATATTGCGACGTTGAACGGTTCTGACGCCGGCAACGATAACGGCGAAGCGGCGACCGGTTTTACGCTGTATATCGATACCATCATGCGTGTGCTGCCGGACCCGGAAGCGCGTATGCGGCTTTTCGTGCCTTTCGGGGCGTCGGGCGGCGCTGCATTGGCAAAGCTGCGGGATGATGGCTGGGTGACGGTTTCGGGGCTTGACGAAATTGCCGATGGCGTGGCTGAGGCCCGGCGTCTCGGGTGTTCTCATATTTGGGTCTCCGGTGCGGCGAAACCACTGGAACAGGAAAAGACGCGATGACGAATGTTGCAGTAGTAGGCTCCCAGTGGGGGGATGAAGGCAAAGGTAAAATCGTCGACTGGCTTTCGGAACGCGCCGATGTGGTGGTCCGTTTTCAGGGCGGCCACAATGCCGGTCACACGCTTGTCGTCGACGGCAAGGTATACAAGCTCAGCCTGTTGCCCTCCGGTGTGGTGCGGGGAAAACTGTCGATTATCGGCAATGGCGTGGTGATCGACCCCTGGGCGCTGATGCAGGAAATCGAAACGGTCCGCGGGCAGGGCGTCGAAGTGACGCCGGAGACATTGCGCATAGCAGAGAACGCGACGCTGATTTTGCCCCTGCATGGTGCGCTCGACCGGGCGCGGGAAACGGCGCAGGGCGCCGGCAAAATCGGCACCACCGGGCGTGGGATCGGGCCGGCCTATGAAGACAAGGTTGCGCGCCGGGCCATACGCATCTGCGATCTGGCGGATCCCGATACATTGCCCGAACGCGTCGAAAACCTGCTGTCCCATCACAACGCGCTTTTGCGCGGTCTCGGAGCGGCGGAAATCGATGGCGCCGAAACACTGGATGCCCTGCGCGGGATATCCGAAGATCTTCTGGCATATGCCGCTCCCGTCTGGCGGTCGCTTGACGAAGCCTACCGGACCGGCAGGCGGATACTTTTCGAAGGTGCGCAGGGCTTCATGCTGGATGTCGATCACGGCACCTATCCCTATGTGACGTCATCGAACACGCTGGCTGGCCAGGCAGCGGCGGGGAGCGGTATTGCGGTCGGTGGAATCGGATATGTGCTGGGGATCACCAAGGCCTATACGACCCGTGTCGGGTCCGGTCCGTTTCCCACCGAGCAGGAAAACGATATCGGAACGCTGCTCGGCGAGCGGGGCCATGAATTCGGCACTGTTACCGGCCGGAAACGGCGCTGTGGCTGGTTCGATGCGGTCCTGGTGCGTCAATCCGCGAAGATCGGCGGCATCAACGGGATCGCGCTCACCAAGCTCGATGTGCTGGACGGTATCGGCGATCTGCACGTTTGCGTCGGATACCGCTGCAACGGGGTCGAATATGACTACCTTCCCGCCGCGCGGAATATCCAGGCCGGTATAGAACCAGTTTACGAAGTACTGGAAGGATGGAGCGAAAGCACGCAGGGCGCGCGCAGCTGGGCGGAATTGCCGGCGGCGGCCGTGAAATATGTGCGCCGAATCGAGGAACTGATCGGTGTTCCCGTCGCCCTGCTGTCGACCAGTCCGGAACGGGACGACACGGTTCTGGTACGGGATCCGTTCGCCGCCTGACAGGTTCGTTCCGAATCGACCGGATTCGTACTGAAACCATTGTGTATCAAGCGTTTGAAAACGACTCGTCGTTAACGAAACCTTCGTTAATGATCCGCTAAAATCGCCCGTCAATCGTGTTTTTCGATGACGGAGTATCCGAGTTGAATACAACGCCGGCCGAGACGGCTGCAGACAGCGATTTAATCAAGGGCGACGGCGACGTTATTCTCGCCGAACGTTATCGTATACTCTCCGGGGCGCCGATTCCCGAATTGGGCACTCCGGGCGCCAAAGCCTATGCTGCCCGAAATCTGAAAAACCCGAACGAACTGGTCTTTGCCCGGATCTGTGAGCCGACGGTTTTTCCACGCGTCGAAGCGATGGTACAGCTCAAGAATATGCGCGAGGCTTTCGCGATCATTCCGGAAGACTGGGGACCGTTGTGGTGGCCGGCAACGGGACAGCGTTGTTTCGCCATAATTTTCCGCCGTCCGGAAGGCGCTCCGGTTATGCCGACCCTGTCGGCCAAAATTCAGAAAATCGAGTCCGAAAAACTCATCAAGTCGTTTCTCATTCCGGCATTGACCACGTTGTCGCTATTCGAGCGCCGAAAAATAACCCATCGTGCGATACGTCCCGACAACGTATTTCCGGCCGCCGCCGGCAGCAGCATTTTCCTTCTGGGAGATTGTGTTTCGGTGCCGCCGTCCTGGGGACAGTCGACCATTTTCGAGACGATTGAGTCCTCCATGACGCCCGCTCGCGGCCGCGGCAAGGGTACGATTGCAGACGATTTGTATGCCCTTGGCGCGACGATGCTGTTCATGGGGCTGGGACGATGCCCGGTGGCAGGCATGAAGGAAGGCGAATTACTTGCCAGTAAAGTTGAAAACGGTTCCTTCGCGACGCTGTTGGGTGGCGACGTGGCGCCCGGCGGGTTACGGGAGCCCATTCGCGGTATGCTGAGCGACGATCCGGTCGACCGATGGACCATGGAGGACCTGACGCAATGGTCTTCGGGCACCTTGCGGCGTTCGGCCCGTCCGCTCCGCGATTACAAAACTGCCCGTCCGGTAAAGTTCAGGGATCGCGAATACCGAAATACGCGCATGCTCGCGCATGCCCACGGACGGCACTGGAAAGATGCCGCAAATCAGCTCCGGTCGAAGGAATTCGCCACATGGCTGCAGCGCGGTCTGTCCGATGTGGCTCTGGTCGAAGACATTGAGGCCCTGATCCAGGCGTCGGCCGGGAGCGAAGGCGATGCCGGCGATGCGAAACTGGTCACGCGCATCGGTGCGATGTTGGACCCGGAAGGCCCGCTTAAATACAAGGGGCTGACGGTCATGCCTGACGGTATGGGGTATGCCCTCGCCGCCGCCGTCGAGGACGACGATAAGGATACTATCGGACTGGTAACCGAACTTATCCAGAAAGGCATTGCGAGTGACTGGTTCGAGCTGAAAATTCAGGCCGGACGCGGCGACCTGACGCTGGAGGCAAAAACCTTCAAACGGCTTCAGCAATTCGTACGGCATGCCGGTCCCGGTTACGGCGTCGAGCGGGTTCTATACGAACTCAATCCGTTCCTGCCCTGCAGAAGCCGGGCACTGGCGTCGGCCTATGTGTATTCGCTTCGCGACCTGTTGCCTGCACTCGATAATGTCGCCGCCGAAAAGGGGGGGCTCCCGAAACTTGTCGACCGGCATATTGCGTCGTTTATCGCAGCCCGGATCAGCGGTTCCATCGACAGTCAACTGGCTGCACTGGAACATACCACGGGTGTGTCGGTGGATGCCAAGATCGCCATGACCGGCCTTCTCGCCAAGGTGCAGAACGAATACCAGCACCAGATGACCCCATATCTTACGGCCTGGCTTGTCGGCGAACTGGAACCCGCTATTGCGCGATATCACGGAAAGTCCCTGCGCAAGCGGATCGCCGAGAAAATGGAAGAGGTCGCCGCCAGCGGCAACCTTATCGAACTTTATCAGACGCTTTCAAACAAGAATATCGTCAGCAAGGACGACCGCGGCCAGAAGAAGGCAAAACGCGAATACGCCGAAGGCATACGCGAGATCAAGCGCCTGGAGTCCGAAGAGTTCCAGCTTGAAGCCAAGCGCACAGGCTGGAGGATAGCTGCAGGGATCAGCCTTGTTATCGGGACGGTGACCACAATCGGAGTCTTCAGCTGGTAGCGTTTATCGTGACGCCGGAAAATTGGTTATATGGCAAATAAAGCGAAATCATCGAAGAACGGGGCCAGGCCCACCGGAAAAGGGACCGCGCTCATGATTGTGTGCGGCGGGTTTGCATTTGTTATTGCCGCCCTGCCGACAGTTATCGTCCTGCTTATCGGGATGATCCCGAGCATCGTTGCCTATATCATCGATCTGACGCCCGGTCGCTATGCGGCCCGGTGTGTCGCGGGACTGAATATCGCAGGCGTCGTGCCGTTTCTGAACCGCATGTGGACGTCGACGAACGATCTGCCGGCGGCGATGGAGGTTGTGACCGATGTTTACGCCTGGCTGGCGTTTTACGCGGCGTCGGGCGTTGGATGGATGTTGTTTGTCAGCCTGCCGAGTTTCGTCGCATCCTTTAAAACCTATAGCGCAAAACGACGTGCGAACGCCCTGCGCGAGCGACTGGACAAACTGAAGGACGAATGGGGCGAAGAGATTACCGGTACTGTGCCGGACAGTAGTGCGGAAGCCGGCTCTGCGCCGGGATCGGCAGGCGGCCCTGCCGCCGATGCGGAAAGCCCGGCCCCTGCCTGACCGGTGGCTGCCTGACGGTCAGGTATCGTTGTCTGCAATCCGGTGCAGCGCGGCTTCGTCGACAACTGTAATATGTCCGCGCGCGACCTCGACCAGCCCGGCGCCTTCCCATTCCCGGAGCTGGCGATTGACGTTCTCCCGTGAAATATTGACGTAATTTCCCAGTTCCGTCTGGCTCATCCGGAAGCCGATCGACACGCTGTCGTTATCGCGCACGCCGTGTTCTTCGAGGAGCCGGAGAATTCCGCGCGCAAGCTTTGGCGCCTTCGATCCGGTACTCCCATCCTGCACCAGCGCATTCGTCCGCCGCAATTTGTCGCACAAAAGCTCGATAATCCGGAGCGCTGCGGCCGGATGCTTTTCGAGAAACGGCAGCACAAACCGTCTTTGAAGGACAACCAGTTCGGCTGCATCCATTGCAATAACATCCGCCGTTCTCGGTTTTCCGTCGAATACCGCAATTTCGCCGATAATGCCCCCCGGGCCCAGATAATCCAGCACGACTTCGCGCCCCGACGATGATGTGACGCAGACTTTCAGTGTTCCGGAAAGGACAATCATCATGCTGTCGCCGGGATCGCCGGCGGCAATCAGGGATTCGTTGCGGGTCAGTCGCCTGACGACGGCGAAGTTCATGAAATCGAAAAGCTCCTCACGCGATAGAGAGCGCAGGATCGAGTCTTCAGGCAGCTGTTTAAAGACCTTGTCGGAAAGATTCATATGGTGTTCCAGGGCGGGGCGTCCGGTGCGGTCGGGCAGGAACCGGCCGGTGTGGATCGTCGGAATCGACCGGGAAACGACGCAGACGAAACCCGGCTGCCGGTTTCACCCTGACGATCAGGCGTCGGACAGAAGCCCGTCACGCTGGATACGGCCGCCAATGGCGGCAGATTTCATCGCCTTCTGGAGCTTTTCGAAGGCACGCACCTCGATCTGCCGAACCCGCTCGCGCGAAATGCCGTATTCCTGGCTGAGTTCCTCGAGCGTTTGCGGGTCCTCCTGCAGGCGCCGGGCCGCCAGGATCATGCGTTCGCGTTCGTTCAGGACCTTCATCGCTTCGACCAGCATTTTGCGGCGTTCCGCCATTTCTTCCTGATCGGCCAGCACCGTTTCCTGGTTGTCGGAATCGTCGATCAGCCAATCCTGCCATTCGCCTTCGGAATCGGCGCGGACAGGGGCGTTGAGCGATGAATCGGGACCGGACATCCGCCGGTTCATATTGATCACTTCCTGTTCGCTGACGTCCAGCGTGGTCGCGATTTTTTCCAGGTTTTCCTGATTCAGGTCGCCTTCCTCGAGCGCCTTGATCTCACCTTTCATGCGGCGAAGGTTGAAAAACAGCTTTTTCTGCGCCGCCGTCGTGCCGATCTTCACCAGCGACCACGACCGCAGAATGTATTCCTGGATAGAGGCCTTGATCCACCACATCGCGTATGTCGCGAGGCGAAAGCCCTTGTCGGGCTCGAACCGCTTGATGGCCTGCATCAGGCCGACATTGCCTTCCGATATTACTTCGCCCAGCGGCAGGCCGTAGCCCCGGTATCCCATGGCAATCTTGGCGACGAGCCGCAAATGGCTGTTCACCATCCGGGCCGCCGCTTCCTGGTCTTCGTGCTCTTTCCAGCGTTTGGCGAGCATGAATTCCTCGTCCGGTTCCAGCAGGGGAAATTTGCGGATTTCCTGAAGATACCGGGACAGATTGCCGTCCGGATTAAGATTCGGGGCCGAGGGTAGATTGCCGTTCATCGATGGTGCCGCCCATTGCCTGACAGGTATTTTCAGCGTGTACAATTAACCACAACTGCGCCGTTACCTGCCGCTTCAACGGCCCGACGCAGGCATAATAACTAACAGATAGTCATCTTTGGGGGGGATTTCCAGACCCCTTTAAAATTCGCGCGAGCGCCGCCAAGTCGTCGGGGAGCCCGGTCTCGAAGCGGATGAATTCGCCCGTAACCGGGTGGTCGAACCCCAGAAGCCGCGCATGCAGCGCCTGGCGGTGCAGCCGGGAGATCGCATCCACGGCTTCGTCCGTCAGCGGCGCCTGGCGTGCGCGGGTAGCGCCGCCGCCATAAACCGGGTCGCCGATCACAGAATTTCCGAGATGGGCCATGTGGACGCGTATCTGGTGGGTGCGGCCGGTTTCCAGGCGGCATTCGACAAGCGACGCCGCGCCGGCCGCATAAGCGGCCTCGGTACGGTAATTCGTGCGCGCCGTCTTCCCGCCCGCCGGCAATACGGCCATTTTTTTGCGGTTGCGGGGGCTTCGCCCGATATTGCCGTCGATCGATCCGTGGGATGGATTGGGCATGCCCCACACGAAAGCGGCATAGGCGCGTTCGATCGTATGCTCCGAGAACTGCCGGGTCAGCCCTTCGTGGGCGGGGCCGGTCTTGGCGGACACCATCAGGCCGCTGGTGTCCTTGTCGAGACGGTGAACGATCCCCGGCCTGCGGACGCCGCCGATGCCCTTCAGGCTGTCGCCGCAATGGGCGATCAGAGCGTTTACCAGCGTGCCGGTAAGATTGCCGGGGGCGGGATGAACCACCAGTCCGGCCGGCTTGTTGATCACGATCAGGTCGTCGTCCTCGTATACGACATCCAGCGGGATGTCCTCTCCCTGCGGATCGGCGTCGACAGAGGCCGGAATGCGGAGAAGAAACCGCTCGCCCGGTTTGACCCTGTAGGAGGGCTCGACTATCGTCCGCCCGCCATCGTCCGATGTGCAGAGGCAGCCGCTCTCGACGAGCCGCTTGAGATACGTCCGGGAACGGTCGGGCAGGGTGTTCGCCAGCAGCCGGTCGATACGTTCGCCTTCGGCGCCGGGCGGCACGGTGATATCGAGCGGCGCGGCTGTCGCATCGTCATCGGCGGGGATTTCTTCGGTCATAACAGAGTAAGGACATATTCGATGCGCGGTCTCAAGGCTTTGGTGATCGGAATGGGCGTGCTTATCGTCGCGGGTGTCGTTTTCCTGATATACGCGATCATCGACAAAGCCGGCGAAAAGACGGCCGCCGGGCGGTCAGGCCTTCAGGCGGAGGTCGCCCTGCCGGCCGGTGCGGAAGTCGTCGAGACCAGTATCGGCGACGGCACGATCGTGTTGCGCCTGCGCCTCGGGGACGGATCCGGCCGATTGCTGGTCATCGATCCCGCGACCGGAAAATCCCTCGGCCGGATCGACCTGAAGGTCCAGTAATGCCCGGACCGGAAGGGGAACAGCCGTTCGGCGCCGTGACAGCGATCCGGCGCTTGCATCCAGTCCGCTTGCAACGGCAGGCGGGATGACATAGAACAACGGTCCTTCGAAAGTCTGGCCATGTCCCCTTCGTCTAGTGGCCTAGGACGCTGCCCTCTCACGGCGGAAACAGGGGTTCGACTCCCCTAGGGGACGCCAATTTCATTGTAATGCACTGAAATTGCTCAAATAAGATTTTCCAAGAATTGATGTTTTCCGTTGCGAACGGTTCTGGTCAGGCGGGATGCCGACGCTTAGCGGTTAACCACATCTCCCGAATAGCGGCGGCGGACCCAGAGAGTGGCGAGACCGAGAACCAGGATCGCGCCCAGCGGCGGTTCCGGTACGGCGGACGCATTGGCCAGGACGTTCAGCCGCACGCTCAGGGTCAGAGGAGACAAATCGCCCTCATAGCCGGAATTGTTGGATCCCGTGCCGTTGAATACCAGATCGAATTCGTAGAGGCCGCTGAGAACCAGAGACGAATCCCAGCTCATGGTCAGCGCCTGGCCTTCGCCGGCATCCAGATCGGCGACTGGATCGAAGCCGCTGAGGAGGAAGCCGGCCTCCACGCCCGACAGGTCCCATGTGCCGGCCAGCAGGTCGGTCGGTCCCAGCACGTCGTTCAGCAGGAACAGGTCGGACACGCCCGCCGCGTCGCCGGCCAGCACGGTGCCGAAATCGAGCAGGAAGCCGTCGCCGACGAGATCGGTGAAATTGCCGTCGCCGCCGGTCTGCTGCAGGTCGGCATCGGCATAGTTGTTGACCTGGACCACCCAGATCGCCGAGGCACTTCCGTTCGTCGCCGTGATATCGGCAAGCTCGTCATTGCGGCTGACGAAATTTGCGGACCCGGATTCCACGAACAACCCCGCCGTCGACGTGTCCGCGCCGACCGACACCGTGCCGGATTGGCCGGCGTCAAGCTCCCCGGGGCCTGAAGCCAGAGAAAATGCCGTTCCGCTGAATGACGTTGCCCCGAGTGCCAGCCGGTCCACCAGTGCGCCTGTTGCCGTATTGGCGACCGAGAAATCGAGGGTGGCGGCATCGCCGACATGGACGATCCCGAAATTGTTGATCGCGTCGAGGTTGGCGATATTTGCCTCGGCCTTCTGATAGACGCGACCGGTCAATGCCAGCGTTTCGCTGCCGGCGCTCTGCGTCTCCACCACGTCGCCGAAATTCGCGCCCGCATAGTTGTTTACAGACTGGTATGACACCGTTCGCGTTTCGCTGAAGTCGCCCGACGTCGCGTCGCTCAGACCGAAATTCAGGGCTGTGTTCCCGCCGGCTGCGATTTCGCCGGTCGCCGCCGGGTCGGGCGAGAACGGCGACGGGTTTCCGTCGGTTCGCGCCGCCACGGCGGTCAGCGTATCGGTGTAAATGCCAAGATCGGTCGCCGTGTTCGACACGGTTGCTGAACCGGTCAGCGGTCCGCCGCCGACGCGCACCGCGCCGAGATCGACCGTGTTCGTGGACAGCTGTGCCTCGGCCCGCACATCGAAGGTGACAAAACCGTCCCCGCCGCCAGAGAAACCCTGGGTCTCGCCACCGATATCGACGGCTGCGAGCAGGAGATTCCGGTCGGTCGGGGCGGTCGTCATGAACCGCTGACCCGCACCAAGGGCGCCCAGCGTGTTCGTTGTGCCGTCGCCGCCAAGCTGGGTGTTGGACCCGATACCGCCGGTCTGCAGCGGCGCGAATGCGATGTCCACCGGACTGGTGGAGACACTGAGTATCGGTGCGTCGAGATTGCCCTCCGACAGGTTGACCAGTTCCACCGTGTTGAACCCGGACGCCGCGAAGCTGTCGCCGCCGTAGACCGGCGCTGCGTTGGACCCCAAATAGGCCACCGTGCGCGCGCCGTTGGCGTCCCTTGCGGCCTGGCGCGTTGCCGCATCGACCGTGTCTTCCGAGATACCGAACCCTTCCGGCCCGTTGACGAGCCCGCGCAGAAACGGTGTGTCCGGATTACCGCTGACGAACGGATTGGCGGTGCGCGGACCCGCGCCGGTCACGGTATCCGAGGTGGTCTGGGTTACGCCGGCGGTCGATTGCGCCTGGTTATTGCCCAGCAGAAACGCACCGTCTTCGCCGGCATGGGAGGAGTTCGGGCTGCCCCCCCTTGCATCGACCGTCGCACCCGTCAGCGTCGTGGTGGTGCCCATTAGCCGCACGGTGCCGCCCGCACCGCCGCCGCCGTCGCCTCCTCTGCCGCCGTCGCCGTCAACGCCGCCCGCCGACCCGAAACCGCCATCGCCGCCATTGCCGGCGTCTTCGCGCGACTGGCCGAGAGTGCCCATATTGCCGGCATCGCCACGGCTACCGGATGAACCGGAACTTCCATCCGATCCGGCCCCGCCACGCGCCGCGAACGTCGCATTGGTGGCATCCAGATTGCCGAAGGCAATCACATCGAGCAGACCGCCGCCG
>TARA_R110000868_G_scaffold279203_1_pt1 | contig 34275 bp, 62 predicted proteins | sample TARA_R110000868 | Tara Oceans TARA_R110000868 (sample SAMEA4397489) | marine metagenome | biome: Polar Biome; feature: [SRF] surface water layer (ENVO:00010504); material: water (ENVO:00002006), including particulate matter (ENVO:01000060) such as... | depth 5 m | reverse complement strand
TTTATTTTATATCTTTAGCGAAAATTAGTTGAATGAATAACTTTAACGAGTTGTATTTATATGCAAACAGAATAGCTGGTGAACTTGGTAACGACCTCGTTCACCACGTCTATTTAGAAACACAAGGTAAGCACTTCAATAATCGTAATGCATACTTTAAAACCTGTATACGAAATCAATACTATAATAAAGATAGCACATTCAATAAATTGTATCGGCTAGATGAATTAGAACTACACGATATTGAAGATGTGCATATCATTTCAGATAACTACGATTCACAATTACTACACCGTATATTCCTGCAACTTGAAATGGAAGGTTATTCAAATCAAGTTCAGGTTTATAAAGATTGTAAGTTGGTTGGATCTATCCACCGATTCTCAAAAGAATCAAAAATAAATGAAAGAACGATAACAAAAATATGTAACTTTGTACACAATGAGATTATTAGAAGATACAATGATATGGACTTGGACTGATGTATTCATCGGTTGGTTCTTTGGGTTTATTATCCATCAAGAATTCAATATAGCTTGGAGAATTAAACGGATGCTGAACTATTCGCCATCTAAATATATTAAGTTAATTGACTGTTATCCTTGCTTTACGTTTTGGACTGCATTGATTATAACACAGTCAGTAATGGCTTCCATAATTTCTTTTTTTTTAGCAACCTATTTAGATAAAAAATGATACTATCAAAACAATCACAAGAAAGCCTTGAAGTAATTAGATTCAAAGTTGAAAGACAGCAATACGATTTTAAAGGAATAGAGGCACAATGCTTATCACAAGTATTCGAAGAGATACAATGGGTATTCTGTAAAAAGAAAGTAACTTTAAATATCGGATGTTCAGGATGTTTAAAGACAGCTGTTAACGTGGTGCTAAATTACATCAATCAACACGAAGAGAAAACAAATCTAGTTCCTGCAAATGTTGAAATTAAAAACGTTACAACCGTTACAATTGATACTACTGAATTATCACTAGCAGAACTTAGAGTAATGCATCCACATATTAAAGCAACATCAGTAAAAGTATTCAAACAAAAATTAGAAGATGAAAGAGGTATCTAAAGAAGATGAGTCAGTTGTATTACTTGCAATGATAGGTAGAGAATATCTATTAAGATGCCAAGAGTCAAGAGAGTTCAGACGTAAAATGGAAAAGACAGCATTTGGAATAAAGATAAAAGCATATTTAACACACTTAAAGAAATCCAATGAAGTGGATTCAGAAAGTAAAGATTAACGACAGGCTTCTATCAAGTATTTTAAAGCACGTTATAAGAAATAAGAAACCAATAAGAAGGAAAAGAACACGAGTAATAATAAGAAACGAAAGCAGAACAAACCATTTGTACTTTTGGCATAACTGGGATGGAAGCAACGATAACTAAAAACAAATAACTATGAAAACAATTAAATTAATAGTATCACTTATTGCAGTAGGTTACGGAATGTATGTAATATTTAGTATCTGATGGCAAAGTCTGATGAGTTCATAGAAAAACTAGCAATTTACGCTACTAACTATCTTCGTGAATGTATGTCACACACAAAAGAAGTAGTTTCAGGTAGTGGAAAAGTAGTTGAAGTAATGGATAGGCATATACCTACAATAGATTACTTTCTAAATATTTGGATTCCTTTATTGCAGTTAGAGAAAATTGGTAGAACAACTTACTACGAATGGTTGAAAGGTGATGATGAGATAAAAGCGAACACTATAAAAAGAATTAACGATGATTTCAAGGCGCTAGCAAAAGATATTGTAGCCAACGAGGGCAAAGGTATATTCTATGCAAAGAACGCTTTAGGAATGCACGATAGACAGCAACTAGAAACAAAGACAGTAGATAAATTTGAGTTCGATTAAAGGATATAAACCACACGCTAAACAACGTGAGATTCATAATGCTATCAATACGCTTGATGCAAAGTATTATGTATGTAATATTGGTAGGCAGTTTGGTAAAACTTTACTAGGTATCAATCAATGCTTATACTGGTCAATCAATGGTAAGGGTTCTATGATTGGATGGGTATCGCCTATCTATAAGCAATCAAAGAAAGTATATCAAGAACTTAAACGGGCAACTGAATCTAGTGGTTATTTCAAGTACAACGATACTGAATTAATCGTTAAAGGATTTGATTCAACTATTCAATTCTTTTCAGCAGAACGTGCTGATGGTATTCGTGGTAATACATTTGACTATTTGATATGTGATGAGTTTGATTTTATGAAGCGTAACACTTGGGAGGAGGTATTGCAACCTACGATTCTAGTCAAAGGTAAAAAGGTTATATTCATATCAACACCACGAGGTAAACGAATGATGTATAAACTATCTTTGTTGCGACATTCAGATGATAGGTATCTATACTTTCAATATAGTTCGTACGATAATCCAATGATTGACCCTAGAGAAATAGATTCAATTCGAGAAACTGTACCTGACCATATCTTTAGACAGGAATACTTAGCGGAGTTCTTAGATGGTGCAACAGGATTATTCAAGAACGTTCGTGAATGTATTAAGGTTGCTACTAATTCAGGAACATTATACGGTGGATTAGATATTGGTAGAGCAGATGACTATACGGTGTTGACAATTGGAACAAAGGATGGCGGTGTTGTACATATTGAACGTTGGAGGCACGATGAATGGACTAGGATAATAGATAAGGTTGCTGTACTTATAAGCAAGTTTAAATGTAATACCTATGTAGAAGTTAATAACCAGGGCGATGTGTTCTTTGAGTTGCTTAAAATGAAATGTGGTAATCTAGTTCAGCCATTCACAACCACAATTAAAACCAAGCCTATTATGATTGAAGATTTAGCTGTTGCATTTGAGCAATTAGAACTAAACCTACCGAATGAAGAGTATTTGATTGATGAACTTGAAGCGTTTACCTATGTATTTGACTTAAAGACAAGGCACGTTAAGTATTCAGCACCAGAAGGAATACACGATGATAGTGTTATTTCATTATCTTTATACAACCAAGCTAGAAAAAACCTCTCACAGCGTGGTAAATACTTTGCACAATGAGATTGATATACGTTTACACAATATTAACATTGCTATCCATAGCATTTTGGTATCTAATTATTAAGATATGCGTGTTTTAAATTTAAGTTCAAACGATTACGCTAACTATTCACACGACAATGCACGTGCGTTAAGAGCAATTGGAGTTGATTGTAAGGACGCAACCATTAACGCACACCCATTTGGTTACGTTACACAGTCGCAAGTCGTTACAGCAGTGCAAATAATCACGGCATATATGCAGTACGATTGTATTCAGATATTCCATTCAGATACTAATCTTTATAATCTAGTCAAAGACCATCCTAACATTGTGGTTTATCACACGGGTACTAGATTCAGACAGCAATCAGAGTTCTATCGTAATGCTTTTCCGAATGCCAAACACGCTACGGATCAATGTGAGTTCCTTATCAATTATCCTGACTTGTTTTATATCGCACCACATACCGAATTAAAGCCGGTAGAGAAATCAAAGGATGGTAAGTTAATCATTGGTCACTATCCAAGTAATTCAGATGTGAAAGGTACAAAACAGATTAGAGAGATGTTGATGCCATTTGATAATGACTTTGATATACGCATTGATACTAAACAACTATTGCATAAAGATAATTTAGCTAGGGTTGCTGAATGTCATATCTATGTAGAGTTATTTGCAACAGAACAGAATGGAAAACCATACGGATGTTTTGGTACATCAGCATTTGAAGCAACGGCACTTGGTTGTTTAGTTATAACGAATAACATTAACCCAACAGCATATACAGATGTGTATGGCTATCAATCATTCTTAACACCAAACACGGTTAATTCATTTCAAAATACTATCTTTGGACTTGCTGATAGAGATACGTTTGATATGACAGTTGAAGCAATGCATAAAGGATTCTATTCAAAACACGGAATAATTGAAACGGGACAGCGAATAAAACAAATAGTAAGTAGATGAAAGCAAAGTTAAATGATTGGATAAACGCTACTGCCAATTTAAACAAGCGTAGGCAATACAACGGTCATTCAGATGATAATATACATTGTGAGTCAACTGTAACTGCTTACAAAACACATATCGAAAAGTGTGGTTATGGTAGTTCTGTAATAGATGTTGGTTGTGGAAGTCAATCATTGAAGCGTGAATTACCTAATGGTGTTAAATATTACGGATTGGATGCTTTTCCATTGCAAGGATTTGATACGATTGAATGTGCTATTGAAGATTTGAAAGGTTGGAAGGTTGATACTTGTTTTGCGTTCGCTGTATTAGATAATTGTAGAGATTTCTTTGAGGCTTGTGATTCAATGAAACGTACTGCACAAAGAAACATCGGTATATTGACGGGTATTGATATTGAAGTTGATGAATACCACACGTTTAAACTCCAATTAACTGACTTCGAAAAGGCTTTTAGTGATTGGAAGTGTACATACAAAGAAGAATTACAGCCTAAAGTTTGGCTATTAAACTATGAGAAGATATGAGTTTACCTAAAGTAACAATTATAATACCATTTCACCACGATAGAGGATGGTTAGATGAAGCAATTCAGAGTGTTCACAACCAAAACTATAAAGGACAAATCGAGTTACTTATATCTGAATCACACAATTCAGTAGGCTACAATATTAATCGTGGTGTTGAAATGGCAACAGGTGAGTATATTAAGTATCTATGTGATGATGATAGGCTAACTCCTAACTGCATAACTGATTCAGTTGTTGCTATTCAAAAGTGCGACTTCATTCACGGCAATGCTATTAATAAATTCCCAATGATGGAAGTATTCCAACGCCCACGTAAAGCAAAACCAACACTAAACGATATGCTAGAGAATAACGTTATTCACGGTGGTACATTGATGTATAGAAAATCTTTGTTTGATACGGTAGGGTTATTCGATGAGTCATTGGATTGTGCTGAAGAATACGAGTTTAATATGCGATGTTTATCTAAAGGAATGAAGATAGGTTATTGCAATGCCACGCTTTACATTTACAGAAGGCACGAAGCACAAAAGAGTTTAGGTGTACAAGCAAATCAAACATTAAGAAACGAAAAGATAAACGCAATTAAAAATAGATTTAGATGAGGCACATTCAAATCATTCAGTATATGATTCAAGTTGTAGAAAATTATATACTAGACAAGAAAGGTCAAAGAATAAATATAAACACAATGCAGATAATTAGCGATGAAAGACAAATCAATATGTTGATTGATGCTTATAACCACATTAAAATAGAATATCCAAACGTATGAAACTAATAATACCGAAACGAACAGAAGATTTACGAATCAAACATTTCAAAGTGTTACTTAATACTGACTATGAAGGAGATATAACCATAGTTGAAGTATGTAAGTTTATGGCTGAATTTACAGGTGAACATTTAAACGATGTACTTTCTTGGGATGCAAACGATATGTTAAAGGCTTATCAACACATCAAAGAATTGTATGCAGATATTAGAATAAATAAACCACCGCAAACGATTATGATTGGTGGAATGGAATATGATCTAATTAATCCGCACAAGGTAGGTAGTGGATGGCATATTGATTTTAGTAAAGGAGATATACATAAAGACCCTGTTTGGATGGCTTGTTTGTTCTACTATCCTAAAGGTGTGGTGTACGGTCAAACAGATGAGAATAAGAATCTTTTATATCCAATTGCTGAAAGGTATAAGTTAGTTGAAAGGGATATGCCATTGCAGACATTTTTAGAAGCGTCAGGTTTTTTTTTGACCAAAATAGCGCAATCAATGAGAAACTCTACGGAAGCACAAAAGACAACGGAAAAGATAGTAAAGATGTTAAAACCCCTTCGCCTTTTGCGTGGGAAGAAGCAATAGATTTGGTGGCTAAAGAGTTCTATAATGGAGATTGGGATAAGGTAACTGATTTGAATATCTATACTTTAAATCATAGATTCAATTATTTAGTACATAAACAGAAAAAAATTAACACTAAGAAGTAGATGGCAATATCAAAGCAATTATCTTCAATGAATATCGGTAGGTCAAAAGCCGTTATTAATGCTCAAAGTGGTTCGCCTATTGAAGAGTTGTTGAAAGATTTATGTCAAGATGTAAGCAATCAATTAGTTGAATCTTTAGATAAGCACAACGTTAAAGCGTCATTGAATCTAAGGCAATCAATTAAGCCTGATAATAAGGTAACGATTAAAGGTAGTGAAGTCACGGTAGGTATTAAAGCAGACTTTTATTGGAAGTTTGTGAACTACGGAGTTAACGGAACTGAAACAAAATACGGTTCTCCTGCTTGGGGAACACAACCTGCTCAAGATGTATCATTTCATCAAGCAATATTGAATTGGATTCCAACAACGGGAAGTACTTTACCAGGACAGTTTGCAAGTTATGACAGTTGGGCGTGGGCAATACAAACAAACATTAAGAAACACGGTCAAAAACCTAGACCATTTTATACAGATGTTGTGAATGATAAGCTAGTTGATTACTTAGCCAAACCAATATCGGAGTTATTAGGTAGAGCAATAACAATAAATATAGTAGACCCGTGGCAATAAATAGTTACAAACATAATCCAGTTAGTCAAACGATTACCGATGGTGTTAAGAATAGTTGTCCAAGTGAGGATGCTGTTTTTAATGCATTAGCATCTATTGGTGGTGCTACTACTTTCTTATCTCTTACAGATACACCACCAACTTACACAGGTCAAACATTAAAAGTAGTTAGAGTTAATGCAGGAGAAACGGCTTTAGAGTTTGTGACTTTAGCAGGAGGAGGTGATATGTTATCAACGAATAACCTTTCAGATGTAGCAAGTGTTTCAACTGCTAGAACAAATTTAGGATTAGATACCACAGCAAATCAAACCGATTCAACTAATAAGCGTTTTATGAGTGATGCTCAGGAAACAAAGTTGGATGCTATAACAGGAACAAACACGGGTGACCAAACAAGTATAGTAGGAATAACGGGAACTAAAGCACAATTTGATACAGCCGTAACGGATGGTAATATTTTATTTGTAGGTGACGTAACACAATACACAGACGAGAATGCACAAGATGCTGTTGGTGGTATGGTTGCAAATAGTACTTTTGTAAACCTTGCTTATGTAGATGCAACACCTAGTTTAACTCCTTCACTTTCAGCAACGGGTACACCATCAGCTACTACATTCTTGAGAGGTGATAACACTTGGGCAACACCTGCTTCAGTAGACCCTGCAGGATGGAGCGTAATTGTAAAGACTGCTAATCAAGATGTGACTAATAGTGCAACTCTTGTCAATGATACTGATTTACAGTTTAGCGTTGTTGCAGGTGGACATTATATGATTGAATTAGACATTTGCTGGTCAGGTAATAATGTTACGGGCGGTTATAGTTATGTCTTTGGCGTGAGTGCTGGTACTATTAAGGGTGGAGGGGTTGTGTATACTAATAGTGCAGCTAGTACTTTATTGATGAATTTATCTGCAGGGGGTGCTGCTGCTCCATCAGCAAGAACATCAGCTGTGTTAAATGCTGATATTGACTACTTAATGACAATGAAAATATGCGTTAATGTTATTGCTTCGGCAAATGCAACCTTTAAGTATCAATTTGCAAATGCAGCAGCAGCAGCTGGGAGAACATCACGAACATGGAAGGGCTCAATTTTACGATATAAAAGAATAGACTAATGGGAATATTATTAAGCAAAGGAATCGACAAGGTAGTTGATGAAGTAACAATCGAAGGTACACCAATCTTCATCAAAGGAACGGATATAGAACTGACAAGCGTGTATGTGCGTGTAGAATTTAAAGCAGGAATAGATGGTAAAAGTTTAACAATCTATCCTAGTGTATTTTTAAACCAATACGAATATTCACAAGGTAATTCTTTAGCAACTAACGTAAACACAAAGCCATTTGAAGTAGCAATACTAGAAACTGAAATACAGTCTATTGATACTGCTTTGAGTTATTCAATCGAGAAGTTTATTGATTACGGATTTAGTGCCGAAATAATTTAAATATGGCAGTAACATTTACACAAACACCACAAGATTGGTCACCATCAGATAACCCTTTGAGATTTACATTCTCATCTGCTGCAACTTTGAATGCAAACTTTTCATTTATTGTACAAACATATTTAGATGGTGTACAGATTGCAGAGGATAGAGTATTTGTAGAACGTAGTGGACGAGCGCATTATGATGCATCAACTGTGGTTAAGAACTTAATTCAAACGCCTGCACGGTCAACATCTCTTTATGGCGAAGGTGGTTATTCAAATGAAGTATATGTTAAGGTAATAGAAAACTATGGAACACCTGCAATTGACCATTTAAACGCAACGAGTTCTACAATCAATGTGTATAAGGCTTGTTTTAGTGATAAGGCGTGGACGTTATATGATAACACAGATTGGGTGGAGTTGAAATTTTTAACTAACTATCCACGTACTGAAAGAATGTATCAACTGTATGCACAAGATTTCTATTTGAATATTATAACTGATAGCAATGTTAATAGTGATTTGTATATTAATATTTATAATTCAGCAGGTGGATTAGTGGATTCATTAACATCTGCAATGCCTACATATTTAATAACACAATTGAATTTAAATACTGATTTATTAACAGGAATAGGACTTACATTAACGGGTGCTAGTTATTACACCGTTCAAGTTGAAGGTAGTGAAATATTAACAGTTGAATTCATAACTGAATACTGTAATAATCCAAACACACTACAATGGTTAAATGAATTTGGTGCATACGATAGTTTTGTGTTTCTTCATAACCTAGAAAAAAGTGGAGATGTTAAAGAATCCACATACGGAAAACAATTTGGTGAGTGGATAGGTACTTCATTTGATTACAACCTAAAGGATGTTGGAACTATTCGTGTTGGAACTAAACAAAAAGATAAGGGTGTAATCTATACCGATTGGATTAGTCAGGCAATACAAAATTGGTTAGTTGAATTATACAAGTCACCTAGATATTATCTTATTGATGTAACGGGTTACGTTGATTATATTAATGTCACATCAAACAGCCTCACATTTAAACAACAACGCTTTGAAGATTTGATAAATGAGAGTGTTGCCTTTGATTATATTAACGAGCATAACGGTATTTCATTATGATAGATGAATTAATATGTAATGGTGTTTATTTAGATGTATCGGATGTTATTCCTATTCCTATAAGTTACTCTATTGCGGATATTAAAGAACCAAGTAAGCGTAAAAAAGCATTTAGTAAGGAGATAACACTACCTCCAACGATGAATAACAACGCTTTCTTTGCTGGTGTGTTTAGATATACGTCCACAGATACGGGCGTTAACTTCGATGCAACGGTAAAAGCAGAAATTATACTAAAAAAAAGAGGTATTCAAGTACTTAAAGGTGTACTTAAATTGAACTCAGTTATATTAGATGGCAATACACCAACGTATAAATGTCAAATCTTTGCCGAATCAGTAGATGTATTCTTGTTATTACAAAATATTGCGGTTAACGAATTGGATTGGAGTGCGTATAATCACACGTTAAGTCGTACAAATATCAAAAACAGTTGGACAGCAGCAGTTGGTAGTGGTTATTACTACCCTTTAATTGAACGTAGACCACGTTTAGGAGCAACGATATGGAACACAACAGACTTAATACCGTATGTTTATCTTCGTGAGGTTCTAGTTAAGATATTTGAAATAGTCGGATTGACTTGGGATAGTGATTTTCTAGACACTACACAGTTTAAAAATATATTATTTGGATATGGTGGTGGTGTTATTAAAACTATTCCTGCTAGTGAATTGAATAATCGAAAAATAGAGATTGATAATGGCGATATTACTTGGTCAACAACAATCACAGGAGTTGGTGGAATTATAGGCACTTACGTTACTGATGCTTTTGAATCAAACTTTACAGAAACAATAACACAGGATATACTTAATCAATATATAGATGGACAAATAACTATACAGCAGTCAGGTAATTATCAAATTGATTTAGGTTTGATTTTAGATATTTTGATTACAACTTCAAATGCATCAGTAGCATATACATCCCCTTCAATTATAATTAAAAGAAACGGTGTAATAGTTGATTCTTTAGTTCTTGGTGTATTTAATCCTGCTATTTCAAATGTTATCAATTTATCACGTACAACTAATATAGCTTGTAATAGTGGGGATATAATTACATTTGATATTTATGTTGGTACAATTTTTATTTCTAATGGACTTGATACTTTATTACCTGTTACAATTGATGTAACAACAAACACACCAATTACAATAGATGTAACTTGTACAGATACAACTATAACCGATGGCGGTACTGTTATATTAAATAATTTTCTACCAAATATGAAATGTTCAGAGGTTCTAGTGAATGCTATTAGACAATTCAACCTTTATATTTCAGAACAAGATACGGATGGTGTGGTAAAGATAGAACCGTTATCAAATTACTATCAAGCAACAAGTGTATTTGAAGATATTACAGCACTTATTGACCACGACAAAGAAACTGTTATAACACCTTCTGCAAATTCGTTTAGTAAAAATATTCTATTCACATTTAAAAAACAAAGTCATTCAGATTTCACAACCTATTTAGATAAATGGGGAGTTGAATACAACGATCTTAAACAAACACAAGGTAGTTATTATGCAAAAGGGGACTATAAGATAGAGTTAACGTGGGCAACATTGATACCTTATCAAGTAGCGGTTGGTATTCACGTGCCTAGATTCACAAAGACAGAAAATAATGTTGTGAAAGCAAATGAAGGTGCGCCAATCATATGCTTTAGGAATGGAAGTAAGCCAGGAAGTTGGACTTTTAGAGATACAGTAGGTACGGGCAACGAAGTGTTAACAACCTATCCTTCTATACACCATTTCTATAATTGGGAAAACCCTACAATGGATTTGTCTTTTATGTTAACGAATGAGTTGTTTCATCAAGCAACGGTTGTTACTACTGTGAATTGCTACTCTGAATACTACCAAGACTTCATTAATGAAATGACTTCTAGTATAGGACAAATAGTAAACACCTATGTATTTTGGAAAGAGTTGGATATTAGAGATTTAGATTTTAGTAAATTGTTAATGATAAATGGGGCATTATTTAGATTGAATGAGGTTGTTGAATTTGCACCCGAAGCAACAGCAAGTACAAAGATTGAATTAGTTAAAGTAATAGCAGCAAAAGCAAGGCGTAGAGGTTCTGTAACAAAACCAAACAACCCTATACAGATTGGAGTGGGTATATTGTCAAGTCCTTCATTAGGTGTTGGTGGTGGCGGTGGCGTTCTTGTTGGTGGTGGTTCAGGTAGATATAATGGTAATATAATAAAAGGTTAAATTATGTGTGAAGATATTAATGCAAGAATAATAATAAAGCAAGGTTCTGGAGTTCCAACGATACCTGCAAGTACAGACCATAGAAATGGTGATTGGTTAGCAACTGACATCTATGAAGGTGAAATGTATATGGATAACGATACAGGGTTGACTTACACTTCAAATGGTGGGGTGATACAAATGGCTGATGGTAGTAAACAAAGACTAGTTTTCAAAGCCAACATTTCACAATCAGGAGTTGCTGCACCAGTTGTAACTATAATAGAAAATTCACTAGGGATAACAAATGTGCCGTCTTACTTAGGGGTTGGTTCATTCCAAATTGCAGGTTTTGCAGGATTATTAGTTAACCCGTGTGAGATAAGTGTAACTTTAGCAACGTCAGGAGGGACAGAGTTATTTGAAGCAGTAGCCGCTACTTCTAGCATATTGCTTCTTACATCACAATCAGGAGGAGTAGCGGCAAATGGAGTTATAGATGGGGTGGGTACAACAATAACCGTTACTTGTTATTATTAACGAACAAATCTAAGTGAATCAGAATTTACAAAAACCCAAAGCATGGTATTTTTTCTAACATCAATTTTTACAACTTGGTTATTCAATATAATTGTTTCACCAACAATTGAGTATGATGTATTCCATGGATTTGAAATACTACTTTCTGTTATGGTAACTTGTGATTCTGTATTTGGAAAATATTCCCAATGGTTCATGCTTTCAAGTCTTGCACTTTCCATTGTCCAATTGCCTTGTATTTTATTTTCAAATTTATGTTTAGCACATCCAACCAAACCAACTACGATAATTAATAATAACTTTTTCATATAGTATTTTTTTTACGAATATATAACAATTTTTCATAATGACAGAAGAAATAATTTTTAAAGTTGGAGTCAACACAGGAAATACAGCCAAAGACTTAGGTAATATTGAAAAGGAATTAAAGTCAATATCCAACACTAGCAAAGACATAGGTGACATTGATAAACGCTTTGACGATTTAAACAAGCGTGTTGAAAGTGGTACTATGACAATGCGTGAAAGTACACGTGCAATCAAGGAATATCAAACTATTGCTTTACAAGCTGGTGCTGATAGTCCTGTTGGCGCACAAGCTATTGCAAACGCTGCAAAACTTACTGATGAACTTGGTGACTTAAAGAACGCTATTACAAATGCATCACACGATGGAGCGAATATGCAGGCTGCTTTACAATTAGGTAGTGGTGTTGCAGCAGGTTATGGAGTGATGCAAGGTACAATGGCTTTGCTAGGTGACGAATCAGAAGATTTACAAAAGACATTCGTTAAACTTCAAGCCGTTCAAGCTGTATTAACTGGTATAGAACAGATACGGGCAACACTTGAAAAGGAATCTTTCTTAATGCAGAAAGCAAAGACAATAGCTACTAAAGTTCAAACGGGTGCTGAAATTGTTTACGCTGCTGCAGTTGGGGGTACTACAGGTGCTATGAAGTTAGCAAGAATAGCAATGTTAGCTTTACCGATAGTTGCGATTATTGCGGGTATTGTTGCATTAGTTGCAGCGTTTAGTTCTTGGAATGATGAAAGTGCAAAAGCAGAAGCAGCACAAAAGAAACTACAAGCAGCAACAGATAGAACATTAGAGCAATTAAATGAGCAGTCTAAACTTACAGATAAATTAGTAGAAGCAACAGGGAAAGATACAGAAATGTATTTACTTCAAGCAAGAGCAAGAGGTGCAAGTGAAAAAGAATTAACACAAATAAAACAAGACCAAAGTGACCTTCAAAGAAAATTATTAGAGCAAGATGTCGCTAATCAAAAAAGAGAGTATGATAAGGCTGCAAATAATAAAAAAATAAACCTTAAAGAATTTATTAAATTTGAAGAAGAATACTTTGCCTCCAAAGATAAATTAAATGCATTTGATATTAGTAAAAGAAAATCAGAGTTAGAGATTGAGGTTCAGAACGTTGAAGCAGCAGCAGATGCTAAACAAGTAGCAAATAATAAAGCAGCAGCAAATAGAGAAGCAGCACGAAAAAAAGCAGAAGAAAAAGAAAAAGCTGATGAGCAGCTAAGACTTGAGCGTATAAAATTAATGACTGACTATACTTTAGCTTCAATTGAAGATGAGGAGTTACAGAAATTAATGATACTTCAAGAATCACACAAGCGAGAAGAAGCTGAATTGATTGCTAAGTTTGGAAAAGATACCGAGTTAATTAAACAACTTGGTATTAAACAAGCACAAGAGGTTACGGCATTAAACAATGAACTTGCATTAGCAGCAGAAGAGGCAAAGAAAGCGGAAAATGCAAAGGCTATTGAAGAAAAGAAAAAAGCGTTTGACCTTGAAATGTTAAATAAGCGTTCACAGATTGAAGGTGAAATGATTTCAATGAAAGAAGATTCACTCGCAAAAGATGCACTTCAACAAGAGTTGTGGTTATTAGAACGTGATGCCGCTTTAGCAAATACAGAACTTACAGCAGGAGAAGAGTTTAAAATTGAAGAGGAATATCAACAAAAACTTTTAGATTTAAAGATTGAAAATGCTGAAAAGGAAAAGCAAATACAAACAGATAACATTAACACTGGTATAGACATTGCAGCACAAGGAATGAATGCAATACAAGGATTATCTGATGCTATCTTTGCACATAAAAATAAAAACTTAGAGAAAGGTTCGGCTGCTGAATTAGCAAACGCTAAGAAACAATTTAAGATTAATAAAGCAATGCAATTAGGTGGTGCTGTAATTGATGCCGCTAAAGGTATAATGGCTTCTCTTGCTAGTTCGCCAGTTGCAATTGGACCTATACCTAACCCTGCTGGTATTGCATCACTCGCATTTGTCGGTATTTCAGCAGCAGCAAATATAGCAAAGATTGCAGCAGCTAAGTTCGAAGGTGGTGGTGGCGGTGGTAGTGCTAGTGTTGCAGCACCATCAATCCCAACTCCATCAGTAGCAGAACCAACATTAACAGGAACGGCAGGATTACAAGGTAGCGGAACAGAAAGCAATGCACCAAAAGCTACTAAGATATTTGTTGTTGATAGTGAGATAACAGCCAAACAAAAAGATAGTAATGTTGCTTCTAATATAGCAACTGTTCAATAAAAAAGTACATAACTTTTGAAGTTTTTACTCTAATAAATAGAATGATGAAATATTACAAGATTGTAGTTAATGAGGATGATGATACAGGTATTGATTTCAATGCCTTTGTGGACGTCCCTGCACATTTAAAAGGTTTTATTGCATTTGGCAAACAAGAACAAAGGTTGCAATTTAACGAAGAAAAAAGAATTGTTACGGGTGTTTTAATTTCAGTAGGAACTCAAATATACCGAAAGTCAAAAGAACTAGGAGAACACTATGTATTTTTTGATGCCCCAACAGTTGATTTAATTAACAAGAAAGCAGCGAAGGCAGGATATTGGAGTAATCTGAATCTTATGCACGACCCTAACCAAGTTACAAAGGGAGCATTTATGACTGAAAGATATATCGTATCTAATTCAGACCCTAAGAAACCAAACATTCCTGAAGTATTCGCTAATCAAAACCTGCAAGATGGTTCTTTAATTGGATCGTACTACATTGAAGATGAGAAACTTTGGCAATCTGCAAAAGATGGAACATTCAACGGTTTTAGTGTTGAAGGAATCTTTGATAAAAAAGAAGTAAATATAAAAACAAATATACAAATGAGTAAACAAACGAAAAGCATTTGGGATATCTTCAAGAAAGATACGCCTAAAGCTGAAAAATTTGCTAGTGCTACTACTGCAGATGGTGTTGTTGTTACTTTTGATGGTGATTTGATGGAAGGAACTCCTGTCTTTGTAGAGATAGAAGGAGAGCAACTACCAGCACCTGAAGGAGAACATCAATTAACATTAGAGGATGGTACGGTAAAGGTAGTAGAATTAGATTCTGCTGGATTAGTAGTAACTGTAACTGACGTTGAAGTGAACGAATCGGAAGCTGATGTAACCAAAGAAGATGTAGCAGATGCTATGCGTTCTATGATGTCAGAGGTTAACGATAGATTCGTTGCAATTGAAGCGGTTAACACTTCTTTAACAGAAGAAAATGTAAAAATGAAATTGGAAATCGAATCATTCAAAATGGCTGATAAATTCGGTGCTAATCCAAAAAAGACAGATGAGCCAAGTAAAAAAGTAACCATTGCAGAAATGGTAAAAAACGCAAAAAAATAAAATTATGCAAATCGGAAGATTGGGAAAATCCCTAAAAGAAAAGTTTGACTACGACGTAACTGGATTACCAGCGTGGACAGATAACACAATGCCAAACGTTATTACTGACGTTATTGAAAACAGTAATTTCTTAGGTCGTTTGACTTTAGAAGAAAACGTTAAAGGAACATTAGAAATTGCATTGCTTAATGCTGATGTAACTCTTCAAGCTAAAGTCGCTTGTACTCCATCTCCTGATGGTTCTGTTATCTTTACAAAAGAGAATCTTACAACTGTACCTTTATATATGGGTATCGAATTTTGTAACGAAGATTTGAATACAAAGATGACTCAAGTACTTAATGCTTTAGGTTTGAAGCGTCAAGATGGTCAATTACCTGCACCGCTTGAAGATATCCTTATGGCTTACTTATTGAAGAACTTACAACGTAAAGCACAACGTTTGGTTATCTTAGGAGATACTACTTCTTTAGATGCTGAATTGGCTTTGATGAATGGTCTTCGTTATCGTATTAACAATAATACAGATGTTGTAGATTATATGAGTGCAGAGGCTTCTATTACAGCTTCAAACGCTTATGCTATTGCTTACGGATTATTCAAAACTATCCCTGCTGAATTGTTTGACAATGGATATACAATTGATATATTTATGGGTAGAGATAAAGCGTTATTAGTTCTTGAAGATTGGAACAATGCTAATCCTTATTCGCAAGTTGCTATCCCTGCTGAGGTTGGAACTTCAATGGAGTTCACTTTGCCTTTGACTAACATCAAAGTAATTTCTTTACCTGAACTTGCAGGTACTAATGAGATGTGGGCATTGCCTTTAGCTTTGACTTTCTTAGGGGTTGATGCATTGGAAGATATGTCTTACGAAATTAAGTACGATGCTTACGATGATAAATTGAAAGCAGAAGCTAGTTTTAGATTAGGTACTCAAATTGTTTGGGGACAATATTTCACACGTTTGCAGTTAGCTGTATCTTAATTCTCTGAATTATGAGTTGCGAAATTACAACAGGATATACTAAAGTATGCGACTCCCCAGGCGGGGTCGCTACTATCTATGCGTGGGCAACTACAAACGTAGCTACTTTAACTTACGCAGCAGGTGAAATAACAGTATTAACATTAGATGCAGGAAAATATTGTTTTGCATTTAACGTTGAAATTGAAACAGCTTCTTTTAACGATAAGAAAGTTGGTGAACGTGCAACATCAGGATATGGACGTGAGCAGTCAGGAACGGCTGTACTTCACGGTAATACTGCTTCTATGATTGTGAACATTGAGGAACTTGCAAAAGGTCGTCACACAGTAGCGGTTAAATTGAATGATGATACTTACGAAGTTTTCTTCTTAGAGAACGGTGCAGTTGTTACAGATGATCGTGCAACAGGTACAGCTTATGAAGATATGAATGGTACAACTCTTTCCTTCGCTGGTAAAGAGAAACAAAAAGCAATGAAAATATCAAGTGCTATTATATTAGCAATGTTATCTCCGTTGTCTTAATTTTAATAGGGGGGTGCAAATTGTACTCCCCTTAATTTTTAATCTATGGAATATCATTTTATAAAGGGATTTGGAACTATACCAAACACACCTGAAAATAAAGAAATTTTAATACGTTTTGGAAAGATAAAAGATGATACTATTAAACAAGAGCCAATCGAATCAGATAGCGTTGACGTTATCAGAGTTATCAAACCCAAACGTAGCAAGTAATTGGCTATTTCGTTTCATCTTAGAACAAGATAAATCATATGAGTATTTGATTTTCCTTACAGATGAAAACACAAACTTTGAAAGATTCAACCTTTTTACTTTAGACTTACCAACGGATATAGTTTTTAAGTTCAAGGGTGACTATACATATTATGTTTATCAAATGCCTGATACAAATGATACTGATTACCTACGTGGTGAACAAGTTGAATTTGGAAAGATGCGTTTGTTAGATACCGTAATTGCAACACCAACATTTACGCCAACAACAGATACACCAATTTATGATTCGTCAGATATTTAGAGAAGCATCACAGCCACAACCTATTGAAAAGATAGATAAGAATGGCACGGTAAAATGGGGAGTAGATAACCTATACAGTCAGTTCTTAGTGGGTTTAATGTACGACAATCCTATACACGGAGGTATTCTAAACCAAAAGATTAAGTTTATTACATCAGGAGGTATTGAAGCAACCAACCCATTAGCATTAAGTAATGGTAAAAGTCCATATAACTACCAAGAAATCGTTGATAGTGTATGTATTGACAACGAAGTATTCAACGGTTGGGCGGTAATATACACCCGTGACTTGATTACAAACCATTGGTATGCTAAACCAGTAGACTTTGAACTACTTAGACAGACTAAAACGGGTGTGTATATTGAGTATTCAGACGATTGGAGCAAGTCAACACAGTCTGAAAAGACAAATTTCAAGCGTTATAAGTCAATATTTCACGCAACGAATGAAGATTTTGAATGTATTTTCTACTCTATTGAACGTCCTAAACAAAGAAAGTTAGAAAAATCTAAGGATTTGACTGCTAATTACTATCCTTTTCCTACCTATAATGGTGCAATTACGCAGATTATGGCAGGTATAGAGATGGATTATTTCACTTATTCAGAGGTAATCAATGGATATAAAGGTGGAACGGTTATAACTTTGCTTAATGGAGTACCTGATTCTATACAAGAAGAGAATAAAATCATTGAAAGAGTTAAAGGTGAGGCAACTGATAGAGATAAACAAGGTGGATTAACTGTACTTTTTGCTGATGGTAAAGACCGTGCGCCTGAAATCAACCAAATGAATGGCAATGATCTAGACAAAAGGTACATTGAAACGGGCAAAGAAACGGTTAAAAAGATTATGATTGCACATAGCGTTATTAGTCCAGCTTTGTTTGGTGTGCTTTCTGAAACTATGTTTGGTAGTAAGGAAGAGATGACAGTTGCTTACAAGTTGTTTCAAGAAAACTATGTAAAGAACAGACAAGATAACATTGCAGAGGGTTTAAATTGGGCGTATCAAAAACTTAACAAAGAAGTATTAGGATTATCATTCAAAGAATATACTTTACAACTAGAACAAAACGTTTCAGAGAAAAATGCAGTAAGTCAATCATTGAATCAAATGAGTCCTCTGGTAGCTAACAAGGTTCTTACATCATTAACGGTAAATGAAATACGTTCACTTGCAAGTTTACCTCCGATTGAAGGTGGAGATGCAATACCAACTTCAACTCCTGCTGCATTTAGTTCAGAAATAAACGTAATAGAATTGTTTGCTAATTGTGGTGTACCTAGAAGTGGTAAGCAAATAGTTAAATCAATTGATTTCAATATTGACACTAAAGAAGATGAGTTTAAAGCGTCATTCTTTGAAGGTAGATTCGAAATGAACTTAACAGATGATGATAGAAATATCTTACAAATGATTAAGGCAGGAGAAAGCTATGATGCAATATCTAAAGCAATTGGTAAGGGTGGCGTATTCATTTCTAAAAGACTATTTCAACTACAAGCAAATGGTTATGTTAACGATTGGAATGTAACAGATAAAGGAGTTGCTGCTAGTTCTGTACTTGCTGATTTCGAAGTGTTATATTCTTATGAAAAAAGACCTGATGCACCTGATTTAGTTCCAGGAGGTGAGTCAAGAGAATTTTGTGCTACAATGATGCAAATGGATAAGCTATACACAAGAGAAGAAATTGATTTGATTAGTAGCAAAATGGATAGAGATGTGTGGACATTCAGAGGTGGGTGGTATCATAACCCTGATAACGATAGAAACACCCCGTCTTGTAGACATCTTTGGAAAATGAATTTAACAGTAAGATAATGGGAGCATTTTTAACAGATATAGATAGTATTAAAGAACGTGGCTTTGTAAATAAGAACGTAGAAAACAATATCATCACAACGACATTAAGACGTGTACAAGATACTATGTTACTGCCTATTTTGGGTACTACATTTTTCAAGCGTTTATTGCAAGGAGTAGAAGATAATGACTTGACATCTGATGAAACTACATTGCTAAACGATTACATCCTAGATTATCTAGTTGCGTGTGTTGATTATAGAATTGTAAAGCCATTAAGTTATGATATACGATCTAAAGTTGTTGGACAAGCAAGAGATGAACATATTCAACCCGCTTCACAATCACAAATAAATGAGTTAGAAGATTCATTATCTAAAGATGTTGAAGTTTACCGTGAAAAGTTAGTTGGTTATCTTAAAGATAATTGTACACTATTCACAACGTATAATGAATATTTGTGTAACTTTGAATCAATAGCACCTGATGCTGGAGAAACTCGTACACGAATTAGATTTATATGAAGATAAGCAAATCAGTTAAAGAAAAATTAGAGAAATTCTACAATGATAAAAAGTCCAAATCAGATAAGGCTAGAACTAGCGGAAATTCAGAGCGACCACCTACAACTAAGTAGCTTCTATTGGGGTGACTTCTTAACGGCTTACAAAGAGAATGAATTAAACTATCCATTGATGGGTGCGTTCTATCCTAGTGGTTCGTTCCTTCGTAATCAAACACAAATACAATTAACTATTTATGTTGCTGATAAGCTATACGATTCTTGGTCAAACTTAAATGAAGTTGAATCTGATACGCTACAAATCTGTAGAGATATTTACCAAGTTATAAATTCATCTGTACGTTGGCAATCTATTGGACGTGTTGATTCTTGTACAGTTACAAAGTTTATTGACAAAGGTGGGGATGGTGTTGCAGGGCATCAAATGGTATTCCAATTTTCATTGCGTGATAGAGAAGGAATATGTAACATACCAATGGAAAATTATGACTTTGACCAAATAGCTGGTTCTGTATGTTACGCTGCAATAGTTGAAAATTCAGATGCTTCATATCAAACAACGGTTGCAAGTGGTGGTACTTTAGTGCTGCCTGATATTACGGTAACGGATTCAGACGGATCTACTTTTACTCAACCATCGGCACAAGACGTTACGTGTACACTCACACCACCTTGCGAAGATGCTACATACTCAATCACAGATGATTCTTTAAATGTACTTTATAGTGGGAGCATCACAAGTGGAGGAAACTTAAACCAAGTTATAACAGATAGCACCGTTACAATTAAAGACGATTCTAATAATACTTTATATTCTGTTTCAGTTAACGCACAAGGTTCGGCTAATCAAATAATAACAGATTCAAGTGCAGTTTTAAAAGATACGGCAAATACAACCATAAGCACTACTTTAATTAACGCACAAGGAACGGCTAACATAACAGCACCTGACTCTACATATTTAGTTGAATACGCTAATGGGACAGATATACAAAGTGGAAGTATTGTAAGTGGCGGTAGCGTTACGGTGACTGTTCCTAATCCTCCTGCTGCTGCTTCTGTTGGGATGAAGCTAATGAAAACTGGTCAAACAACATCTTACAGAACTGGAGACGATGGCGACTTAGAGGCTGGTCGGGCGACTGATTTTTTAACACTTGCAAGTAATAATCCATTTGGAAATACAAACAGATTTACAGGTACTTTAGGCGGTCAATCTTACACGAATGATTGGGTAATTGATTGGAGTACTTATGACGGCTCAACCGTATTGGGTTATTTTAGAACGGCTCAAACAGCGGCTACTTGGGATAATGCAATTGATAATTCACTTGGTACTTTCGGATTTTTCTCAGGGTGTAGGCTTTCAAATATAAAAGAGTTAATAAATATTTTGCATTTTGAAAATGGGAATGGTTCTTACTTAAATTATTTAAATTACGCACCATTTAATATAGCTGTTTCGTTATGGAGTTCAACGGCAGTTAATACTTTCGGCTCTTCTTTTGCTTGGCAGTTACAGGGTGGAAACCCTTTACTTGCGTATGCAGGTCACACCACAGCCACAGCATATATACCCGTCCGAACATTCACAGTAACAGGAACAACTTTATCTTAATATTATGACAATAAAATTAGAAAATTTCACTGCAACAATTGACGTTCAAAGCGTTGAAGTAACGTTAGTAAATGATAACATCCAAAACAAGACGGCTAGTGTTGATATTGTTATAAATGGAACGCACGGAGGAACTTTAAACGGGTTTACTTATACTACTTCTTGGGAAGATTCAGAGGTTTTAGAATGGGTTAATTTAGAACTAGATAAATTCAAAGTGTAATGACAGACCAAATTTTTGAATACGCTAAGAAGCAAGGTTGGAACGTTGGATTTGTCATTGTTATACTTTGGATGAATGCACGTTTAAACGAAATGGAAGAACGTCTATACCATTGCTATGAAACGATGCAATTATCAGAGATAACACACAGCAACGAAAGTCATAATTACAGATTAAAGCAATTAGCAATATTACCAATAAAACGAGAAGATGAAAAGCGTATTAAAAGAATTATTGTTTGATACTTTAAAGAAAGACGGCCATTACAATTCGTTAAGAATAATGCGTTTCATAGGATTTAACTTATGTATGTTTATCTTTATGGCAGATTATTTTTCAAAAGGTTTCAGATTAGAAAGTTGGATTACGGTAATAGGATTTGCATTTGGAACTAGATTGATTGATGCACAAAGTAAAAAATTAGAGAAATGAAAATAAACTACACACAATTAGCGACTTTAGTATTTGCTATTCTAACATCTATTTATTTGATGTTTTTAATGTCCTGCTCTGCTAAATTTCATCAAAGAAAATTCATTGAGAAAGGTGGTAAAATAATATGTGACACTACGGTGGTTACTGTAAACACAACTATCAAAGGTAAGGATGGCAAAGATTCAATTATTTATAGACAAGTTTCAGTTGATTGTCCAGAGTTAGTTGCACCACCGACAAGGTTTGAGATTAGATACCGATATAAAGCGATTAGAGATACTTTACGCTTGACTAGGTACGTCACGAAGTATAAATCAAAAGAAGCCGTTAAACAAGCTAGGATTGAAAAGCGTAGCGGATGGGGTTATAGTATTAGATTTATTGCAGTTATATTAGGTTTGTTAATTATTATTGTATATTTGCTACGAACAAATAAATAATATTATGAAAACAAATTACAAAATTGGAGAAACTTATTATTGGAAAAATGAACACTTAATATTAAGAAGATTTGAAGATGATGAAGATTGTAGTTATCCGTTAAGATGTTTTAACATAGCTAACAATGAATATTCATTTACACTAGATGGCAGATATAGACACAATGAAAACCCCTCCCTATCAACTTCACCTACTGAATTTATAGCACCGAAAGAGGAAAAGGTAGTTGACACTCAAATTGATAAAGCAATATTAGCGTTGAAATGGTTAAAGGAAATTAGTAATTGTTCTAAACACGATATGCGTTCTGAATACGACAATATGATTAAGGTTGAACAAGCTATAAGTTTTCTAAAATCAGAAGGTTACACAATCACTAAACAATATTAAGATGGATATAGAAAAATACAAAGGTGTAACTATTCAAGGTTCGCACTTTCCTGACAAGCCTATTAATGTCAATGCAAAGATTTTATTTAATACGGAACTACTAAAAGAGTATATTCCTGCTATTGAAAAGATGAACGTTTCTAAAGGGTTGAAATTGTTGTTGATTATAATGACAGACCACGAAGGATATTATAAAGGCACACGAAGTTATAGAACTAATAATCCTGGTAATATCGGTAATACAGATAGTGGTGCAAATGTTAGACTTGCTAGTTTAGAAATTGGAATACAAAGGCAAATAGATTACTTTACTAAAATCATTCAAGGTAATTCAAAGACTTATCCAATGAATAAAATGGTAACTATAAAACCGTTCTATTCAAGTGAAATTGCAAAGAATATTAAAGTGTATCAAATGTCACCTTATGTTCCGGGTTATAAATTCATATTCACGGGGCAATTAGACCAATTTATTAAAATCTATTCAACGGGTGCAAGAGCAGGAAATAGTTATCTAAGTGAGATTATTTCATTCTTTAATAATCACGGAATAACTGTAACACCTGAAACAACCTTACACGATATTAATAGAATCGTTTAAACCTTCATAACGAAGGTTTTTTTATTTACTTAAATACTTATTATGACTAAAAAAAGATTATTTTACGATATTGAAACGTCATTTTGTGAAGGTACATTTTGGCGACCTGGTTACAATCAAACAATCCATCCAAATCAAATATTAAAATACGCTCAAATAATTTGTATTTCTTGGAGTTGGGAAGGTGAAGATGCAATACATCATTTAGATTGGGGTTTAAAAAAGCAATGTGATAAAAAACTGTTGATTGAATTTATTAAACAACTAGATAAAGCTGATGAGATAGTTGCACACAATGGAGATAGATTTGATATTAAATGGATTAGAACAAGAGCATTGTTTCACGGTATAGAAATGCGACCAAGTTACAATAGTATTGATACATTGAAATTATGTAAGGCTTATCTTAATTTACCTAGCAATAAACTTTCAGAAGTAGCAAGGTATTTTAATCTAACTGCAAAATTAGATCCGGGAGGTTTACAAACTTGGATTGATATTATATTAAACAAATCACAAGATGCATTAGATACGATGCTTGTTTATTGTGATGGTGATATTACAACGTTAAAAGAAGTTTACTATAAATTAAGACAATATACAAGACCTAAATTCAACTACGCTGTTATCAATGGAGGTGAGCGTTTTGAATGTCCTGAATGTAGTTCACCATTAGTTAAACTATCAAAGACTTACACAACTTCACAAGGTACAATTAGGCACAATATGAAGTGCAGAGTTCAAACTTGCAATACTATGTATGTTATTAACAATCTAGAGTATATGAAATTTTTAAATTATCGTGTTATTAACGGATTAAATTAGTACATTTGTTCAAACGCTAGGTTTTTTAGTATTTATCCTAGCAGTTTTCAAGCCATCCTATTGAGTTAGGGTGGCTTTTTTGTTACTTATAAGTTACATTCCTTATTTAGAATCATTATAAATTAGCATTAAATTGTTATTATTTTGTTGATAAGTGTTTTATCAATGAATAAAGTTTTGTAGATTTGCATATATCAAAACACTAAAAATAAAAATTATGAAAGTTCATTTACAAAAAACAAGAACACAAAACGGCAATACATTAAGATATTCAATTCCTGAATGTGGTAAAAGAGGTTCGGTTAATTCTTGGCTGCATATTTTATCAATAGAATCATTTAAAGCTATATCTAAAGAAAATAAAAAAGGATGCTGCGTTAATTGTTTAGCACTTTTAAAATAAACTAAAAAAAAGGGGGTGAAATTCCCCCATAATTTAAATAATTAAATACTAAATAAGATGAATCAAACAATTTTAGAACTAGAGAAAATCAAAGAATTTTACATCAATCAAAACGATTGGGATTCAGTTAATCAAATACAACTAGCAATAGATGTAGCTACTGATTATTATTTTATAACTAAAACTAAATAAGATGAAAAATTTAAGACAAATTACAAAGCTAACTAACCAAGCAATCGACTTGCTAGATTTAGCAGAACAAAGCCAAATGAAGTACGAATCAATGTGCCGATACAATGTAGAAATTGCTGCACCTAATGGATTCAAGCCAAAAACAGATTTAGTTATAGAGTTTCAAATGGTTGTTACAAAGAGAATTATGGCAAGTTATTTTAGAGTTATTAACGAAATTAAAACATTTGAATTATGAACGAGCGAATCAAAGAACTAGAACATCAACTTTATCTATCAGATTTCAGAACTAAGAAGCACAATAGAAACAACGAATTTGATGCAGTTGAAAGAGAAGAATACGAAAAGATGTTAATACAAAAAGAGTTAAACGAATTAAAAGCAAAGTTATGAACCTAGAAAAGAAAGATGTTTGTGTTTATGTAAAAGATGAAATACAACTTCAAAATGTAAAAGAATTGCTAGAAAAATACAAAGAAAATATTGATGTGCATTTATTTGATTTACAATATAATTTTGTTCAATATTCAGTACTTGATAATGATTGGTTTACAACTGAACAGTACGAACTTAAAAAAGTTAAACTATCTAAATTAGAAGAAATTTTAAAACAAGAACTATGAGAGCAATACTAAAAATAAAAAGTACTATTAAACCTGAAGTACAAAACACATACACTCCAGCGTTGAGTGTGTGTGATGCTAAAAGAAAGCAATTCTTTACAAGCTACAACATTGACTTGATGAACCAAATTAGACAAGCGAGATTATGAAAACAGAAACAAAACAATTGATAGCAGTTTCTTTGCTTCCAGTACTTGCTGATTTCTTAGAAGACCAAGACTTCAATAAACGTACTAAAATGATGTCAAACGCATTAATAAACCAAGTACGTTCATTTGATAGATACTTTATTGATAGAACAAAAGTAGAAGACAAAGAAATGTACGACGAAATAATAGAGCAACAGGTTAACATTCAGTTGCATTTTAGAAACTATATTAAAGAATTTTTTAAATAACAATACAAGAAGATGGAAGTAATTGATGACATAGATTTAAGATTGACACTAGATGAACTAGGGTTGACTAAGATAAACAGAAAGCGTGAAGTGGTATATGGTAGACAAGCAGCGTTTAAAATGCTTAGAGAAGCAGGATATACACTTTCAAGAATCGGTATGATGTTTAAAAGCAACGGTAAAAAAGGTTATTTAGATCATACCACAGTTATTCACGGATTGAATGAGTATGATTTGAATTGCGAATACACCGACTTCATAGAAATAGAACGCAATATACATACAGAACTATTCAGGGTGTTAAATCCAAAACAGAATCCAGATAGCAATGTAAACGAAATGATTGCGCTAACTCAAATGGATGCTTTAATTGGGGAGATGTTATGAAACAATATTATAAAGTTTTCTACACCAGACAAGACCAACCTGCATTTTGGATAGGCCAAGCAAATAGCAAAGAACACGCAATAAAAAAAGCGGATATCCTCCCAAAACTAGTATACGATGTTTGGTTATTAGACGAATGGGAAGATGAATGCGATTCAAGGAGAGGAATTTATTCTGATAAAGAGTTGTTTATTAGAAGTATTTGATTATATTTACAAAAGTTTCCGTCTGACAATATAGGAACTTAAAAAATTATTGCCCTTTTTAATGAAGTTGAAGTCAGACGCAACGGATTTATCAAGGGCTTTTTTATTTATTTAAATTTTATTATTATGAACAAGTATTACAGATTGCTTAGCAAAATTTTAAAACAAGGGAAATTTCAAACGGCTAAAAAGAATAGATCAATTTACTTAATAAATCAAACTTTAAGTTTTTCTAAAAATCAATTAGAAAAATTATTTGTAGAGCACAAAGTGGCAAAAAACAAATTAAGTAAAGAGCTAGATTTATACATGAACGGGAAGACTTTAATTAAAGAATATAATGATCAGGATATTTTTTGGTGGGATTACTGCTCCCCTGAGTTAATAAATTCTTATCCTACATATTTTAAGAAACTACCTAAATTAATAGAAAAAATTAATTCTTTAAAGCCCTCAAAAAATTATGTCTTATTTATCGGTGAGACAGGAGTAGAAACAAATCAGTTGCCATGCTTAAGTTTAATACAATTTCAAAATTTAGAAGGAAAAATTAACTTAACTGTATACCAAAGAAGTGCGGATTGTTGTCTAGGATTACCTAGTGACTTATTTCAAATGTACTTAGTAAGTGAACTAATTAATCTACCATTAAATAATATTACTTTCTTTATAGGTAATGCTCATATTTATGAAAACAATATAAAAGAAACAAAAAAATTGTTAAACAGTGAACCTTACAAATTTAATCTTAATGTATAATGAGAGCATATTTAGCAAAAATTAGAATACCAGAAGAGATAAAGGTAGAGTCTACTGGTTTTATAGGTGAAAAAATATTTGAATTATGGTTTTCAGCAACCTATCAAGGAGAACAATTATTTAAACAAAAAGCTGATAGAGACTATCAAAAAATTGATTTTGCGGACGAAAAAGGTTTTACTTATCAAATAAAGACTACTAAAGCTAAAACATTCACGTTTAATTGCAGTTTAGAGCACATTACAGAGCACTTAACAGCAGAGGTATATGTTTGTATACAATTAGAAAATCAGTACGCTTACATCGAGCATTTTAAAAACAGATCTGAAATTTTAAATAAGTTAAAAAAATCATTTGTAGCAGAGAAAAGTTGTTTCTTATACTCTAGTGATTTGCTACAAAAAGAATTATTCATATAAATGTTATGGCAGAAAATAAGAAATCATTTGTACTTTATTCAGATTTAATTAATAGTATTGGGCATTTAACTAACGAAGAAAAAGGTATACTATTTAACCATTTATTGGAATATGTGAATGATATGAATCCAATACTTGCAGATAGACTAGTATTAACAGCTTGGAAACCAATAGAATTGCAACTTAAAAGGGATTTAATAAAATTTGAAGAAGTTAAGTCAAAGAGAAGTGATGCGGGGAAACGCTCAGCAGAATTAAAATCTTTAAAGTTAAATCAACAAAATTCAACAAATTCAACAAGTGTTAAAAGTGTTAAACAAAATTCAACAAATTCAACTGTAAATGATAATGATAATGTTAATGTAATAGCTAAAGCTATAAAGGTAATTCCAACCATTGATGAATTTTTAGCTTTTGCTTTGGCTTTTAAACCAAATGTAAATCAAGAAGATGTTAAACTTAAATATCAATCTTGGGTTGTGAATGATTGGAGCGTAACAAGACAAGGTAAAACGAACCCGATTAAGAATTGGAAATCAACTTTACTAAACACCATTCCATTCTTTGGAGTTGTTGCACCCGAATACAAGTCACCACATCAAAAAGAATACGAGCATATTATGAAAGCCGTAAATGAAGAAAACGAAAGACAACGATTATTAAACCTAGAAAATGATACTAACTAACGGAAGCGCAAACGATTATCTTCACGATTACAAGGATGGCAAAATTGCACTAGGACTTGGATTGGGTATTGACTTAGATAACAACCTAAGATTCAAATACGGTCAATTCGTTGGTGTTCTTGGTTCTGATAATGTTGGTAAGTCGTATTGGGTGCTATGGTATTTCTTATCTCTTAGCGTTACAAATGGATTGAAGTGGGGTATTTGGATGGATGAAAACTCGAAAGGTCAAGTGCTTAGAGATTTAATTCAAATCTATGCAGGTGTACCATTCAATTCATTGACACACGAACAGATTAACGGTTATGCACATCACATTGAATCTTATTTCACGTTCATTGATAACAAACAAACTTACACACCTGACAAACTCCTGGAACAATTCGCATTAATTGAAGCGGATGGATTCTTTATTGATCCGTTTAACCAACTTGACCACGATATGGAATATTCAGCAAACATTAAATTCATTAGAAAACTTAAAATGTGGTGCAAACAGAATAGAAAAACGGTATATTTGTCAATGCACCCCGTAACAAGTGCAGGAAGGAAGTCTGCCGAATATCCAAAAGGACACATTTGGGAGTTTCAACCATCCGTACCAAACAAATCAATGGCAGAGGGTGGTAAGTTATTCGCAAATATGGCGGATGATTGGATAAATGTTCACCGTTTGACTAAGTTAGATTCAATGAAAGATGTAACTTTGATTGATATTGACAAGGTTAAAGATAAAGATACGGGAGGTGCACCAACAATGAGTAGTGAACCTTTAATGTTTTTCTTTAATCGAGGACTTGGATTCACTCAAAACGGTAAAGAGCCATTCAAAAGAGTTAAAGAAATGAGTACAATGAAACCAAATAATAACTTTTAATGAAGCAAGTAGAAATATTAACCGCTCGTTTAAATTTAGGCATCAGTATCAACAGATTGATTTTAAGGTCGAAACTAGAACGTTTAAGCGAAGATAAGGCACGAAACATACAATTCGAAGCAAATGATTTAAAGTATGCTTTAGATGTGTTTAAAATGATTGAGAAAGATAATGAGATTTTAATACGAACAAATAACAGTTTACGGCTTGAAATCATGATATTAAAAAAAGAATTATTAACCAAAATAGAAAAACCAATTGAATTATGAAAGAACAGTTTAGAAGATTAACAGGTTATCAAATAGATAATACACATCCAAATCCAATAATAAAAACATATTGGCATATTTACGACCAAGTTAGTGAAGATGAATATTACAGAAACTACGCTGAATGGTTAGAAGTTAATTGTGAAATAATGGCAAAACATATATTATCTATTCATTTATAAAAAATAAAATTATGACAACAGTATATGAAATATTAGAACACTTTGCTTGGATAAATCCTAGTGTAAAATTAACACCAATTCAAATACAGCAAGTAATCACTGGGTATATCGAACACGAAAAAGAAATGTTAGAACAAGCATTTTATGATGGTAGGCAACAATGTCCTTTAAATTCTTTTGAAAGTTGGTATAATGCAAAAACTTAAAACTATGACGGAAATTAATATAAAACTTATAGAAGATGACGGTAAGGGAATTGAAAGAAATTCATTTGTAAATCTTAAAGAATATATTGCAGAACCTTTTTTAAAGTTTGAATCAGATGAAATATTCTTTTGTGAAAATGGTGGTTGGGAATGCTTAACTCAATGTGAGTTTTGTAAAAAAGAAAGTGAATTATGATTATCAACCTAAAAGTAAAACCGTTATCAGTTAACAACGCTTGGCAAGGCAAACGGTTTAAAACTCCTGCATACAAAGATTACGAAAAGAAAGTATTATCTATGTTGCCTAATATCGAGATAAAAGAATTTAAGCAACTCAAAATAACATACGGCTTTTCTAATATGATGAGTGATATTGATAACCCAACTAAGTTAGTCCTGGATATACTTCAAAAGAAATACGGTGTGAATGATCGTGATTTGATTTATCTAGTATTGCATAAACAAAAGACAATCAAAGGAAGTGAATTTATAGAAATAGAATTGTATTGATTATGGGAGATAAAGCTAAAATAGAACAGATTTTAAATGATATGATAAAACAAAACGTTTCTAATCATAAAGAATTTTGGATGAATTATAAATATAAAAAACATCAACTTAAAAAAGATGGATACACATTCCATTATTCAGATTTAATTGATGACGAATGTATTTATTTAGCTACTGCTCTAATTTAGAATCAATATAAATAACGCTAAATTTGAAAATAAATCGAAAATAGTTTTGTCAATGAGAAAAGTATGCTTATATTTGTCAAACAAACGAAACAAAAAATAGGAATTATGAAAGCAATAAACAAAAAAGAATTAAGAAACAATTATTTGGATTTGTCCAATGAATTAAGTGATGTAACAACAAAGGAAGGTTTTTACAAGTTTTTACCTAAAATGTTACCATTTATCAAAAAATACTCATCTGAATTTTTAGTGGATGTAATGATAAATGAAGTGGAACAAAAGGAAATCCAATTATTTTAATAAAAAAAAGGGGTGAAATTCCCCTATTTTAAACCTTTTAAAAAAGATCATAAAAAAAATAGAAATTAATTACTATACTTTTAAAGGATTTGATATTTATGAAGCAATACATCCAATGCTTTACGGTAAATATGAAATTTACAAAGATGAAATATTTATTGCAAGAGCATTAAATCTTAAAGACGTTAGAAAAATAATAAAACAAACAGAAAAGAAGTAATGGTATTAGGGAAAAAAGATATTGAACAAACAGTCAAAAGACTTGAGGAATCTGCATTTAAAAGATGGTATAGTGGTAATGATGCAGTTTTTAACAATGATTGGTATTACGAAAAATTCAAATGTAATGGCAGAATAAAAGAATTGCTATTAGCAGGGTATGACGTAAGAACCGGATATGTATGTACTTCAATAAGAGAATGTCATGATTATTTGATTTTTTACAAAAAATAATAATGAATTGGCAAGATCAAATAGAAATATCTACTGAAGATAATGGGTATTTCAAAGAATTAGAAAATAAACAAATACTAAAAGTTATGAAAGAAACACAAATTGATTGCATGAAGTACCGTAAGTCAACGCACTTAGCAGGTATAGATGTTGAAACGATTATCTTAGAAAAAGGTAATTGCATTTTGACTATTAAAGAAACGTATTACAACACAGATGTTGACGTTTCAGGTAATAAAACAAACGGTTATTTTTTAGAGTTCATTGAAGATGTTAAGCCTATGGTTGTTAATTCAATCAATAGAAAGACAATCTCAGCTATTATTAAAGCAGTCAAGAATTGTAGTGCAGCCGAAAGTAGAAACATTGGTAATTGGATAGGTCAACAGATTGAACTTGGATTTGATGACAGCGTTAAAATGATGGGTAAAGTAGTTGGTGGTATTAGAGTTAAACCAACGCAGTTAGTGAAAGCCAAAACAGCATTAACAGATGCACAATTTGAAAAGGCATTGCAATCTATTACTGATGGTAAATTCACAGCAGAGAAATTGAAAGCAGATTTTATATTAACGAATGATCAATTAGAGAAATTATGATAACTGAGACACAATTTTTAGAATCTTTAAATATAGTTAGACTGTATAATATTCAATTGCTTCAAGAAATAGAAAGTAATAGTTTTTTAAAAAAGACACCTTTACAATCTGTTATTGATAATATAGAAAACAATAGAAATCTTTGGAGTACAAGACTTAGAAATGCTATTAGAATGGCTGAAGGATATTACGGTAAAAAATATATTGAAGAGTTAACTCCAAATGAATTTAGAAAGATGAGAAATGTAGGCAGAGAAGTTTCAGATGAATTAATAAAATACAAACTAAAACACAATTTAAAATGATTATCCACAAAGAAATACTACAGCGGTCAATTGAATGGCACGAATTGAAACACGCAAAGATAGGAGGTACATTAGCGAAAGGTTTATTTGTTAAGTCAGATACTTTAATGCTTGACATCTTAAGTCAGATGCTTGAAGATTACGAAGCAGAAGATAATTACATTAGTGCTGATATGCAAAGAGGAATTGATTTAGAACCCTTTGCACTTGAAGCGTTAAGCAAAGAAATCTTTGTTGAATTTCAGCAAGTTGGATTCTGTCAAAATACTGCTATTCCATTGTTGGGTATTTCACCTGATGGTATCACAGAAGATGAAACTATAATGGTTGAAATCAAATGTCCTGGAGCAAAGAAACATACTGAAACGATATTAGCAGACGAAATACCACAAGATAACATACACCAAGTTTTACACGCTTTTACTATCAATCCTAAATTAGAACAGATGTATTTCGTTTCATATCGTTGGGAAAATAAGATTAAGCCGTTATGGTATAAGATGCTGACTAAAGATAGTGAGATTAATCTAGGTACGAAAGCAAAGCCTATTATTAAAACTGTTGCTGAATGGGTTGAAATAGCAAGAGAAAATGCAGAAGATTTGAATAAGCAAATCAATGATAATTTAATTAAACTAAACGAAAGATACAGATGAAAGCGAAAATAGGTAGACCGAAATTAACAGAGCCATATAAACCGTTGCAGATTTCAGTACCAGAAAGATTGCACGAGCAATGTAAGGCTGTGGTAAAGGAGTTTGTGAAGAATCATATTGTTGACGTTAACGAAAAGATAAGTGTTAGTAACCAAAGGGAGATGTTAATCACTTATGAATTAAGAGAGTGCAAACTTCCAGTGCATAAAAAATATTATGACGAAGCGGTAAGAAGAGTTGATGCGTATTTAAGCAATTAATTGAGCATAACGTTATCGGTATATAAATAGCTAAATCAAAAGATATGGAGAAATTAAAGAAGAAGATTCAAGAGTATGATAATTTACTTGATGAACTTACGACAAGAGCATTAGAAGGAACAATTGAACAAGATAGCAAGGATTGGTATAAATTAGATGAATTGAAAGAGGATATTAAGCATTTAGCACTTTTGATTTAATTTTTTATATACCGTGTTATAGCATCGTTTTAATGTGCTATAACTAATAAAAATAAAAGCAGTATTATGGAAAATATAAGACAAAAAATAGTAGAAATAATTATACATACCCACAAAACACCATTAGAGCAAGCAGACGAAATATTGCTTTTATTTAGTGTTAGTGGCACAATTGAAAATGTTGTAGGAACAAAAGCACTTGATTTAAAAGAGCCTGTTGTTGTAGGAACAAAAGCACTTTAATTACCACTAACATTCGTATAGGCGCTCGTTTTAATGGCGTTTAGTCAAAGTTATAATTAAACCTTTAAATCAGAATAAGATGAACCAACGAAATGAACAAGACAGCCGTTATTACTTCAAGTCATTCATTAATACAATGTATGTGCTTGGTATAATAGTAACGCTTACACTTTGCATTTACATCTATCGTAAAGTTAAAGAATGTGATGTTGAAGTGAGTATCGAGAAAAAAGCGTATATTTACAAAAAACATACGGATATGAATTTAACAGAGATGAGTTGTGGTAAACGATTGTATTATGAATCATTATGATATTTTTTGTAATAATACTTGCACCTTTCATTTTATTTTATATCTTTAGCGAAAATTAGTTGAATGAATAACTTTA
>TARA_R110000868_G_scaffold25848_3_pt1 | contig 34323 bp, 35 predicted proteins | sample TARA_R110000868 | Tara Oceans TARA_R110000868 (sample SAMEA4397489) | marine metagenome | biome: Polar Biome; feature: [SRF] surface water layer (ENVO:00010504); material: water (ENVO:00002006), including particulate matter (ENVO:01000060) such as... | depth 5 m | reverse complement strand
TGCACATGGAGATCATTCAGGAGCGCCTGGAGCGCGAGTACGACCTGGACCTGATCACCACCGCACCGACGGTAATTTTCGAACTGCTGCTCAAAACCGGCGAGACGATCTACGTCGATAACCCGTCAAAACTGCCGGATCTGTCGGCCATCGAAGACATGCGCGAGCCGATTGTGCGCGCCAATATTCTCGTGCCGCAGGAGCATCTGGGTAACGTCATTACCCTGTGCATTGAAAAACGTGGCGTGCAGCATGACATGCTGTTCCTCGGCTCCCAGGTGCAGGTCACTTACGACCTGCCGATGAACGAAGTGGTGTTGGACTTCTTCGATCGCCTGAAGTCAACCAGCCGCGGTTATGCCTCGCTGGATTATCACTTCGACCGTTACCAGTCGGCCAACCTGGTCAAGCTGGATGTGCTGATCAATGCTGAGAAGGTCGATGCCCTGGCGTTGATCGTGCACCGTGACAACGCTCACTACAAAGGCCGTGCGCTGACCGAGAAGATGAAAGAACTGATTCCTCGGCAGATGTTCGATGTCGCCATTCAGGCGGCCATTGGCGGGCAGATTGTGGCGCGCACTACCGTCAAGGCGCTGCGCAAGAACGTATTGGCCAAATGCTACGGCGGTGACGTTAGCCGTAAACGCAAACTGCTAGAAAAGCAGAAGGCCGGTAAGAAACGCATGAAGCAGGTCGGTAATGTGGAAATTCCACAGGAAGCCTTCCTCGCTGTGCTCAGGTTGGATAGTTAAGGTCCTATGTCGATCAATTTCCCGTTACTGCTGGTTATCGCTGTCGCCGTCTGTGGCGTGTTGGCGTTGTTCGACCTGATCTTTCTGGCCCCGCGCCGGCGAGCAGCCATTGCCACCTACCAAGGTCAGGTCAGTGAACCTGATGAGTTAGTGGTGGCACGCTTGAATAAAGAGCCGCTGCTAATGGAGTACGGTAAATCGTTCTTCCCGGTACTTGCGATCGTGCTGGTGTTGCGTTCGTTTCTGGTCGAGCCCTTCCAGATCCCATCCGGCTCGATGAAGCCGACGCTGGAGGTGGGCGATTTTATCTTGGTCAACAAATTCGCCTACGGCATTCGCTTGCCTGTGCTCGACACTAAGGTGATTGAGGTGGGTGATCCGCAGCGCGGGGATGTGATGGTGTTTCGCTACCCCAGCGATCCGAACATCAACTACATCAAGCGCGTAGTGGGCCTGGCCGGCGATCGTATTGCCTACAGCAGTGACAAGCGTCTGACCATTAATGGCGAGTCTGTGGCTCAGCAGTTGATTGGCGATGAGCCTGGCAGCTTGGGCAGCGCGACACTGTATAACGAGAAGCTCGGCGAAGCAGAGCATCAGATCCGTAAGGAAATGCGCCGCTATCGTATTGAGCCTGGCCGCGAGTGGGTGGTGCCGCAAGGGCATTACTTCATGATGGGTGACAACCGCGACAACTCCAATGACAGTCGTTACTGGAATGATCCGGCCATCCCCAAGCCACTGTTGGGCATGGTTCCGGACCAAAATATCGTCGGCAAAGCCTTCGCGATCTGGATGAGCTGGCCGGACCCGAAGTCGCGCAACTTGCCAAATTTTTCTCGCGTAGGTCTGATCCACTGACCTGCTGACGAATTTGCGACGCTGTTAAACGCAGCGTCGCAGGCTATATATAGTCTTGCCTCCAGCGGTAACGGCTTTTACAACACTCGATTTTGGGGACAAATATGAAATCTGCGCATTCGCAAAAAGGAATGTCGATTCTCAGTTGGCTGATGGTGCTTGCGGTTGTCGCCTTTTTGGCCAGTGCGACGTTCAAGGTATTGCCGCATTACTTCGACAACATGGCACTGGAAAAAATGATTACCTCGGTCGAAACCGATAAAGCCGTCGATGTGCGTAGCGTTAGCGATTTCTACAGCCATATCAGCAAAGGTATGCAGGTCAACAGCATCCGCGATTTGAATATGCAGGACGCGTTGAAGATAAAAGTGGAAAACAACGAATTTCGGGTGCACCTGAAATACGAGAAGCGTGAGCCGTTGATCGAGAATATCGATCTGGTAGTGCGTTTCAATAAAGAATTCCGCGTGCGTATGCCGTGAGCGCGTCGTTAGCCCGCCTCGAGCGGCAGCTCGGATATACCTTCAAGGACCAGGAGTTGATGATCCTGGCGTTGACCCACCGCAGCTTCGCTGGACGCAACAACGAGCGTCTGGAGTTTCTCGGGGATGCAATCCTCAATTTTGTCGCCGGCGAAGCGTTATTTCAGCGCTTTCCATTGGCCCGTGAAGGGCAATTGTCACGCCTGCGTGCGCGCTTGGTTAAGGGTGAAACGCTGGCAATAATGGCGCGCGGTTTTGACCTGGGTGAGTACTTGCGCTTGGGGTCGGGCGAATTGAAAAGCGGTGGCTTTCGCCGTGAGTCGATTCTGGCTGATGCCCTGGAAGCGCTTATCGGCGCTATCTACCTGGACGCCGGAATGGACGCTGCCCGTGAACGAGTGTTGGCCTGGCTGACCAGCGAATTTGACAGCCTAACCCTAGTCGACACCAATAAAGACCCGAAAACCCGCCTGCAGGAATTTTTGCAATCGCGCGGTTGTGAGCTGCCACGCTACGAGGTGGCAGATATCCAAGGCGAGCCACACTGTAGGTCGTTCGTGGTCGAATGTCAGATTACCTTACTGAATGATAAAACCCTGGGGCAGGGTGCTAGCCGGCGTATTGCCGAGCAGGTGGCAGCCGCTGCTGCGCTGATCGCCCTGGGTGTGGAGAATGGCAATGACTGATTTACCTGTTACACGCTGTGGCTATGTCGCCATCGTCGGCCGGCCCAACGTGGGTAAGTCGACGTTGCTTAACCATATTCTCGGGCAGAAGCTCGCGATCACTTCGCGAAAGCCACAGACCACGCGGCACAACATGCTCGGTATTAAGACCGAAGGTGAGGTGCAGGCCATCTATGTCGATACACCTGGTCTGCACAAAAATAACGAGAAAGCGCTCAATCGCTATATGAATAGGAATGCGTCATCGGCACTGAAAGATGTCGATGTGGTGATCTTCGTGGTTGATCGCACCCGCTGGACCGACGAGGATCAGATGGTCTTAGAGCGTATTCAATACGTCGAGGGCCCGGTGATTTTGGCGATCAATAAGACCGACCGCCTCGAGGATAAGGCAGACCTGATGCCGCATGTGGAGTGGCTTGCCACCCAGTTGCCGAATGCCGAGATCGTGCCGGTATCCGCCCAGCACGGGCATAACCTTGAGACCCTGGAAAAACTGGTGGGCGAGCGTTTGCCCGAAGGCGTGCACTTCTTCCCGGAAGATCAGGTGACCGATCGCTCCAGCCGCTTCTTTGCTGCCGAACTGGTGCGTGAGAAAGTCATGCGTCAGCTGGGTGCCGAACTGCCGTACCAGATCACTGTGGAAATCGAGGAATTCAAGCGTGACGGGCGCATTCTGCATATCCATGCGTTGATTCTGGTCGAGCGTGACGGACAGAAGAAGATCATCATTGGCGACAAAGGCGATCGTATCAAACGCATCGGTCAAGAAGCCCGTAAAGACATGGAAGTGATGTTCAATTCCAAGGTCATGCTGAACCTGTGGGTCAAGGTAAAAAGTGGCTGGTCAGACGATGAGCGTGCCATGCGTTCGCTGGGCTACGACAATATTTGATGCGTCTGCGGGGGCACTCTCGCGCCCGCTATTTTGAGTAAGCCCTGATGCTTGCCTCTAGCCAGCCCGCTTATGTGCTGCACAGCCGTGCTTACCGCGAAAGCAGTGCGCTAGTGGATTTTCTTACCCCGCAAGGTCGGCTGCGTGCGGTATTGCGGGGGGCGCGGGGTAAGGCGGGCAGCCTGGCTCGGCCGTTTATCCCGCTTGAGGCCGAGTTTCGTGGGCGCGGCGAGCTGAAAAACGTTGGCCGTCTTGATCCTGCAGGTATCCCCAATCTGCTGGTTGGTGAGGCACTGTTCAGTGGCATCTACCTCAATGAGCTGCTGATCCGCTTACTCCCCGCTGAAGTCCCCCACCCTGCAGTCTTCGAACACTACGCCATGACAGTCTTGGCCCTGGCCGAGGGCCGTGCCTTGGAACCGTTGCTGCGTTCTTTTGAGTGGCGTTTGCTGGATGAGCTGGGCTATGGTTTTGCCCTTAATCTGGACAGCGAAGGACATCCCATCGCGCAAGCCGGCCTGTACCGGCTACAGACCGAAACTGGGCTGGTCCCCGTTGGGCATTTGCAGCCTGGGGTTTTTCATGGGGTAGAGTTGCTGGCCATGGCCGAGGCCGATTGGACCATTCCAGGTGCCCTGGCTGCGGCTAAGCGCCTGATGCGTCAGGCCCTGGCCCCCCATTTAGGCGGACGACCGCTGGTCAGCCGCGAACTTTTTATGACGCTCAAGGAGCCAAGCCGTGACTGATGCTAATCGTATTCTGCTGGGTGTGAACATTGATCATGTGGCCACCCTGCGCCAGGCCCGTGGCACCCGCTACCCAGACCCGGTTAAGGCCGCGCTGGACGCTGAAGAGGCTGGGGCTGATGGTATTACCGTGCACCTGCGCGAAGACCGTCGGCACATCCAAGAACGTGATGTGCGCCTGCTCAAGGAGGTTATGCAGACGCGCATGAACTTCGAGATGGGCGTCACCGAGGAAATGCTCGTATTTGCCGAAAGCATTCGTCCCGAGCATGTTTGCCTGGTGCCGGAAACTCGCCAGGAGTTGACCACTGAAGGCGGCCTCGACGTCGCTGGCCAGGAAGCGAGGATTCGTGCAGCTGTTGAGCGCTTAAGTAAGATTGGCTGTGAAGTGTCACTGTTTATCGACCCGGAGCCGCAGCAGATTGAAGCCTCCAAGCGTGTCGGCGCCCCTGCCATTGAGCTGCATACTGGTCGCTATGCCGATGCTCATACGCCTCAAGAGGCGGCGCGTGAGCTGGCGCGGATTCGTGACGGTGTGGCCTGCGGTTTGGCCCATGGCTTGATCGTCAATGCCGGCCACGGCCTGCATTACCACAACGTCGAACCGGTGGCGGCGATTGCCGGGATCAACGAGCTGAATATCGGCCACGCGCTGGTGGCGCACGCGTTGTTTGTTGGCTTCAAGCAGGCGGTGGTGGAAATGAAACAACTGATCACCGCAGCCGCTAACCGCGGCTAGTCGGGGGGGATTTGTAGGTTGTGTTGAGCCCGTAGGGTGGATGATGCTGTTTTCATCCACCAGAGCGGTGGATGGGTAGAGCGCCATCCACCCTACATCAGGGCTTGCGGGCGATCAGCACCGCGCGGCTCGGCGCCGGCAACCCTTCGAGGGTACGGCTGTGGTCGGCTGGGTCGAGGAACTCGGGCAACGACTGAAAACGCATCCACTCGGTTGAACGCTGCTCCTCCACGCTGGTGGTGCTGACATCCACGCAGCGCACATCCACGAAGCCGGCGCGGCGCAGCCACAGTTCCAGCGCGGGCACTGAGGGCAGGAACCAGACATTGCGCATCTGCGCGTAGCGGTCCTCGGGCACCAGTACCTGCTGAGCATCGCCTTCCACCACCAAGGTTTCCAGCACCAACTCACCGTCTTTGACCAGACAATCCTTGAGGTCGAGCAAATGATCGATGGGGGAGCGGCGGTGATAGAGCACGCCCATGGAAAACACCGTGTCGAAGCCTTGCAGTTTGCCGGGTAACTCTTCAAAGGCCAGCGGCAGGTGCCAAACAGGCAGATCGGGCAGGTAGTTCTTCATCGCCAGGAACTGGCAGAGGAATAGCCAGTTAGGGTCGATGCCCACCACGCTGTCCGCGCCGGCCCCAAGCATGCGCCACATGTAATAGCCGTTGCCGCAGCCGACATCCAGTACGCGTTTGCCCTTCAGATCCAGATAGGGGGCCACCCGCTGCCACTTCCAGTCTGAGCGCCATTCGGTGTCGACGTGGACGTCAAACAGATGAAATGGTCCTTTGCGCCAGGGGATCAGGCCCTGCAACGCAGTTTTCAGTGCAGCGCGCATCGGTTCATCGTAGCGGCCGTTGAAGCTGAAGTTGTGCAGCAACTCCAGTTGTTCAACCTTCAGTTCAGGCAACGCTTGCACCGCGCCATACCAGCGCGCGAGATCACCGTGACCGATTGCCAGTTTTGCATCGATCTGGCCAGGCAAGCCGGCGGACCAGTCCTGCAGTGGAGTGCCGGCAAGTGCAGCTTGCAGGGCGTCGAGGTCGAGGCGGCTGATCATGGCAGGGCTATCAAAGAGGCGAAGTTAAGGCACTGGAACCACGGCACCACCTGGCTGAAACCAGCGGCTAGAAGGCGTTCGCGGTGTTGCTCCAGGCTGTCGGGGAGCATGACTTTCTCGATGGCGCTGCGCTTCTGCGCAATCTCCAGCTCGCTGTAGCCGTTGGCGCGTTTGAAGGCGATGTGCAGGTCGGCGAGCAAGGCGTGTTGCTCGGCGTCCTCGAATTGCAGTTTTTCCGAGAGGATCAGTGCCCCGCCAGGCAGCAGGGCTCGGCGAATACGTGTGAGCAATTCGAGGCGCTGTTCTGGCTGAATAAATTGCAAAGTGAAGTTCAGTGCCACCAACGAAGTTGGCTGGAAGTCGAGGCTGAGAATATCGGCTTCGATCACCTCCACCGGCAATAACTCTTGGAACATCGAGTCCTGCGCATGCAAATATTCGCGGCAGCGCTCGACCATGGCGCTGGAGTTGTCCACGGCGATCACCCTGCAATCTGCAATCTGCACATGCCGGCGCAGCGCTTGGGTCACCGCCCCCAAAGAACTGCCGAGGTCATACAGCACGCTGTGTGGCTGGGCGAACTGGCCGGCTAATACGCCTATGTTCTCGACAATAGTCGGATAACCCGGCACCGAGCGTTTGATCATGTCGGGGAAGACCCTCACCACATCTTCGTTGAACACGAAGTCCGGCACTTGGGCCAGGGGTTGGGCGAAAAGGCGATCGGGCTGTTTGCTCACGTTGGCTACGCATTGGTCGATAAAGCCGGACATTTTAGCCAAGTACAGGGCATAGCTAAACGTTGATTGTGGCTATTGGTCGCAAATCAACGCGATGCACCGCTCGCGCCACCGTGCATTCGCGCCTCAAGGCCTGTTCTATTCGGCGCTGATCGTGCATTCAAAGCGCTGGGCGGGCACCACGCCAACTTCCCAAGGACGTTCATAGCTCAAGGCCAGTTGGCCTTCGCCTGCTTTGGCCACCTGGAAACGCCAGATAGAAACTCCGGCGCTGCCCACTAAACCAGCGTCTTCAGGGTTGCTGTACACCTCTGGGCCGAGACTTTGCAGAACCTGCGGGGCGGAATCGCGTAACAGCCAACGAAAGCCAGTGGTGGGGTTGCTCGGTAACCTCAGAATAAATTGTTGTCCTACCTGCAGCGATAGCGGGCATTTGTTCTGCTGTTTCTGCTCAAGGGTCACGCTGCTGGGCGTTTGTGCGCAAGCGGTAAGCAGGGCAAGGCTGAACGCTGCTGTCAGGCGGGGAACAAGCATGGTGAGCTCCTGGCGAAAGTCGAGGCTGCCAGCATAGCCGTTACAGCTGCCTGCGCAAATCAGCCCCCAGTGCTTGAGCGCCGCCAGTGGCAGGCATAAGCGTTGGGCGTATTTGTCGATCAAGGGTGTGAGCAGGGCAAAGTATTCAGGGGATGCTAGGTGCACTTCACCGTTATTAAACAAGTGATGCTTAGGCGCTGGAGCTCATCGGCCCTTAAGGTGTGCAAAGCAGGCGGTGGATTTAGCAAATCTCTTGCCTGGCAGCTAAATACACTGACTCAGCGCTTTTCATGCCTTGGTGGTCAATTGCTTGCCCTGTATTTGGGCTGACGATTTTTGAAACGGACGCTGCCCATTTGTCGTGCGGGATGCCGTTTTAAGGGCCGAAAGGTTAAAGTTGCACCCCTTCGCTGTTTGGGTTGCACTTCCAATTACTCAGGGTTGCACTTTTAATGCTCAACGCGCGCTTGATGCGTCTCGATGACCAAGCCCACGAACACACTCACGATCATCACCAGCTGGTGCTGTCGTTGGCTGGGCGTGCTGAGTTTGAGGTCAATGGCCGCGGTGGCGAGGTATGCCGTATGCGTGCTTGCCTAGTGCCTGGCGATGCTGATCACCAGTTTGCCGGCATGGGCGATAACCGCATGCTGATTATCGACCTGGATGAGCAGGGCACCTCGGACGAAGATCTGCAGCTGTTGACCGGCCTGTTCGAGACGCCGCGTTACCCACAATTGGATGCTGATTTTCAGAATCTGTTGAGCTACGCCGGTGCCGAGCTTGAACGTTACGGTTCAGACCCGCTGCTGACCCGGGCCCTAGGCGGTGTCCTGCTGCGTGCCTTACACCTGCGATTGTTTGGCGAGCCCCATGCGCAGGTGGTGGGTACGCTAAACTTGGAACGACTCGACAGTTATATCGTCGAGCACTTGGCGCGGCGTATCAGTGTGGCCGAGCTGGCCCAGGTAGCATGCCTGAGCCCTAGCCATTTCCATGCGCAGTTCAAGGATTGTGTCGGCCTGACGCCGCACCAGTACTTGCTTAAAACCCGCCTTGACCGCGCTGTGCGGCTGTTGCGTGAGAGCGGTTTACCGCTGATCCGCATCGCCGAAGAGTGCGGCTTCTCCAGTCAGAGCGCACTGACCACAGCCATGCGCCGTTACCTTGGCTTGACGCCCAAACGGCTGCGTAGCGCTGAGTAGTGCTCTCTGTTTATTACGCAGCGGCCTTATAGGCTGCACCAGTGATTGATGGGCATCGACAAAACGTGAAGTTACGCACGCAGCCGGCTAAGCTGTGGCTCACAGAGGCAGTCACTGTGCCAGGCAAGGATGCTGTTCATAATAAAGTGAGCCTTAGAGACGCGTCTTAAAATGAGCCAGTACCTGCATTTCTCGTTCGCACTTTCACTGCTGGGCATGTTGTTGCTCAGCACACCGCTGCATGCCGCCAGTCTGCAAGCCGAAGTGATCGATAGCCAAGGCCAGTCACTAGGCAATGCCGTGATCAGCTTGCGTAACTCCGCTGGCGCAGCAACTGCGCCGGCTAAAGCCATCATGGATCAGCGCGCGCAGCAGTTTGCGCCGAATGTACTAGCAGTGCGCAGCGGTACCTCGGTGGCGTTTCCCAATAGCGACAACATCCGCCACCACGTTTACTCCTTCTCTCTTGCCAAGCGTTTTGAGCTGCGTTTGTATCAGGGCACACCCAGTGAACCGGTGATTTTCGATAAGCCCGGTGTTGTGGTGCTGGGCTGCAATATCCATGACTGGATGCTGGGTTATGTCTATGTCACCGACGATCCCTGGTTTGCCGTCAGCGATGAACAAGGGCGTTTGAGTCTCGACCAGCTTCCGGCAGGTCGCTATACGGTCAGCCTCTGGCACCCACAAGCGCCGGACATGTTGCCGCAGGCGGCGGGCGAATTGCAGTTGACTGAGGGCGCTAACCAGAAGCGCTTTACCCTGGCGATGCAGGCTCCCGCCACTGAGGTAGCGCCGAGTGCACCGGTCAGCGTCTTTGGTGATGCATTTAAGAAGGCCCGCGATGCTGCGCAATAGTTTTCAGGCACGGATTGCCGGCGTACTGGTACTGCTGTTAGTGGTCGTGGTAGGTGCGCTTTACATCGCCGTACAAACGGCGACCAATGCGGCCGTACGCAGCCAGGCCCGTGAGCAACTGGATGTGGGCAGCCTGGTGTTTCAGCAGTTACTCGAGGTGCGGGGGCGACAGTTGCACGATGCCGTGCAGGTGCTGGCCGCCGACTTTGGCTTCAAGGATGCAGTGGCCAGTGGCGATACCGAAACCATTCGTTCGGCGCTGGCCAACCACGGCGCGCGGATCAATGCCAGTGCCGTAATGATGCTGAGCCTTGGCGGTAACTTAGAAATCAGTACAGATCGACAGATCAGCGGTGCGACAGCGCAGCGCCTAAGTGCTCAGGTGATGTTGCGCCAGCGCGAGGGTATGCAGATTTTTCTGATGCCAATTGCCGATAAAATCTACCTGCTGGTGCAGGCTACTGTGAGCGCGCCGTTGCCTATTGCCCGGGTGATGATGGGTTTTCAGGTGGATGATGCCTTCGCCGCCGAATTGCGCGAGCTGACGCACCTGGACCTGACCCTACAAGCGACCCAGGACGGTATGGCTGATATCTGGATCAGCACCCTGCAACCAGCGCAACGTGAGCAGCTGCAAGGTGATGTGTCCGCGCTGGCGAATGATGCAATTAGTCTTATCGGCGAGGAGTATTACCTTAATCAGACGCTGGTGCTGGCCAGTGGCGAAGGCTTTGCGGTGCGTGCGTTGCTGCACAAGTCCTTGAGTCAGGCGCAGGAGGCGTTTGCTCCGCTTGATCAGGATATTTTGCTAATCGCACTGGTGGCGTTCGCGGCTTCCCTGGGTGGGGGCTTGTTGTTGGCGCGTTCAGTGTCGCAACCCGTGCAGCAATTGGCAGCCGTCGCCGAGCGGGTAAGGCAGGGCGATTATGAAGCCAGCCTTGATTTGCAACGCAGTGATGAGTTGGGTCGTTTGGCCATAGCCTTCAAGGCTATGCAGCAGGGACTTGCCGAGCGTGAACGGCAGCTGGCGCACAATGCTCTGCACGATGCACTCACCGGGCTGCCCAACCGCACTCTGGCGCTGGAGCGTTTGGGCAGCGCCATCACGGCGCAGCGCCCTACGGCATTGCTGTACCTCGGGGTCGCGAATTTCCGCGCAGTCAATGAAAGTCTCGGGCCAGAAGGAGGCGACTTGGCGTTACAGCAGCTGAGTCGATTTCTGCAGGCGACGCTGCGCCCCGGCGATAGCGTCGCGCGGATCATCGGAGATGAGTTCCTTTTGCTGCTGGAAAATACCGACTGCGACAGTGCCGTGGGCATCGCCGACAAGGTGCAGCAACTGCTGCTCACGCCATTGCGCGTCGGCAGCCATGATTTCGCCATGGAGTGCCGCATCGGCATTGCCAGCTACCCTGTGGATGGTAATGCCCCGGAAGAATTGCTGCGCCGCGCGACCATCGCGATGCAGGATGCGGCAGGCATGGCCAGCCACTTGCAGGTCTACCAGCGTGGTCGCGATGATGCCCAGCAGCGGCAGATTCGCCTGATCCGCGACCTACGTCATGCGCCGGGCAAAGCTGAACTGCAATTGCACTATCAACCGAAACTGGATATTGCCGCCGGCCAAGTACGCCAGGCTGAAGCCTTGCTGCGTTGGCAGCATCCTGAGTTGGGTATGGTTTCACCTGGGGAGTTTATTCCGCTGGCCGAGCGCACGGGCAGCATTAAGCTGTTAACCGCCTGGGTGATCGAGGCGGTCATGTGTCAGCTGCGCGAATGGGCTGGACGCGGCCTGCACATGCAGGTGTCGTTGAATATCTCCACCGAAGACCTGATCGACCCGCAGTTGCCTGCACGGGTCAGTGCACTCTTGGCCGAGTATCAAGTACCGGCTGAGCAGCTGATTTTTGAAATTACTGAAAGCGGAGTGATGCTCAATCCGGAGCTCGCCTTGCAGGTGCTGCATGGCTTGCGCGAGTGCGGCATTAGCCTGTCTGTGGACGACTTCGGCACGGGGTACTCGTCCCTGGCTCAGCTCAAACGCATGCCCGTGCAAGAGCTGAAGATCGACCAATCGTTTATCCGTGACTTGGACGACGGCAGTGAGGATTCGGTGATCGTGCGCTCAACCATCGAGATGAGCCACAGTCTTGGACTTAAAGTGGTGGCCGAAGGGGTCGAGTTTGAGCGCAGCCTAGAGCTGTTGGCGCTCTGGAACTGCGATACCGCTCAGGGCTACCTAATCAGCCGGCCGTTAGCTGCTCAGGCTTTTGAAACCTGGATGGCGCAGCACGCGCGTGACGCCTCAAACGTGGTGCATTGACCATGGTAAATCTGCTTCGCGGCGCTGTTTTGCTACTGGGCTTGCTGGCCAATCTGACCTGGGCTGATGGGCGTTTGCTGGCCACCGGTGGTGCCAGCAGCCTTGAAGGTGCGGCCGGTGGCGGTATCACGGCTTGGGCGGTGCTGTCCGGTTATGGCGAGCGTGGCGAATGGGGCGTGGATGTTTTCGCCACGCGAGTGGAAACCGGCGATTACCGTTTGGATGTGGCGGGTATTGGCGCTGCGTTTGATAACCGTATTGAGCTGTCTTACGCTCGCCAGCGTTTTGAGCTCGGCAACTTGGCACGCAACCTGAGTCTGCCGGAAAATAGCCTGAGCCAGGATGTATTTGGCATCAAGGTGCGTCTGTTTGGTGACCTGATCTACGACCAGCTGCCGCAGGTGGCAGTGGGACTTCAGCATAAGCGGCAGAAGGATTTTCTGATCCCCAGCTTGGTGGGCGCGCAGCGCAGTGAGGACACCGAAGGCTATATAACCGCCAGCCGGCTAATCCTTGGTGGTGCCTTTGGCTACAACCTGCTGCTCAACGGCGGTATTCGCTACAGTCGCGCTAACGAGCTGGGCTTGCTGGGTTTTGGCGGTGATCGCCGTGATCGTCACTCGGTGCTGAAGGAAGGCTCCGTTGCCGTGCAGTTCAATCCGCGTTGGGCGCTGGGGTTGGAGTATCGAGAGAAACCGGACAACCTCAGCTTTGCTGGGGAGAGTGACTGGGCCGATCTGTTTCTCGGCTACTTCCCCAACAAGAACTTAGCGCTGGTGCTGGCCTATGCGCGCCTCGGTGAAATCGCCACGCTGGATAATCAGAATGGCGTTTATCTGTCTGTGCAGGGGAGTTTCTAAGCATGCGCAGCCTGCTGTTTCTGATTGTTCTGGTCCTGAGTGCCTGTGCTCATCAGCCGGCTAAAGACGACAGCCTCTACCGTGACCTAGGCGAGCAGGCCGGGATTACCCGTATCGTCGAAGGCATGCTGCTGAATATCGCCGGTGATACACGCATCGTCCGGCACTTCGAGAATATCGACATTGTGCGTTTGCGTGACAAGCTGGTGGAGCAGATTTGCGTAGAAACCGGCGGTCCATGCATCTATACCGGCGACAGCATGGAGGACAGCCATAAGGGCCAGAACCTCACACCGAGTGACTTCAATGCCCTGGTCGAGAACTTGCAGGCGGCCATGAGTCGCCAAGGCGTCGCTATGCCCGCGCAGAACCGCCTATTGGCACGCCTTGCGCCGATGCGGGCGCAGGTAATTGACCGTTAAAACGTGGCTCAGCGCAAGGTTTGGGCGATTGCGAGGATCTCGGTACGATGGCTGCTCAGCAGGCTAAGTTCACCGTTTTCGTCGATAAAGTCCTGCGGCGGCATCAGCTTCTGATATGCCGCCAGTTCCTGTAATGGCGGTAAATCGGCATTTGGCTCGCGCGCCTTAATTGTGTGATAGCGCGCTAGGTTGACCAAATCCAGCAATTGCAGCGTGTCGCCCGGGCTTGATTGCCAATTGCCGGTGTTGCGAATGATCTCTATATAGTCGTTATCCACCGACCATTTCTTCAGCACAATAATGCCGAGCGACTTGCTGTACTCGTTGCATAGCTTGTCATACAGCTCAGTGGAGGGTGTGACGTTTTCGCTGCGAAATGCCGAGAGCACAGCCAGGGTGCCCACTTCACTGAGCAGGCTGGCCAGTAGGGCGTGCTCCGCTGTCACCCGGCCAAGCAGGCGCGCCAGCATGGCGCAGGTGCTGGCCTTGATCACTAGGCGCTCCCAAGCTTCGACAAATAGCCGTTTATGCCCGGGACTGTGCAAGGTGAACAGGCTTTTGATGCTGTGTGCCATGGTAATCCGGTCGACTTCGGCCATACCGAGGCGGTTGATTACTTCAAGCAGGGATTTCGGCGCCGCGGTTTGGCGATACAGCGCGCTTGACGCATGTTTCATAAGCAGAGCGCTGAGCGCCGGGTCGCGACTGACTAAGCGCGTAAGGGCACTAAGGGAGATATTTGGATCACCTAATGCGCGGCGGATATCCATGGTGATGGTCGGCAGGCTGGGCAATTGTTCTTCACCCCGCATCAGCTGCGAGACTAAACGCCGGTAGATTGAGTAGTCGGATGTTTCGCTCTGCAATGCACACCTCCATGCTGTTGCAGGCAGTCTAGATCGGCGCTGCACGGCTATACTAGTGCTACAGGTTATCGTGTATTTAATGCGTTAGCGCTTTAAACGCCTGTTTGCCGGAAGTTCCCTGCCCGGAGGATTTTGCAAAAACTCCAGAGTTTTTTGTAAGAAGCGCTTATGCCTCTGCCACTAAATTCAGCTCCCTATTTGCGTAGTACGCAGGTTGCCTTGGTTCTATCTGCGAATGTGCGCTAGAACTAATACTAAACAGTTGCCGCATAAGTAAGTGTTCTTGCGTGGTTACTGAAGAGTTGCTGCGTGTTTCGCTGCTGCTGGCCCCTTGGGCTTGGTCAGTGGTTTAAGGCAGTGGCCGCATAAAACGGCCGCTTAAAATTAGAGTCGCGGCCTGAGCCGCGCCAACACGAGAACAACAAGATGAACGAGCAGAACGTTTTTGTTGTAGGGGTGACCTTCGTGGTCTACCTGATAATGATGTTGTGGTTAGGTTTGGTGGCTTACAAGCGCACCAGCAATTTGTCCGACTACATCCTCGGCGGTCGTTCCATCGGCCCAACTACCGCAGCGCTTTCGGCTGGCGCTTCCGATATGAGTGGTTGGTTGCTGCTCGGTCTTCCGGGCTATGCTCTGGCGGCCGGTTTCGAGGCCACCTGGATCGCTGCCGGGCTGTTGGCCGGTACCTGGCTGAACTGGCTGTTCGTCGCTCAGCGCCTGCGCGTTTACTCGCACACGGCCAATGACTCGGTGACTATGCCGTCCTACTTCGAACATCGTTTCAACGACAAGTCTCGTGCCCTGCGCGTGGTCTCGGCGTTGATCATTCTGACCTTCTTCCTGTTCTACACCAGCTCGGGCTTGGTGGCATCCGGCAAGCTGTTCGAAACCGTATTCGGCTTAGACTACAAGATCGCCGTCGTCGTCGGTACCCTGGCCGTAGTCTCCTACACCTTGTTCGGTGGCTTCCTCGCGGTAGCCTGGACCGACGTGGTGCAAGGTTTGTTGATGGCCGCTGCATTGGTTTTGGTGCCGGTGTTCGCGCTCAATGCAGTGGGGGGCTTCGAAGCTGCACACCTGGCCATCGCCACGAAAAACCCTGAGCTACTGACCTTCTTCAACGACGCCAAGGGCGAGCCGCTAGGTATTATCGCGATTCTCTCGTTGCTCGGTTGGGGGCTTGGCTACTTTGGTCAGCCGCACATCCTCGCTCGCTTCAAGGCGATTTCTGACGACAAAGACATTCCGACTGCCCGTCGCATTGCCGTCAGCTGGACTGCTCTTACCCTCGTGGCTGCCCTGTCCATCGGCTGGATAGCCTTGGGTTACTTGGAAACTGATCTGGCGGATGCCGAGACCGTATTCATGGTGTTGGTCAACAGCCTGTTCCACCCGGTAGTGGCCGGTATCCTGATGGCCGCCGTGCTGGCGGCAATCATGTCCACCGCTGACTCGCAATTGTTGGTTAGCTCTTCGGCGCTGGCGGAAGACTTCTACAAAGCCATCCTGAAGAAAGATGCCGGTGATGCCGAGCTGGTATGGATCGGTCGCGGCGCGGTGGTTCTGATTGCGCTTATCGCTCTGGTGCTGGCCATGAACCCGGAAAATACCGTACTGGGTCTGGTTTCTTACGCCTGGGCTGGCTTCGGTGCCGCATTCGGTCCGGCCATCCTGCTGTCGCTTTACTGGAAACGCATGAATCGCAATGGCGCTTTGGCAGGTATCGTCTTGGGTGGCATCACCGTGGTGGTCTGGAAGCAACTGTCAGGCGGGGTCTTCGATCTGTACGAGATTATCCCGGGCTTTATCCTGGCGACCATTGCCATCATCGTTGTCAGTCTGATGACTGCCGAGCCTGAAGCGGAGATACAAGCCCAGTTCGACGAAGTCGAGCGTAAGCTGGCCTGATGCAATGACCTGCGTCTGTAAGTGATTGCTTGCAGACGCGACAGGCAGGCAAGGGTTAATGGCTTATGCCTGCTCGCACTGTCCAACTTATCGACGTTACTTTGCCGGCCCACACCTTTTGTGTTGGGCCGGTTTTTTTCGCCATCCAGGTAATCACTCTGCGGCTTCCCTTGGCGACGTCAAAAATTGTTCTAGGCGCGGTTATGGCGATACAGGCGCTCCGGTATTGGTTTTTGCACTTTCGGTCAGGCGCGCGCTTAGCTAAGGTGGCGCATATTTTTCAACCAGGCTGTCCGGACAGGTTCTGCATGACTCAATCACCGAATAATCCGCTGCATGGCGTGACCCTTGAAACCATTCTCACCGGCCTGGTTGCCCAGTACGGTTGGGATGGTTTGGCGCAACGTATCGACATTCGCTGCTTCAAGAGCGACCCGAGCATCAAGTCCAGCCTGACCTTTTTGCGTAAGACGCCTTGGGCGCGGGAGAAGGTTGAAGCGCTGTATATCCGTTCGCAAGCACGTAGATAGGCACTGAGCTCCAAGACGGTAACCTGGCACCCTTGTTGCAATACCTCTGCAAACGCCGCAAAGCGTCAAAAAACTGCGGCCAGTGGAGGTAGAGATGAGCCAGGGTGTTGAATTCAACCGTTTGATGCTGGAAATGCGTTCTATGCAGGCCGACGCCATGGTGCGTCAGAAGCCTGTCGCCAGCACACCTGAACCCGGCGCGCCGAGTTTCTCCGAAATGCTCGGGCAGGCGGTGGGCAAGGTCAACGAAACCCAGCAGGCCTCTAGCCAACTGTCGACTGCCTTTGAAATGGGCACCAGCGGTGTGGATTTGACCGACGTGATGATCGCTTCGCAGAAAGCCAGCGTTTCCTTCCAAGCCATGACCCAGGTGCGCAACAAGCTGGTTCAGGCTTATCAAGACATTATGCAGATGCCGGTTTAAGGGTAGGGCTAAATCATGGCTGAAGCTGTCGCCGCAAACGTACCTGCCACCACCGGTGGTAGTGAGCCGAAAAAACCATTGTTCGGCCTGACCTTTCTGGAAAACCTCTCCGATATGTCGATGTTGCGGCAGATTGGTTTGCTGGTTGGTCTAGCTGCCAGCGTGGCCATCGGCTTTGCCGTGGTGCTGTGGTCGCAACAGCCGGATTACCGTCCGCTGTATGGCAGCCTTGACGGTATGGATGCCTCGCAGGTGATGGAGACGCTCGCCGCTGCCGATATCAAATACACCGTGGAACCTAACTCTGGCGCGTTGTTGGTCAAGGCGGATGACCTGGCCCGGGCACGTATGCGTCTAGCTGCTGCTGGCGTTGCGCCGAAAGACAACAGCGTAGGCTTTGAGATTCTCGACCAGGAGCAAGGCCTGGGGACCAGCCAGTTTATGGAAGCCACCCGCTACCGTCGTGGCCTCGAAGGCGAGCTGGCGCGTACGGTCGCCAGCCTGAACAACATCAAAGCAGCCCGCGTGCACTTGGCTATTCCGAAAAGCTCGGTGTTCGTACGCGATGAACGTAAGCCCAGCGCCTCGGTGCTGGTTGAGTTGTATTCGGGGCGCAGTCTGGAGCCGAGCCAGGTGATGGCCATCGTCAACCTGGTTGCGAGCAGCGTACCGGAAATGAATAAGGCCCAGGTCACCGTGGTCGATCAGAAGGGCAACCTGCTCTCGGACATTCAGGAAATGTCCGAGCTGACCATGGCCGGTAAGCAATTTGATTACAGCCGCCGTATGGAAAGCCTGTTTACGCAGCGCGTGCACAATATTCTGCAGCCGGTGCTGGGCTCCGGTCGTTACAAGGCCGAAGTGTCAGCGGATGTGGATTTCAGCGCGGTGGAGTCCACCTCGGAAATGTTCAACCCCGACCAACCAGCGTTGCGCAGTGAGCAGTCGGTTAACGAACAGCGCACTACCAGCCTGTCACCGCAAGGCGTGCCCGGGGCCCTGAGCAATCAGCCGCCAGGTGCCGCTGCCGCGCCGCAGCAAGCGGGCGCCGGTGCTGCGGCCGTGCCAGGGGCGATTGCGCCTGGGCAGCCGCTGCTAGATGCCAATGGCGCGCAGATCATCGATCCCGCTACCGGCCTGGCGATGCTCGCGCCTTATCCGGCGGACAAGCGCGAGCAATCCACGCGTAACTTCGAGCTGGACCGCTCTATCAGCTACACCAAACAGCAGCAGGGACGTTTGCGCCGCTTGTCGGTAGCCGTGGTGGTCGACGATCAAGCCAAGGTCGATGCTGCGACCGGTGAGGTCACTCGGGTGCCGTGGAGCAGTGATGACCTGGCGCGTTTTACCCGCTTAGTGCAGGACTCGGTGGGCTTCGATGCCAGTCGTGGTGACAGTGTCAGCGTGATCAATACGCCGTTCTCCACCGAGCTGGGTGAAGAGCTGATTGAAATTCCGTTCTACACCCAGCCGTGGTTCTGGGACGTGGTCAAGCAAGTGCTTGGCGTTCTATTTATCCTGGTGTTGGTATTTGGTGTGCTGCGCCCCGTGCTGAACAACATTACCGGCGCAGGCAGGGGGCAAGGTGATGGCCGTGGCCGCGATGTTGAACTCGGTGAGATGGGCGGGCTAGGCGGTGATTTGGCCGAGGATCGGGTCAGCCTGGGTGGACCGCAAAGCATCCTCCTGCCTAGCCCAAGTGAGGGGTATGATGCGCAGCTAAACGCCATCAAGAGCCTGGTCGCTGAAGATCCGGGCCGCGTAGCCCAGGTTGTGAAAGAGTGGATCAACGCCGATGAGTGATAATCGAACCGTCGCTAAGTTGAACAAGGTCGAAAAAGCCGCGATTTTGCTGTTGTCGCTCGGCGAAACGGACGCGGCCCAAGTATTGCGTCATCTAGGGCCGAAGGAAGTGCAGCGGGTTGGCGTGGCCATGGCTGGTATGCGCAACATCCAGCGCGAGCAGGTCGAGCAGGTCATGGGCGAGTTTGTCGATATCGTCGGCGATCAGACCAGCTTGGGCGTCGGTGCTGACGGCTATATCCGCAAGATGCTTACTCAGGCCTTGGGTGAAGACAAAGCCGGCAATCTGATTGATCGCATTCTCCTGGGCGGCAGCACCAGTGGCCTGGACAGCCTTAAATGGATGGAACCGCGCGCCGTGGCGGATGTGATTCGCTATGAGCACCCGCAGATTCAGGCCATCGTCGTCGCCTACCTCGACCCTGATCAGGCGGGTGAAGTGCTCGGCCATTTCGACCACAAGGTGCGGTTGGATATCGTGCTGCGTGTATCTTCGCTGAATACCGTGCAGCCAGCCGCGTTGAAAGAGCTCAACCAGATACTCGAAAAACAGTTTTCCGGCAGCTCCAACACTACTCGCGCGGCAATGGGTGGGGTCAAGCGTGCCGCCGATATCATGAACTTCCTCGACAGCTCGGTTGAAGGCCAGTTGATGGACTCGATCCGCGAAGTCGACGAGGACCTGTCCAGCCAGATCGAAGACCTGATGTTCGTCTTCGACAACCTGGCCGATGTCGATGACCGTGGTATCCAGGCGCTGATGCGTGAAGTGTCGTCCGACGTGCTGGTGTTGGCGCTCAAGGGTGCTGACGAGGCCATCAAGGAAAAGGTCTTCAAGAACATGTCCAAACGTGCCGCCGAACTGCTGCGCGACGACCTGGAGGCCAAAGGCCCAGTTCGCGTCAGCGACGTGGAAACTGCACAGAAGGAAATTCTCACCATCGCCCGGCGTATGGCCGAAGCCGGGGAAATTGTCTTGGGCGGCAAGGGTGGCGAGGAAATGGTGTAGGGTCTGATGACATTTGTGCGCGGCCGCGACGGTAGTCCGCTTGGCGCAGGGCTAGGCATGAGGAGAGTGGTTTGGCTATTCCAAATGAACGACGAGTAACGACGGCCTGCGCCAAGCGTGCCCCGTCCCTTCGGCTTGCGAGTCAACCCCTGCAATGCGGCGTTGCGGGGCTTGGCAAGGGAGCGACCATTGCCTACGTCTCGCGCCTTGCCTGGCAGGGTTTGACGCGGCAACGCGGCTCGCGAACAAATGTCATCAGACCCTAACGCCATGTCCAGTAAAGAGCCGGCCAGCGAACTGATTCGCGCCAAGGACCTCAAGGGCGTTGACGTCTGGGCGTTGCCCAGCTTTGACCCGCAAGCGGCGACGCCAGAGCCTCTTTCAGAAGAGCAAGCCATCGAGTCGACCGCCGAGACGGACGAACGGGCCGATAGCGAAGAGGTGGCCCTGGAAGACGTCAAACCCTTGACGTTGGATGAGTTGGAAGCGATTCGTCAGGATGCCTATAACGAAGGCTTTGCCGCTGGCGAAAAAGATGGCTTCCATGCCGGCCAGCTCAAAGCCAAGCAGGAAGCCGATACCGCCTTGGCGGCAAAAATAGGCGGGTTGGAGCAACTGATGACTCAGCTGTTCGAACCGATTGCTGAGCAGGATCAGCAGGTCGAAGAAGCACTGATCAAGCTGCTTGAGCAAATCGTACGCCAAGTGATTCAGCGTGAGCTGGTGAGCGACTCCAGTCAGATTCGTCAGGTGCTGAGCGAGGCGCTCAAGTTGCTGCCGATGGGCGCTGGCAATATCCGCATTCACCTCAATCCGCAAGATTTCGAGATGGTCAAAGCGTTGCGTGAGCGCCACGAAGAGAGCTGGCGAATTCTCGAAGACGTCGCTTTGCTGCCTGGCGGTTGTCGGGTGGAAAGTGAACTCAGCCGTATCGATGCCACTGTGGAAACCCGCTTGAATCAGGCCATCAAGCAGTTATTCGAACAGCAGCGTGAGCAGGCCATGCATCCGCTGGAAGCCGATCTACAGACTGAACTGGACACTCCAGAGGCAACCCCTGAAGCAACCCCTGAGGCGACGCCGGATGCGCCTTGAGCGGGTCAGCTTTGCCAAGCGCTTGGCCGGTTACAGCGATGTTGTGGCGCTGCCAACCCAGCCCCAGGTTGAGGGCCGTTTATTGCGCATGGTTGGCCTGACCTTAGAAGCTGAAGGCCTGCGTGCCGCACTCGGCAGCCGCTGCCTGGTAATCAACGACGACAGCTATCATCCGGTGCAGGTGGAAGCCGAGGTGATGGGTTTTTCCAATGGCAAAATCTTTCTAATGCCGGTCGGCAGTCTGGCTGGTATCGCGCCTGGTGCGCGTGTAGTGCCGCTGCCGGATACCGGCCGACTGCCCATGGGTATGTCGATGCTCGGCCGGGTACTCGATGGCACCGGTCGCGCCCTCGATGGCAAAGGCGGGATGAAGGCCGAAGACTGGGTGCCGATGGATGGCCCAACGATCAATCCGCTCAAACGCCACCCAATCAGTGAGCCGTTGGATGTGGGTATCCGTTCGATCAATGGCCTGCTGACCGTCGGTCGTGGCCAGCGCCTTGGCTTATTTGCTGGTACCGGTGTGGGTAAATCTGTGCTGCTGGGCATGATGACGCGCTTTACCGAAGCCGACATCATTGTGGTCGGCCTGATTGGTGAGCGGGGCCGTGAAGTAAAAGAGTTTATCGACGAGATTCTCGGTCACGAGGGTCTCAAACGCTCGGTGGTGGTGGCCTCACCGGCCGACGATGCGCCGTTGATGCGCCTGCGTGCCGCCATGTATTGCACGCGTATAGCCGAATACTTCCGCGACAAAGGCAAGAACGTCTTGCTGCTGATGGACTCACTCACGCGTTTTGCTCAAGCGCAGCGTGAAATCGCCTTGGCCATCGGTGAGCCGCCTGCGACCAAGGGTTATCCACCTTCGGTATTTGCCCGCCTACCTAGGCTGGTAGAACGTGCCGGTAATGCGGAAGAGGGTGGCGGTTCGATTACTGCGTTTTACACCGTGCTCAGTGAGGGCGATGACCAGCAGGACCCGATTGCTGACGCCGCTCGTGGCGTGCTCGATGGTCATATCGTGCTGTCGCGCCGGCTGGCGGAAGAGGGGCATTATCCGGCTATCGATATCGAAGCCTCGATCAGTCGAGTGATGCCACAGGTAGTCAGTGCCGAGCATCTGCGCCAGTCGCAGCGGTTCAAGCAGTTGTGGTCGCGTTATCAGCAGAGCCGCGACTTGATCAGCGTGGGTGCCTATGTGCCGGGTGGTGATCCTGATACCGACCTGGCCATTGCCCGTCAGCCTGCCATGGTCAAGTACCTGCGACAGGGTCTGCACGATAACGAAAGCCTGGAAGACAGCAGTGCGCAGCTGGCCGCGATCTTCAACCCTGCTGCAACAGGGTCATAAGTCATGGCGCAAAGCCGTGCAGCACGGCTGGGGCCAGTAGTGATCATGGCTGAGCGTGCCGAGCGAGAAGCAGCCCTCCAGTTAGGCCATTGTCAAGGCTTGCTGCGTCAGGCTGAAGTGCAGCTAGGAGACCTTGAACGCTACCGCGGTGATTACCAGCAGCAATGGATCAGCGAAGGTCAGCACGGCGTTTCCGGGCAGTGGCTGATGAACTACCAGCGCTTTCTCACTCAACTAGAAGGTGCCATCGGCCAGCAGCGCAACAGCGTCGATTGGCACCGGGCCAATATGGACAAGGTGCGCGAGGTCTGGCAACAGCGCTATGCCCGTATGGAAGGGCTACGCAAATTGGTCAAGCGCTATCAGGACGAAGCGCGCATGGCTGAAGACAAGCGCGAGCAGAAGCTGCTCGATGAGCTCTCGCAGCGCTTATTGGCGCGTGACTCGCAGTATTAAACGCGGTTATAACGGCCTCAATGACGGCTCAATAGCGCCTAAACATTTGCTGCATAGGCCCTGCGGTGCTACATCTTGATTGTGCAGAGCTTGCAGCTGGCTCACCTGAGTGTGCGCCTTGTCTTTTCGTTGATAGGAGTAATTCATGGCCATCACCTCGCAGCCCTCATCCGATGGGCAAGAGCTGACCATTGTGATTCAGGGACGCTTCGATTTTGCTGCGCATCAGGAGTTTCGCAATGCCTATGAGCGCGTCAGCAGCTCGCCGCAGCGCTACGTAGTAGACCTCAAGGGCACTACTTATCTGGACAGCTCGGCGCTGGGTATGCTGCTGTTACTGCGTGATCACGCCGGCGGCGACAGTGCGCAGATCAGCCTGCTCAACTGCAACCCGGATGTGCGCAAAATTCTCGCCATCTCGAATTTCGAGCAGTTGTTCAAAATCACCTGATCGGGGCGCGTGCTATGCCAGAGCGCCTGTCCATTCTAATCGCTGAAGACAACGCCGCTGATCGCATGCTGCTGTCGACCATCGTCAGCCGTCAGGGGCACCGGGTAATGACTGCTAGCAATGGCCTAGAGGCAGTCGCTTTGTTCGAGCAGGAGCGTCCACAGCTGGTGCTGATGGATGCATTGATGCCGGTAATGGATGGTTTCGAAGCCGCGCGGCGGATTAAGCAGGCGGCCGGCGATGCGTTAGTGCCGATCATCTTTCTTACCTCCCTGACCGAAGGCGAAGCCTTGGTGCGATGTTTGGAGGCCGGCGGTGATGACTTTCTTGCCAAACCCTACAATCGGGTCATTCTCGAAGCCAAGATCAATGCGATGGACCGTCTGCGGCGTTTGCAGGACACCGTCTTGCAGCAGCGTGATCTGATTGCCATGCACAACGAACACCTGCTTAACGAGCAGCGGGTGGCTAAGGCGGTATTTGACAAGGTAACCCATTCCGGCTGCCTGGATGCGCCTAACATCCGCTACCTGCAATCGCCCTATGCGGTGTTTAACGGGGACCTGCTGCTCGCGGCGTTCAAACCGTCTGGTGGCATGCATGTATTGCTGGGCGACTTCACCGGTCACGGTTTGCCGGCGGCGATAGGTGCGATGCCGCTGGCCGAGGTGTTTTATGGCATGACGGCCAAGGGGTACTCCCTGGCAGAAGTGCTACGTGAGATCAATGCCAAGCTCAAACACATCTTGCCCGTGGGCGTTTTTTGCTGCGCGACCGTGCTCAACATCAGCTTCCAGCGCCAGGTAGTTGAGGTGTGGAACGGCGGTCTGCCGGATGGTTATCTGCTGCACGGTAATGGTGAGCGGATACCGCTGGTGTCGCGGCATTTGCCGCTGGGGGTATTGGAGCCAGGCGCGTTCAACGACAAGTACGAGGTTTATCCGCTGGCGCTGGGTGACCGGGTTTTCTTGCTCTCCGATGGCGTGCTGGAGGCGTGTAACAAGCAGGGTGAGCTGTTCGGTGAGGGGCGCTTGCTCGAGGTGTTCAGCGCCAATCGGCAACAGGCAGCGCTGTTTTCAGAAATTCAACAGGCGTTGGCACATTTCAGTGGCGAGCAGCAGGATGATGTCAGCCTGGTTGAAGTCAGTCTGGTCGACCAAGCCGCCTTGAGCCGGCCACCACTAGCCTTTGCCGACAATGGCCAGAGCCACTCACTGGATTGGTCGGCGAGCTTCGAGTTTCGCGGTGAAACCCTGCGTCATTTCAACCCACTGCCGTTCCTCTTGCAGTTGCTGCTTGAAGTGCAAGGGTTGCGGCCTCAAGGCGGTGCCTTGTTCAGTGTGCTGGCCGAGCTGTATTCGAATGCCCTTGAGCATGGCGTACTGGGCTTGGATTCGACGCTCAAGGCGAATGCCGAGGGATTTGCCGAATATTACCGCCAGCGCAGCGTGCGACTGGCCGCACTGGTGGACGGTTATGTGCGTTTTCACCTGCAATTAATCCCCGAGGGTGCTGGCGGGCGTTTAATTGTTCGGGTCGAGGACAGTGGCTCGGGTTTCAATGCACCGCTGTTGTCAGCGCAGCCCCGCGATACCCAAAGGCTAAGCGGTCGTGGACTGGCGTTGGTCAGGCAATTGAGTGAGCGTTGCAGTTGGGGTGATGGCGAACCGGGAGTGCGCGTGGAGTTTTCCTGGGTGCCTGGGGCATAATCCACCTAATAGCGCCCAGGGAGTGAGCCGTTGTCCGATATTCATCTCGATAGCACAGTGTTACTGGCATTACAGGACGTCATGGAGGATGAATACCCGGTGCTGCTGGATACCTTTCTGATTGACTCTGAAGAGCGCCTGCTGGTGCTACGCCAGGCTGAGCAGGCGGCAGATGCGCAGAGTCTGCGTTTGGCGGCGCACAGCTTTAAAGGCAGTTGCAGCAATATGGGCGCTCTGCTGCTGGCCGGGCTGTGCAAACAATTAGAAGAAGCCGGGCGGCGTGAGCAGCTGGAGCAAGCCCCCGAGTTGGTTGAGCAGGTCGAGCGTGAATTTGCCATTGTGCGCATCCTGCTTAAATCCGAGCGTCAACGTTACCTGCACTAGTTTTGCTGCGCTGAGTAGGCGCCTGCTGCATTCCATCCCCGTTTATCTTTGCGCCAATAAGTTGGCCCGCCCTTTGCAAAACCTTCTGCACGACCAATCCCGTGCGGAGAGTATCCATGTCCGTTGCCCCCGATCTGCTGCTTAAGTCGGCACCAGCCGTAAAGCCTAGGGCTGCTGCAGAAAAACCGCCGGAAAAATCCGCGCAGCCCAATAAAAATCAAGCGTCCAGCTTCTCCCAGGTGTATGCCAATGAACGCCAGGCTAAGGCCACAGAGCGTAACGAAGCGTCCCCCAAGCCTGCGCGTGAAAGCAAACCGAAAGAAATACCAGAAGATGATCCGCAGTCCGTTGCCGCCACCGGGCAGAGCGAGGTTGCCGATAGCGGCAAGCCTTTGCCGAGTGATCCGGCAAACGATGGTGCTGCGCTTGACCCGCTATTGTTGCTCGGTATAACCGGCGAGCTACCTGCGCAAGAGGCGCAAGAACTCACGCTCGACACCGAGCCTGCGCCTTTGCTGGTAACCACCGGGCTGATAAGTTCGGGGCCGGCGAGCCTGACCGAGGCCAGTTTCGATGCTGAGCTGGATGCGCTCAACCAACTTCCGGCGGTGCGCATGGCCTTGGAGATTGGGGCAAAGGAAAAAGCGCTGGCCGAACAAGTCGCTTCACCTTTGGCGCAGGCTAAACTGGCGACGCAGAGCGCGAGTCAAGGCGTGCTGGCCGGCCAATTGATGCAGGACGAGGTGCCGGTAGAGGGTGAAGCGCTGGAGCTACCGGAATTACAGCTCGAAGCCTTGACAGGTAAAAGCCTTGAAGCGCTGAAGGAAGGTACAGCGAATAGCACACCAGAAAACTTTGTCAGCAAGCTCAATGCGTTGACTCAGGCCATTGGCCAACAGAATTCGTTGTCTGCCCGCGCGCCTGTGGTGGGGCAGCCTGTGCCAATGCAGCAGGGCGGTTGGAGTGAGGCGGTGGTGGACCGGGTGATGGTGATGTCCAGCCAGAATCTCAAATCCGCCGAAATCCAACTCGATCCTGCCGAGCTGGGGCGCCTGGAGGTTCGCATTAGTGTCAATCAGGAGCAAAGCCAGGTCACTTTCGCTAGCCCGCATGCTGGGGTGCGTGAGGCGCTGGATGCGCAGATGCATCGCCTGCGTGAGCTGTTTGCCCAGCAAGGCATGAATCAGCTGGATGTGAATGTCTCCGATCAGTCGCTTAGCCGTGGCTGGCAAGGGCAGGGCGGCGGCGACGGCGACGGCAGGGGGCGTAGCGGAGCCTCCGATGAGTCGCAGGGTGCGGAAGAAGGGCTGCCCTTGAGCGTGGTTCAATCAACCCACACGGCCTCTGGCAGTGTCCGGGGTTTGGTTGATTACTACGCTTGAGTATTAATTCAAAGGCTCGCGCGCCTTGCGTCATGTAGGCGCTCTGCCAGTAACAGCCTTCGACAGATGAGCGTGGCGATGGCCATAAGCACCACTTGTTTCACTCGATCCTCGGCGCGTGCAAGCGCCCCAGCCGGTTTTTAGCCCGGCTGGGCCGATGCACCGTTGGCATTGGTAGGATTCTGAGGCGCTTGCTGCTGTAGTTGCATGGCTCACTGATCTAAACTGCGATTCGCCCGGCTGCCACTTTGTGGGAGCCGGGCGATTTTGTTTGGGGCGTGCGCTTACCGATGCCTTGGCCGCATCATCTTAAGGTGCTGGGCCACCCGTAGTGAGCAGGTTTGTTGAAAGACTGGCATAACACTTGCTCTCAACCCTTTGAAAGCGGATAGAACTCCGAATAATGACGGATTATTGGCATGGCTAAGAAAGAAGCAGCGCAAGCGCCGGCAGATGGCGAAGCGAAACCAGCCGGCAAAATGAAGCTGATCATCATCATCGTGCTCGCCGTACTGCTGGCCATCGGTCTTTCAGTGGGCGGCACCTGGTTCTTTTTGAGCAAGAAGGATGCTGGTGCTGAAGAAGCCAAGGCAGATGCCAGCGCCGAGCCCGCGGCGCCAGTCAAGCTGGCAGCGATTTATGAAGAACTGTCGCCGGCATTCGTGGTGAATTTCAATTATCAGGGCCGCGCCCGCTATATGCAGGTCAGTGTGGCCCTGATGACCCGTGATCAGGCGGCGCTTGATGCACTGAAAGTGCATATGCCGGTATTGCGTAACCGTCTGGTGATGCTGTTTTCCGGTCAGGATTTTGCGTCCCTGATCACTCCTGTGGGTAAGGAAATGCTGCGCCAGCAGGCGACTGCCAGCGTACAAGAGTTGGCCGAGAAAGAGACCGGTAAGGTCACGGTCGAGCAAGTGTTGTTCACCAACCTCGTATTGCAATAACCCGGAGCGGTATATGGCTATGCAAGACCTGCTTTCCCAGGATGAAATCGATGCCCTGCTGCACGGTGTTGATGACGGCTTGGTTGAAACCGAGGACGAGGCCGAACCGGGAAGCGTCAAGCAATATGACCTGACCAGCCAGGATCGGATTGTCCGTGGGCGTATGCCGACGCTGGAGATGATCAACGAGCGCTTCGCTCGTTATACCCGCATCAGCATGTTTAACCTGCTGCGCCGTTCCGCCGATGTGGCGGTGGGCGGCGTGCAGGTGATGAAGTTCGGTGAGTACGTGCACTCGCTGTACGTGCCGACCAGCCTCAATCTAGTAAAGATGAAACCGCTGCGCGGTACCGGCCTGTTTATTCTCGACGCCAAGCTGGTGTTCAAGCTGGTGGACAACTTCTTTGGCGGCGATGGTCGTCACGCCAAGATTGAAGGGCGTGAGTTCACCCCGACCGAGTTGCGCGTGGTGCGTATGGTGCTAGATCAGGCGTTTGTCGACCTGAAAGAAGCCTGGCACGCAGTGATGGATATCAACTTCGAGTACGTCAACTCAGAAGTGAACCCAGCACTGGCTAACATCGTCAGCCCCAGTGAAGTGATTGTGGTGTCGACCTTCCATATCGAGCTGGATGGTGGTGGCGGTGACCTGCATATCACCATGCCGTATTCGATGATCGAGCCGATTCGCGAAATGCTTGATGCGGGCTTTCAGTCTGATGTCGACGATCAGGATGAGCGTTGGATCAAGGCCCTGCGTGAAGACATCCTCGGTGTCAGCGTGCCGCTGGGGGCCACTGTGGCAAAGCGTCAGCTCAAATTACGCGATATTTTGCACATGCAGCCTGGTGATGTGATTCCCGTAGACCTGCCAGACCATATGGTGCTCTGTGCCAATGGCGTGCCTTCGTTCAAGGTCAAGTTAGGTGCCCATAAGGGCAACCTGGCTTTACAGGTGATCGACCCGATCGAGCGCCTGCGCTAACTGTTAACCCTATTCACGCCAGCCGAGGAAGAACGATGGCAGACGAAAACGACAATATTGATGAAGGCGAAGAGGCCAGCTCCCCTGAAGAGCAGGCACTGGCCGATGAGTGGGCTGCAGCATTGTCTGAGGCCGGTGATGCCGGGCAAGACGATATCGACGCCATGCTCGCCGCGAGCAATTCGGCGCCGTCAGTCCCGCGTGCACCCATGGAAGAGTTCGGCAGCGCGCCCAAGAACAATCTGCCGGTTAACTTGGATGGACCGAATCTGGATGTGATTCTGGATATCCCGGTGTCGATCTCCATGGAGGTCGGTAATACCGATATCACTATTCGCAACTTGCTGCAGCTTAACCAGGGCTCGGTGATTGAACTGGACCGTCTGGCCGGCGAGCCATTGGATGTGTTGGTTAACGGTACCCTGATTGCTCATGGCGAAGTGGTGGTGGTGAATGAGAAATTTGGCATTCGTCTGACCGACGTGATCAGTCCCAGTGAACGCATCAAGAAGTTGCGCTAACCATGCATAGAACCCTCCTGTTGGGCCTGGCTCTGCCCTTTGTCGCAACGGCTGCCGAACCCGTAGTACAAGCGGCTGCCCCGCTTGCTAGCACGGGTATGGGTGGGCAGTTGGTGCAGCTTTTGTTGGGCTTGCTGTTGGTGATCGGGTTGATTTTTCTGCTGGCCTGGTTAATGCGCCGGGTTCAGCAGATTGTGCCGCGTGGTGGTCAGGTGATTAAGGTCATGGCCACCCAAGCCCTGGGGCCGCGCGACCGCTTGGTGCTGGTACAGGTGGGCGGCGAGCAAGTGTTGCTGGGGCTGACGCCAGGCAATATCACCGCGTTACATGTCATGCAGGAGCCGGTGCATTTGCCGGATGCCGAGCCGGCTTCGACCGAATTTGCCCAGCGCCTGATGGAGCTGTTGGGCAAGGATCAGAAGGACAAGTCGTGATGCTTCGTCTGTTACTGGTGTTGGTTTTTAGCCTGGGGGCTTCGCTTGCCTTCGCCGCAGATCCGCCGACTGGCAGTACGCTGATTCAGTCGGGCAGCAGCCCGTTATCGATTCCGGCGATCACCCTAAGTACCGACACCGAAGGGCAGCAGGAATACTCGGTAAGCCTGCAAATCTTGCTGATCATGACCGCGCTGAGTTTTATCCCTGCGTTTGTCATGCTGATGACCAGCTTTACCCGGATCATCATCGTCTTCTCGATTTTGCGTCAGGCTCTGGGCCTACAACAAACGCCGTCGAACCAAATTCTTGTTGGTTTGGCGCTGTTTCTGACCATGTTTATCATGGCCCCGGTATTTGATCAGATTAATCGCGAAGCCCTGCAGCCCTACCTCAGCGAGCAGATGACCGCTCAGGATGCGATCCTCAAAGCTGAAGGGCCGATCAAGAACTTCATGCTGTCGCAGACCCGTGAAAGTGATCTGGAACTGTTCGTGCGCTTATCCAAACGCACTGACATCGCCACGCCGGAAGATGCACCGCTGACTATTCTGGTGCCGGCCTTCGTCACCTCCGAGCTGAAAACCGCCTTCCAAATCGGCTTTATGATCTTTATCCCGTTCTTGATCATCGACATGGTAGTGGCCAGTATTCTGATGGCGATGGGCATGATGATGCTGTCGCCGCTGATCATTTCCTTGCCGTTCAAGATCATGCTGTTTGTGCTGATTGATGGTTGGGCGTTGATCATGGGTACCCTGGCCGCCAGTTTCGGAGGCACTTAGTCATGACGCCTGAAGTAGCAGTGGATATTGTGCGCGGTGCCTTGTGGCTGACCGCTAGCATTGTCGCGATCCTGGTTGTGCCTAGTTTGATTGTGGGGCTGCTAGTGGCAATGTTTCAGGCGGCTACCCAGATCAACGAGCAGACCTTAAGTTTCTTGCCGAGGTTATTGGTTATTTTATTGGTGCTGATCTTCGCTGGCCCCTGGCTGGTACGTGAGCTGATGGAGTACACCGAGAACCTGATCATGAATATTCCGCAGCTGATCGGTTGACATGCTTGAGCTAAGCAACGAGCAGATCGGTGCATGGGTGGGTAGCTTTTTGCTGCCGCTGTTTCGCATTGCTGGGCTGCTGATGTTTATGCCGATCATTGGCACCCAGTTGGTGTCGACCCGGGTGCGTCTGTATTTAGCTGTGGCTATTTGCCTGGCCATCATGCCGACCCTGCCGCCGATGCCGGTGGTCGATGCCATCAGCGTGCAGGCTTTTATCTGGATCGCTCAAGAGATCCTGATTGGCGTGATGCTGGGCTTTGTCCTGCAGCTTTTCTTCCAAATATTCGCCATCGCCGGGCAGATTGTGGCCATGCAGATGGGCCTGGGTTTCGCCTCTATGGTCGACCCGGCCAACGGCATTTCGGTGCCGGTAATCGGCCAGGTGTTTATGATTTTGGTGACCTTGCTGTTCCTCGCCATGAACGCCCATCTGGTGGTGTTCGAGGTGCTCACCGAAAGCTTTTTCACCCTGCCGGTCGGCGGTGGTTTTTTGGTGGACAGCTACTGGGAAATTGCCAATAAACTGAGCTGGGTAATGGGAGCTGCCTTGTTGTTGGTGCTGCCGGCAATCACTGCACTGCTGGTGGTTAATCTGGCATTTGGGGTCATGACCCGGGCTGCCCCGCAGCTCAACATCTTCTCCATCGGCTTCCCACTGACGCTGGTGCTGGGGTTGGTGATTGTGTGGATTGGCATGAGCGATATTCTTGCTCAGTACCAAGTGTTTGCTACTGAGGCGTTGCAGTTTCTCCGTGAAATGGCGAGGTCAGGGTAATTCATGGCCGAATCCGAGAGCGGTGCCGATAAAAGCGAGGAACCCACGGAGAAACGCTTACGCGAATCCCGTGAGAAGGGCCAAATTGCCCGTTCCAAAGAGCTCAATACCCTGGCAGTAACCCTGGGTGGCTTTGGCGGCCTGCTGGCGTTTGGCGGCAGCATGGGTAACTCCATGTTGGAGATCATGCGTGGCAATTTCTCCTTGCCTCGCGAGGTGATCATGGATGAACGCAGCATGGGGTTGTGGCTTGCCGCTTCCGGGCAGATTGCTCTCGAGGCACTGTTCCCGTTGTTTATCCTGCTGCTGATTGCCTCTATCGTTGGGCCGATCTCTTTGGGGGGCTGGCTTTTTTCCGCAGAGGCCATGGCTCCAAAAGCCAGCCGGATGAACCCATTGGCGGGGCTCAAGCGGATGTTTTCCACCCAGGCGCTGGTTGAGTTGCTCAAGGCCTTGGCTAAGTTCGTGCTGATTCTGCTGGTGGGCATTACGGTGCTATCGGCTTGGCAGGATGACCTGCTGGCGATTGTCCATGAGCCGATAGAGTCGGCCATTATGCATTCGATGACTGTGGTGGGCTGGAGTGCGCTGTGGATGTCCTGCGGGTTGATTTTGATTGCTGCCGTAGACGTGCCATTCCAGCTTTGGAGCAGTAAACAGAAGCTGATGATGACCAAGCAGGAAGTGCGCGACGAGTACAAAGACAGCGAGGGCAAGCCTGAGGTTAAGCAACGTATTCGTCAGTTGCAGCGCGAAATGGCCGAGAGGCGCATGATGCAGTCGGTACCGGACGCCGATGTGGTGATCACCAACCCGACGCACTTTGCGGTGGCCTTGAAGTACGACCCGGCCAAAGGCAGCGCCCCGGTATTGCTGGCTAAGGGGGGCGACTTTACAGCCCTGAAGATTCGTGAAATCGCCAATGAGCATAAGGTCATGGTGCTGGAGTCTCCGGCCCTGGCACGAGCGGTGTTCTACTCCACCGAACTGGATCAGGAGATCCCCGCGGGGCTTTATTTGGCGATTGCTCAGGTACTGGCCTACGTCTACCAGCTGCGTCAGTACCAAGCGGGTAAAGGCAAACGTCCAGGGCCGCTGCCAGATATCCCGATCCCGCCGGATTTACGCCGCGACGATTGATCATTCGTCCGCTGCAATCAGCGCATTTACCTGCTGTTTACCTACGCTAGGCAAAGTTGGACAGCTTCTTGCAATTCCTTCCCCAGAGGCGCGCAAAGCGTCAAAAGATTGAATTGGCTGGGGTAGTGGTGTGGCAATAGATCGCTCGCAAATGATCGGTGACGTGCGCAGCAACCTGTCGGGGTTAAAGCAGGGCAATCTGGGCATCCCGCTGATGCTGCTGGTCATGCTCGGCATGGTTATGCTGCCGATTCCGCCTTTCCTGCTCGATGTACTGTTCACCTTCAGTATTGCCCTGTCGATCGTGGTGCTGCTGGTGGCGATCTATGCTTTGCGCCCGCTGGATTTCGCGGTATTCCCAACCATTCTGCTGGCGGCAACCTTGCTGCGCCTGGCGCTTAACGTCGCCTCGACGCGGGTGGTATTGCTCAATGGTCAAGACGGCCATGATGCCGCCGGTAAGGTGATTCAGGCCTTCGGTGAGGTGGTGATCGGCGGTAACTACGTGGTCGGTATCGTGGTGTTTGCCATTCTCATGATCATCAACTTTGTGGTGGTCACCAAGGGTGCTGGGCGTATCTCTGAAGTGAGTGCGCGCTTCACCTTGGATGCCATGCCCGGCAAGCAGATGGCCATCGACGCCGATCTCAATGCCGGTTTGATCGATCAGGAAACGGCCAAGCTGCGGCGCAGTGAAGTTTCCCAGGAAGCCGACTTCTATGGCTCCATGGACGGTGCCAGCAAGTTTGTGCGTGGTGATGCCATTGCCGGTTTGCTGATTCTGTTTATCAACCTGATTGGCGGTGTGGCCATCGGGATCTTCCAGCATGACCTGAGCTTTGCTGACGCGGGCCGTATCTACACCTTGCTGACCATCGGTGATGGCTTGGTTGCGCAGATCCCTTCGCTGCTGCTGTCGACGGCTGCCGCGATCATGGTCACCCGGGTCTCCAGCTCGGAAGATATGGGTGCGCAGGTCAATCGGCAGATGTTCGCTTCGCCGCGCGCGCTGGCGGTGACAGCTGCGGTGATGATCGCCATGGGCTTGGTGCCTGGCATGCCGCACTTCTCCTTTATCAGCTTGGGGCTAGTGGCGGCGGGTGCCGCGTATTGGATAGCCGACAAGCAGCGTACGACCCAAGAAAGCGAAGTTAAGGAAGTGCAGCGCCAGCAGGAGTTGCTGCCGGCGCAGAAGGCTCAAGAGGTCAAGGAGTTAGGCTGGGATGACGTCACGCCAGTGGATATGGTCGGCCTAGAGGTTGGTTATCGGCTTATCCCGCTGGTTGACCGCAATCAGGGGGGGCAGCTGCTGGCGCGCATAAAGGGCGTACGCAAGAAGCTCTCCCAGGAAATGGGCTTTCTCATGCCCTCGGTGCACATCCGCGACAACCTTGATCTGCAGCCCAGTGCCTACCGGTTGACCTTGATGGGCGTCAGCGTAGCCGAGGCCGAGGTGTATCCAGATCGCGAGCTGGCGATTAATCCTGGTCAGGTCTTCGGCCCACTCAATGGCATTGCCGCCAAAGATCCGGCATTTGGCCTGGAGGCGGTGTGGATCGACCCGAATCAGCGTGACCAAGCGCAATCCCTCGGTTACACCGTGGTGGATGCCAGTACCGTGGTCGCTACCCACCTTAATCAGGTGCTGCATAAGCATGCTCATGAACTGCTTGGCCATGAGGAGGTGCAGCAGTTGATGCAGCTGCTGGCCAAGAGTTCGCCCAAACTGGCCGAAGAGCTGGTGCCTGGAATGATTTCCCTGTCGACCTTGCTCAAGGTGCTACAGAGCTTGCTGCAAGAACAGGTGCCGGTGCGCGATATCCGCACCATTGCCGAGGCCATCGCCAACGTCTCGGTGAAGAGTCAAGATCCCGCCGTGATGGTGGCTGCAGTGCGCGTCGCGTTAGCTCGGGCAATT
>TARA_R110000868_G_scaffold98054_2_pt1 | contig 34521 bp, 31 predicted proteins | sample TARA_R110000868 | Tara Oceans TARA_R110000868 (sample SAMEA4397489) | marine metagenome | biome: Polar Biome; feature: [SRF] surface water layer (ENVO:00010504); material: water (ENVO:00002006), including particulate matter (ENVO:01000060) such as... | depth 5 m | reverse complement strand
CCTAGTAAAGAAAACCTCTGCACTTTCAGTGCAGAGTGGTTTAGTACTTTATAAGACAGAATAGTAGCTTGTTACTCTGTTTTATCCCTACCAATATTTGGAACATATACTTAAGCTGGGCTCACCAATTTCTCTAATAATCCAGTTGATTCTTCCCGTATTTCCGAATAAGTTTCCTTGCTCCCGTAATCATGATCATATGGGAACTGGGGTTGATGGAAGGAAGGCCATTGTTATTTGCTGGAAATACCGATTCCTGATCTTCGATTTTCCCGTAAACTTGGGAGGAAGAGATAAGGGCTTTGGCATTCAAGTCATAAATAGTTATTGAAACAGATGCCCTATTGCTTAAACTTTCATTTTGATCTGGAAAAGACAATGAACCTAAACCATCACTGATTACATTTCCCCCAATATTGATAATGTAATCACAGTCGGTGTCCCTTTTTAATACATTTAAATCCGTTTCCGATAGCTCGAACTTAATTTTTGGCGCCACCAGTTTAGTACTTCTTAAATCGTTCATTTCTATCAAGGAGTCTCCTAGAATTCCCTTAAATTCTTTTAGTGCAGTATCGTAAAGTTCGGAATCGAAAATTCTAGAATTGGATTTAGTGCTGTTCAATATCCATTTTCCATGGCCAAAGTCCAATTGCTTTCCGGTGTCGTAAAAGTAAGTATATTTGGCACCACCGCAGGAATAAAGGGATGCGACGATTAACATCAATAATATTCTGTTCATTGCTTTATGTCAATTTTTAAAGGGAAGCAGTATTTAGAGTTTAGTGTACAATAACAGCTCCAAATATAGGTTTATTTCAATCCTCAAAATGTAGTGTATAAAAAATTTACCGGTACTGTGGGAGAAGGACATTTAGGTGTAAGGTTTACTATAGGGTAAAAGTGCCGTATAGCGGCTATAAATGGTATTTTGGGGGCATTCTCCCCTCTTGGCAATAATATAAATGTTTGAATTAGCAGAATCAATCATTTTCTTGGTTTATATAAAAAAAATAGTCAGTAATGACTATATTAACTTGTTATAATGTTGTGCGTCACTTAAAAAAAAAGAACTGCAAATGAACTATCAAACGTTTCAACCACATACTGATTTGAAATCACTTATCAGCTGCTATTGGACCTTAGAAGTTCCTGCTGAATCTGGTGCTCAAAGACAACGAATTATTCCAGATGGTTGTATTGAAATGGCTTTTATTCTTGGAGATGACATTAAACGATACATTACCGAAGATGAATATATTTTACAACCTCGTGCAATGGTTCTTGGACAGACCATTGAGCCATTTTATATAGAACCAACTGGCCACGTAAATACTTTTGCAATTCGTTTTTACCCATACGGTTTCGCGAACTTTGTAACAATGCCTTTTAGTATCTCAGCTTGCAATACCCAAAACAAATCTAAAACTGAAACTAAAGCGGTTGAATCCAACTTAAATCAAAAAACTATACTAATGAAAAGCCATATTTCAATTTTTGAAATTCCTGCAATGGATATTTCACGAGCAGTAAATTTTTATCAAGTAATTTTAGGTATTACCATTGAAAAAATGGAAATGCCAGGGATGGAAATGGGAATATTCCCATACGAAGAACAAATGGTTACAGGAGTTATAATGAAAGGCGAAGGGTACAAACCTTCGGCGGATGGAGTAACCATTTATCTAGATGGAGGAGATAATCTTCAAACCATTCTTGATAAGGTTGAAAGGAACGGCGGAAAAATCATTGTACCGAAAACAGCTCACGCAGACGAAAGTGGATTTTTTGCTTTGTTTTTAGATACAGAAGGCAATAAACTTGGTCTACATTCACCATATTAAATAGAAAAGAGGGAACGTATTACAATATAGAAACGCAAAATTGGTTGGAGTTTGCACTTAAAACGCTGTTGTGTTTGATTGAATTTAGTACATGGCTAAAAGCGGTTAGACTTCAATCCACTGCTGTTCATAAACTAGCCGCTTACGAGAGCCTGCCTATTGGCCAGGCTCCAGCCATCCAGGATAGACAAGGGACTAATTAGCGCTACTTGGATTTTCCTAAGCATAATGAGTCGCCTCCGAATTGCTGAATTTGGGTTATAAAATGACCTTTAAAATTTGTACATTCCATTTTCAAAAAATCAATTCTTATGTGTTTACGCAATTTACGTTTTCCTGTTTTTGCCGCAGTCGCCTTACTTATTGCGATGTGTAAGAGCCCTAGTAAAGAATTTGCCACCATGCTTATTTATGGGGGTAATATTTACACTGTGGATGATTCTCACGTGAATGTTGAAGCTGTGGCCGTTAAAGATAATCTCATAATTTTCACAGGTAGCCTTGCGGAAGCCGAACAATACAAAAATGATAAAACGCAACTCATAGATCTAGAGGGTAAAACCATGACCCCTGGTCTAATAGAAGGTCATGGCCACTTTATGGGTTTGGGATTCAATGAATTGAACCTAGATTTGATAAACACCACCAGTTATCAGGAAATCGTAGATGCCGTGGCCGAGAAAGTAAGAACGGCTGTACCGGGTGAATGGATTACCGGTAGAGGTTGGCATCAAAGCAAATGGAAAGAAATGCCCGCAGAAGTGGTGAATGGCTTTCAAACTCATGATCTGCTGAGTTCGGTTTCCCCTGACAACCCTGTTTACTTATTCCATGCCAGTGGCCATGCGGGCTTTGCAAATGCCAAGGCTATGGAAATAGCAGGTATAACGGTTTTGTCCAAGGAAGGTATAGATCAATTTGAGGTTGAGGGTGGTGAAGTAATGCGTGACGGTCTAGGAAGACCAACCGGAATTTTTAATGAGCGGGCTCAAAACTTGATTACGAAACATATTCCGGAAAGCACTCCCGAGAAAGATATGAAGGCATTTGAACTGGCTGTTGCTGCTTGCCATAGAAACGGAATAACCGGATTTCATGACGCTGGAATAAGGAGAGAGACCATTTCCCTCTATCAAAAAATGAAGAGCGCTGATAAAATGAAAGTTCGTCTTTACGGCATGCTTAACGGAGGGGAAAAAGAATTGTTGGCCGAATGGTACAGAAAAGGCCCTATGATAGACACTGATAATTTAATGACCATCCGATCTGTGAAATTAAGTTGTGATGGCGCCTTGGGTTCCAGGGGTGCCTGGTTATTGGAAGCCTATTCTGATAGACCAGGTCATTTTGGCCATGAAACTATGCCCATGGAATTTGTAAAAGAGACGGCTTTAAATGGATTACAAAACGGATTCCAAATTTGCTCCCATGCCATTGGTGATCGGGCCAATAGGGAAATTCTTGACCAGTATGAATCTGCCTTTAAGGCCTTGCCGGAATTAGCCTCTGATCATAGATTTAGAATAGAACATGCACAACATTTGCATCCAGACGATATTCTGCGTTTTGCCCAATTAAAGGTAATACCGGCTATGCAGGCCATTCACCTTTCCTCTGACCGACCCTGGGCCATTGAACGTTTGGGAGAAAAGCGGATCAAAGAAGGTGCATATATGTGGCAATCACTCTTAAAAAGCGGCATCCCTATAGTAAATGGCACCGATGTTCCCGTTGAACCGCTGAACCCAATAGCTAGTTTGTATGCCAGTATTAGCAGAAAAACTTTAATGGGTATCCCAGAGGGCGGCTATGAATCGGAAGAAAGAATGACAAGGGAGCAGGCTTTAAGATCCTATACCTTGGATGCGGCCTACGGTGCTTTCGAGGAGGATATTAAGGGTTCGATCACCGTAGGGAAATTGGCCGATTTTACCATTTACGATCAGGATTTGATGAAAATAGAAGAAAAGGACTTTTTAAAGACAAGGATTAGTATGACCATTTTTGATGGTAACGTAGTGTATTCTGGTGAAGATTGATAAGGTAGAATAGAGGTTAGATCGTGCTATTTAGATCTTCTCGGTTCGATTAGGATTGTCTTATCATTACCAATACATCGCTTTTGCCAGCTTAAATTGTGCCCGTTGTATTTTTATCGTATGTATAAACAATCCAATTAAACCGAAGACAAACAAAATCTCCCGAACCGTTTATAGTTATTCTGTTTTTAGTCTTTAAAAAGTAAACTCAAAATGAAAGACACTTTTCCGATCTTGGAATCTAAAAGGTTAAGACAACTAGTTGACTCTGACATGGAAAATGTCTTTAAAGGACTTTCTAATCACAAAATCATCAAGTATTACGGGATTAGTTACGATAGTCTTGAAGCAACCAAAGAACAAATGAAATGGTTTTCTGACCTTGAAAATAATGAAAAGGGAATTTGGTGGGTTGTTTGCTCTAAAGTTGATGGCAAATTTCTTGGCGCTGGAGGTTTAAGCGATTTAAGTAAGAAAAACAAAAAGCTGAAATTGGATTTTGGTTATTACCGGAATATTGGGGGAATGGTTTTATGACTGAGGCAATTCCACTTATTTATAAATTTGCATTTGATAAAATGGGGCTTCAAAGGATTGAGGGATTTGTGGAAACGAAAAACATAAATTGTAAAAAGGCACTTGCTAAACTGAAATTCAATTTGGAAGGAACCATGAAAGATTGTGAAATTAAAAATGGGGCATTTATTAGTTTGGATATTTATTCAAAATTATCGAATGGATAAAAATTGGATAAAATGGATGAAGTATTGGAAACATTGATTAAATAAATAGAAATGAAAAAGAAAATAACTTTTATCGTAAGTCTACTATTCGGTCTTATGTTTATCAATGCAGGATTGAACAAATTCTTAAATTATATGCCGGTGCCGGACGACTTACCCGAAAATATGGTAAAACTAATGGGCGCTTTTATGGAAATAGGTTGGCTAATGCCATTGGTAGGTATTATAGAAGTTCTTGGTGGTTTATTATTTATTGTTTCCAGAACAAGAGCATTGGGTGCAATCGTAATTTTTCCGGTAATGATAGGCATATTGCTGACACACATCATATCTGCACCCTCGGGTTTACCCATTGCACTAGTATTATTTGGAATTAATGTTTGGGTAATTTATGAAAATAGAGCTAGGTATTTACCATTAATTAGTGGTTTATAAACTGTAGATAGGACACTAATATATTAGTACTTAGTGCAAGAATAACTATGAAAATACTCCCACGCCCAAAAACTTGTTGGTAGGGATTTTCCTCTAGGTCATTTAAATTTTGTTAATTTAGGTGCTTAACCAACGTAATCACCTTCATCAACCTTTGGTTGTAAACTGAAAATAAAAATGAGTAAACAGAAACTTATTAAAAGGTTGAAGGCTTATTATCCAATGGAAAGGTTTCACGCCTTTGTGACATTCCCTGGGATATTGGTTTATCTATTATTTAAGAATTCATTTACAAATATATTTTTTCTTTTATACGGTCTTGTAATCTGTATTATAATATTAATTCAAGGCCAACACTATTGGAAATTGAAGTTATACCGATTGATAGATAAGCCGTTCAATCAACAAAAAAATTAAATGTTTTCAAAAAAGCTAAAAAATTGAATTTGATATTAATTAGTCTAATTCCATTAGTATTTGTAGTTCAAATTTATTGGAATGACTGGCGAATTATACCTAAAAACTTAATTATGTGGGGCTTTTTAGCCAATGTTTTTGGCATTCTTGAACATATAAATTATTATAATCGTCAGTTAATGATTGACAATTCATCGGACTTGGAATATTTAAAGCGGAATAGGAGACTAAAAATTGCAAGCTTGGCCAAAGACTTAGAGGAGAATGAATTGTAAAACTTGGCCCAGCTGTCGCGAGCGTGTCACGCTCGTGACCTACCCTAACCATCCTTCTCTATCCAATGATCTGTACTGGATAGCTTCGCCAATATGATTTCCGCTAACATCCGTGGCATTTTCAAGATCGGCGATTGTCCTTGCTACCTTCAGAATCCTATCATAGGCCCTGGCAGAAAGGTTTAAGCGTTCCATAGCATTCTTCAACAACTCCTTGGAAGGGTCGTCCATTTTGCAATATTTTCGGATATGCTTGGTGTTCATCTGGGCATTATAGTGTACGTTCTCCATTTCTTCAAAGCGTTGGGTCTGTATTTCCCTGGCGGCAGTAACCCGCTTCCTAATTTCCACACTACTTTCCCCTTTGCGTTCCTCGGACAGTTTTTCAAATGGTACCGGGGTTACCTCAATATGAATATCTATCCTATCCAGTAGAGGCCCGGAAATCTTACTCAAGTACCGTTGCATCTCTGCTGGTGAGGAGGTAACCGGGGCATCGGGGTCGTTAAAATATCCCCCGGGACTAGGATTCATGCTGGCCACCAACATAAAACTGCTTGGATAGGTCACTGTAAATCTAGCCCTTGATATAGTTACTTCCCGATCTTCAAGGGGTTGCCTCATAACCTCTAGGACGCCCCTTTTAAACTCTGGCAATTCATCCAAAAATAAAACACCGTTATGGCTCAATGATATTTCTCCCGGTTGTGGATAGGCACCGCCACCGACCAGGGCAACATCCGAAATAGTATGATGGGGACTTCGAAACGGTCTTTGGTTCATAAGTCCCATATTCTTGATCTTTCCCACTACACTGTGAATTTTGGTTGTTTCCAGAGCCTCATGTAAGGTCATAGGGGGTAAAATGGACGGTAGACGTTTTGCCAACATGGTTTTTCCAGCTCCTGGGGGACCTATCAAGATTATATTATGTCCACCAGCAGCAGCTATTTCCATACACCGTTTTATGCTCTCCTGGCCTTTGACATCTGAAAAATCGAATTCTGGAAAATCCAGACTTTTGTAAAATTCTTCTTTGGTATCAATAATCGTTTGCTCCAAGGGAATATCCTTGTCAAAGAAATCTATTACCTCCTTAATGTTATCTATGCCATACACTTCCAAGTTATCCACAATAGCGGCCTCGCGGGCATTGTCATTGGGCAAGATAAATCCCTTAAAGCCTTCTTCCCTTGCTTTGATGGCTATGGGCAAGGCCCCTTTTATGGGTTGCATACTGCCATCCAAGGAAAGTTCTCCCATGATGATGTATTTTTCAATGGACTCGGATTTTATCTGATTGGAAGCTGCCAAAATACCAATGGCCAAGGTTAGGTCGTAAGCTGAACCTTCCTTGCGAAGATCGGCAGGTGCCATATTTATGGTGATTTTTTTCCCAGGAATCTTGTAGCCATTGTTTTGCAACGCTGCAGCAATTCTGTAATTACTCTCTTTTATGGCATTATCTGGAAGGCCTACAAGATGGTAGCCGATACCTTTATCTATATTTACTTCTACGGTAATAGTAGTAGCTTCTACCCCAAAAACCGCACTACCATAAACTTTTGTAAGCATTTACTTCTTATTTGTTTAAATGTAAACAAATAAAATAAATTTCTGGGTGTTGATAAGGGGCTAAATTAGAGGGCGTTGGATTGTGTTTTTAATTAAAAGCCAGGAACTTTAACTGTAAACGCTCCTCGGTAGTTTATGGATAGTATTTTTGACCTTGAACCTTAAACCTTCCACTGCTAACTAGGCCTAATAGTTGCCCATGTAGTACATAATTTACTTTTTAGGTTCAAAGACCAATAATGATTTTTTGGTTTCAATAATCTCATCTTTGTTCATCATCATTTTTCGAAATTTCCCTTGATTGTACATTTCGGCTTGGTCATCATAATGTTCACTGAAAGGATTTCCGGATTGTCCTGTAGGAAGTATACTGGTACTATTCTCAATATCGGAATAGTTAATCACCCTTCTTGTGGACGGACCTGAGGTGACGGGATAATAGCCTGTATCGTCATATTTAAAATACATATTGTTGATGACCTCCCTTGTTCCGGAAATGGGAAAAGGCCCAACATTAAAGAGGGGTCGTAGTGCCTTTATCTTCCCAATGGGATGTCCGTGCTCCAAGGTATGTAGCTTATTCCATGTCCATTTGTTGGGGTTTTTGCCAAATTCCTCTTCCATGGACTGGAAGGCCTGTATAAAAGAAAGGTTTACCCTTTCTTTTTTTGTTTCTACGCTATCCTTTGTGTTTATATCGTCCCACCATATAGAGGTTTCTATTTCTGCCATATGTGCTATTAAACGTTTGTGGAAGTGGGTGTCCATCATCTGCCCAAACATCTCTGTCCCCAGTTCATCCTCGAAAGTATTTTTCAATATAAAATATATCCAACGATGGTAAATACCGGGTTCTATTTGTTCCAATTGATTACTGCCATCCCATAAGTTCAATTTGTCCAATATAGCAATTTGCTTATCGTTCAATTGCTGCACCTCCATGCTTTTGGATAAATTGGTTACTACTTGGGTATTTACGTTAGAGGTAACATCCAACATCATCTCCTGTACGGCCTCCTGGTCCCAATCATCCTTGGGTCCTAAAAGTGAGACGATGCGCTTTGCCCTATTCTCCGGCAAGTAATAACCGGGGTATAATCTGCCATTTATGGAATCGGGCTGATTGTTGGCGGAATACACATAGTTCCAAGGCGGATTAATAGCCATGGGATTTTCAGAAAAATCCAAATAACGTATGGGCTCATCCTTTCCCGAACTACCTTCCAAAATAAATTTGGTATTTGTACTATCGGGCATTTCATATAATTTTGCCGTAGCGAACCAGGCCACATTCCCCATGGCATCTCCATACATGATGTTTAAACCAGGGGCGTGTATATTTGGTAGTGATTCTTGGAATTCCGATAAATTATGGGCGTGGGACATACCGTAAAGTGCATCCATGACCTTATTATCAATTTTCGTATAGATCCAAGACATGGCAATAGGGCGCGGATCCGACACTTGATTGGCAATTTCGTTTAGAATTGGACCGTGATCGGATTTTTTATAAGTAAAAATAACATCCTTCTTCCCTTTTACTTTTATGGTTTTGGAAATAACTTCATATTTTTTCCAGCCTGAAGGAGTTTTATAGGAATTGGGGTCATTGGCATTTTCCTCTTCATAATAGAAGTCTATATCATCGTTCTCGAACATGGTAATCCCATAGGCCAATTTTCTATCGTGGCCCAGTATAGGAAAGGGAACCCCAGCCAAGTGATAGCCATATTTTTCGTAGTTCGGGGTGTTTAAATGTGCCTCATACCACACAGAGGGCTGGGCAAAACCAATATGGGGGTCGTTAGCTAATATTACCTTGCCGTTTTTAGTCTTATTTGGGGCTATGACCCAACTATTGCTCCCTTCGAATTGCGGGACCGGAAGATCTTTCAATACCTCTGAAATTAAGCTGGCTACCTCATTTTTAATAGAATCGCGTAGGGTTGGTTTGTAGTTTTTTATCAATGCGGAATTGAAATCGGTATCCAAACTCAAATCAGTCAAATAAAGAGGCCCTAATTTGTTCTTGATGTTGGTAAGCAGTGGATCGGTCTTATGGGCCATGGCAAAATCAAAAGCCATATAGCCAATGGTATTATAGATATCCTTCAGTGTAAATGGTGACTTTTTAATTCCAGTCAAATGAAATTCAATGGGTGTAGGACCTTCTGTTACGTATTGATTTATTCCGTCCAAATAGGCCTGTGACAATTGAACCACAGCACTGTTTTTGGAAGCCATTTCCACGGTCTTGGAGGATGCATCATCTATGCCAAGGGCCAAAAAGAATTTATCCGTCTTAAGCATATCCTCACCAAAAATTTCAGAAAGTCCTCCTTTACCAATTCTCCGCAACAATTCCATTTGCCACAATCTGTCCTGTGCATGTACATATCCCAGACTTCTTAGGGCATCTTCTTCAGAATTTGCATAAATGTGGGGTATGCCATAAGTGTCGAAATAAACCTCTACCTTGTCATTTAGGGCATTCATTTCCTTGGTACCGGTATACTCCGGAGTATGGGTGTACACGTATACCACACCGCTGAAGGTTAGGACAACCACAATTCCCACGATTATCCAAAGTAACTTTCTAAATACTTTCACATGATTGCGTTTTAGCCTAATTAAAGGTAAATTAATTAAGGGGATAAAAAAAGTACCCCTAGAGGTACTTACAATTATTTTTCGTAATAGGTCTTTTAAGATTTTAGGGCCTTAACACGGTAAATTCTATTAGGGATGTATTGTAAACACGATGTGTTTGTTTTTCAAAATCTTCAGGTTTTGCCTCAAAAATGTTGTCTACATAGGTCTGTGGATTAATATCTATATATGGAAACATAGTACTTTGTACCTGAACCTGTAATTTATGACCCTTTTTAAAGGTATGGAAAACATCCTGAAGCTGAATATTTACCTTTGTTACCTCTTCTGGCACAAAAGGTTCTGGGTTTGAAAAATCGTTTCTGAATCTTCCCCTCATGGTCTCACTCCGTACCATTTGATGATAATTGCCCATTTTTAAATAGGTCTGTGTTTCCTCATAATTTTCATGATTGGGAGGGTAAACGTCTATTACTTTTACGATCCAGTCCGCATCTGTTCCGGAAGTGGAAACACTGAGTTTTGCCATAATATCACCAGAAAGGGTTAAGGGTTCTTCCAAAACATCGGTCTCGAATACCAATACATCTGGTCTGCGGGCGGCAAAACGCTGATCGTCTGTCATAAACTTACGGGGTGTGAACACCATTTTTATGTCTTCAGAATAAGGTACCGGTTTAATAGGGTCACTAACAAATTCCTGGAAAGAATATTCCCTTGTTGCAATTTGCCCAAGTTTTTGATTGCGTTGAAGGGAATATGACTCCTTGGTGGTGTTCTTGGGAGGCCAGCTTTCAAAGGTCTTCCATTCTTTGATACCGGTGTCAAAAACATATGCTTCGGGTAAACCAGTGCTTCCACCCTCCCCTTTTAGAAAGTGATTAAAAAATTTGGTTTCAATTTGCTCCTGATAAAATTTCGAGATATCATCACCAAAATAAACATTGCCAATGGCCTGTCGTATAGTTTCCTTGGACCAGTCCCCATGGCTCCATGGTCCCATTACAATGGTGTTATAATTGGAGCTGTTTTTTTCTATATGCCCATAAGTATTTAATGGCCCGTAAAGGTCTTCGGCATCAAACCACCCACCTACGGTCATCACTGCGGGCTTTATATTATACAAATGTTGAATGATTCCTCGCTTCTGCCAAAAATCATCATAATTTGGGTGCTCTTTAAGTTGTTGCCAAAAAACATTATCCTCCTTATAATACTTGTCTAAATTGGATAACGGGCCTGCATCCAGGAAGAATTGATATTGGTCTTCCGTACCCAACTCAGGGAAAGTATACCATTCTTCGGTAGTAGGTTGGTCTTTCATATAACCAAATACCGCCGTAGCCCTCCAGTAGCTTAGTAAGTAAGCACCGTTATGATGAAAATCGTCAAAAAAGAAATCCCCAATTGGGGCCTGAGGTGAAACCGCCTTAAGTGCCGGGTGGGCATCCAACAGAGAATAGGTGGCATAAAATCCAGGGTAGGAAATTCCCCAAACACCTACATTGCCATTGTGGTTCTGCACATTATTGATCAACCATTCTATGGTGTCATAGGTATCTGATGCCTCATCCACCTCCCCTTCTTTTTTATTGGGGATATAGGCTCTCATATTGTCATACACACCTTCACTGTTCCATCTTCCCCTTACATCCTGATAGACCACAATATTCCCCTCCTTCATCATTTTCCTATTGGGAGATATTAGTGCTTTGAATTGGCTTGAACCATAAGGCCTACAACTATATGGGGTCCTGGACATAATAATGGGATACTTCTTGGAAGTGTCCTTGGGCGAATAAATGGTGGTATGCAATTTTATCCCGTCCCGCATGGGAATGGTGACTTCTTTTTTATTGTAATAATCTGTGGGGTTATACGTATCAACAATTCCGTTGTTGGTTTCATTGGAGGAAGGTCGTATACCTATTCTTCCACAAGATACCAGGAAAATAGCTGATAAAATAAATATAATTTTTCTCATGAAGGTTGAATTTGTTTTCGTTGAATCCCTAAATTTTTTTAACCTGTTTTATGGTTATTTACCTTATCTTTTATAAAGTTTAATTGGTATTTCCCTAAGATCGAATTTAATGGGTTCTTATTTAAGTTGCCCCAATTCCTTAAAATTACTCACCCCTGTTTTTAACCATTCTTTGTAGGTATCCCGATCCGTATATTGAACGGCACTGTTCAGAATTTCCAAATCTGGGGAAAGGAGGACGTAATAAGGTTGTGAAGCGGCATTGAAATTCAAAGTCTGGAAAGTACCCCATTTTTCACCAACGGTATTTATATTTTTAACGCGGCCCGACTTATATTTAAAATCGAATTGTTCCTCTACAGGCAATTCCTTTCGGTCATCTATGTACAGCGATATCAAGACATATTCGTCTTTTAGGATTGGGTAAATATCCGGTTCGCTCCATACCGTTTCCTCCATTTTTCTGCAATTTACACATGCCCAGCCCGTAAAGTCCAGAAGTACTGGCTTGTTCGCTTTTTTGGCATAGGCAAGACCTTTATCAAAATCCTTAAAACAATCTATTCCCAAAGGACAATCGCTTTCCGTTTCAAAAATACTGTAAAACTGCGGTGGAGGAAAACCGCTCAATAATTTTAAATCCGTAATTTTTGCTAGCCCCAATATTAGGTATATGGCAAATACGGTGCTAAGGACAGCCGTAAGCTTTCTCCCAGCCGATAAGCGTTGTTTGGGTCCGTCGTGCGGAAATCTAAATATTCCAAATAAGTAAAGGGAAAGCATTACAAACAATAGTATCCAAATCCCAAGAAAGATCTCCCGTTTAAAAATCCCCCAATTGCCCACTAAGTCCGCATTGGACAAAAATTTAAATGCCAATACCAATTCCAAAAATCCAAGGGTAACCTTAACCGTCGTCATCCATCCACCAGATTTTGGTAGGGTATTAAGCCATGTTGGGAACAGGGCAAAAAGACCAAATGGCAAGGCTAGAGCGACACCAAAACCCACCATTCCCATGGAAAGGTTGGTAGCAACATCACCTTCCGCCAAAGCAGTACTTCCCAATAATCCTCCTAAAATAGGACCTGTGCAGGAGAAGGAAACTATGGCCAATGTAACTGCCATAAAAAAGATTCCAAAAGCGCCACCTACTTTATTAGATGCAGAGTCCATTTTATTGGCCCAAGAACTTGGAAGGGTTAATTCATAATATCCAAAAAAGGAAAATGCGAAAAATATGAAAATGAGAAAGAAAAACAGGTTTAGCCAAACATTGGTCGCTATGGTGTTCAGGATTTGCGAATCTACCGAATCGAACAGATGAAAGGGCAAACTCAATAAAAAGTAAATAAGTACAATAAAAAAGCCGTACAATAAAGCATTGGCTATACCCTTGGATCTATTTCCTCCCTGCTTGGTAAAAAAAGAAACCGTTAAGGGTATCATCGGAAAAACGCAGGGTGTTAGAAGCGCAATTAAGCCCCCTAAAAAGCCCAGAACAAAAATGGTCCATAGTCCCGATTTTTCGTTTACCGCATTATCATCCCCACTAATTAGTAATTCCTTGTTCCTTAGATCCAACATAAGGGCATTGCTCATCTCCAAACTGCGTTGGTCTACAATTTGATCCACTACAACTACTTCCTCCCCGGTCAAGGAAATATGGAATATTTCATCTTTTGGGATACAGACCTCCTTGCAAATTTGGTAGAACAAACCAACATCAACCTGAGTAATCTTTGGGTTTAGCAATTTAATTTTTTGTGTAAATACAGCCTCGTCCTTAAAGAAAGTTTCATTTACCTCAAAAATATCGGAGTATTCGGTAAGGGTTTCGCTTTCTGTTGTGGTCCCTAACAGTTCATAATCCTCACCTACTTTTTCAAAAGCAAATTCGCTAGGCAAGGATCCATTTTCATCCGTGAATTGTGAAAAAATATGCCATCCCTCAAAAATATCGGCCTTAATAATAAGGTTATACTCTGTATCCGATATTTTTTCGGCCTCGTAGCTCCATACCGCCGGATTATCGTCCGACTGGGAAAAACCTAGAAAAAAACCGAACACTATCAAAAACAATCCGAATATCTGCTTCATTATTCTAAAATAATCTTTAAAATTCCTTTAGTACTTTCTGTAATTTTGTAGCGGTCATCGGCACGTTTTCCTATGACCCAAACAATGTCGTTGCCAGAACACAACAACCATTGGTTCTCTTTTGCAAAGATATCCATCTTCTCATCCTTGAAGTATTTTGAAACCTTTTTCTTTCCCAACATTCCAAGCGGGTAAAAATAATCCCCTTTTTGACATTTCCGGACCGTAAGGGGGTACTTTAACTTTTCTTTATTTATGTAAACTGCTTTTTGGGAACATTCCCCAATACTTTCCACCGTACTCAATTTTAAGGAAATAGGTTGTGACAAAACCTCTTGACCCTCTATAATAGTAACCATTTGGGTCTTTTCTTGTTGAGTAGGTTTTAATAACAAAAAGTCCCGATCTTTTAGCAATCTATGTGTATTGGAATGTACTTCCTTTCCGCTATTGGCGCTTAGCAAACCATAAATATCTTCCCATTGAGTAAATCCGTAGTCCCTAAAGAAATGAAATAGATAGGCTTTGGCTGGATGTAGAGCCAAGAGCGCAGCAACTTTTACTTTTTCCACTTCCCCTACTTTAGCAAACAATTCACTTCTTAAATGGGTAATATAGGTGTCCGATATTTTTTGGGTCTGTCCTAGATATTCCTGGGTCTGTAAAAAGTTACTTAAAAAATTGGGATTGAGTTCTTTTAATTTTGGAATTATGTTATGGCGAATATTATTTCTTAAATACTTTGTATTTTCGTTGCTGGCATCCTCTCTCCACTTCAAATCGTGTTCTTCGGCATAGGCAACAATTTCAGATCGAGGAAATTTTAACAACGGCCTGGAAATGGAAGCTGTGTGGGATGGTATCCCAGTTAGACCTTCAATACCCGTTCCTCTGGACAAGTTTATAAGAAAGGTTTCCAAACTGTCATCTGCGTGGTGGGCTGTAACCAGGGTCTTGATACCATTCCCTTCCATAATTTCTGAAAACCATTTATAACGGAGTTCCCTTGCCGCAATTTGTAAATTGGTTTTATGTTTGGCTATATATCCAAGGGTGTCAAAACTGGTTACAAAAATATCCTTGGCGAAAGACGCCGCCATAACCCTTACCAGTTCTTCATCCTTATCACTTTCCTCACCCCGTAATTTAAAATTACAATGTGCAATAGTGAAATCCATTTTAGAGGAAAAACACAAATGGGCCAGCACAACACTATCGATTCCGCCACTACAGGCCAATAGAAATTTACCTTCTTTTAGATGGGGAAAGCACAGTTCTATGTGATTACTAAAATTCTCTAGCACAGTGCTAATTTACGTAACAAAAATGATTGCAGCTATATCTGGCCGAAGAAGTCGTTCATCCTATTGCGAAACCATGAGGCAATCAAATCCAAAGTGGCTTTACCGCCAACATCTTTATGTAATTCATGATATCCGCCGTTGATTGATCTAAGTTCAGTTTTATCGGAATTCTCGTGAAAACTTTGAGTTCCGCGATAGTCAATAATTTTGTCGCCCGTACCATGGAGTAAAAGCGTTGGGGTTTTAAGTTTATAGGCGTTGTTTATGGCCCACTCCCCTGCTTCCATTATTGGAAAGGAATACATGGGGCTCACTTTATCATGTACCAAGGGGTCGGCAATATACTTTTCTACTTCCTGGGCTATTCTGGAAATATGTTGTGGATTTAAGCCGGAAGACATGGTTATGGAGGGGAATATTCCCAACAAAGCCTTTCCTAATGTCATTTTCCATTTAGGGGGTTGAAAGGCCAATCTAAGATATGGACTGCTAGCTACAATACCTGTTAAATTTGATTTTATGGTCAATACATGGTTCAACACTAAATTCCCTCCCATACTGTGCCCGTAAAGAAAAATGGGTTTATTGGGATTTAGTAATCTGGCCTTGGCGATGATATTATCCAACAGCGCCAACAATGCACTATAATTGGGACAATGGCCCCGTTTTCCACCAGATTTTCCATGTCCAATATTATCATAACCAAAGACGACCAAATTTTCCTCCAAAAATCGAGGGACCACATCGTCCAAGTAGCGGCCTGAATGTTCCCCAAACCCATGTACCAGGACAACAGCTCCTTTAACTATTTTAGGTCTGGCGTACCAGGCGTAAATTGGGATGTCACTATATTGTATTTTAAGCTTTATTATATCCATCGGAATTAAAGAATAGAATAGTATGTCTACCTAATTTTTTAAAATGTTAAGTTAAATTGAAAATAGGTGATTAGCAACAACGGAGCATTAATTTTCAAGTACCTGTCTCATGGCCTTGGCTTTAAGAAGGCATTCTTCATACTCCCTTTCCGGAATTGCCTTGGCGGTTATAGCACTTCCTACGGAAAAAGAAACATATTGGGTTGTTTTGTTATAAAGGATACTTCGAATAACTACGTTGAAATCGAAATCATTTTCAGGGGTGAAATACCCTACGGTGCCAGAATAGAGTCCTCTTTTTGAAGCTTCCAGTTCCTCTATTATTCTCATAGCGGATACTTTTGGAGCTCCTGTCATGCTACCCATAGGAAAAGTTTCGCGAATAATATCTACGGGGTTCGCAGTGCTGGAAACCTCTGCAGATATGGTGGAGATCATTTGGTGCACTTGATCAAAGGAATATACCTTGCACAATTCCTCAACTTCAACAGTTCCCTTTAAGGCACTTTTGGAAAGATCGTTCCTTACCAAATCCACGATCATTATATTTTCCGCCCTTTCTTTTTCATCACTCTCCAAGGTTTTTACCAATACGTTATCCTCTATTTTATCCAAGGAACGTTTCGCCGTACCTTTTATAGGTTGAGATATAATCTTGGTGTTGATCTTTTTGATATAACGTTCCGGGGAAGAAGATAATAAGTATTTATCGTTAATTTTTAAAAAGGTGGAAAATGGTGCCCGGGTAATGGAATTGAGCTTTACATAGGTTCTTAAGGGATCAATCTCTGTGCCCTCGGCATAAAATTCCTGGCAGAAATTAGCTTCATAAATATCTCCTCTATGAATATGCTGCAGCATCTTTCTTACCCGATTAAAATAGTCGTCCTTAAAAATCCTAAGTTTAATACGAATGTTGGATTCAGTCTCCAATTCTGAAGGAAAGGCATCATTTATTTTAATGATCCACTCAAAATCCGTTTCAATTTCGTCTGCCACCATGTTGAGATAATGGAAGCTGACCACATCCCCTTCGATCCTTATCAACTTCTTGGGCTGAAAAAAATATAGTTCAGGAAATTTTAAAGCATCCACATTGCTGGAGGTGAGCCGTTCCGTATCATTTTTAAGATCATAGGATAAGTAGCCAAAAATCCAATCCTTGGTGTTGGATTGGTAGGTCTTGAGATCTTCAAATGCATTTTGGGTGTCCGTTACAATAGATGTTAGTGCATCCACGGCAAGCATGGCATCAAAAGAACTATACTTGCTTTTATGTCCGTTGCTATCCAGCCAAACAACCTCATAATATTGCTGTGACCAATGTAACAGTGACCGCTTAAAACTTACAATGTCCGAAACTGTAAATGATACCTTTTTTCGCAAAGACTTTTAAATTTGTGATAAGAATGTTTCCAAAGCGTTTTTATGGGCAATGGCGAGTTCAGGGTCGGTTATACCCTTGGTCTCGTCAAAGGTATGATTAAAGGACGGTAAAGAAAAGGTCGCTACTACCTCTCCCCCAAAACGTGGTAAAATTCCCTTGGCAACCTCTAAGGCCCCCATAGCTCCTCTTCTACCTCCTGAACAGGACATGAGTAAAATTTTGGTATCAACAAGGTAATTCCTATCCACTCGCGATAACCAATCCAAGACATTCTTGAAATATGCGGACGGATTGCTATTGTGTTCGTTAACGGATATAATCAATCCTTCTGCATTGACGATTTTATCTTTTAGTTCTCTTAGCAAATCGGAATACCCTTCATTTCTTTCTAAATCCTCACTAAATACTGGAAAATTATAATCCACCATGTTAATGAGGTTAATGTCTTGATCCTTAATGAGAGAGGTGGTATATTTTACCAGTTTAAAATTAATGGAGGTGCTGGAGTTGCTCCCTGCAAAGGCCAAAATACGAGACATTTGAAATTATTTAATAATTGAACAACGAAAATACCGTAAAATAGATTGAATTGCGAGGAATTTGTATAATTTTGCACCCGCAAACATCCAAAACCACTGTTATACAAGTATATAGGATGTATACCAAAGTAAATATGGGCAATAACAACCTGAGACTATATTTTATTGACGCCATGAGGGCATGGGCCATCCTTATGATGTTACAAGGACATTTCGTGGACGGATTACTTGATAATGCCTTTAGGGACAATTCCAATAGCGTATTTTCCGTATGGAAATATTTCAGGGGTGTTACAGCACCAGTATTTTTTACGGTATCCGGATTCATATTTACCTACCTCTTAATAAAAGGAAACGAAATTGGGTTTAATAACCCAAGAGTAAAAAAAGGGGTCAAGCGGGGCTTGCAATTATTAGCCATTGGTTATTTGCTGAGATTAAACTTTTTCGGATTATTGAAAGGCCAGATTTACGGTTCGTTTTATCTAGTGGATGTACTACACTGTATTGGTCTTTCTATTTTAGTTATTGTCGGAATTTACCTTCTGACCATTACAAGGAACAAATACCTGTTTCCAGGAGTATTATTGGTAACCACCCTGGTTTTATTTGTACTGGAACCTAATTATAAACAATACGCCCATCATTACCTACCAGAGTTATTGGCCAACTACCTAACTAAGGCCAATGGATCTGTGTTTACAATTATGCCTTGGTTTGGATATGCAACCATAGGCGCTTTTATGTCGGTTTTATTTAACAGGTTTAAGAATTTTAAACATCTATATCCTGCAGCCATAGCTACATTTACAATTGTTGGTTTTGGTCTTTTGTTCTATTCCTCAGGTTTCTTTTTAAAGTTATACAACTGGACGGGAATGCTTATTTTTTCGAAGGTTTATTTTAATAACTACCTGTTTATAAGATTAGGGGATGTATCCTTGGTATTTGCAGTGTTTATGTTGTTTAGAAGATTTATGAGCAATAGTATTGTACTGAAGATCGGACAAAGCACCCTATCCGTTTATGTGATTCATTATATTATATTGTACGGAAGTTTCACTGGTCTAGGGCTTTACTACTTCCTAAATCACAGTCTCTCCCCTACGGTAGTAATTCCAGGTGCCTTTGTCTTTATGTTGGTAACCACGGTATTGGCCCTTCAGTATGAAAGGAATAAAGTGTATATAAAACTGCAAGTGTCCACTGCTGTAAAGACTGTCCAATTAAAGGGAGAGTCTTGGTTGAACGAAGAAGGTCAACCCTTGTTAAAAGCTTTTATCCTAAAAACTAAATTGACATTGGTACGCTTATTTAGATTGGAGAAAAATTAGCAGTACACTCTTTTTCTTAATTACCTTTCCCTTATTTTCGCACAAAAAATATAAATGAGCGATACAAATAAAAAGTTTGCCCCAATAGCGGTGGAATTGGAGAAAGATAAAAAATATAAGTGGTGTACTTGTAGCCATAGTAGTGTACAACCTTTTTGCGATGGTTCCCACAAGGCTGAAAATGCCACACCCCCTTTAATTTTTGTTGCTGAAGAGGATAAAAAGGCCTTTTTGTGTACCTGTAAACTTACCAAGAATCCTCCATTTTGCGATGGTACCCATAAGTTGTAAATACAATTTAAATCTTCTATAGAAATAGAGAGCAACTTTTAAATAACAAAAGCCCCATTGGAAATATTCCCATGGAGCTTTTGTATTGTGATAAACTTTGTTAAATATGCAATGCTCTATTGTCCGTGGCAGCCAAAGCTGCTTCTTTGATGGCTTCCGCAAAAGTTGGGTGTGCGTGGCTCATTCTGGAAATATCCTCTGCCGAAGCTCGGAATTCCATTGCTGTAACCGCCTCGGCAATTAAATCTGCCATCCGGGCTCCGATCATATGCACTCCCAAAACTTCATCGGTCTTTTTGTCGGCCAATATTTTTACAAAACCATCCAGGTCCATACTTGCTCTAGCGCGACCCAAAGCACGCATTGGAAACTGACCTACCTTATATTCCACTCCTGCTTCTTTTAATTGTTCTTCCGTTTTGCCTACAGCCGCTACTTCTGGCCAAGTGTAAACTACTCCTGGAATTAAGTTGTAATCTATATGTGGCTTTTGTCCGGCCAATACCTCGGCAACAAATGTTCCCTCCTCCTCAGCCTTGTGGGCCAACATGGCTCCTCTTACTACATCTCCAATAGCATAAATATTGGATATATTAGTTTGTAAGTGTTCATTTACTGAAATGGTACCGTTCTTTTCCAGATTTACCCCAGAAGCCTCAATGTTTAGTCCATCTGTAAAAGGTCTTCTACCTACTGACACCAAACAGTAATCTCCTGTAAAAGTGATCTCTTCCCCCTTTTTGTCCTCGGCCTTAACAATGACTTCCTTATTTTTTGCTTCGACAGATTTTACCTTATGGGATAAATTAAATTTCACTTTTTGCTTCTTCATTACCTTCAAAAGTTCTTTTGAAAGTGCTCCATCCATCCCAGGAATAATACGATCCATATATTCTATAACCGTTACTTCGGCTCCCAAACGTTTATAAACCTGACCCAATTCCAGTCCTATAACTCCGCCGCCTATAACTATTAAGTGTTTGGGTATTTCTTTAAGTTTTAAAGCTTCCGTTGAAGTAATGACCCTCTTTTTATCCAATTTTATAAAAGGCAAAGTGGAAGGTTTGGACCCTGTGGCTATAATGATATTTTTAGCCTCAATGGTTTCTGTTTTGCCGTCGTTCTTTTTTATATTGACATGGGTTGCATCCTTAAAACTTCCCAAGCCCTCGTAAACTTCTATTTTGTTTTTATCCATTAGAAACTTTACTCCAGTACAGGTCTGATCCACCACCGCTTGTTTCCTTCCAATCATTTTCTCTAGGTTTATCTTGATTTCGCCTGGAATTTCAATTCCATGTTCTTCAAAATGTTTCACCGCATCCTCATAATGATGGGAAGAGTCCAATAGGGCTTTAGAAGGAATACATCCAACATTAAGGCATGTTCCTCCCAAAGTTGAATATTTCTCTATTATAGCAGTTTTCATTCCTAACTGGGCACAACGGATTGCTGCAACATATCCACCGGGACCTGAACCTATTATGGCTACGTCGTATTGGGTCATATTATTTTTGTATTGAAAAAATTAGTTTAATCATCGTGAACACAAAAATACAAATGTTTTGTTGTTGGACAACATTCATATTATATGGTATATTAACGGTTTATGGACAATTGTAATTAAATAAACACTTCTGTAGTACTTTTTACCTCATTGATGACAAAGGAACTTTGGGTGCTTCCAATGTGATTTATGGCAGTGAGTTTGGTAATCATAAACTCTCGGTACTCCTCCATATTGGCCACATAGATTTTAAGAATATAGTCGTAATCCCCACTGGTGTGGTAACATTCGGCAACCTCATTTAATTTAAGTACTTCCCTTTCAAAATGTAGTGCGTACTCTTTAACGTGCTGTACCAGTTTTACATGACAAAGGACTGTAAAGGCCTTGTTGACTTTTTTTTTGTTCACCAAGGCTACATACTTGGTTATTACCCCCAACTTTTCCAAGCGTTTAATTCGCTCGTATACCGCAGTTACGGACAAATGCAAATAAAGCGCGTACTCTTTGGTGGTCTTTTTGCTATCATTTTGAAGTAATCCCAATAATTTAATATCGATTTCGTCAAATGTCATGGTGTTGTATTTTCTAGTATTTGGCTATGATTACATGTTTTGATTAAAAATAAACTAAATATAGTAAAATACATAGATTTATAATCTATAAATATTTTAATGTATTGATTAATTTATGTGTTCCTCTTATTTTTATAGTAAATTAAATATTATTTTATGGATTTTAAGGCATCGGATGATTTGCAGGATTTACAGTATTTTGGGGAATATGGAGGGGTTAATCCGTCTATATCCGATTCTTCCACCTATACGTTTTTATCGGCCAAGACCATGTTTGATACGTTTGAAGGAAATACGGAGGGCTGTTATCTTTATAGTAGGCACTCCTCCCCTTCCAACCTTTATTTAGGCGAGGCATTGGCTGCTTTGGAAGGTACGGAAACCGCTAATGTAACGGCCAGTGGCATGGGGGCAATTAGCGCTGTAATTATGCAGTTGTGCAATGCTGGGGATCATATTGTAAGTAGTAGGACCATCTATGGAGGCACTTACGCCCTAATGAAGAATTTTTTAAAGAAATTCAACATAGCCACTTCCTATGTGGATACTACCCATCTGGAAGATGTTGCCATGGCGATTGGTCCGAAAACTAAAATGATCTATTGTGAGTCCGTTAGTAATCCTTTGCTGGAGGTGGCCGATATAGAGGCACTTTCCATTATAGCCAAAAAACATAACATCCCCTTGGTGGTGGACAATACCTTTTCACCTTTATCTAATTCTCCTGCGAAATTGGGGGCCGATATTGTTATTCATAGTATAACAAAGTTTATAAACGGCACCAGCGATTGTGTTGCTGGGGCGGTTTGTGGCACCAAAGATTTCTGCTTGGGGCTAAAGGATGTTAATAATGGCGCTGGAATGTTGTTGGGCAGTACATTGGATAGCCTAAGGGCGTCTTCTATATTAAAGAATATGAGAACGTTGCACATAAGGATGAAAAAACATAGTGAAAATGCCTTGTACCTGGCACTAAATTTTGAAAAAGACGGATTGCGGGTGGTGTATCCTGGTTTAAAATCTCATACTGGTCACGAGGTTATGAAAAAGCAATTTAATTCGGAATATGGTTTTGGTGGGTTAATGACTTTGGATGTGGGGTCCTTGGAAAACGCCAATACCTTAATGGAATTAATGCAAAGGAAGCATTTGGGGTATTTGGCGGTTAGTTTGGGATTTTATAAAACCCTTTTTAGTGCCCCGGGAACATCCACCTCTTCAGAAATACCCATGGAAGAGCAAGTGGAAATGGGCCTATCCAATGGGTTAATTCGGTTTTCAATAGGATTGGACGACCATATTGATAGGACATACATAGCTATGAAAGACTGCTTGGCCCAATTGGGGATTTTAAAATAATTAAAAGTGGAGGTGTCATATTGTGTTTGCAGAACAGATTGCAAAATCGTAATATTACGAAGAAACTAATAGCTACTAGATGCAAAACCTTAGCACCAATCCCGCTGGACCTGAAAATGAACATATTGTAGAAAATAAGGAATTAAATATCTGGGAGGCGCTTATCCCTGTAGTGCTGTTGATGATGATGCTTGCCTACAATATTTTCTATGCCAATGGGGAATTGTTTGGGGAATATTCCAATCAGATAATATTGTTGCTAGGTGGGGTCTTTAGTGCCATTGTAGGGTTTTTTAATAAAACCTCTTTAAAGACGATGTGGCTGGAGGTTCTGGAAAATTTGAAAAGTATTCTGGTTCCGATTATGATTTTGCTATTGGTAGGTGCCTTGGCAGGTACTTGGCTGGTAAGCGGTATTATTCCTGCTATGGTATATTACGGCTTGCAAGTATTGAGTCCGTCCATATTCTTACCAGCCTCGGTTGTTATCGCTGCCATCATTTCCGTAGCTACAGGAAGTTCGTGGACTACTTCTGCTACGGTGGGGATAGCTCTTGTTGGGATTGGAACTGCCTTGGGAATTTATCCAGGTATGATTGCTGGCGCAGTGATTTCTGGGGCCTATTTCGGGGATAAGATGTCTCCTTTGAGCGATACTACCAACTTGGCACCGGCGATGGCAGGAACCGACCTGTTTACACATATTAAATACATGACTATTACTACGGTGCCCACGATTATAATAACGTTGGTGGTTTTTGCTGTGATAAGTTTAAATATAGAGACATCGGGGAGCGCGGATGTAAGTGCACTGTTGGAGACGATCAATACTACTTTTAATATATCCCCTTATTTATTTATTGTACCAGGAGTGGTGATAGCGCTTATACTCTTTAAAACAAGACCACTTATTGCCTTGGGCACAGGTGTTGGCCTGGCCGGGGTATTTGCCCTTTTTTTTCAAACCGAAGTATTAAAAACCTTATCAGATTCCAATGTAACTGCTATTTTTAATGCCATATTTACAGATACCGCTATAGTAACGGATAATGAAAAGTTGAACGACCTTTTCAGTGCAGGTGGGATGCAAGGAATGCTTTGGACTATATTGCTTATTTGCTGTGCCATGGTATTTGGTGGTATCATGGACGGTATAGGGGCTCTGGCCCGAATAACAAAATCCTTATTGTCCATAGCAAGTTCCGTATTTGGCTTGTTTGCGAGTACTGTGATGAGCTGTATTGGCTTAAATGCCATTGCCAGCGATCAATACCTTGCGATTGTGATTCCAGGGAAGATGTTTAAGAAAGCCTTTCATGATAAGGGCTTGGCTCCGGAAAATTTGAGTCGGACCTTGGAAGATTCTGGAACGGTAACCTCAGTACTAATTCCGTGGAATACCTGTGGCGCCTATCAATCAGGGGTGCTGGGTGTTGGCGTGGCCGAATACTTCGTGTATGCGATTTTTAATTGGTTAAGTCCCTTTATGACCCTGTTGTTCGCGGCATTGCATCTAAAAATTAGACAGCTAAAGACATCTACTGCTGCGGCTTAATTCTAAATTGACTTTTTGGAAAAAGGATTTCGTTACATCTGATGGGTTTTACTCTAAATGTGATCGCTATTTAGAGAAAATATTTTTATTTTATAAAACCCTAAATTCTTAAAAAACAAACTTCATAATTTTGACACCTTCCCATTGTCATATCAGGAAAATTTCATCCTATTTTTTTTCAACCTCACAAGTAAATCCATTAAAGCACACACCTATATACAATAGCTATATTGGAATAAGATTTATTAATCTAGAATAGTGCAGACCCCTTAATTTAGCTGTAATTTTACATCAGAAATTAATTGTATAAAATTTATAAATATGACTTTAGTAGGTAAAAAATTCCCAAATCTTAGTGTTAATGCAATGAACGATTTGGGTGACACTTTCAAATTGAATGTTTTGGAGGAAGCAAAAAAAAATAATAAAAAAGTAATCTTGTTTTGGTATCCAAAAGATTTCACTTTTGTTTGTCCAACAGAGTTACACGCTTTTCAGGCTGCCTTGGGAGAATTTGAAAAAAGAAACACATTGGTCATCGGTGCTTCCTGTGACACTGCCGAAGTTCATTTTGCATGGTTGAGTACTGCTAAGGATAATGGCGGTATTGAAGGAGTTACATATCCTATACTTGCTGATAGCAACAGAAACTTGGCTTCAACTTTAGGTATCTTGGATATCACGAATGAGCAGTATAATGAGGAAACTGGAGTAATCATGGTCGATGGTGACAATGTTACTTACCGTGCCACCTATTTATTGGATGAAGAGGGTACTGTCTTCCATGAAGGAATTAATCATATGCCATTGGGTAGAAATGTAAATGAGTATTTACGTTTGATCGATGCCTATACCCATGTACAGGAAAAAGGAGAAGTTTGTCCTGCAAATTGGGAAGAAGGTAAAGATGCCATGACGGCCGACAGGAATGGTGTTGCCAGTTATTTGTCTGCACACGCCAACTAGGTAAAAGAAGATAATATAAGGAGTCAATTTTTAAATGAAATTGACTCCTTATTTATAAATTAAAAAAGAAATTATGATAATTGAATTGGAAAACGATAATCTTCAGGAGATTATTGAGCAAAATAAAAATGTGGTCGTTCAATATTCGGCTACTTGGTGTGGAAATTGTAGAATAATGAAACCCAAGTTTAAAAAAGAAGCGTCTACAAATGAGGAGATTACCTTTGTACTTGCAGATGCAGAAAAATTTCCGGAATCTAGAAAGTTGGCCAATGTGGACAATCTTCCCACTTTTGCCATATTTAGTGGTGGGGAATTTAAGAATCAGGTTCAGACCAATAAGTATGACGTTTTAAAAGAATTGATCAGTGAAATTACCAGTAATTAAACACCTTACCAGCTTCATTGCTGAAAACGACGAGGATTATATTTTGGAAACTATTGAAACGTTGGAATCCATAACCGAAGTTTCATCATTAAAAGATGAAGAATTGGATGTTATTGGCGAATTGATTTCCAATTTATATGGAGCCTTGGAGGTTCAAAAGTCAATTAAGGAAGGTAAGCCCCAAAAAGAGGCTTTGAACGAATTTATGAAACGTGTCGTAGGTTCTATAGACAAGTAGTTGGTTATTGGATCATTAACACAATTAAAGTAAATCCCTCTATTTCTCAGTGAACTTCACTGGATAGAGGGATTTACCATTAATAGTAAGTCGCTATGCAAGGCTTAATACAGCCTTATTTTTTTATCCAATATTCCTTACATATCAATCATATATTTTTTATTTTCACACAAAATTTAAAAAGAAAATCATGGCTACAGTAACACTTAAAGGAAATCCAATAAATACTATAGGAACATTACCTAAAACAGGAAGCAAGGCACCTGGATTTACCTTGACAAAAGGAGACTTGTCCAGCGTAAATTTGGACGATTATAAAGGCGAAAAAGTGGTGTTGAATATTTTTCCAAGTATTGATACTGGCACTTGTGCCCAATCTGTAAGACAATTTAATAAGGAAGCTGCTGAATTAAAGAATACAAAGGTATTATGTATATCCAAGGACCTTCCTTTTGCACAAGGTCGATTCTGTGGGGCCGAAGGAATAGAAAATGTAGTTATGCTATCGGATTTTAGGGATGGTAACTTCGGAAAAGCTTTTGGTGTTGAATTTATTGATGGACCCCTTAAATCCTTGCATTCCAGATCAGTGGTAGTACTGGACGGGGAAGGCAAGGTAATTTATACGGAACAAGTTGCAGAAACTGTTGACGAGCCCAATTATAAAGCGGCCTTAGTAGCACTGATCGATGCCTAAGGAAAGCTTTTTGGTGAATCGGATAAAGAGTGTTGGTTTTGCTCTTAAGGGAGCCTTACTATTGATAAAAACAGAATCCAGTATTAAGATTCAAGTTTTTATCACTCTTGTAATGACGGCCGCGGGATTTTATTTTGAAATCTCGAACACGGAATGGATTCTCCAAATTTTGGCGATTGGATTGGTGCTGGGGATTGAAGGCCTAAATACGGCCGTTGAGAAAATGGCGGATTTTGTTCAACCGGAATTCGATGAGAAAATTGGATTCATAAAGGATATTTCCGCTGGTGCCGTTATGTTGGTTTCCATTGCAGCTTCCATTATCGGCCTCATTATCTATATTCCAAAGATTTTTTATAATCTTTAGGAATACCTTTTAGTACAACTTGCCCAGAAAGAGTTTCCCTAAAAAATTATTTCAAAAGGAAAAGTTCGGATGAGTTCATTAGTAAATTTGTAATTTAGCCTCCTGAATAGAATATTTAATGGCAAAAAAGGTAAATAAACCAAAGTCAACACCCAAAAAAAAAGGCTTTTCCTTAAAATTATCACAACAGAACAAAATAATTTTTGGGGGGTTGTTAATGCTTTTAAGTATTGCCTTGTTCTTTTCTTTTGTCTCCTTTTATTTCACGTGGCAGGACGATCAAAGTTTGCTCTCCGAATTTGCGAACAGGAATGAACAGGCAAGAAATTTATTGAATAAATTTGGGGCCAATGTAAGTCATTTTGTTCTTTACAAAGGATTTGGTATTTCTTCCATCATATTCACTTTTCTTCTTTTTGCCACTGGACTGTATATGTTTTTGAGTATGCAAAAACAAGGGCTTCTTAGAAAATGGATATGGGGTCTGGTATTTATAATCTGGTTTTCAGTGGCACTGGGATTTTTTGCCGGCAGTAAACCTCTTTTAGGAGGTATGGTTGGGTATGAAATGAACGATTTTCTTCAAGATTATGGAGGAAAAGTAGGTGTCTTTCTGCTATTGCTTTTTGGCTTGATAGTTATTTTAGTGAGGTTGTTTCAATTTTCCCCGGATAAGACTGTTGCTTATTTAAACAACAAGGGGAAATCTTTGGCATCCGAATTCAAGACTGTTAAAAAACCGAAGACGGATGATGATAGGGAGAACGATATTTTATATACAGAGAAAACGGTAGAAACCCCTATCGTGATAGATACATATACCCATAAGAAAGATATTCCACCTCTGGAAAAGGACGATACCGATGAGGAATTTGAGGTAAAAGTGGGGCCCGAGGAGGAAACTATTTCCATGGAGGTGGAAAAAATTAAGGAGGAGAAAGAAGAGTCCGATAATATTTCCGATAAACTTGTGGAAGATTTTGGTGAGTTTGATCCAACCCTGGAATTGGCCAATTTTAAATTTCCTCCATTAGACCTTTTGGATCCGCATGGGGCTTCGGGCGGTATTACCATAAATCAGGAAGAGCTAGAAGAGAACAAGAATAAAATTGTAGAGACCTTAAAGAATTATAAGATCGGTATCGCTCAAATTAAGGCGACCATTGGTCCTACAGTTACCTTATATGAAATTGTTCCCGATGCCGGGGTTCGAATTTCCAAAATTAAAAACTTGGAAGACGATATTGCTTTGTCCCTTGCGGCGCTCGGGATACGTATAATTGCGCCTATTCCCGGTAAAGGCACCATTGGAATCGAAGTCCCGAATAAAAACGCTACTATTGTTTCCATGCGTTCGGTAATTGCCTCCAGTAAATTTCAAAAAGCGGAAATGCAATTGCCTATTGCCTTTGGTAAGACCATAAGCAATGAAACCTTTGTGGTAGATTTGGCAAAAATGCCCCACTTGTTAATGGCAGGTGCTACGGGTCAGGGAAAATCTGTTGGATTAAATGCGGTATTGACATCCCTGTTGTATAAAAAACACCCTGCAGAGGTTAAGTTTGTACTTATAGATCCCAAAAAAGTGGAACTTACACTGTTCAATAAAATTGAAAGACATTATTTGGCCAAATTACCTGATTCGGAGGAGGCCATTATTACCGACAATGCCAAGGTAATAAATACCTTAAATTCACTGTGTATTGAAATGGACAATCGTTATGAATTGTTAAAGGTGGCCATGGTGAGGAATATTAAGGAGTACAATGCCAAGTTTAAGGCTAGAAAATTGAACCCCAATGATGGACATATGTTCCTACCTTATATAGTATTGGTTATTGATGAGTTTGCGGATTTAATTATGACCGCCGGCAAGGAGGTTGAAACTCCTATTGCAAGGCTGGCACAATTGGCCAGGGCAATTGGTATTCATTTGATTATTGCCACCCAAAGACCGTCTGTTAATGTAATTACGGGTATTATAAAGGCCAACTTTCCAGCTAGGATAGCCTTTAGGGTTACATCAAAGATAGATTCCAGGACTATTTTGGATAGTCAAGGGGCCGATCAATTAATTGGACGTGGGGATATGCTATTTACCCAGGGTAATGACGTTACTAGAATTCAATGTGCTTTTGTGGATACTCCGGAGGTGGCCAAGATTACAGAATTCATAGGTTCTCAAAGGGCTTATCCGGATGCGCATTTGCTTCCGGAATATGTAGGAAATGACGATTCTGGCACAAGTATTGATTATAATATCTCTGATCGTGATGCCATGTTTAGGGAAGCTGCAGAGGTAATCGTTATTGCCCAGCAAGGCTCGGCCTCTCTAATACAACGAAAGCTGAAATTAGGTTACAATAGAGCGGGCAGAATTATAGACCAATTGGAAGCCGCAGGTATTGTTGGTTCCTTTGAAGGTAGTAAAGCTCGCCAGGTACTTATAGCCGATATTTATGCCTTAGATCAACTCTTAAACAATGAAAGCAAATAAGAGGCATTTTAAAATTTAAAAAGAAGATAAATGAAACGTAAACTATCTATTATATTATTGTTATTATCTACTTCAATTTCTATGGCCCAAAATTCCGCCAAGGCCAAATCCCTGTTGGATGAAGTGTATAATAAAGTGAAAAGTTATGACAACATATTTGTAGACTTTAAATATAGCCTAAATAATGAGGAGGCCAATATTAATACAGAAACACGTGGAGATGTTACTATGCAGGGCGATAAATATTTGTTTAATTATTTAGGTTCCAAGCAATTATTTGATGGAAAAAAGGTGTATACCGTGGTTCCTGAAAATGAAGAGGTCACTATAGAAGAAAAATTGGATGATGAAAACACCATCACTCCTTCCAAAATGTTGACCTTTTATAAGCAAGGGCACAATTATGATTGGGATATTCTTCAAAATATACAGGGAAGAAAAATACAGTTTGTAAAGTTGACCCCAATTGATACCAATTCCGAGATCAAAACTATTTTGTTGGGCATAGATGTGGAGACCAAACATATTTATAAATTAATAGAAACTGGAAAGAATGGTACCAAAACGACCATTACTGTTAATTCTTTTAAAATAGACCAGCCTTTGTCCAAAACCTTATTTACTTTTGACGAGAACAAGTATAAGAATGATGGGTACTACATCATAAGAAATTAGTCCATTGAGAATTCTAGACCGGTATATATTATCGAGGTTCCTTTTTAATTTTTTGAGTTCGTTTGTAATACTGATGTTTATCTTCGTATTTCAAACGATCTGGCTTTTTATTGATGATTTTGCGGGTAAGGGCTTGGATATTGTGATCATCGGAAAATTCCTGTTCTACCTTATGCCCAACCTAATGGAACGGGTTATTCCTTTGACCGTATTGCTTTCTTCCATACTTACCTTTGGCTCTTTTGCAGAGAATTATGAATTTGCTGCCATGAAGGCTTCCGGTATTTCCTTGCAGAGGGCAATGTTACCCCTTATTATTTTTGTTACCTTTTTAGGTGGGGTCACTTTTTACTTTGCAAATAACATTATCCCTATTTCGGAACAGAAAATATACAATTTACGAAGGAACATAGCCAAGGTAAAGCCTGCTGCTATTATTTCCGAAGGAGTTTTTAGTGATTTGGAAGGTACGGAGATGAATATGAAGGTCGACCGTAAATATGGGAAAAATGACCGATTTTTGGAAAATGTCATCATTCATGAAAAATCCAAAATAAAGGTCAATACTACCGTAATAAAGGCCAAATCTGGTGAACTTATAAGTAGTGAGGAATCGGATATTCTACAATTAGTATTAAGGGATGGGAATTATTACTGGGACGTTACCGCGAAAAACAATAACGAAAAGAAGAAAAATCCTTTTACCAAAGCCAATTTTAAGACCTATACCATAAACAAGGATCTTTCAGATCTTGCAGATGTTGATTTGGATGAGGAGCGGGATGTAAGCACGGATAAGATGAAAAATATTTCGCGCCTAACCAAGGATATAGACTCCCTAAAAGCGGATAACATAAAATTGGTGACCGCTTTTTCCAAGAATATAGTAGGAAGAATGGGAGCTTTTGTGCCACTAAAAAAACCGGATTCCTTATCTCAAATTACCATCGACAAAAAAAAGAAGGAAATGGATTCGTTGGGCACTAAGCTATCCACGGATAATATTATCGCACTTTTCCCCTCATGGAACCAAACCCAGATAGTAAGTTCTGCCAAAAGTGCTGCGGCCAATATTATTACGAGCATACAGGGAAAGAAAAATGAACTGCAAATAAAATACAAGATTTATCGCCTACATATTTTATCCCTACATAAAAAATACGCATTGGCATTATCATGTATTATTCTATTCTTTGTAGGGGCACCATTGGGGGCCATAATTAGAAAAGGTGGATTGGGCTTACCTATGGTAATCGCAATCGTATTGTTCCTTACCTATTATTTCATCGGTGTTTTTGCCGGTAATTATGCCAAGGAAGGGAATATTAATCCAATTATTGGCGCATGGCTATCTACATTTATAATGTTACCTTTAGGTGTTTTCTTAACCAGAAGGGCCACGGCGGACAAAGGATTAATGTCCTTTGGAAGTATTTTGGATTATTTTAAAGGCATATTTAAAAAGAAAGATAAAATTGCTGCAACATGAAAACAAAAGTTAGCAAGACCATTACGCTAAACACCATTGAAGAGGCTATTGAGGATATTAGATCGGGCAAGGTAATTATCGTAGTGGATGATGAAAATAGAGAAAATGAAGGGGACTTTTTGGCAGCTGCAGAATTGGCCACTCCTGAATTGATCAATTTTATGGCCACCCACGGTAGGGGGCTTATCTGTGCTCCACTTACCGAAGGTAGATGTAAGGAACTTGGCTTGCATATGATGGTGCACAATAATACAGATCCTATGGAAACTGCATTTACCGTTTCTGTGGATCTAAGGGGCCATGGAGTAACAACTGGTATTTCTGCCGCAGATCGTTCAAGTACTGTTAAGGCCCTAACCAACGAAAGTATTAAGTCTCATGATTTAGGACGGCCAGGACATATATTTCCACTTGTTGCCAAAGAAGGTGGGGTATTAAGAAGAACTGGTCATACAGAGGCAGCTATTGATTTTGCCCGTTTAGCAGGACTAAAACCTGCAGGTGTCATAGTGGAAATTATGAACGAAGATGGCTCTATGGCCAGATTGCCACAATTAGTAGAGGTGGCGAAGACATTTGACCTCAAAATTGTTTCCATTGAAGCTTTGATCGCTTATCGCATGGAGCATGACAGTCTGATTCGTAAAAAAGAAGATTTCAATATTGTAACTAGATTTGGGGAATTTAGATTGAGGGCATATCAACAGACCACAAATAATCAAGTACATATAGCATTGACCAAGGGTACCTGGAAAAAGGATGAAAAGGTGTTAACTAGAATCAATTCCACCTTAATCAACAATGACATTTTAGGTACGCTTACGAACAATCCCGATAAAAAATTGGAAGATATGTTCAATGCTATCAATGATGAGGGAAAAGGAGCCTTTGTTTTTATAAATCAGGAAACCGAATCCTTGAATTTACTGGGCAGATTAACCGAATTGAAGGAGCTGCAAAAACAGGGAATATACAAGGCACCCAAAGTGGACATGGATGCTAAGGATTTCGGGGTAGGCGCTCAGATTTTACACGATTTGGATATTGCAAAAATTAGGCTGCTGTCCAATTCTACCCATACTAAAAGGGTAGGTCTTGTAGGGTACGGACTTGAAATCGTGGAATACGTTCAGTACTAATAATAAGTATTATAGATAAATAAAAATGCCGAAGAACATTGGTTCTTCGGCATTTTTATTTTAGCCAAAAGGCTTCTGGACTTATAAAGGTCTAACCCAGATGTTCCTGAACTGTGTTTTGTTGCCATGATCTTGAAGTGAAAGTACATCATCACCATGGGCAGATGGGTAGTCATGCAAACCAATATAATAAGTATTTCCATTGATCTCCACGTTGTTTTGAACTAGAACGCCATTGTGTAGCACCGTAATCTTTGCCTTGGCATCCAAGCGGCCATCCTTTTTAAATCTAGGCGCTGTATATATTATGTCATAAGTGTTCCATTCCAGGGGACCTCGCATGGCATTGACCAAAGGAGCATGGTCTTTATAAATACTGCCGGCCTGACCGTTTCTATAAGTACGGTTATTGTACGAATCCAATATTTGTAGTTCATACCTGTTCTGTAAAAATAATCCACTATTGCCCCTACCCTGGCTTGCACCTTCCACGATATCCGGAGCACTAAATTCTATATGAATCTGACAGTCCCCAAATTTCATTTTAGTACTTATGCCACCTGTTCCAGGAACCACTTCAAAATGGTTATTGTCCACAATTTTCCAGGGCGCAGCATTTGAATTGTCCTTTTGACTGACCCATTGGTCCAAGCTGGTACCATCAAATAAAATAATAGCATCCGACGGGGCGTCTCCCAAAGTTTTTGCGGGTGTTACTACCCCCACCTCAGGCTCCCATATTTCTGTCATTTCTGCCTTCATGGGCATAGGTGATACTTCCGGTGGAATACCGGTGTGCTTACTTTGTGCTCCAATTTGCATTGAAAAGGCTATGGAGAATAGACAAAGGAAAATTGTTTTGGAATTCATATAAATAAAGGATTTAAATTTGATTTTTTTGATTTTTAAATATAGTAATATTACTTAAACTTCTCCGCATCAAATTGATATTGCAAAGGTCAAAGGTTGTTTGATTTTCCTGGCCTTGTTTATACTTTTGGTAAATTAGATTGAGATAGATTACACGCCCCTTTGGTCATCCCAAAGTAGCCATGGATCAGAACCAATGAAAGCGATATATCTAATTAATAATTCTACTCTCCCATCCCAAGCTCCATAACCCCACCTTTCACCAGTTGTGAGTGTTTAACGGAAAAGCCCTTTAATGCTTCACCGTCAAGTCTGGCGTTTTTTATAGACCATTGGTCTTGACCATTATTTTTGACCTTAATGGAAAATTTTTCTCCCTTATAATAGTAGGGATGTAGACTAATCTCTATCTTATCAAAAATAGGACTGCCCAATTCATAAATC
>TARA_R110000868_G_scaffold13903_4_pt1 | contig 34521 bp, 30 predicted proteins | sample TARA_R110000868 | Tara Oceans TARA_R110000868 (sample SAMEA4397489) | marine metagenome | biome: Polar Biome; feature: [SRF] surface water layer (ENVO:00010504); material: water (ENVO:00002006), including particulate matter (ENVO:01000060) such as... | depth 5 m | reverse complement strand
GGTTGGCGATCATGACCTAGTGCTCCACTTCGCCGGCACCCAGCGCGGCCTTCAGCAGGAAGGCGTTGCGGGTCGCCACGGTCTGGCCGGGCCTGAGGCCGGATGTGATCTGCGCCCGGCCGGCGCTGCGCTGGCCGACGATGACCGGCACGGCCGTAAAGCCGGAGGCGGACCGAACGAACACCACCTCCCGGCCTTCGACGGTCTGGATGGCTTCCTCGGGCACCGAAACGCCGTCGGGTGTCGCGGCGTCGCGCGTGTAGATTCGCACGGCGATCGCCTGGCCGGGTCGCAGGCCGCCGACCCCGGACACGTTGAGCAGGACGGTGGCGGCGCGGCTTTGCGCATCCACGCCCGGTGTGATCGATCGCACCGTGGCCTGGACCTCGCCTTCGGGCAGGCTGATGGACGCCCGGTCGCCCGGCGCAATCCGGTTCGCGTCATCGGCGGAGACCGAGGCCTGGATCTGGATTTCACTGGCGTTGGCGACCCGGAACAGTTCCGTCCCGGCGCTCACAAAGGCGCCAAGAGTCGCGTTGGAGGCAGTCACCCGGCCACTGATCGGGCTGACAACACCCGTGCTGCGGCCGTCCCGGGAGACCCGAGCGGCGGCGGCGGCGGATGAGGTCCGCCGCGCCTCCGCCTCGGCCTCCGCCAGGACGGTCTGGGCCGCTTCCAGATCCTGCCGGGCGGTGATCTGGGCGTCGAACAGGCGCTGCTCGCGGGCCAGGGCCTGCCGGGCCGCGGTCAGCCGGGCCTGGGCCGTCGCCCGTTCGGCGGCGATCGCGGAGGCCTCGCGGCTCTCGATAAGGGCGACGGTCTGGCCCGCGCGGACGCTGTCGCCGAGGCGAAGCGAGACGCCGGTGATCACCCCGTCGGCGCGGGCCGCCAGAACGGCCTCGCCCCTGGGCGTGCCCACGACGGTGCCCTGGGCCACGATCTCGGCGCTCAGCGAACCGCTGCCGACGGGCGCCAGGACGATGCCGGCCGCCTGGATGCGGGCGGCGTCCATTTCCAGGGCCTCGCCGGCGCCGTGGGACTCCTCAGCCCCGGCGGCGGCTTCCGGTGCGGCGTCCGCACCGCGGGTCATGCTCCAGACGGCGTAACCGCCGCCCAGAACCAGCACCGTCGCGGCCGCGCCCGCCAGGAGGCGTTGCTTGTTGGTCAATCTCTTCATCGGGCGGATCCTTCGGTTTCAGAGGCGCGGGTCAGGGCGGCGACGGCTTGCGCCCGCTCCAGCTCGGCGGTGATCATGGCGGCCTGAACGGTGTTGAGCGCCTCCTCGGCGTCCAGCACGTCCAGCAGGGTGAAGCGGCCGGCCGAGAAGCCTTCGCGTGCGATGCGCACAGCCTCGATCGCCTCGGGTTCGGCCTGGTTTTCAAGGAAGGCGAGTTGCGCCTCGGCCGTGCGAAGCGCGGCCTGGGCGTCACGCGTCCGCCGGATGGCGCCGGCGAGGGCGGCGTTGCGGCGAGCCTCGGCCCCGGTCCGTTCGGCGTTGGCCGCGGCGATATTGCCCTGGTTGCGGTCGAACAGACCAAGCGGCATCGAGGCGCCGAATACCAGGGCGGTATCGTCCGTTCCGCGGAACTGACGGGCGCCGACGCTGACCGTCACATCCGGGCGCGACAGGGTGCGCTCACGATCCACGACGGCGATCGAGGTGGCGACCTCCGCCTCGGCGAGCCGCACGTCGAGCGCGCTGGCCGGATCAATGACGGCGGCGGACACCGATGGCGTTTCCGGCGCAATCGGCTCGGGCAGGTCCTCGCTACCGCCCCAGAGCGCGGCGAGCGCCCGCTGGGCTTGCGCGTATTCGGCCTCGGCGGCCCGAACCCGGCCGACGGCTTCGAGAGCCGCCGTGCGCGCCCGCAGGGCTCGAAGCGGGGGCTCGCGGCCGGCGTCGACCAGCTCGGTGGCGATGGCCTGCAGGTTGTCGGCCCGCACGAACTGGTCACGGGCGAGAGCCACCCTTCGACTGTCGGCCCAGGCTTCAGCGTAGGCGTCACGGACCTGTTGCTGCAGATCGGCGCGAGCGACCGCCAGGCGCAGCCGGGCGGCGTCGACCTCGGCCTGGGCGGCGCGCTCACGCGCGGGCCGCTTGCCGCCGAGTTCGAACCTCTGGCCGACACTCAGTGTGCTCTCGACATCGTTTAGTCCGGAGAAGGCCCCCGTGCCGGAGAAATTCTCGACCGAAAGATCGAGCTCCGGATTCGGTCTGAATCCGGCCTGTCGGGCCCGACCGAGGGCTGCGGCGACGTCGGCCTCGGCGGCCGCCAACGCAGGCGATGAGGTCGCGGTGCGCGCCAGCGCCTCGGCCAGGGTGACGGGTTCGGCGAAGACTGGCCCTGGAGCCAGCATGGCCAGGATCGCCGCGAGGGTGATCGCGGCTCCGCCGGCCGCGGTGCGCGGCAGACGGCAATTTGAGGATAGCATAGTCCTGTTTCCCGGATGGTTGACGTGGAAGACGCGCGTGGGCGCGCGAACCCGTCAGCCTCTGGGAGGGCGGTCTGGTCCCGTCGGTTTGCGAGATGCGAGTCGATCGGTCGCAGGCAGTACCGAATCGCGACTGTTCATCGTCGGAGTCAGGATCTCGGGTGTCTGGTTGGTTGCCGCAGAACTGTGATGACAGTGGCCATGCGCGCAGATTGCGTGCTGGTCGGGCCGGTCATTGTCGTCGGGGTCGGCCGGCGCGTCGGCAAGTTGCTCTGAAGCATGTGCCGTGACCGCTTCAGGGGCGCAGGTGGCGGCCTCGGCGGCGGAGACCAGGACGAACAGGGCCAGGAACGACGCAAGCAGCGCCGCCATCCAACCGTGCCTGGCCGAGGAGTATCCCATGGCGCTCCATAACACGGTCTGACGCGTCCGCAATCGCACCATCGTCGCAGGCTTCTTGCGCCCGGATGGGGTGACAGGCCTTGCGGGCTTCACGTGGCGGCCCGCAGTTCGTGCCGCGATTGGCGAACAATCGACCAGGCCGATTGCAGGAAAACCACGGCGAGAACGGCGCCCGCGATCAGGTCGGGCCAGCGCGAGGCGGTCATCCAGACGAGACTTCCGGCCCCCGCGACCACGAGGCTTTGGATCAGGTCGTTACGCGTGCAGAGCCAGACGGAGCGGACATTGGCGTCGCCGTCGCGATAGCGCACGAGCAGGAGGGCGGCGAAGACATTGGCGAGGAAGCCGAACAGCCCCAGGCTCGTGATCACCAGACCCTCGGGAGCCGCGCCCGAAACCGCCCGCCAGATCGCGAACCCCAGGATGAACAGGGCGAGAAGCGCCAGGCTGGCACCTTTGGCGAGGGCCGCGACTGATCGCACCCGCACGGACCGGCCGATCGCCCACAGACTGATGACATAGGTCGCGCTGTCGGCGAGAAAATCCAGGGCATTGGCGCCGAGCGATGCGGAGCCCTGCGCGAAGGCGCCGCCCGCCACAGCCACAAAGGCGACGGCGTTGATGGCGATCACCGCCTGAAGGATGCGGCGATAGGCCGGCGAGGCACCGTCGAACTTGACCGTCGCGCCGCAGGAGCCGGCGGCGGGGTCAGGGTTGTCCTGGTTCAGAGGGTCGGTCATGGAGGCTCCAGTTCTCGTCCGACGATCCATGCATCCTCTAGCGGCTAGAGGATCAAGCACTTAGTTTCGAACCATGACCTCTTCCGTTGCCTCGCCCCTTCGATCCATCGGCAAGCTCGCCGCGGCCACCGGGGTCAAGGTCCCGACCATCCGGTTCTATGAACAGATCGGACTCCTTGCGCCGCCGCCCCGAACGGCAAGTGATCGTCGCCTCTATGACGACGCGGCCTTGAGCCGACTGTCGTTTATCCGGCATGCCCGGCAACTCGGGTTCGACCTCGACGCCATCCGGTCCCTGCTGGATCTGTCGGATCATCCGGATCGATCCTGCGGCGAGGCCAACACAATCGCCGAGCGTCACCTGACCGACGTTTCCGAGAAGATCGCCCGGTTGCAGGTGTTGAGGGCCGAACTCTCGCGCATGACCACCGAATGCTCGGGCGGTCGGATTTCAGCCTGCAAGGTGATCGAGGTCCTGCACGACCACACCCTCTGCGCGGAAGGACACAACGGTTCCGCCGGGGCCCGGCCCTTCACCCGGATCTCCTGAGTTCACAATTGCTAATGCGAGCCATTCACAGTAAGGCTCGCCGATGTATTCCATCCTCCGGTTGATCTTCCTGGCCTTCGCCCTGGTGGTGGCAGGCCAGGCCCAGGCCCAGACTTCAACGGCGTCGGAAGCCCAGATCGCCTGGCGTCTGCTCGACTATGTATCGGTCGACTACGCCGTCGCCGTCGACGACGGCAAGGTGGTCAACCCCGCCGAATACGGCGAGATGGTCGAGTTCGCCGGCCAGATCCGGACCCGGATCGACGGCCTGCCGCAGACCGGCGCCAAGGCCGCGCTCGTCCGCGATGCCGCCGCGCTGGAAGGCCGTATCCAGGCCAGGGCGGCGCCGGACGTCGTCGGTGCCGAGGCCAAGGCCCTCGCCGGGGCCCTGCTCGCCGCCTATCCAAGTCCGCTCGCCCCTTCCTTCCCGCCGGATCTTGCCAGGGGCGCGACGCTCTACAACGCCGAGTGCGCAGCCTGCCATGGTGTTTCCGGACGTGGTGACGGCGAGGCGGCGCAGGGGCTTGATCCGGCGCCGATCGCCTTTGCCGATGTCGAACGCGCCCGCCAGCGCAGCGTGTTCGGTCTCTACCAGGTAATCGATCAGGGTCTGGAGGGCACTTCCATGACCAGCTTCGCCCACCTACCGGCTGAGGATCGCTGGGCCCTTGCCTTCTATGTCGGCCGGTTCGCCTTCACCGACGCCGAGGCCGTCCAGGGCGAGCGACTCTGGGAGAGCGATGCGTCGATCCGGGCGGCGTTTCCCAACCTCGCGGCGGTCACCCAGGCGACGCCGGCAGATCTGACGGCGCGGATCGGCGAGAGCAAGGCCCGGGCGATCACCGCCTATCTTCGCCGCCATCCCGAGGCGGCGAACCAGAGCACGGACGGTACGCTCGTGCTGGCCCGCACCCGTCTCGCCGAAAGCCTGGCGGCCTACCGCCAGGGCGACCGCAAACAGGCCACCAATCTGGCGCTTTCCGCTTATCTCGACGGCTTCGAGCCGGTCGAGCCGGTGCTGGGGGCTCGTGACACCGCGCTGCTGCGCCGGATCGAAACGGCGATGACCGAGCTGCGGGCCGCCATCGGACGCGGCGCCCCGGAGGCGGAAGTCGCCTCCCGGACCGAGCGGGTGGCCGCCCTGCTCGACACCGCCGAACGGGCCCTGGCCCCCCAGGAAGTCGACAATGTCGCCAGCTTCCTCGGGGCCTTCACCATCCTGCTGCGCGAAGGGCTGGAGGCCCTGCTGATCGTCGTCGCCATGGTGGCCTTCCTGCGCAAGGCCGAACGTCCTGACATGCTGCGCTATGTCCACGGCGGCTGGACCTTCGCGCTGCTTGCCGGCGCAGCCACCTGGGCGGCGGCCACCTTCTTCATTTCCATCAGTGGCGCGAGCCGGGAACTCACCGAAGGCTTCGGCTCATTGCTGGCCGCAGTGGTGCTGGTGTCTGTCGGAATCTGGATGCACGGCAAGTCCCGCGCCGATGCCTGGCAGATCTATATCCGCGACAAGCTGACCACCGCCCTGTCCGGGCGCTCGGCCTGGTTCCTGTTCCTGCTGGCCTTCGTGGTGGTCTATCGCGAGGTGTTCGAGACCATCCTGTTCTTCGCCGCCATCTGGAGTCAGGGCGGCCATCTCGGCATGCTGGCCGGTGCCGGAGCAGCGCTCGTCTTGCTTGCGATCACGGCCCGGGCTCTTCTGGCCTGGAGCAAACGCCTGCCGATCGGCCGTTTCTTCTCGCTCAGCGCCATCCTGATGGCCGGGCTGTCGATCGTCCTGATCGGCAAGGGCGTCGCGGCCCTGCAGGAGGCCGGCTGGATCGACGTCCACCCCCTGTCCTGGGTCCCGCGCCTCGACATCCTTGGTGTCTATCCGACTATTGAAGGGGTCGTGGCCCAGTGTGCGACGATCGCCGTGCTGGTAATCGGTTTCGGTCGGACCACTGGTTCGTCCCGCGACAGAACCATCGCCCCCTCGGACTGACATGTTCACCCACTTCGATTTTTGTCGGGCGGGCGCGGCCCTGTTGGGGCCTGCTCCGACCATTCGCCAGACTTGGCGAGCGATCGACAGACTGCCTCAATACTCACCAAATTGGCGAAATCTGAGGATGCGCCAGTAAGTGCCATCACCCTGGGCGGGAGACGCGGCCCTTTCTGATCGTCAAGCGCATCGCCGTTTCAAATCCTCACCTGCTCGAACGTCACGTTGCCTTCTCTTGCAGACTTTGTCTGACACCTATATTGCGACGCGTTCTCATTCGCAGAAGGCCTCCGCCCATGATCCGCCCTGTCTTGCTCGCCTCGTGTTGCGCCATGGCGCTGGCCAGCCCGGTCATGGCTCAAGACATCACCCCGACCGAACTCGACGAGGTTGTCGTAACCGGTTCGCAGGTCAACCTGACCGCGCCCTATGCCGGGGGCCAGGTCGCACAAGGCGGGCGCGTCGGCCTGTTCGGTGCGCTGAACACCATGGACACCCCCTTCGCCACGACCAGCTACACCGAAGATCTCGCCCGCAACCAGCAGGCCCGCAGCGTCGGCGACGTGCTGCAGAACGATCCCGCCGTGCGGGTCTCCAAGGGCTTCGGCAACTTCCAGGAGCTGTACGTCATCCGCGGCTTCCCGGTTTACTCCGACGACATGACGTACAACGGCCTCTACGGCATCCTGCCGCGCCAGTTCGTGGCGGCGGAATTCCTTGAGCGGGTCGAGGTCTTCCACGGGGCGACGGCCTTCCTGAACGGTGCGGCCCCCGGTGGCAGCGGCGTCGGCGGGGCCTTCAACCTGACCCCCAAACGGGCCCCGAACACGCCGCTGAACCGGCTGACGGCGGGCGTGGACGGCGAGAGCGAAGTCTATCTGGCCGCCGACCTGGCGCGCCGCTTCGGTGCCGATGGCGACTGGGGCGGCCGCCTCAACATCGCCCGCCGCGACGGCGAGGCCGGTATCAAGGGGGAGGATCGCCAGCTAACCGCCATCGGCCTGGGGCTGGATCGCCGCGGCGACCGCGCCCGCTTCTCGGCCGACCTCGGATATCAGGATCACCACATCAATGCCCCGCGCCCGTCCGTGACCCCGGCCGGGGCCGTGCCGGCCGCGCCGTCAGCCGACGGCAACTACGCCCAGCCCTGGACCTATACCGACGAGGAACAGCTGTTCGGCGTCGCCCGCGGCGAGTTCGACCTCAGCGACCGGGTCTCGGCCTGGGCGGCCTTCGGCGGCCGCCAGGGTCGGGAGGCCAATGTGCTGGCCAACCCCACAGCCCAGCCGAACGGCACCCTCAGCGCCTACCGGTTCGACAATGCGCGCGAAGACATCGTCTGGTCGGGTGACGTCGGCATCCGCGCCGAACTGACCACCGGCCCGGTCAGCCACCGGCTCGTGGCCTCCGCCTCCCAGGTCCAGTCGAAATCGCGCAACGCCTACGCCTTCTCCAATTTCGGCGGCTTCGCCAGCGACCTGTACGCCCCGGTCACGGTCGCGCCTCCGGCCGCGAATTTCTTCACCGGCGGCGACCTGTCCAATCCGAACGTCACCGAACGCGTCGACAATGCCAGCCTCGCCCTGGCCGACATGATGGGCTTCATGGACGGCCGGCTGATCGTCACCGCCGGTGTCCGCTATCAGGAGATCGAGACCCGCTCCTATGACTACAACAGCGGCACCCTGGTCTCGGCCTATGCAGGCGACGCGGTCACTCCGGTGTTCGCCTTGGTCTACAGGCCGATCGACCAGATCTCCCTCTATGCCAACTATGCCGAGGCCCTGATCCCCGGCCAGATCGCCCCCGCCCTCAGCGGCGGCGTGCCGGTCACCAATGCCGGCGAGGCCCTCTCCCCCTTCCGCGGCGAACAGGTCGAGGTCGGCCTGAAATATGATCTCGGCCGGTTCGGCGGTAGCATCAGCCTGTTCCGCTCCACCCTCCCCAGCGCCTATGTCGACAACAACGTCTTCGCCGCCAACGGCGAACAGGAAAACAGCGGCGTCGAGATCGCCTTCTTCGGCGAACCGCGCGACGGCCTGCGCCTGCTGGGCGGCTGGACCTGGCTGGATGCCGAGATGACCCGCACCGCCGGCGGCACGCTGGACGGCAAACGCCCGATCGGCACGCCGGAGCTGCAGGGCAATCTCAACGTCGAATGGGACGTGCCGCAGTTGGCCGGGCTGACCCTCGAGGGTCGCCTCGTCTATACGGGCGAACAGCCGGTCAATGCCGCCAATACGGTCGAGCTGGACAGCTGGACCCGGTTCGACGCCGGCGTCCGCTATGCCGCCGACATCGCCGGTCGGCCGGTCACCCTGCGCGCCCGCATCGAAAACCTGGCGGATGAGGACCAATGGGTCGCCGTCGGCGGCTATCCCGGGGCCAACTATCTGACCCTGGGCGCGCCGCGGACCTTCAGGCTGTCGCTGTCGACAGACTTCTGAACCGGATGAAGACCCGCACCCTCCGCGCCTGGTCCTGGGTCCATAAATGGTCGAGCCTCGTCGCGACCGGCTTCCTGCTGATGCTCTGCATCACCGGCCTGCCGCTGGTTTTCAGCCACGAGTTGAACCACGTCCTTCTGGACGAGGTCTGGGCCCCCGCCGATCCGAACGGCGCGGGTCTGGACCTCGATCAGGTGCTGGCCGTGGCCCTGTCGCGCCATCCGGGGGATGTCCCCGCCTTCATGAGCTTCGACGAGGACCGGCCGGTAGTGAACGTCACCAGCCGCGCGCCCGACGCTCCCGCCGGCCAGTACAACTTCCAGCCCATCGACCAGACCAGCGGCGACGCGGCCCCACTGGTCGCCGGCCATCCGGTGCTGGAATTCCTGCTGCAGCTGCATACCGACATGTTCCTCGGCCTGGCCGGCATGCTGTTCCTCGGGGCCATGGGCCTGCTGCTGATCGTGGCGGTGGTGTCCGGGGTGGTGCTCTATGCCCCCTTCATGCGCCGCCTGCCGTTCGGCACCCTGCGGCTGGACAAGGCGGCCCGCACCCGCTGGCTGGACTGGCACAACCTGCTGGGCATCGTCACCGTGGCCTGGGTCCTGGTCGTCGGCACCACCGGGGTGGTCAACACCCTGGCGACGCCCATCCTCGCCTACTGGAAGGACACGGCCCTGGCGGAGCTGACCGCCGCCCATGACGCCCCCGCCGCCCCGGGCGAATGGGCCTCGCTGGACGCCGCCGTCGACCGGGCCAGGGCCGCCCTGCCCGGCCGCACCCTGCAGTTCGTCGCCTTCCCGGGTACCGAGTTTTCGACCGACCACCACTATGCCGTCTTCTTCCACGGCGACACGCCGCTGACGACCCATCTGACCACCCCGGCCCTGATCGACGTGCGGACCGGGGCCCTGGCCGCCGTGGCCCCGTCGCCCTGGTATGTGAAGGCCCTGTCCCTGTCCCAGCCGCTGCATTTCGGCGACTACGGCGGTCTGGGGCTAAAGATCGTCTGGGCCCTGCTGGACCTGGCCACCATCATCATCCTCGGCTCGGGCCTCTACCTGTGGCTGACCAAACGGCGGCGGGCGTCATGAGCCGGCGAGACCTCAGCCTCGGCACCATCTTCCGGATGCCGCTGGCCCTGACCTTGCTCAGCCTGACCGGTCTGGTGGGGGCCCTCCTCGCCGACGGTGTCTGGGATATGATCGGCACCGGACTGCTGGTTACGAGCTTCGGTGCAATCCTTTGGGCCCGCCTTGGCCACCGGACGTAGCAACGCGGCTGTTTCTCGTGCCTCGGCTTCGCGTCCAAAGCTGGATTTGGCATTCGGCCGCAAAGCGGACTTTGTGAATCGCCGCTACGAGTCAATGATGGTCATTGGCCGCCCTCCCCCGCCCCCGAAAACGCCGCTTTGATCAAAGGGCTGATTCATCAGGACGAAGCCGTCCGAGCATGGTGATCCCGGTTCGGCTCCGGCCCTCCGATGGCTCCAGACTCATGGGGAACGGGCCGGACAAGCCGGGAGCCGGCCCGTCCACCATTCTCGGAACGTCTGATCGTTTACCGAAAGCCTTTAACCCAGTCTTCCACCTGTGCGCTCGACCCAACTGCCGCGAGTTCAAGTCCGGCTTTTCCAAGGATGGACAGATGCGGACTGGCCGTGGCCGGATGGCTCGACAGGTCCATGCAGATCGACAGCACCGCCTCATGCAGTTCTCCTTTCTGACACAGGGCCAATGCCCTCGCCTTGGCTTCGTCGACATGCGTATCGGCACCAACCGACAAAGCCTCGCGCGTCGGCACGACGGCTTTCCCGGGCCTGACGAGGTGGTTCGCCCACAACTCCAGGGCCGTCCGCTTTTCCGGCACATAGGTGTGGCGGTCATACACACTCGTGACCGCCGCCCCTTCATTGGGCGTATGTCCGAGCACCAGCCCGACCACGAAGCGGCTGACGCCGTAACGCCCCGTGAGCGTCGTCGCGCCGGACCGTCTGACGTCGTGGGGTGAGCCCACCGCCAGTTTTCTGCGCGTGCAGGTCCGCGCGAACGCACGGGTGATGGCGTGCGGATCCAGATGCTGCCCCGGAGATCTGGCGGACGGGAACAGGTATGGACTGCCCGGATCAAGCGCCCAGGCCACCTCCAGGATCTCGAGCGCATCGGCCCCGAGGGGTACGACGTGCTGATGTCTGGCCTTGGCCCGCTCGGACGGGATCGTCCAGATTTTCGCGGCGCGGTCGAACTCGGTCTTGAGGGCCCCGGCGACCTCGGTGCGGCGGGTCAGGGTCAGCATCAACAGCTGGATCGCCAGTCCCATGACCGGCTCCAGTCGCGCATGGACGCCCGCCGTCTTCTCTCCCGGGGCGCGTGGCACCGACGCCTCCGACGCCGCGTCCCAGAGCGTTCCCAGGGCCGCGTCGTCAAACATCCGTTCACGCGGCGTCAGCGCCAGCGGCCGGGCCAGACCGAGCGCGGGATTGGCCTCGATCCGCTCCTCGAGTACCGCGAAGCCCAGAACGGCGTGAAGCAGGGAGCCAATCGACGCCACACTGGCGGCCGCCATGCCGGTCTCGGTCACCAGGGTCCGCATGAATATCTTGATGTCCGCGCGGCGGATCTCAGTGAACGGTCGTGACCCCAGCCGCGGTTGAATATGGTTACGCCAGGTCTGGCGTTCGTGGTTGAGGGTGACCTCTCGCTTGGGCCGGCGGCGTCCCCCGTGAAGTCCAACCGTCGCCGCCTGCCAATAGGCCTCGGCCAGCTCATCGAGGGTTTCGCCTGTTCGCGCCCGCTCGCGGGCCGCGGTCATCTCCGCGACGGGATCGCCACCGTCGACGACCGATATCCGCAATGCAGCGGCCTTCGATCGCGCCTTGGCGAGTGACAGATCCGGATAGGCCCCGAGGCAGAGACGCCGTCGCGTACCGTTGGTGGCGACATAGCGGAATTCGAACTGCTTCAGCCCGCCAGGAAAGACACGAACCCCGAGCCCGCGACTGTCGCCGACGGACATCTCGTAGACCTTTTCAGCGGCTTTCAGGCCCGCGATCTGGCGGTCCGTGCTAAGTTGAAGGCGGGCCACCACGCGCTCTCCTCGCGCCTGCGCTGCAAATCAAACGCCACCCAAACTAGCATTTTCTGGGGCGCCAGTGGGGCACCGAATGCAGAATTTCGCGAAAAAGCAAGAAAAACGCTGAAAAATTAAATGCCGGTTTTTCTGTGTCTTATCGAGTTATGCACAGCCATGAAATGTCCTGAAATTGCCTTTGAGGCGCTTCACACCGAGGGGGTCACAGGTTCAATCCCTGTCGCATCCACCATTTCCTTCCGAGGTCGGTCGGGCGCGCCGTCGCCGCCCCTCCCACAGCTTCACGGTGTCGCAGGACAGGGCGCGCGCTTTCGCGTATGCCGCAGCGCATGGACCGTAACATGCATTTCGCGCAGCTTCTGGCTGCCGCCGCCGCCCAGCCCGAGCCGCAACGGCTGCTGTTTGTCTTCGCCGGGGCCGAACTGCCCGACAGGGCCACGCCCGAGCAGGCGCGCCTGTTCCACGCCGGCAAGGGCGGGGCGCTGGCCCCGCTGATGTGCGTCGACAAGGCCCCGTCGGACCTCGCCGATTTCGCGGCCCTGGTGGCGGAGTCACAGCGTGCCGGTCCGCCCTGGAGCGTGGTGTTCGCCGCCAGCCTGTCGGGACGCGGCGGACTGGCCCCCGACAAGGGGCAGGTCGAGACGGCCCTGCAGATCATGGTCGAGGCCGTGCGCACCGGCCGGATCGGCGGCTACGCGGCCTACGGGCCCGAGGGCGCGTTTCTCGAACTCGCCTGACGCGCTGACGTCAGGGCCGGCGGCGCTGTCCGGGGCGGGTGCCGCCGCCATCCCGGTCGCGGGGCCTGTTCAGACCGAAGGGGGCCGCTCAACACCGGTCGACCGGTCGGGATCGACGAACCGCCACCGCTTCACCCGGTCCGCCAGCGGCATCCAGCCGGCGGCGATCACGGCGGTGACCAGGGCCGCGACCAGCAGGGTCGCGTCGGGCCGCGCCACCCCGAATACGGCGGCGAAGGCCGGGACGGTGAACACCCCGGTCAGCACAACGAGGATGATCGTCGCGATCAGCCAGTAGGCCCGCCGATACGGCGCGAACAGCCGCCCGGATCCGGCCGCATCGGCCAGGGCCAGGCCCAGGTTGCCGATCACCAGGGCGGCGAAGGCCGCGCCGCGGGCCATGGCTTCCGGCCAACCGCCCAGGGCCCAGACATAGAGGCCGAGCACCCCGATCAGGACGCCGAGCCCCTGCAGCGCCGCCCGCGCCAGCTGCGCCGGACCGAACAGGGGCTCGTCACGGCGGCGCGGCGGCCGACGCATCGCCGCCGCGTCATCGGGCTCGGCCTCGAACACCAGGGCACACAGGGGATCGATGGCCAGCTCCATCAGCACCACATGCATGGGAAACAGCAGCGACGCCAGGCCGAACAGGATCGGGCCGAGGGCCAGACCGGCGATCGGCACATGGATGGCGGTGATATAGATCAGGGCCCGGCGCAGGTTGGCGAAGATCCGGCGGCCCAGCCGCACCCCGCCGACAATGGAGGTAAAACTGTCGTCCAGCAGCACCAGGTCCGCCGCCTCGCGGGCCACGTCCGTGCCCTTCACCCCCATGGCGATACTGATATGGGCCGCCTCCAGCGCCGGGGCGTCATTGACCCCGTCGCCGGTCATGGCCACCACCTGACCGTCGGCCTTCAGGGCCTCGACGATGCGCAATTTCTGCGCCGGCTGGATGCGGGCACAGACCCGGACGGTGCGCAGCCGCGCCGCCAGTGCCTCGCGGGACAGGCCGGCGACCTCGGCGCCGCCCAACACCCCGGCCGTCGTGTCGAGTCCGGCCGCCCGGGCCGTCGCCAGGGCCGTGGCCGGATGATCGCCGGTGATCATCACCACGACGATCCCGGCCGCGCGGGCCTCGGCCAGGGCAGCGGGAACATCCGGCCGGAGCGGGTCGACGAAGCCGACCAGCCCCGCAAGGGTAAAGTCCAGCCCGGCCGGGTCCGCCGGGGCAATCGCCGCCACCGGGGCCGAGGCCACGGCCAGCACCCGCAGCCCGGCGGCGGCATAGCGTTCGACCACGGCCTGCAGGGGGGCGATCGCCGCGGCCTCGAGCCGGCACAGGGCGAAGATGGCCTCGGGGGCCCCCTTGGCCGCCGCCAGACCCGTCCCGTCCGGACGGGGCCAGGCCTGGATGACGGCCATCCGGTCCGGGCGCAGCGGCCAGATTCGATCCGGGGCGTCGCCGCCGAGACCGTCCGCCCCGCCCCGGATGTCCGCGGCCAGGGCGCGAACAGCGCGGTCCATCGGATCGACCGGGCGCACCGCCGAGGCCAGGGCCGCCAGCCGGACCAGGGCGGCGGCGGGATCGCCGGCCGGCATCGGGCCCGGGATCACCGTATCGGTGCCGGCGGCCCACAGACGCGACACCTGCATCCGGTTCTCGGTCAGGGTGCCCGTCTTGTCGACACACAGGACGGTGGCCCCGCCCAGGGTCTCGATCACCGCGCCGCGCCGCGCCAGCACCTGGCGGCGCGCCAGCCGCCAGCCGCCCAGGGCGAGAAAGACGACGAGGACCATCGGCACCTCTTCGGGAATCAGGGCGATCGCCAGGGTGATTCCGGCCAGAATTCCGCTGATCCAGTCCCCCCGGACCAGGCCATAGGCCAGGGTCACGATCAGGCAGAAACCGAGGGCCAGACCGCCCAGCAGCCCCACCAGACGGCCCGCCGCCTGCTGCAACGGGGTCGGGGTCCGGACGATCCCCGCCAGCGACGCCCCGATCCGGCCGAGCGCCGAGCCGGCCCCGGTCCGGGTCACCCGGGCAACCCCCTGGCCGCGCACCACCAGGGTTCCCGAAAACAGCCAGGGTCCGGTCTGTGCCCCCGGCTCCGGATCCTCACCCGCGGGCGGCCCGGCATCGGCGGGAGGTTTCGACACCGCGGCCGACTCCCCGGTCAGCGTCGACTCGTCGACGGCCAGGACGTCGCCGCCGATCAGCCAGGCGTCGGCCGGGACCCGGTCGCCCTCGCCGATCAGCAGCAGATCGCCCGGCACCAGGTCACGCGCCGGAATCGTGCCCTCACGGCCCGCGCGGATCACCCGCGCCAGCGGTTGCCCGAGGGCCTGCAGGGCCTGAAGGGCGCGCTCGCTGCGGGACTCCTGGGCCACCACCAGGCCGATCGAGGCCAGGGCCCCGGCCACCAGGAACAGGCCCTCGCCCAGGTCTCCGAGCAGCAGATACAGAACGGCGGCCCCGACCAGCAGCAGGAACATCGGCTCGCGCAGGGTTTCGCCGGCGATGCGCAGCACGCCACGCCGGGCCTTCGCCGGCAGGGCATTGGGACCGGCCGCGATCAGCCGCCGCGCCGCCTCGGCCTCATCCAGTCCGCGCAGGCTGTCCAGGGTCATTCACGCCGCCGAAACCGGTCAGGCCCGGCCATCCGGTCCCGCCCGTCATGCCATGCCCGATCCGCGCCGGGCCCGGCCATGACCTGTATCAAGGCCGGTCCGTCGTCTCAGCGCGCGCCGACCGCACGGCCCGCCGACGCCAGCCGCAGGATGACGTCATCGACCTGGACGCCGCCCCGATCGATGACCAGGTTCTGGTAGTTGCGCTGGCCGTCGGCGGTTTCGGCCTCGACGCTCTCGACCTCGGTGCGGAACTGGCGGCGCAGATAGGTGGCCAGTTCCCCGGCCGTGACCAGACGGTCGCCGTCGCCGTCGGCCGCGCCGGCCATGCCGGTGCGCAGGAAGTGGGACAGATAGCCGCCGGCGCGGAATTTGTCGGCCACGGCGCTGGTCAGGTCCTCTTCCGAACTGAACAGGCCCATGACGCCCGGCCGGTCCACGACATTGCGCGCGAAGCCGCCTGAATAGCAGGAGTCCAGCACCAGCAGGGCCAGTCGCGTGTTCAGGCTGCCGAACAGGCGCGACATCTCGACGTCGTCGATCCGGCCGTCACGCAGCACGATGGATTCGCTGCGACCGTCCGGCTCGAGGCCGCTGACCGGAGTGTCGCTCTGGTCGCCGTGACCCGAGAAGAAGAACAGGAACATGTCGTCGGGACCGGCCTGGGCCGCGACGCGGGCGAAGGCGTCGCGGACGCCGCCGACCGTGGCCTGGGCATTGGTCAGGACGACGCTGGCGCTGTTCAGCACCCCTTCCCGCTGCAGGGCCTCGGACAATTTGATGGCGTCCTCGTCGGTGTAGGACAGATTGTTCTGGACCCCGCCGTAGTCGGAGACCCCGACCATGATCGCGAACACCCGGGCCCCGGACTGCACCGCCGCCTGACGCGGCGATCCCAGGCTGGGCCGGACGCTGAACCGGTAGGATCCCGTCTCGCCCGGCGCATAGGAGGTGACCATCACCTGATAGTCACCGTCCTCGGCCAGGACCGTGTCCAGCCGGCTGTCGGTGCCGTCCTGGCCGTCGTCATTCTCGCGCTGCTCGCCCGAGGGGGTGCGCAGGATGGTATAGGCGTCGAAGGCCGAGGAGGTCAGTTCGACCGCCACCCGTTGTCCGCGTCGACCGGTGAAGCGGTAGGTGTCGACATATTCGCCGCTGTCCAGGGTCTCGTCGCCGCTGCCCAGGGTGCCGGCGACGGTCTGGCCGACGGCGATCCGGCCGCCCGCGCCTGCCCGCTCATCGGCGCGCGACGCCGGCTCGGCCCGCCCCGGCCCGGTGTCGGCCCGCACCGACAGCCGATAGGCCCCCGTCTCCCGGGCCGCATAGCTGGTGGCCGTGATCAGATACGGTCCATCGACCGGCAGGGTCACCCGCAGCCGGCTGTCCGTGCCCCCGTCGGCGTCGTCGTTGAAGGCCGAGAAATCCTCGGGGCCGCTGATCGCCAGGTAGGGGTCGAAATCGCCCGAGGCCAGACGCAGGTCCAGCCGCTGACCGCGCCGCCCCTCGAAGACGAAGCTGTTGGTATACTCACCGCTCTCCAGCGAGCGATCCGACGGGCTCAGCCAGCCTTCGCGGGTCTCGCCCAGGCGCAGGGTCTCGACCTCCGGACCGGCCTGCGCCACCGGCGGCCGGGACCCGCGCCCGTCGAGGCTCAGCACATAGGGGCCGGTCTCGCCGGCGGCATAGCTGGTCGCCGCTACCGTGGCCTCACCGTCAGCCGGGGCGGTGAAGCGGATGCGGCTGTCGCGCGTGCCGCGCCGGGCCGGATCGTCGTCATTGTCCTCGCTCAGCCCCCCGGGGCCGCGCACCAGCAGATAGGGGTCGAAGCCCTCGGCCCTGAGCGTCAGCTCATAGCGCTGCCCCCGCCGCACCGGCAGGGTATAGCGATCGACGAATTCCCCGCCGGTCAGGGTCTGGTCGCCCCGCGCCAGCTCACCGCGGGTCGACCCGGTGCCCAGCACGCCCCCGGTCGGCTGCGTCACGTCCGTCCGCGGCACGGCGATGGCCCCGCCGATCAGGCTCAGCCGATAGGTCCCCTGCTCGCCGCCCTGGTAGCTGGTCGCCGAGATGCTGTAGGCACCGTCCGCCGGCAGGCGCAGGTTCAGCAGGGCACCGCGGTCCGACTCCGAGGCGTCGTCGTTGTCCTCGGAGAAATCGCCCGGGCCGCGCACCATCAGATAGGGATCGAAATCGTCAGAGGTCAGGCGCAGGCCGATCTGCTGTCCGGCCCGGCCCCGGAATTCGTAGAGGTCCCGGTATTCCCCGCTGTCCAGCCGGTCATCGCCCTCCCGCAGGGTCCCCGTCACCTCACTGCCCAGGCGCAACGGCTGCTGCGCCAGGGCCGGGACGGGCGAGACCATGACGGCCAGGGCCGAACCGGCGAAGAGAATGATCCTGAACATGCTACCCCCGTGAGAAATCTGGCCGGGACCCAAAGCTTGGCCGCTACGATTAACCCTCAAATAACAGGAATCGACCGACAGGAGTCGCCCGCACCACCATTCGGCCTTGTTCATGCCGCACATGGCCGCCCCCGCGCCCCCTGTACGCCCGCCCTGTGGCTGGCCCCTGTCGCCCCGGCGCCCTACGGAATCTGTATGCCCTTCCCCGCCAGCCACCCCGCCCTCGATCGCGCCCTTGCCGAACGCGGCTATGCCGAGCCCACACCTGTCCAGTCCGCCGTTCTGGAGGCCGCGCCCAACACGGACGGCAGCGGCCGCGACCTGCTGGTCTCGGCCCAGACCGGCTCGGGCAAGACCGTCGCCTTCGGCCTCGCCCTGGCCCACACCCTGCTGGGCGGGGCCGACCGGTTCACCGAATACGGCGCGCCGGTCGCCCTGGTCATCGCCCCGACCCGCGAACTGGCCCTGCAGGTCTCCAACGAGCTGCAGTGGCTGTACGCCCAGACCGGCGCGCGCATCGTCTCCTGCGTCGGCGGCATGGACCCCAAGGTCGAACGCCAGGCGCTGAACCGCGGCTGCCACATCGTCGTCGGCACGCCCGGCCGCCTGCGTGATCACCTCGAGCGCGGATCGCTGGACCTGACCACCCTGAAGGCCGTCGTGCTGGATGAGGCCGACGAGATGCTCGACATGGGCTTCCACGAGGACCTGACCTTCATCCTCGAGACCGCCCCGGCCGAGCGCCGGACCCTGATGTTCTCGGCCACCCTGGCGCGCGACATCGTGCAGCTGGCCAAGACCTATCAGAAGGACGCGCTGCGCATCGACACGGTCGCGGGCAACGCCTCGCACGCCGACATCGAATACAAGGCCATCCGCGTCGCCCCCAACGAGGTCGAACTCGCGGTCGTCAATGTGCTGCGCTATTTCGAGGCCCCCGGGGCCCTGGTGTTCGCCAACACCCGCGAGCGCGTCAAACACCTGACCTCGTCCCTGCGCGAGCGCGGCTTCTCGGTCGTCGGCCTGTCCGGCGAACTGACCCAGAGCCAGCGCTCCGAGGCCCTGCAGGCCCTGCGTGACGGCCATGCCCGCGTCTGCGTCGCCACCGACGTCGCCGCCCGCGGTCTGGACCTGCCCGATCTGGGTCTGGTCATCCATGCCGAGATCCCGGTCAACAAGGCCGGCCTGCTGCACCGTTCGGGCCGCACCGGTCGCGCCGGCAAGAAGGGCGTCTCCGTCCTGCTGGTCAGCTACACGCGCCGCCGCAAGGTCGAGATCATGCTGAACTCGGCCTCGATCACGGCCGAATGGTCGGGCCCGCCCAGTGCCGAGATGATCGTCGCCAAGGACCGCGAGCGCATGCTGGCCGATCCGGTGCTGATCGCCCCGGTCGAGGACGAATCCATGCTGGCCCTGGGCAGGCAGCTGCTGGAGACCAGCTCGCCCGAGCAGATCGCCGCCGCCCTGATCCGCCTGTACCAGCAGAAGCTGCCGGCCCCGGAAGACGTCTATGACGACGAGCGGATGAAGCGTCAGCAGAAGGCCGGGGTCAACGACAAGGGCCAGCCGGACATGCCCTATACCGACTTCGCCCGCGGCGGCGACATGAGCTGGTTCCGCATCAATGTCGGCCGCGACAAGAACGCCGATCCGAAATGGCTGATGCCGACCATCTGCCGCCTGGGTCATGTGACCAAGCGCGACATCGGCTCGATCCGCATCTTCGATCGCGAGACCAAGTTCGAGATCACCAAGGAGGCCGAGGCCAAATTCCTCGCCGCCATCGCCACCGGCCTCGAGGACGGGGTCAAGATCGACTCCGCCGTGGCCCCCGGCCCGCGCGAGCCGGCCGAGCGGCGTCCGCGTCCGGGCGGCAAGCCTTACGAAGGCCGGTCCGAGGGCGGCGAGAAGAAGCCCTGGGTCAAGCGCGAGGCCCCGGCCGACGGTGAGAAGAAGCCGTGGGTCAAACGCGACAGTGCCGCCCCGGCCGGTGAGAAAAAGCCCTGGGTCAAGCGCGAGGCTCCCGCCGATGGCGAGAAGAAGCCCTGGGTCAAACGCGACAATGCCGCCCCGACCGGCGAGAAGAAGCCCTGGGTCAAGCGTGAGGCTCCGGCCGACGGCGAGAAGAAACCCTGGGTCAAGCGCGAGGCTGCGGCCACGGGCGAGAAACAACCCTGGGCCGGTCGCGTCGACATGGGCGCGGCCGAGAAGAAGCCCTGGGTCAAGAAAACCGACGGCGGCAAGCCCGCGCCGTCCGGCGAGAAGAAGGCCTGGGCCCCGAAATCCGACGCGGCCGCACCGGCCGCCGCCGGGGATCAGGCCTGGAAGGGCAAGCCCAAGGGCGGCGACCGTCCCTGGGCCCCCAAGGACGCCCGCGGCAAGCCGCCGGCAAAGCCCTACAAGGGCAAGACCCCGCGCAGCTGATGACGTCGGTCCGGCCCCGGTGATCCGGGGTCGGCTCGGTCAGGCCGGATAGCGATCGCGCATCGTCTCGACATCCCAGACACACAGGTCCCGCAGGGCGTCGACGTCCACCTTGTCGAGGCGCGGGATGTAGAGGCAGGACACACTGGTCTTGACCGGCCCCAGGCGTGCCATCAGATCCGGCCGTGCCGCCTCGAACCCGGCCATGATGTAGAGGGTCAGGGCCGTCTTGCGCGGCGAGAAGCCGATGATCGGCCAGATCCCCTCACGTCCGCTGGCATAGACGTACTGATAGCGGCCGAAGCCGACGATCGACGGGCCCCACATCACCGGGGGATGGCCGCTGACCTCTTCCAGCATGCGACAGACCGTGTCCGCCTCGGCGCGACGGCGCGCGTCGGGCACAGCGGCGATGAAGTCGGCCACGCTGGCCTCGGTCGGCAGGGTCTTGGGGGCGTCAGCCATGCGGGCTCCGAGTTCGCTGGACCGCAGTGTGACGCCGATCACCGCGCAGGGGAACCGTTCAGACCGGCGACCAGTCGTCGGGGGCCAGCTCGAAACCGCCGCCCAGGTTCAGTCCCGGCGCGACCGTGGTGCCGATCAGGGTCCAGGGGCCGAGACTGCGCGCCGTGCGCCAGGCCCCGGCCGGCGTCGCCAGCTGCGGCTGCTGGTCACCGGTCAGGCCGGGGCCGACGGTGGCGGTGACGGTCACCGCCCCGGCGATCTGCATCTCCAGCGGCGCACCGTCGTAATACTGCCAGAGCTCGGTCGCCGCGACCCGGTGCCAGGTCGACACCTCGCCCGCCGCCAGCAGCAGATAGGCGGTCACCCCCATCGACTGCCCGTCGACCTCACGGGGATCGCGGAAGATCTCGCGATGATGCCCGCCCCCCTCCAGCGGCTGAAGCTCGAGCAGGGCGATGATTTCGGCGGCGGTCATCATGGGTCGAATCGGGTCCGGGTGGCTTGCGGGCACCCTAGCGCGGGCGTCACCCGGACACAGCCGGTCCTCGTCGGCGCGGCGCAGCCCGGAGCGACGACGTCAGTGCGCGGGCGACCACCCCTCCGGGGTCCAGCCCGGCGGGGCCAGTTCAAAGCCGGCGAAGTCGAAGCCCGGGGCCACGGTACAGCCGACCAGGGTCCAGTCGCCCCGGCTCTGCGCCGCCTGCCACACGCCGGTCGGCACGACACCCTGCGGCGTCTGGCCGGCCGCCAGATCGGTGCCGAGGATGATCACGCCCTGCCCCTCGACGCTCAGGGCCAGAGGGGCCCCGGCGTGGAAATGCCAGATCTCGACCGCATCGACCCGGTGCCAGTGCGACCGCTCGCCCGCCTTCAGCAGGAACAGGATCGCCGTCGACGCCGCCCGCCCGTCGACCTGCCGGGGATCACGAAAGGTCTCGCGATAATGGCCGCCCTCGGGATGGGGCCTGAGGTCGAGAAGGCGGATGATCTCGTCAGCGGTCATGAGGAATACAATCTATCCGTGTTACACTTACGGCATGCCAATCATCTCGATCTTCTTCGGTATCGTGGTTCGCATCAATTTCCGCGACCACGCGCCGCCGCATCTCCATGCGCTTCATGGTGACGCCGAAGCCCTGTTCGAGATCCGGACCGGTCAGGTCATCGCCGGTCGCCTGCCACGCCGCGAGACCCGTTATATGGTAGAGTGGATGTCGACACACCGCGACGACCTGATGCGGAACTGGGATCTGGCGTCGACGGGGCAAGCCACCTTCAGGATCGAGGGTCTGAACGATGAGTGAGATCAGGATCGTAACCGCCCGCCGGGTCAGGCCCCTGCCCGACTACCGGCTGGAGATTGTGTTCAGCGACGACACCATGGGTGTGGTTGACCTCAGCGAGTTCGTGACCCTGGGGCCGATAACCGAGCCGTTGGGTGACCCCGCTTTCTTTGCCCGCGTCTTCCTTGAGACGGGCATCCCGACCTGGCCCAACGGCTGCGACATCGACCCGATCAATGCGCGAATGACGCTGGCGGCAAAGGGTGCGCTGCGGCCGGTGACGGCGGCGGCGTGATCAAAATCGACGTCGGCCCGGCTCGGCCACCAATTGATGGCCGTCCTGCCAGACGATTTTTCCGGGATCGCGGGTGGTCACCACCTCGACATGAATGCCGCATTCCTTGAGCGCGATCTTCAGCCGGTGCATCTGGCGAATATGGTCGACGGCCTCAGGCTTGAACCACGACAGGCCCGTCTGTCCGTCCTGAATCCAGTCGCCCTTCGAGAAGCGTTCGCGGCCGGTGGCGAAACTGGCAGGTCGGGCCAGATTGTCGGTGAACCAGTCGTTCAGAACCTTCAGCTCGGCCAGAGCCCAATCGGGGGCGACGTCACTGTCCTCTGCAAGGTGGACGGCCTGAAACACGCCGAGGCGGTTTCGCTGCCTTTCGACCGTGTGAAAGCAGACGAAGCGGACGTAGGTCTTGTCAGGTTGAGCCATCGCGGGCCGGCCTCACAGGATTCCGAGCGAGCGCAGCCATTGCTCGACCTGCCCCGGCCATTCGCGTGTGATCGGATCGGCGGTCGGGCGCAGGCCGTAGGCGTGGCCGCCCTTCGCGTAGAGGCGCAGGTCGACCGGGACGCCCGCATCGTTCAGCGCCAGCGCATAGGCCATGGGCTGGCGTATGTCGTCGACGGAGTCGTTCATGGCGTGGATGATCAGCGTCGGCGGCGCGTTCGGGCTGATGGTCACCCAGGGGGCCAGTTCGAGTTCGTTGCGCCCCTTGCTGGTGTCCAGGACGCGGGCCGTATAGGCGACGATCGCGAAGTCGGGCCGCGGCGACTGTCGATCCGCCGCATCGGTCAGCGGATAGGTGCGCGCCTCGGTATTGCTCATGTTGGTCACGAGATAGGCACCAGCGGAAAAGCCGATGACCCCGATCTTGTGCGGATCGATGCCATAGGATCCGGCCTGCTCGCGCAGCAATCCCATCGCGCGCTGGGCGTCTTCCAGACCCAGCAACACGTCCGGCCGCCGCTGATGCCCGTTCTCCCTCGGCCACACCTGGGGCGTCCGGTATTTCAGCACGACGCAGGTCATGCCCTGCCGGACGACCCAGTCGCAGATTTCGGTACCCTCGAGGTCCATCGCCACCGCATGGAAGCCGCCGCCGGGCAGGACCAGCATCGCGGCCCCCGTATTGCGTCCCTTTGGCCGGTAGATCGTCATGGTCGGACGGGTGATGTAGGTGGCCCAGTGCCACTTCCGGCCGGCGACGAGCGGCGAGCCGTTGCCGGTCGTCTCGGGGTGATCGCCGCTGTCGGGTTTGGCGAGAGGGACGGTTTCGGGCCAGAGCGGAATCTGGGTCCCGTCGGCGGTCGGCTGCCAGACACCTTCGCGTTCCACCTTGGGCACCTCGACCCGGGCGGACGGGTCGGCGGCCGGGCTGGGCTGACGGGTCTGCTCGCCCCGCTCAGGCTCGCTGACGGGATCGGCCTGACGACAGGCGGCCCCCGCCAGGCAGATCGCCAGCAGCAGGGGCGCGATGCACCATCGCCGTACGGTCATCGCGTCTCTCCCCCGGCGTGCGCCCTAAAGCGCCTTCACGATCCCCTCGACCATCTTCTTGGCGTCGCTGAACAGCATCATGGTGTTGTCGCGGAAGAACAGTTCGTTCTCGACCCCGGCATAGCCCGAGCTCATGCCGCGTTTGATGAACAGCACGGTGCCGGCCTTGTCGACGTCCAGCACCGGCATGCCGTAGATCGGGCTCTGCGGATCGGTCTTGGCGGCGGGGTTGGTGACGTCATTGGCCCCGATGACGAAGGCCACGTCGGCCGAGGAGAACTCACTGTTGATGTCCTCCAGCTCGAACACCTCGTCATAGGGAACATTGGCCTCGGCCAGCAGCACGTTCATGTGGCCGGGCATGCGGCCGGCGACGGGGTGGATGGCGTATTTCACCTCGACCCCCTCTTCCTTCAGCTTGTCGGCCATCTCGCGCAGGGCGTGCTGGGCCTGGGCCACGGCCATGCCGTAGCCGGGCACGATGATGACCTTGGAGGCGTTCTTCATGATGAAGGCGGCATCCTCGGCACTGCCCTGTTTGACCGGCCGGGTCTCGGCCGCGCCCTCGGCTCCCGCCGGTCCCGCATCCCCGCCGAAGCCGCCGAGGATGACGCTGATGAAGCTGCGGTTCATGCCCTTGCACATGATGTAGCTGAGGATCGCACCGGACGAGCCGACCAGCGCCCCGGTGATGATCAGGGCGATGTTCTCCAGCGTGAAGCCCAGGGCCGCCGCGGCCCAGCCGGAATAGGAGTTGAGCATCGACACCACCACCGGCATGTCGGCCCCGCCGATGGGGATGATCAGGGTCGCGCCGAGGACCAGGGCGATGGCGAACACCCCCCAGAAGGCCCAGATCGCGCCGCCGCCGGTGCCGATCAGGATGCCGATCAGGAACACCAGGGCCAGGGCCAGGCCGATGTTGATCAGATGCCGGGCGGGCAGGATGATCGGCGCGCCGCTCATATTGCCGTTCAGCTTGGCGAAGGCGATGACCGAGCCGGTGAAGGTCACGGCCCCGATGGCCACGCCCAGCGACAGCTCGATGATTGACAGGGTCTTGATCCCGCCCAGACCGTTGGAGATGCCGAAGGCCTCGGGCGCATAGACGGCCCCGATGGCCACGAGGCAGGCGGCCATGCCGACCAGCGAGTGGAAGGCCGCGACCAGTTGCGGCATCTGCGTCATGGCGACCTTTTTGGCGATCAGGGCCCCGGCTCCGCCGCCGACGATCACGCCGCCGGCCAGCAGGGCCACGGTCATGCGATCCAGCGCCCCGGTCGTGCCGAGCGTCAGCAGGGTCACACCGATGGCCAGCCCCATGCCGACCATGCCGAAGGTGTTGCCCCGCCGGCTGGTCTCGGGACTGGACAGTCCGCGCAGGCTGAGAATGAACAGCACGCCGGCCGCCAGATAGGCCAGAGCCGCGATGGATGCATTCATGGCGTCCCCCTCATAATGTTCACCCTAGACGAAGCCGACACGGGCCGGCTGCGCCGGATCGTTGGTGGCCCGCGCGCGCGCCTCGCCATCCTTGACCATGGCGATGGCCACGACCCCGGAACCGCCCGTCTTGGTCAGGATGCACCAGCCGTTGTCGACCGGCAGCCGTCCGCGCATGGCCCCCTGGCCGCTGCGGGTCAGGCCGTTGGCCCAGTGTTTGCGATCGTAGCGGCTCATGTCCATGGTCACCGGCGAGAAGCGGCAGGCCAGCGCCCAGCTGGCCCCGCCGGGCGCGGCCACAGACCAGGGCAGACCGGCGGCCCGCACGGTGCCGACATGGGTCTGGGCCGAGGCCCCGCCCGCCAGGCTGAAGACGACGGCGGCGGCGGCGGCCGCGGCAAGCCGGGCGCTCATCGCTTGCCGGATCCCGGCTGGCCACTGGTGCGGTCCAGCCGCCACAGGGCCGCGGCGATGAAGATCGGCGACAGCACCACCCAGGCCCAGTCGAACACCGTCATCGGCCGCGTCTGGGCCACGACGCGCAGCAGCACCGAGCCGAACATCAGCACCACGGCGAAATCCTGGAAGCGCAGCCGGCGAATGGCGTCGCTCTCGCGCACGAAACTCCAGATGAACAGGCCCAGCCCGGCCCCCGTGGCCACCCACGAGACGATGGTCGCGAACAGATGCAGGTCGAAGATCATGACGCCACCGGCAGACGCGCGGCGATCACGCGTCCGCGCCGGACCGCCTTGACGCCCTCGACCGCGAAGAAGCCGGCGAGCACCGCCATCACACAGGCCTGCAGCAATTGGTCGTCACCCAGATGGATCAGCGCCCGCCAGATCCAGAAGGCCGCGAACAGCGGATAGATGATCGCCGCCACCACGCGCTCGACGCGCGTGCGCAGCGTCGGCTCCAGCCGGGCACCGAGCAGCGCGGCCCCGAGGGCCAGGACCACGGCGACCGGTATCAGGGCGGTGAAGATCATCGCCGTCGTCATGCCCCGGGCTTCTCCTTCTTGCGGTACATGGCCAGCATGCGCCGGGTCACCATGAAGCCGCCGAAGATGTTGACGCTGGCCAGGGTCACCGCCAGCACGCCCGCGCCCTTGGCGATCATGGCATTGGGACCGGAGACGTCCCCCGAGATCGAGGCCGCGGCGATCAGGCCGCCGACGATGATCACGCTGGAAATGGCATTGGTCACCGCCATCAGTGGCGTGTGCAGGGCCGGGGTCACGCTCCAGACGACGTAATAGCCGACGAAGATGGCCAACACGAAGATGGCCAGACGAAAGACGGTGGGGTCGACGTGTTCCATCAGCCGCGTACTCCTTCATGCACCACGGCCCCGCCGTGGGTGACGACGGCGGCCTTGAGAATCTCGTCCTCGAGGTCGAGGGTCAGGGCCCCGTCCTTGATCAGCAGGCCGGTGAAGGCCAACAGGTTCTTGGCGTACAGGGCGCTGGCGTCGGCGGCGATGCGACCCGGCAGGTTGGTGTAGCCGACGATCTGGACCCCGTTGCGGGTGGTGACCACCTCGCCGGCCCTGGCGCCCTCGACATTGCCGCCGGCCTCGACCGCCAGGTCGATCAGCACGCTGCCCGGCTTCATCGTCGCCACCTGTTCGGCCGTGACCAGCACCGGCGCGGCGCGGCCCGGGATCAGGGCCGTGGTGATGACGATGTCCTGTTTCCGGATGTGTTCGCCGGTCAGGATCGCCTGTTTGGCCTGGTATTCGGCCGACATCGGCTTGGCATAGCCGCCGGCGGTCTGGGCGTTCTTGAACTCCTCATCCTCGACGGCGAGGAATTTGGCCCCGAGGCTCTCGACCTGTTCCTTGGTGGCGGGGCGCACGTCGGTGGCGGTGACCACCGCCCCGAGCCGCCGCGCCGTGGCGATGGCCTGCAGCCCGGCAACGCCGACGCCCATGATGAAGACCTTGGCCGGGGCGACCGTGCCCGCCGCCGTCATCATCATCGGGAAACCCTTGCCAAAGGCATAGGCCGCCTCGATCACCGCGCGATAGCCGGCCAGATTGGCCTGGGACGACAGGGCGTCCATCACCTGGGCGCGGCTGATCCGCGGCACGAATTCCATCGCGAACGACGTCAGATTGGCCCCGGCCATGGCCGCCACCGTGTCCTTGTCGCGGAAGGCGTCCAGCAGGGCCACGACGATGGTCCCCGGCTTCATCGCACTGGTTTCCTGGGCCGTCGGACCGCGCACCTTCAGCAGGATGTCGGCCCGGTCCAGCACCGCCTTGGTGTCCTTGGCCACGGTGACCCCGGCCTCGACATAGTCGGCATCGGGAATGGACGAGCCGGCACCGACGCCGGCCTCGACCGTCACGGTCGCGCCCATGGCGATCAGCTTTTTCGCCGTCTCCGGTGTCAGGGCGCAGCGGGTCTCGCCTTCCCGGCGTTCGCGCGTCACGGCAATGGCGATGGCCAAGCGAATCTCCCCTGTTCCGACTGAACCTGTCGACGTTAGGCCCAACCGCCAGCACGCGTCAAAGACGGGCTGTCGTCCGGGGGCGGATCAGACGGCGGCGGGGTCGTCGCGCGCCTCGGACCGGCGCTCCAGCGGCAGGCGGATCTCGAACACGGCCCCGCCGGCCGGCCGGTTGTGCACGGTGACCGTGCCGCGGGCCTGATGCGCCATCCCGGCCACCTGGGCCAGACCCAGGCCCGTGCCCTGCTGTTCAGCCTTGGTGGTGAAGAAGGCCTCGAACAGCCGGTCGCGGGTCGCCTCGTCGATGCCGGGGCCCGTGTCGGTGACCGTGATCACCGCCTCCTCGCCAGCCGCTTCGGCCCGAACCGTAATCGTGCCGGTACCGTTCATCGCATCGCGGGCGTTGATGACCAGATTGACCAGGGCCACCTCGAACTGGTCCAGGTTCAGTGTCACGGGCAGCGCTTCCGCATCCGCGGCGACCTCCAGCAGCACGCCGCCACCCGCCGACTGGCGCAGCAGATCCGTCATCCCCCGGGTTGCGGACCCGACATCCACCACCGTCAGTTCGGCACCGCCGTCCCGGGCGAAAGCCAGCAGCTGGTTGACCAGCCGCGACCCGCGTCGCGCCGCCTCCAGCCCGTGCGCCGCAGCCTGTTTGATCGGCTGGGCCTCGGCCCGGGCCTGGATACGTTCCAGATTGACCAGAACCACCGTCAGCAGGTTGTTGAAGTCATGCGCGACGGTGCTGGCGAACTGACCGATGGCCTCCGTGCGCTGGCGGTCGAACATCATCTGCGCCTCGCGCCGTCGCAGGGTGATGTCGCGGAAGGCCCAGAGAATCAGGACGCCCGCGACCAGCAGCGACAGGAAGGCCCCGCCGACGATGGCGATGAAGCGCCACAGTCGCGGCGAATCCAGCACATTGCGGTTGACCGCGAGGTGCACCGACCAGCCGGTATCCGGGGACACCCGGTAGGAGGTGTAGTTGACCAGCCCCTCATAGGTGGTGCCCTCATAGGTGCCCGCCCCGCCACGATCGACCGCCCGACGGACATAGATGGTGGCCGGCTTTCCGACACGATCCACATAGTCCAGCGACCGGGCGGCGAACCGCCCCTGGCGATCGACGATGGCCCCGACCTGTCCCGGCTCCACCCCCTTCATCAGCAGCGTCTGAAACTGGGCGGGATCGGTCAGGGCGACCAGGTACTGGCCGCGCCGGCCCGGAATCGGTTCGGCGATGGCGATACAGGGACAGGGCGCGCCGTTGCGCCAGACCGAGGCCGTCGGCAGGGGCCGGGGCTGCCGGGCCGCCATCCGGTCCGTCGTGTCCATCAGGACATCGCCGTCGCCCTCGATAACCAGGACCCCCTTCCACCCGGGCAGCAGGTCGACCGCCTGCAGGGCGCGGTTGCGGAAGCTGGCCACATCACCCTGTTGCAGGGCGTTGGCCGTGGTCAGCACCCGCAGGGCGTTGCGGTCGGACAGCAGCTGGGCGTCGATGTCGGCCAGCGTCTGCTGTACCGTTTCCGCGGCGCGGCCCTCGACACGCTCGCTCTGACGCGTCAGCGCCATCGTCAGCGACACCGCGAACAGGATGACCGTCGGCAGGGTCAGCGCCGCAGCGAAGACCAGCAGGGCGCGTTGGACTGAGGTAATACCTTTAAGCAAGAACCACTCCCGTTCCGCGCCTAAAGGCGCGAGGCACGGCCAAGGTTCCGCCCGTCGGCGCAATCACCTGCGTTCGGTGATGTTTTCCGGGGACCCCGGCCGTCTTCAAACCACCCGGGCGGGGGGCAGACGGTGGCCGGTCGGCCCGAACCGCTCAGTGGGCTGCAGGCTTGGAGCGCAGCGCGAACCAGCCCGCGACCGCCAGAACCGCGGCGGCGATGAAGCCGGGGACGAAACTGCCACCCGGCTGGAACCACAGGGTCAGCAGCGTCAGCAGGACGGCGATCGCCAGCGAGCCCCATTTGCTCAGGGTGATGAACAGGCTGAAGGTCGCCTTCTGCTCATCGATCGCCTGGGAGCCGTGCACATAGGGGTGGGCGGCGGTGGGCTTGCGGGGATCGGCCATGGGAAGTGTCCGGACAGAGGGAGTCGATGCGCCGTCTTATAGCGATGCCGGCGTCCGGCTCAAGGGCCGGGACCCGCGTCTAGTCGAGCGAGGCCAGAAGATCGCGGGTGAAGGCGGCGATATCGAAGCGATGGCCCGCCGGATCCTCGCCGCGCCGGACGATGACGACCTTCCGGCTGGGCACGATCACCACATACTGTCCCCGGTTGCCGAAGGCGGCGATGGTGTCGGCGGGCACGCCGTCGGACCGGTTCATCAGCCAGAAGGTCGCGCCATAGCCGAACTCGCCCTCGGGCTGCGGTCCCGACGGCCGCGAGACATGGGCCAGCCAGCCCTCGGGCAGGATCCGCTGCCCGTCCTGGATCCCGTCGTCCAGATACAACAGGCCGAAGCGCGCCAGGTCGCGGGCGGTGGACCACACCTGGCTGGACAGCATGTAGTTGCCGCGCCAGTCGGTCTCGGCCACCGTGTCCTGCATGCCCAGCTGCGCGAATAGGGCGGCAGGCGGATGCTCGGCGAAGGTCGGCGCGATACTCATCACCGCCAGCAGGATGTCGTTGTTGGCATAGCGGTAGCGGCTACCGGGCCGGGCCAGCAGCGGCCAGCCGGGCACCTGTTCGTCGACGGTGGTGCCGCCGAAATACAGGGCGTCGGTGCGGTTGCCGGCCGTGTCGCTGGTCAGGCCCGAGGCCATGCGCATCAGCTGATCGAGGGTGATGGCCCGGCGCGGGTCACCCTCGACCTGCCAGTTGGCGATGGCGGCGGGAGCCTCGACGTCGACCTCGCCGCGCTGCACCGCCGCGCCGATCAGGGTGCCGGCCAGGCTCTTGGCCACCGACCAGGTCCGTTGCGGCACGTCGGGGCCGAAGCCGGGGGCATAGGATTCGCTGATCAGATGGCCGTCCTGAACCACGACGACCGCCGTCGTGTCGGTGCCGTCGCCATACGCCTCGCCCATGGCCCCGACGACGGCGACGGCAAAGCCCGGACCGTCGCCGCGCAAGGCGGCGACCGGGATGTCGACCCCCGGCGGTGCCGTCGGCGACGCCACGGCCGCCGGTGCCCCGGCCGGGCCGGTCCAGCCGACCGGCAGGATCGAACACCCGCCCCCGTCGCGCCAGACCGCCACGCGCGGCGGCATCGCCGTGTCCCAGTCGACGCTGACCCGCGGTCCGTCAAAGGTCGCGTTCAGGTCCCGGATCAGCGGATCCAGCGTCGGATAGATGCCGACGAACTCATGGGCCGCGACGCTTTCGGGGCTGCGCGCACCGCCCGCCGCCCGGGCGTTATGAATGGCGCTGCACAGGGTCAGGGCCTTGTAGCCCGCCGCCGAGGCCCGCGCCTCGGCGCTGGCGGACGGCGGGGTCTGGGCCATGGCGGGCGGGACCAGCGGGGCGACGGCCAGGACGACCGCAAGGATCAGGGTGCGCATGGACCGACGCTCGCGCGCCGGACCGCCGCCGTCAATCGCTTCGGATCAGACCAGCGCCTCGAACTGGTCGATCAGCCGTTCCAGCCGGCGGCAGCCGATGGTCCAGAAGGCCGGGTCGCGCGGGTTCAGCCCGAACGGGGCCAGGGCCTCGACATAGGTGCGGGTCCCGCCTGCAGCCAGCAGGTCGCGGTACAGGGGGGTAAAGGCCTCGGGGTCCTTCGCCCGGGTCTCCATCAGCGCCGCCACCAGCAGGTCACCGAAGGCATAGGCATAGACATAGAAGGGGGCGTGGACGAAATGGCTGACGTAGCTCCACCAGTGCTCATAGCCGGGGTTGAGCGTCACCGCCGGACCGAGCGCCGCGCCCATCTCCTCCATCCAGATCGCGCCGATGCGCTCGGCCGAGACCTCGCCCGCGGCCCGCTCGTCGTGAAAGCGGGTCTCGAAGCGGTGGAAGGAGATCTGGCGCACCACGGTGTTGAGCCCGTCCTCGATCCGCCCGGCCAGCAGGCCACGCTGCTCGTCCTTCGGCGCCGTGGCCAGCAGCCGGTCGAAGGTCAGGCCCTCGGCGAAGATCGAGGCGGTCTCGGCCAGGGTCAGGGGGGTGTCGGCCAGCAATGTGCCCTGGTCGGCGGCCAGGGTGTTGTGCACCGCGTGCCCCAGTTCATGGGCCAGGGTCAGGACGTCGCGGCGCTCGCCCATCCAGTTCATGAACACATAGGGATGCCGGTTGGCGCTGACCGGGTGGCAATAGGCCCCGGACTGTTTGCCCGCCCGCGCCCGGCCGTCGATCCACGGCTTGTCGAAGAAGCGCCCGGCCCGTTCGGCGAACTCGGGACCGAGGTCGGCGAAACTCTCCAGCACCAGGGCCTTGCCCTCGGCCCAGTCAAAGCCGCGCGGGGCGCTGGTCTCGATCGGGGCATTGCGGTCCCACTGGTCCAGCGTCGGCTTGCCCAGCGCCTTCGCCTTCAGCGCATAGTAGCGGTGCGACAGTTTCGGATAGGCGGCGGCCACGGCCTCGGCCATCGCGTCGACCGACTCGCCGTCGACCTCATTGGCCAGGTGGCGGCTGTCGGCGGGGCGTTTGAAGCCGCGCCATTTGCTTTCCAGCGCCTGGTCGGCGGCCACGGTGTTGATCACCAGCCCCAGGGTCGCGCTGCGGGCCGCCAGGGCCGCGTTCAGCCCCTCGGCCGCCGCCTTGCGCCGCGCCGCCTTGGGATCGCTGAGCCGGTTCAGGGTCTCGGCCAGGGTCAGGGACTCCTTGCCGACCGACACCGTCATCGCCGCCAGGGTCTCGTCGAACAGGCGCGGCCACTGCGCCATGATCGGCATGCTCTCGGCGATGAAGGTCTCCAGTTCTTCCGACAGTTCATGTGGCTTCATCGCCCGCACCCGGCGCAGCCACGGGGTCCAGCGCGCCGCCGCCGGCACCGCCTTCAGCGCCGCGGCCAGCTCGGACTCGTCCAGCTGGTTGATCTCCAGCGTCACCCACACCGTCGGGGTGACGATGGCCGTGGTCTTCTCGCGCAGACTGGCCTCGAATCCCTGGGCCGCCGCGTCATTGCGATCGGTCGAGGCGGCGAGGAAGGCATAGGCCCCCAGCCCGCCCAGGGCCTCGGTTGACTGTTCATACAGGCTGATGACCCGGTCCAGCGTCGCACCCAGCGCCGCCGCGTCGGCCCGTTGGGCCAGCATCTGCCCCTGCAGGCCGGTCAGCTCGGCCACCAGCACCCGGCCCCGCTCCAGATCGGCCGCGATGCGCGGGTCGGTGCGCGAGGCATAGAGGTCGGACAGGTCCCACAGCGGGGCGTCGGCGGTCGGGGCGGTCGGGGCTTTGAAGGGTGCGTTCATGCCCTCTAGTGTGGGCAGGGCCACCCCCCGGCGCAACCGCGCCGCCCCCCGGATCGTCGCGGCAACCCGGCTCCCCTTTCAATTGCCCGGTGCCGGAGGCAACCTCCGGTCACGCTTCGGTCTGGGGGACGCGCGTATGACCATCTTCGGCGACAATGAGACCGGCGGCGGCACCGGCCGCGCCAGCCTGACCACCGGCGACCGGCGCGGTCTGGCCCTGGCCCGTATCGGCATCGGTCTGGCCCAGGGCCTGGTCCTGTATCTGCTGTGGCGTTCGGTCGGCACCGGCTTCGGCGCGGATGCCGTCCGTGCCTGGCCGGCCACCATCCCGACCCTGTTCGCCCCCCTGTTGCTGGTCAGCGCCTTCCTGCCCGTGGTGCTGCTGGCCGGGGTCGGACGGCTGCGTCTGACCACCCTGGCGCTCTGGACCGTCGTGGCCGGCGTGACCCTGGCCCTGCTGGCCTGGCACGACGTGGCGCGTCAGTCGCCGGGCGCGCTCCAGGAGCCGCCCTTCCTCACCTTCCCCATGGTGGCCTTTACCGCCGCCGCCCTGTTCATTGCCCACCATCTGGTCGTGCCGGCGGATCAGGCGCGGCGACGGTTCGCCCCGTTCCCCGCCTATTTCGACACCGCCTGGAAGGCCGGGGTCCAGCTGGCCCTGTCGATCGGCTTCACCGGGGCCTTCTGGATCCTGCTTCATCTCGGCGCCGCCCTGTTCAACATCATCGGGCTGAAATTCCTCGAGGACCTGCTGGACAAGGAGTGGTTCGCCATTCCGGTCACCACCCTGGCCTTCGCCATCGCCGTGCAGCTGACCGATGTGCGCGACGCCCTGATCCGCGGCGTGCGGTCAGTGGTGCTGATGCTGCTGTCGTGGCTGCTGCTGGTGATCACCGTGTTGGTGGCGGGCTTCCTCGCCGCCCTGCCCTTCACCGGACTCGACGGCCTGTGGGACACCGGCAGCGCCACCGCCCTGGTGCTGGCGGCGGCGGCGGCCCTGATCATCCTGATCAACACCGCCTATCAGGACGGCCTGGCCGACAACCTGCCGCCGGTGGTGCTGCGCATCGCGGTGCGCGTCGCTGCCGTGCTGCTGACCCCGCTGATGGTCATCGCCGTCTGGGGCCTGGCCCTGCGCATCGGCCAGCACGGTCTGACGCCGGACCGGATCATCGCCGCCGCCTGTACCGTGGTCGGCTTCGCCTATGCCGCCGGCTACGGCTTCGCCGCCCTGCAGCCGTTCTGGCGGCGCGGCGACTGGATGCGCCCGCTGGAGCCGAGCAATGTCGCCACGGCCATCCTCAGCGTCGGCGTCATCCTGGCCCTGTTCAGCCCCCTGGCCGACCCGGCGCGGCTGTCAGTCGCCGACCAGACCGCCCGGCTGGCGCGCGGCGCGGTGACGCCCGACACGTTCGACTACCGCTTCCTGCGCTTCGAAAGCGGTCGCGCCGGCGAGGCCGCCCTGGCCCGGTTGGCCGCCTCGACCAATGCCGACATCGCCAACCGGGCCCGGGTGGTGCAGGCCGCGACGGACCGCCACGACAGTCGCGTCGGGGCTCCGCCGGTCACACCCGTGTTCGCGGTCTGGCCGGCCGGCACAGTCCTGCCGGCCGGGTTCACGGCCACGGTCCCCGCCGATGACGAACGCGCCCATTGCGACCAGCCCGATGAGTGCGTCGTCACCCTGATGGACCTGAACGGCGACGGCCCGATGGAAATCCTGCTCGCCCGACAGCACGGCGTCGTCATGTACAGCCGGGCCGAGGATGGCGTCTGGACCGAGACGGGTCGGGCAACCCAGTCGTTCTGCCCCGGCGAGACGCGGATCGATCCGCGCGACGCCCTGAAGGCCGGAACCGTTAAGCCGGTGGCCCCGCTCTGGGCC